>Ga0181561_10001372_pt1 | contig 21596 bp, 13 predicted proteins | sample 011ome_19_FD_133760 | JGI IMG/M metagenome (GOLD analysis project Ga0181561, IMG submission 133760) | Coastal salt marsh microbial communities from the Groves Creek Marsh, Skidaway Island, Georgia - 011510BT metaG (megahit assembly) | ecosystem: Environmental > Aquatic > Marine > Intertidal... | reverse complement strand
TGGGAGACGCGCATGAAGAACGGGTCACCGAACAAATGCACGCTCTCTTTCGTTTGTTCGTTCGTTTGTTCCCCCGCGACGGCGGCTGAGATTCCCGAGATCACGACGCCGGCGCGCTCGCGGTAAAAGTGGTACACGCATATGAGCGCGTCGCCGGATTCGTTCGAGTTCGGGTCGTTCGAGTTCGGCCCCTCGTTCTCGCGCCGAGGGGGCGCGACGCTCTCCGAGTCCCCGAACGGCGCCTCGTCCTCCGGAACCTCCTCCGCGCGGAGCACCCAGTAGTTGTCGTTGATGTTGTCGATGGTGTCGTCCGGCGCGAACACCTTGAAGATCTTGCTCTGGTACGTCTCCATGAACCGCAGCGCGCGCGAAGGCGAGACTTTCTTATCCCCGAGCGCGCGCCGCAGCTCCGCCATCGCGTCCGCCACGTTCGATTCCTTCGGCACGCGCACGTTCACCACATCCAGGAGCCGCGTGTCTTTGCCGTGGAAGTGCACGCGCAGGGACTTGAGCCGCTCCAGCGCGGGCAAAGGCATGTCCAGCACCTCGTAGTACAAAATGTCGTGCTTCGCGCGTCTCCCCGCGCCATCCTTGCCGCCGTCCAAACCCGGCCGCGCCGCCGCTTCTCTACCCGATCTCGGCGGGAGCGCGTCCACCAGCGCGTCGATCCCGCGGAAGGCGAGCGGCGTCTTGGGCGCGTTGGTGTAGGCGTTGTGCTGCGTGAGGCGCAGAGTGGTGGCGTCCGCGACGCCCAGCGCGTCCGCGAGCGCGGCGCATACGTCGTCGTACGACATGGACTTGGAGAGGTCCAGCGAGAGCTTCTCGTCGCGCGGCGAGGACACCTCGCGGAACGACACGCGCTGCGCGTTGCGCACGTGCGCGAAAAACTGATCAACCTCCGGGAAGCGAATCGCGCCGCTTTTTTTATCATCATCCGCGGAGACCCTCGGCTGCACGACGAGGATGTCCCCGCTGCCGAGGCCCATGCTGTTGTCGTTGAAGGACACGTCCCAGCTCGCCTTCTCCACCATCAGCGAGGGCTCGGACTTGATCTCCTCGAAGACGTCGAAAGGCGCGCCGGCGGCGAGCCGCGCGCCGCACAGCGCGCGGATTTTCGCCTCCTCGAGGCGCACGCTCGATTCCTTGTGGCACAGCGCGTGGCCGAGGAACTCGAACGCCTCCGTGCGCGGGTCGTAGAACTTGAAGAACAAAAGCTCGTGGTCCGCGGGGACGCGCGGCGCCACGCCGGCCGGGAACTCGGCGTCCGCGGCGTCTCGTTCCCGGGGCGCGCTCCGCGCCTCCTCCTCGGAGACCACCTCCAGGAACAGTTTCAGGTCCCGCGGGTCCTCGGGATCGACGTACTTGTTGGGCAGCAACGGGTTAAGCTTGTCGCGCAGCGCGCACATCGCGCCCAGCTCGGCTGCGGGGTCGATCGGCGCTTGCGGCCGGACCGTCGCGTTCTGGCGCTTGACGAAAGCCCAGTAGCGCTGGCGGTTCGGAGGCACGCCCGTCTCCTCGGCGACGCTCTTCTTCCACTCCAGGAACGGCGTCTCTTTGCGCACGCGGCGCGCCGGAAGCGACTCGTGCTCGCACATGTCGAAGAAAATCTCGCTTCCGACGTGCGCTTTCATCGTCTCCACCGTCGCCAGCCGCGTCTGGACAATCAAGTGCGCCTCCGCCTCTTCCTTTTTCCGCCGCTCCTTCTCCTCCTGCTCCTTGCGCAGGCGCGCCAGGACGTGCTCGGCGATGTCGTCCTCGTTCGCGTCGCACACGATCTGCGCCATGTCGCTCTCGCGCACGTACACCAGCATGTACGCGTTGGCGAACTTCGGGACGCGAGGTCCTTTGCCGGAGAAATCGGGGTCCTCGCCGAAGTTGTCGTCCAGCGCGCGTTTCTCGCGCTCCTTCGTCACGCGCTCGTCGTCAAACTTGAACCAGCCGTCGCCGCGCAGCGTCGGGCGGATGAACGCGTAGTAGTGGCCGCCGTTGACGCCGCCGCTGTGCACGAGCACGGAGTGCAGCAGGTACTTGTTGCGCACGGAGCGGTCGGCGTCGGGGGTGAGGTACTTCCCGTCGCCCGCGTCCAGGTCCAGCACTTCGGGGAACTCGTAGCGGTCGTTGATCTTCACCATCGCGTCGCGGTTGAAGTCGTACTCGAACCGCTTCAGCTGGAGCTGCAAAACGGGGGGGAAATCGGTGAACAACACGCCTTTGTCCGCGTCCTGTAACCCGTGGCCCTCGGCGCGGTACTTATTATCGCCGTCCATCTTCTCCACCTCGACGTACTTGTCGAAGCTGGCGTAGACGTCTTTGCACCCCTTGACGTCCAGCTGCAGATCCAGGTAGGCTTCCTTGCGCTCGCTCTTGTACTCCACGTCCACGCAGTTGATGTAGTTCACGGTGTGCCCCTCGAACAGCTTCGCGATCGTGCCCTCCACGCTCGTGCCCTTCATCTTCTCCTCCAGCTTCTCGCAAAGCACGCGGTTCAGCTCCTGCACGTCGTGCTGCATGAACGAGTCGTACGCGTCCCACCCGAAGGAGCGCGTCAGGTCCTCGGTGGACGCGGCGCCCGGCGCCACCTGCAGCTTGTGGAACAGCGCCTGCAGCGCGAGCGGGATGGACGCGCTCGCCTCGTCGCTCTCCGTGGTGGGCATGTGGTACACGGCTTTGCGGAAGTACGGCACGTGGAACAGCGTCTGCAGCAACGAGTTCATGTAACACGTCGCGCCCTGGTTCTTTAAACCGACGTGCCCGGTTTCGGCGCGCGAGTCGTAGTTCCAGTCGTTCGGGTCTTTCCGAACGCGCACGGACGCGACGATCACGACGCTGTCGTCCGCTCTTAGCAAACCCCGATCAGGGTCGTCCAGATCCGCTAAAGGCACGAACTGCGTGAAACCCCAGTCGGTTTCGTTCGGCCCAAACGTGTGCTGCGTTTCCTTGGAGACGCCGCGCGCCGCCGTCGCCGACGCGGGTTCGCCGCCGCGCGGCTCGACTTCCATCGACAGCGTGAACGCGGCGTGCTGCGACCAGCCGGGGGGCAGGCTCGCCGCGTCCGCGGCGTCCAGGTACACAGACACGTACTCCTGGTTGTTCCCGCGCGGGAACACCAGGATCTGCCAATTGAACCCGCCCACCGCGAACGGCTCGCTCCGCAGCTTGTCCCGCGTGATGAGGCTCCAGTCGCGCACGACCCAGCGGTGCGTGCCCGCGTCGGGGTCGGGCGGCGCGTCCGCCAGCGCGGGGGGGTCGGGGCCGTGCATCACGACTGCGTTTGCGTCGAGGGCGTCGGCGGACGGAAGGTTGGGGGGGACAGAGAGGGTCAGCGATCGGGACGACGCGCGCGCAGGAGCGCGGAGGGAGGGTCCTCGCGACCGATCTTCGTCTTCGCCGACAGAGGCGCGTTTGACAGGCCGAGGGAGCCTTCGGAGCGGCCTCGACGCGGCGTGAGATGCGGACGCGCGCGCTGCGGGACGTACCGTCCATCGGCTCGCCGTCGCGGTCGTCCATGGTCGATCACGCGTCGTCCCGGGTTCGGCGCTCGCTCGAAGACGTTCGCCCGCGCGCGTCAGATCCCCACCAGTCCAACAACTGCGGGAAAGATGGGATCGGTTGGAAAGCGCGCGCGTCCCGGTGCTCCGCTCACACGCGCGGGTTTCGCCTGCCTCCACGATCGACACGCGCTCGATCGAGAGTTCGCCTCAACCCTCGACCCACGTTCAGGTCCGCGTCAGTCTGACCCTCCAAGCGCGTTCGATCGGTGCAAGTGGAGTCATCGTCCGCTCAGCTTTTCTTCGAAAAAAAAGCTCACACACGCGGGTGACCGGCCCATAACCACGCGTCAACCACAGAAGGTGAAAAAGTAAAGTTTTATCCATCTCACAAAGCGACGTGTCGTCGCCCTCAGACGCGCACAGTGTCCGCGCGCTTCGCCGTCGGTCGCATACCAAACCAACTCGCACGGTCGTTCGAGATGGCCGCTATGATGTCTGCCAACGCCGCGTGCGTCTCCCGCCCCAACGGCGCGGTCGCCGCGCGCACCAACACGCGCTTCGCGGCGTCCGGATTCTACGGCAACGCCTCCGCGCTGGCTCGTGTCGGTTCCGGGTCCCGCGCCGGCGAGCGCGGCGCTCTGGTCATCAACATGGCGGCGTCCAAGGAGAAGAAGGCGCGCGACATCGGTATGCTCAAGGGTATGCTCGAGAAGGAGGAGACGCTCCTCGTCGCGGGCTTCAACTTCCAGGGTCTTAGGGTGCGTACACCGGCATCGTACCGGCATCTCCGGCGCCACCACTTTTCGTCCGCGCTCGCGTGCGCGTCCGACCGAGCGACCGCCACCCATCGGCCGACGACGCGTGAGGTCGCGCCTCCCATCGATGCGCTTGCGCGTCGACCTTAACGAGGTCCAGGGCGCACCTCGCGCGCTGCGTCGCCGACCGCACCGCGTCGCGTCCGCGCGTCACCGGCGCGCGCGCGCCTCAAAACCTAGGGTTTCGGGGTTTGGGTACCTAAAGGCCATCGTGGTCCTGTTTTTTTCTCCCGCGCTCGCGCTCGACCTCTCGCTGACCCCGTCGTACTCCGCCCACCCCCTCCCTCTTCTCTACACTCCCCTATACTCGCAGAACCCCGACATGATCAAGTTCCGCCGCGCGCTCCCCGAGGGCGCGCACATGGTCGTGACGAAGAACACGCTGATGGTGAAGGCGACGGAGGGCACCAAGTGGTCGGCCATCGACGGGTGCACCACCGGCATGAACGCGTGGCTGTTCGTGGATGAGAACATCGCGCCCGCGATCAAGGCGGTGAACGAGCTGAAGAAGGAGTGGAACACGGCTGGGATCGAGTGCGAGTTCACCGGCGCGGTGCTGGATGGGAAGTTCGTGGATCCCTCCGGGATCAAGGCGCTGGAGAAGCTGCCCACCAAGAAGGATCTCATCCAGATGGTGGCGGTGGGCATCAAGCAGGTGCCCACCAAGCTCGCGCGCGCCACCAAGGGTGTGCCCTCCAACCTCGCCTACGGCGTCAAGGCGATCGCGGACGGCGAATCCGATCTCATCAACGCCTGAGCGCGGCGTTGGCGTGGCACGCGTGGAGGGGTTCGAAGCACAGAGGAACGCGCGGAGAGCGCGCGCGTCCGCGCGCGAATGTTTCGACGGTTATTTTTTTTTCCCGGCGACGGAAAACGGGCGGGTCCACGGGAGCGGCGTCTCCCAGCCCACACCGCGAATAGGAATCCATGTAAACACTTTCCTTAACACAAAAAGAATACCGTCGAGTGGCGACGTGCGACGTGAACGTGTCCACGGAGACGTCCGCGACGAACCGCAGATACCCCTGACTTTCTTCCGCGCGACGCGACGACGCGACGACTTTCGCGCTTTCTTCTCCTCTCTCGCGGCGCTTTCTTCTCCTCTCACAGCAGGAGCCATCCCAGCCCGAGCGCGGCAGTGGCGAATGCGCCCCCGCCCCAGAACGCGCCCGAGGACCCGAACAGGTCGCAGAGTCTGCCCGCCATGATGTTCCCGAGCCCGAGTGCGATGCCCTGCGAGAGCGCGCTGATGGCGAAGCCCGTGCCGCGGACGTTGGGCGGCATCGTCGCCGACAGCGCGGCTTTCATGTTCGCCTGCGTCATGGACATGTGCACGCCCACGGCGAGGTACCCGAGGAACACCTGCCACGGCGACTTCGCGGTCACGAGCACCAGGTCCGCGACGATCATCATCGCGAACCCGCCGAGGAGCATGAACTTGCGCCCGGTGCCGGCGCCGTTCTTGTCCACCGAGTCCGCGATCACGCCCAGCGGATACGTCAGGAGCGACTGCATCAGGTTGGTCGCCACCATCAGCATCGGCAGGTACGCCGCCGGCAGGCCCACCGCGTTGGCGTGCAGGGTCACGAACGCCTCGCTGAACCGCGCCACCTTCAGCGTGGTGAACACCAGCAGCGCGCGCCAGAACTCCGACGGGAGCATCACCGCCTCCCGGAAGCTCCAGCGCCAAGCGCCCCACGCGACTTTCTTCTCGGTGGACAAGGGCGCCGCCAGAGAAGCGGCGCCTCCGGGCGCGCCGACGAGACGTACCGACTCCGCCGCCGACGCGCCGCGCGCCGACTCCGCCGCGAATTTTGCAAATTCGCCTCCGCTCGTGAACTCCTTGCCGCCGCCCTCTCGCCGCGCGTTCGTGATGAGCGCGCTGGCGATGACCGATCCGTCCGCGATGACCGATCCGTCGGCGGTGAGCGGGTAGTTGGCGCTCGTCAGCGCTCTGCGAAACCCGCGCCGGAACCCGCGGTACTTGAGCTCAGCCTCGGCGCTGAGGTACTCGGCTTCCCACTCGCGTTGCCGGGTCTGCCAGTCCTCCTCCGGCTCGCCCTCCTGCCTGCGCAGCTGCGGGAACAGCTTCTCCCCGGGGCGCTTCTCCTTGAACCTCTGCGCGCGGCGCTTCATCTCATCGAGGTGCTCCGCGAGCCACTCGCCCACGCGCCGCCACGTGCGCTTCCCCCGGATGTACGCCAGGTCGCGGGACTTGTCCTTGCACGCCGAGCGCCGCCAGCGCACGGGCTCGTACACCATCGCGAGGGGCCCGCGGCCGTGCCGCTTCTTGCTCGGCGCGGGGCGCGCAGGGTACTTGGGCATGCCGTAGTGCTTCGTCTGCAGCCGGTTGGGCGTGCTGACGTAGTACAGCAGCATGAAGATGGCGAACACCGACGGGATGGCGGCGAGCGTGAAGGTGAGGCGGTAGTTGTTGTGCGTCAGGGTCATGCACGCCACCGCGCACATCGACCCGAAGACGCCGCCCAGCGTGGTCAGCGACTGGTGCAGCCCGTACGTCGTGCTCCGCTTCGTCCTCGGGCTCAGGTCTGCCAGAAGCGCGTCCGTGGGCGCCGCGCGCACGCCCTTGCCGAAGCGGTCCAGCAGCTTGGCGCTCACCACCCACTGCGGCGAGATGGCGGACGCGAGCACGAGTTTCATCGCCGCCGTCATGGCGCTGCCGAACGCGATCACCTTCACGCGGCTCTTTATGACGTCCGAAACGACGCCGGAGATGACGCGGCTGAGGTTGGACAACAGCAGGCTGGCGCCTTCCATGGCGCCTATGCGCGTGTTGCTGTACCCGAGCTCGGTTTTCAGAAACACCGGCAGCAGCGAAAACACCATGCACGTGCTGCTCGTCCACAGGAACCCGCAAAACGCGAGCGCCCACGTGCTCTTGTTGTCCGTCTCGTTGTGCACGATGCTCGGTAACTTCGTGCGCACCTGGCCGGGCATGCGGTGCACGAGCCAGTCGAAGATGGCGGTGTGAACGCCGTCCTTCTGTAACCGGTCGTCGCGCGGGCCGTCGCCCTCATCCTCCTCGTCGTCCTCGCTCGCCTCCAGCTCCTCCTTCTCCTGCTCAGCCTCCGCGCGCGCCAGCGCGCTCGCGTCGAAGGCGAACTCCAGCTTGCACTCGTCCACCTCGCACTCCTCCAGCGTGCGCTCCAGCATGCGCCGCCGGCGCGCCTCGCCGAAGTCGCCGCCGGCGAGCGTGGAGGACCGCGCGACGTGGGCGCCGAAACCGCCCCTCCCGAGGAAACGCGAGGCGGGCGAGATCCGCCCCCCGGCGATGGGTCTGAGGTGACCCGCGCTCGGCGCTCTCGATCGCCGAGACGTGGACGCCACGGCGCCGCTGCGCGCGCGAGCGAGGTCGCGCGGCGCGATCGAAGCGCGCGGCGCGCCCGCGGGCGCGCTCAGGGCCTCCATCCCCGCCCCGCGACCGTTCTCCCCGCGAACCGCGCTGGCGAGTCACTCGCGAACCGGCAGCCAACTTAACGAAACACGGGCATTCCCGGACCCCTCGAGGCGTGGTCTCCGCGTGGGGACGTCCCGACCCCGCGCCGTCACGCGAGCGATTCCTCGCGTCGTGACCTCCACGCGCCGGCGCCGCCCGCGACGGTCCGCGTGTTCCGAGGCGTACGCGCGTGCCAACGAACTGGGACGCGCGAGCGTCACATTATCTATCGTATCTGCGCAGTCGGGCTGCGCATTCAGTCTGCACTGCTGTCTGCTGACGCGCGCCAGGTGTCGAAAACAGGCACACAGACTAAATGCCCACTGCAAATCGCTCCAAGAAACAGTCGCTTCGAAAAGCTTGAACCGCGAACGCGCGTTCGAAGGGGCGGGCTCGGTAACCTTGCTCGAAAACACCAACAGGGCGGGTTTCGTCTCCGCGCCCCGCACATTCGCGCGCGCGTGACCGTCGTGTGATCGCCGTCGATCGACCCGCGGCGACTTCGACCTCCTCAGGTCAGCGCACGGGCGAGCGTTCCGGTAGACGCACCACGCGCATTCGTCTCGCGACGCGCGCTCAGGAGGAAATCGCTCCGCCGCTGATCGTTTGACGCCCGACGAGATCCGCCATCATGTCAGGAGAGGTACGCTTCCTCTACTTCTCGAACGCGCGATGACCGCGACGGGCTCGGTTCCGAGGACCGTGGTGTCGTGGTGTCGCGTCTCTCGCCTCGCCCCGGAAGCTCGCGCGCGCTGCCGAACCGTCATCCCCGCGGCGAGGGTTTCATTTCTCGGCTCTCGTCTTTGAATCGCTCTTTCCTCGGCGCTGACCCGACCCCTCCTCCCCACGACCGCCTCGTCGCCGTCGCTTCCGCAGGCTGAGAACCGAGAGGACGAGTTCGCGACTGGCCCTCTGTCCGTGCTGACGCAGAGCGTGAAGACCAACTCGCAGGTGCTCATCAACTGCCGGAACAACCGCAAGCTGTTGGGCCGCGTCAAGGCGTTTGACCGGCACTGCAACATGGTGCTCGAGAACGTCAAGGAGATCTGGACGGAGGTGCCGAAGACGGGGAAGGGTGCGAAAAAAGCCGCCCCCGTGAACAAAGACAGGTTCATCTCGAAGATGTTCCTCAGGGGAGACTCGGTGATCCTGGTGTTGAGGAACCCCAAGTAAAGCGCGCGAAGAGCGTTGGAAGAGAAGCCAAAATTCTACGTACCAAAATTCGACACTGACGTCGCCGCGTTTGTCTCCTCTACCGCCTCGCGGCCCCCACCTCGAGCGTCACGAGTCTCCCGCCGCCCCTGGGCGCGTCGATCTGTGCGGCGACGCGCTCACCACGCGCGCGGAGCAGGGACACGCTCGCCGTCGGGACGCGCTCCGCGTTGTCGCCGGAGACGTTCAAGTCGAACGAACTCAAAACCGTCCAGACGCGCGGGTCGACCACGTGCGCGAAGCCCTCCGGCGAGCCGAGGACCACCTTGTTCGCGTCCGCGTGCAGCGCACACGCGGGCTCGCTGACCGACCCGGAGGCGAGGAGCGGCGGCCCGCTCGCGGAGCGATTCGTCTTAAAAAAACTCCCGGCGCGGCCGAGCGCCCCGTACCGCCGGGGAAGATCCACGGCGGCCACCCGGCAACCGGCGCGGACGTCGAACGCCATGCACCCGCGCGCGTGCCCGGTGCCCCGCGCTTCGTGCGCGTACGTCGCCACGACGAGTCTCGACCCCACACCGCACGTCGCCACGTCGCCGACGGGGCACGCGCACTGCCCCACGAACGACGCGACGCACCGCGGCTGGCCGCTTCCCAGGTCGAACGCCTCGACGCTCCCCCCCGCGGTGCCCGCGAAGAGTCCTCCTCCGGAGCTCGCGTCGCCGCGACGCAGCGCCGTCGTCGCGTCGCGCGTCGCGCACCAGCCGCCGAAGGAAACGGGGAGGTTTCGTGCGTCTCTGCGTTCAAGCGACGCGCGCGTGCGTATCGTACCGACGCGACCCGACGCGTCGTCACCCTCGAGCTCGTCCGGCGCGGAATCGCCCGGAACGGAAAGCGCGCTCGGGACGCGCGCGGCGAGCAGCACGCCGCGCGCGCCCGAGCTCGCGCGCCTCAGCTCATCCACGGAGACTACGATCGCGCGCGCGTCCTCGCCCTCCATCTCGAAGGCGCCGTCCAGCGCGGTGAGCGCGCGCACGCGCCCGCCGCACTTCTGTGCGAATTCCAGCGGAGCGGCGCGGGTTCCGAAAGACACGCGTGAGGCGCGGAGGGTCCCGTCCGCGAAACCGGAAACCGCGACGTCCGGGTTTCTCGGGTCGAGGAACGTCGCGCACGTCGCGCGCGCCGCGCTCTCTCTTCGCCTCTCTTCGCTACGCTCGACGCGCGTCACCGAATGCCCACATTCGTCGGGGCGGTCGAGCACCGCGCCGGTGCCGCGTACGGCGCGCAAGGAAAAGGCGTCTCTTTTCGCCGCGTTCTCGTCGGCGAACGCCGCGAGTCGACGCGGCGACGCGCCCGGAGCTCCGTCCGACGGATCCGCGAACGCCGCCTCGACGAACGCGTCGTCGCGCGTGTGACACGAGCCGTCGCGACGGACCTCGCCGTCGACCCACCCGCGGTTGCACAGGTACAGACGCTTCGCGACGCTTCCCGCGTGGTCGCACGAAGTGGAAGACGCGGGAAGCTCGTCCGCGCCCACGAGCGCGTGCGGCTCGCGCGAAGACAACCCGCGCCACAACGTGTCGTCGTTCGCCAACGCATTGAACTCCCGACACACCGCGCATGATCTCGCGAGGTCACGTGCACCCAACCGCTCGCGAATCGCGAGCGCAGTCGCGACGTCCAGACGGTCCATCGCTCGTGGTCGGTGGAGCCGCGAGGCGCGCGCGCGTCACCCCGGGCGCGTCCCCGCGTGTGGGCCGGTGGTTCGAGGCGTCTCGGGCCGGGACGCGCGGAGACGTTTTTTCGTTGTTTGCGCTAAGATTGAAAAAAATGTGCCAGAGACGCCGCCCCCGTCCCCTCTCCCCGTTGCTAAACGAGACCCACGCTACGAGACGCCACGCCGCGCCTCTGTGTCGACGATGACCGCGCGGACGCGCGTTCACTGTCGATCACGCTGAATATCTCACCGAACGATCGACTCCGCTCACGCGGGGGACGCGCGGGGTTCGCGCTTGTCGGTGAAGGTCCACACCTTGTCCTTCCCCTCGCCGCGCGGCTCGACGGCGACGCACTTGCTGGCGACGCGCCAGAGCGCGGTGGCGATGGGCGTGGGGTCGTACAGGTACAGGTCGGGGTACTTGGTCTTCAGCGCCTCCGTCGCCTTGACGGCGTGGTAGTGCGGGATCGCGCACTCCACGTGGTGCGCGACGTGCGTGCTGCCGATGCGGTGGTGCAGAAAGTCAAACACGGCGCCGTACGGGCGGTCGATGGTGAGGAACGCGCCCTTGATGTACGACCACTCCGACGCCTCCAGGTGGGGCACGTCCGTGTCCGTGTGCTGCAGCCACGTGTACAGCACCAGCCACACGTTCACGAACATGTACGGCCCGAAGTACAGGGCGAACACGCTGGCGAAGCCCGCGTTGGCGGCCCACCACGCGAGGCCCGCCACCACCGCCACCACGCCGATGTCGGATTTCCAAACCTTCCCCTTCCACGACCCCGGGAACAGCTCCACCGGCCCGGTGTTGACGTTGGGGAGGAAGTGGTTCGTCACGCCGCGCGCGGACCCGCCCGTGGCGCCGGTCAGCAGGTACGCGGGCCACCCGAACACCAAGTGAGCGAAGAGCTGCACGATCGCGAACGGCCCTTCGCCGATGTTCGCGAGCAGGTTCAAGTTCATGGTGCCCTTCGTCTCGCCCTTGACGTACGGCACGTGCGTCTCGCCCTCGGTGAGGTGGTTCGTGCGGCTGTGGTGCACGGCGTGGCTTCGCTGCCACGAGAAGTACGGCACGAGCAGAAGCGAGTGCAGGATGTACCCCACGGTGTCCTGGATGGCGCGGTTATCGGAAAACGCGTTGTGGCCGCACTCGTGCGCGATGACCCAGCAGCCCGTGGCGACGGTGCCGGTCACGGCGGCGTATGCCAGCCACACGGGCCAGAACGCGAGCTGCATGGGGATGTACAGGTACGCCAGCACGCCGCACCCGACGGTCATCGCGGTGGAGATGGCGGCGTACATCAGGGACTTGGCGGTGTCCTTGACGAAGCACTCTTCGGGGATGGAGCCGAGCACCTCCGCGCGCGTCGGGAACTCCGCCTTGGGAGGGAACTCCATCGCCTTGCCGTTCAGGCCGGAGGGGACGAGATCGTCGTACGCCACCGCGGCGGCGCGGGGCGCCACCGCGCGCCGCGCGAGCGCGGGGCGCACCGCGCGGGGGACCGCGAGGGACGTGCGGAGACGAGCGCCTGCGCATATACCATTGGGGAGGAGGCGGCGGTCAGCGGCGCGGTCGCGGGGGACGCGATCGATCCAGATGGGTCCGAAGGCGCGCGACGTGACGTCACGACGACGTCGACGGTTCGCCAATCGCGCGGGAGGCGGGACGGACGCGCACGCACCGACAGAGGCGCGCGCGACGGGGGCCTTGGCGGATGCCTTGACGGCGCCCATGCGGAGGGCGGGAACGCCCACGGAGGCGATAGCGGCCATTGCTGGTGAAGGACAGGCGACTGTACGTGCGCGTGCGTTCTGGGTGCGCGCGGGCGCTTCGAGGACGCTTGTCTGCCTCACACTGGGCGATGTTTCGGATTCGGATTGACCAATCACAGGCTCGCGAAAGTGCCTTTCACGAAATCCGACGTTCAAAGTCGGCGACGCGGTCGGCGTTTTCGCTCACCGGAAGGCGCCTTTCAAAAAACGAAAAGCATCGCGAAATTCGGTCACAAACTCCACACACACGAGCCCGAGCGTTTTTCACGGATTCCTCCTCTCACATCGAATCGTCGTCGCTCGGGGGCTGCGCATCCGAACGCGCCGCGCGTTTTTCTGTCGCCCAGTTTCGCGCGATCCGCCTGTGCGTCGCGAGCCACTTCGTGATGTTCGCGATGGGTTTCAGGTCCACGTCCACCACGGAGACGCGGCACCGGTACCGAACGCGTGGCAGGGTCCCGCCCTCCGCGTGGCAGGGTCCCGCCGCCACCGCGAACGTCCCGTCATCGTTGTCGTCATCGTCGTCGTCGTCGCGTTCGCCGCGAAACGCGACGAGCACGGAGCAATCCTTGGCGACGGCGGCGACGACGAAATCGCGCATCTTTTTCAGTTTCAGGTCGTCTGACACGACGTCTGACACGACATCTGACGAAAGCGATTCGTACAGCGCGGCCGCGGCTTCCGCGCCGATCGTGTCCCGGCGCTGCGCGCGCAGAAGCGCGGCGAGGACGCCCGACGCCGCGAGCGCGTCGTTCACGAGGTCCAGCAGACGCGCCGCGCCGCCCAGTCGAAAGCTTTCGGGATTTAGATTCGCGGGTCCATCCGTGCGAGACACGAACGCGTCCAAGGAGTCCGAGCTCGAGCTCTCGGAATCGGAATCGAGCCGCGTCGTGGCCACCGACGGCCACCGAAACCCGCGCCGCGCGACGCGGAGGTTGTTCCGCGGCGCGTCGGCGAGCGCGCGTAACGCGCGTACGCGGCGCGTCGTCGATTCGCGAATCGACGACGCGCGCGAATTCGTCGCAAATTCGTCGCACCCCGCGAACAGGTCCAGCGGGTCGTACGCGCTCGCGCGGCGCACCTCCCCCGAACGCACACGCAGCGCCTGGTGCATCGCGAAGCGGGACGTCGACTCCGGGTCGCCGGGAAGCGCGAACCCGCACTTGGGCTTGATCTCCACGGAAAACCAATCCGCCGCGGCGCCCGCCGCGGCGCCCGCCGCGGCGCCGCCGTCCTCCGCGCCGACGCGGACCCGGTCAACTCGGCGCGCGTCCGGCGCGAGCGCGGCTCGCGTGGCGGCCGGGTCGATCCGGGAGAGCGCGCACCTCGCGCGCGGCCGCGCCGGCTCCACTGCGTCCGCGACGGCGCGGAGGAACGCGTGGTCCACGGGCGCGAACGCGCCCGGGTCCACGAACCTGTCTCCGAGAAGAGGGCGCATCACGTTGTGCGCGAACGCCCACGAGCGGTCCTCCGCGGAGCGCGCGTTCTCGAAACCGGGGTGCGAGGCCCATAAGGAATCGTCCGTGAGCGCGTTCGAGCGCGGCTCGAGCGCGTCGTCGCGCGCGTCGTCGCGCGCCACGTCTTCCCCGAACGACGATGGCTCGGTCTTCGTCTTGCGCAGGCGCAAAACGCGCCCCGCGACGTTCGGGTCGTCGTCCGCCACGTCTCGACGCTCGAGCACGAGGTGCGCGCCCCCTTCCGCGAGGTACGCCCAACCCGCAGCAGCCGCCGCGCCGAGCGTCGCGGAACTCTCCACGTCCCCGCGCCGCGGCATATCGCCGCGCGCCGCGCGCGGCGGAGTGCGTCCCTAGGAGCGATTCAGAAAAGCGCAAATCCCGAGACTCAAAAAAAAAAATGTCGTGCAAGACGCGTTCGACGCGGTTCTATACGCGTCTCCGCGTCTATGGCTACGAGCGCGTCTCCCGGCTTGATACGTCGTCCACGGCGCGAAACGTGTTTCTCTACTTCTCCGCGGGCACGAGCATTTCCTTGAGCTCGCCTTGGGCGTGCATCTCCTCCAGGATGTCGTGCCCGCCCACGAGCTCGCCGTCCAAGTACAGCTGCGGGATGGTGGGCCAGTCGCTGAACGTCTTCAGCACGTTCCGCAGGTTCCCGTTGTTCGCCTCGTCCAGCGTGTCTATCGTCTCGTAGTCCACCAGCAGCTCATCCAACATGGCGCACATCCTGTGCGAGAACCCGCACTCCGGCTCGGCTCTCGTGCCCTTGATGAACGCCACGACGCGGTGGTTTCGAACCGCGTCGCCGCACAGCTTCGTTATATCCTCGTCCGAAGCGCCGTCGCCGTCGCCTTTCGTCAGCCTCAGGTTAGGCTTCGACGCTCGGTTCTTGCGCGCCGTCCACAGCGCGTTGCCCGAGGTGTTGCCGGGGGGCAGCGCGCCCTCCGTCGCCGCGAGCTGCTGCGTCATCCATGCCTTCCACGCCGCCTGCAGGTCTGACTTATCAGCGTCCGGCAGGGACGCGCACCGCGCGAACGCGCACTGCTTGGGCAACTCGAAGACGTGCAGCTTGACCGACGCGGACACCTTGCGGGACAGGCCGATGTACTGGCAGGCCTCGGTCTCGTCGTAGATGGCGTACACCCCCGGGGTCGCTGGGATGGCCTCCGAGCGCACGCCGTCGCCCGCGAGCGCGATCATCGGCGCGTCGCCCAGAGGGGACACCGCGGATTCTTTTTCCGCGCGCGCGACGACGGCGCGCCGCGGTGCGACCCACGCGCGGCGGGGAGCGTGAGCCGCGTCGTCGCGCGAGAGGTGCATTCCGCGGCGCGCCACCGGGCGGCACGCCGCGCGGGCGACCGAGGCGCTCATGTCGTGCGCGCGCGTCGAAGAATGACGACACGGATAAGAATCATCGTTGTCGTGAAGATCTGCGGAAACGAAACGAACTTTCTCGCGCTTTTCTCGTCGCTTCACGACAGTCGGTCGGGGCGCCGGCTGGGTGGCACCATGAGCGGCGACGCCACCGGCTCGGACGGCGTTTCGGATGGGACGGTGGCGACGTTGGAGGGCGTTGTGCGCAAACGGCGGAGCTTGTCGCGGCGCCTCGCGTTCGTGGACTTGGAAACGGACCAGGCGACGTCTGTTCCACTCGTAGCAGACGGCTGGTCGCTCCCAAAATCCATCACCGCGGGTCTGTGCGTGCGCGTGAAGGGCGTCTGGGAGACATCCGAGGCGCGCGGCAGACGCCTCGCGCTCATGCCAGACGGCGTCATCGTGCTACGAGACGGTCGAGCCGAGAACGCCTGGGAAAACGCCTCCATGTCCGCAGCGTGGCGCGCGCGTGTGCGCGAGTTGCCCGCCGACGACGAAGGCACCGCCGACCTGGTCGAAGGCGCGATGATGTGCCTGTCGTGGGCGGACCTCGGGCGGTGCTCGGACCCCGCGTGCGTCGCGCGCCACCGCGCGTCGAGCAGGTGGGAGACGCGGCGCGTCGCGCGCGCGGAAGCGCGGAGGCGCGGCGCGCGGGACGCGGCGTGCCCCGAAGGCGACGCGCGTGGGGTCCGAGCACCGCCGGAGAACGAAACCTCGAGCCACGGGTCGGACGCGGCCAAGTCGCGACACAACGCGGTGTTCGCGGCGTGGCTGGTGGACACGTTCGGGGTGGAGGCGTTGCGAGGCGGCGAGAAGGATGATAGGGACGAGAAGGACACGAACGACACGAACGACAAGAACGACGAGAACGCCAGCTCGAGCGCGCACGCGATAGGACCCGCGTCCGGCGGGGTGGTGGACATCGCCGGCGGTCGCGGTTTGCTCGCCTTCGAGCTCGCGCTCGAGCACGGCGTGCCGGTCACGCTGGTGGACCCCAAGCCCCTGCGTTTGAACAAGAAGACGCGGCGACGCGTGCGCAAGTGGCGACGAGAAACCTTCGGCGGAACGGAAGCGCTTGGCTCGGAGGATCTCTCGCGCGTGCCCGTGCGCCACGTCCGCGCCGCGTTCGAGGGAGTGTGCCAGAGCGAATCGCGGACGTTCGGGGAAACCGCCGCGAGCGTCCAAAACTTCGAGCGTGATGTCGCGGACGTGGCGGACGTGGCGGAGAATACAAAAAAGCAAACAATCGCCGCCGCCGTTCGCGCGGCGTCCGCGCTCGTCGCGATGCACCCCGACCAGGCGACGGACTCCGTCTTCGAGACCGCGCTGGCGCTGGGCAAGCCGTTCGCGGTCGTGCCGTGCTGCGTGTTCGCGGACCTGAACCCGCACCGCGTCTCGGCGAGCGGCGCGCCGGTGCGCACGTATGACGAGATGCTCGAGTATTACCAAGCCAAGGCGCCGGACGTGCGCCGAGCGCGTCTGGCGTTCGAAGGGAGACGCGAGGTGCTGTACCGCCTCCCGCCGTGATGGAAGCGCGTTGTACGTCGGTGCTTTGTACGCGATAGGAGCGATAGGAGCGATAGTATCTCACACACCGCACTAAGGTTACTTAGCACTCTCGAGCGTCGCGTACGTGTGTCGAAAGCGTTTCATCACGAAGCGCCGCGTCGTCCGCGGATGACGCGAAAGACGCCGACGCGTCACGACGCCGACGGCGCGACGGCGTGTTTTCCGCCGGGCGTCCCCCCGTCGGGTTTCCGCGCCCCCTCTCCCCCCCTCGCGCGTTTCGCGTCGCGAGCCGAGCCGGGCGTGCGCTGCGGCGTCCTCGCCTGCGACTTCGAAGGCGACTTCGAAGGCGTCTTCGAAGGCGTCTTCGAAGGCGTCTTCGAAGGCGTCTTCGCTCGCGTCGAAGGGAACTTCGAAGGCGTCTTGACCGGCGTCTTGGCCTTGACCGGCGTCTTGACCGGCGTGGTTTTCCTCGTCTCCTGGCCGTCCTCCGCCGCCTCCAGCGCCGGCGGGCTCGTTTCCCAGCGGCGCGCGCGGCACACGAGCACGCACACGTTGTCGGCGCTCTGGCGCATCTTCGCCAGCGACGTCAGCGCGGCGGCGACGCGGCGCGAGCCCCACCAGCCGTCCGCGCCGCCGGCGCCCGGACCCGCGCCGCCGGGACCCGGCGTGCCCGCCGCGCTCCCCACGGAGCCTCGCGCCGAGGAGGACCGACGCCGGGTAGGCGTGTACCCGCTCGAGCTCATACCGCTCCCGCTCGTGGCGCCCCGCTCGCGCGCTCGCGCGAGCCCCGGCGACCGCGGGGACACCGTCGCCTCGGCGGCGCGGTCGGACGCCACGACGTCGGTGAGGCCGTCCGAGCATAGGATCACGGTGTGCACGTCGCTCGGCGGTCGCGTCGTCGCGCGGTCTGATCCCGAAAGGCTTTGAATCGACGAATCGACGCTCTCCAGCGCGAGCGTCGAGACCTCGGGGTCGGCTTTGACGCACGCCTTGATGCCGGCGTTGCCGAAGGCGCGGCTCACGGCGAGCACGCCGGCGGCGCGCGCGACGCCGCCCACGACGCGCACGGTCCCGCCGAGCGCCTCGACGCGCGCGCGCTCCTCCACGCGGCTCGGGCGCTGGTCCACCGTCTCGAACACCACGGCGCCGTGCTCGTCCGCCGCGACGCACCGCGAGTCGCCGACGCACGCCACGAACGCGCGCGGGTTTTCCTCCGTCAACGCGAACAGAGCCACCACCGCCGTGCTCCCCGGACCGGGGCCGCTCCGGAACCCCGCGGGCGCGGGGAACCGAGCCACCACCTCCTCGTCGCACGCGAGGCAGGCGCGCCGCAACGCCTCGCTCGGGTCGCGTCGCAGCAACGCGGCGGGCGAAACCTGGCCGGTCCCACTCTCGCCGTTCGAAGCGCGTTCGAAGAGCGTCTCGGAGAAGCGCGCGGCGAGGAAGGAAGACACCGCGTCGCCGCCGTGGCCGTCGAAGACGGCGAAGAGGACGTACGGCTCGTTCGCGTCGGGGTGCCTGGCGACCGCCCAGCGGTCCTCCATGCGCGGTCGCGCGCCTTTGATCGCGGAGACGTCGAACTTGACCTCGAACGCACCGACGGTGAAGCACTCGTTCACCGCGCACCCGCGAAGCACGCCCCACTGCGGGTCTCTGGCGGAGCGAGACGACATGACTGACGCGCGACGAGAACTCGACGCGGAATATCGGCGCCGCACGCGAACGCGGCGTTCACTTTTTCGACCCGACCGCCTTGACGTTCGAGTCCGCCCTCGCCCGCACCGCCGCCTCGAACCGCTTGAACCGCTCCTCCTTGTAGTACGCCTCAACCTTCTCCTCGACGTAGAAGCCGAGCGCGCCGCCCACGAGCGTGAATCCGACGAGCAGGAGCTGCCTGTTGCCGCCGGCCATTCCCGAGGACGGCTCGGCTGAACGCGCGAAAACAACGGCTCTTCCGAAGGAAAAGTCGAGACGCGCGAGGTCCGGTCCGAGGTGAGGTGGGAGGTGCCTCTCTCGTATCGACGACGATGCGACGCCGTGGACGATACCCCCGACCCAGCCGGCGCGTCGATCTCGCGCGTGCGCACCCCAAGTGCCCGTGCCCGGGGCGATACCGAGTGCCTCCGCTGATTCATCACTCGCGCTCTCGGGGCGATGCGACGCGGACGTTTTCGAAATGCGACTCGATTTTCGCGTCGTGCCGTTTTCTCGCCGACGAACAACAACGGTCGCGCGCGGCGCACGAGGGCACCCCCGCGCGTCTGAACACGCGCGCGATGGGCGCGCGCTACGCGTGCGGGCGGTCGCGTCTGTCCTCCCCATTAGCGCTGCTCACGTTCGCCGCTCTGCTGGTCGCGCGCGGCGACGCGCAGACCTCGATAGACAGCCTGGTGCAGGGCGTGTGCAACGCCACGGTCGCGCTACGCCATTGCTCGCTGGACCCCGCGGTGGCGGACGCGGTGCGCGCGACGTGGGCGCCCGGCTTGATTCCGGACGTCTCCGCGCCGCTGTACGGCCAGCCGAACGAGTACACGCTGTTCGCGGACGAGGTGGCGGCGCTGATCCACCAGCTGTTCCGGGACGCGGACCGCAAGGAGGCGCACATCTACGACGCCGGCGGTTCACCCGGCGAGTGTTACTTCCCGCTGCTGTACTACGTGTGCGCGTCGGCGTACCACGAATGCCGCGAGGACCGAAACGTGACCGTGCGCGTGGAGCGCGAGGTGGACGGCTCGGGCGCGGACGGCCAGGCCATCACGGAGGTGGTCATGGAGAAGTACAAGGTTGCGCGCTACCCGTGCCTCGGATTTTGCCAGGACGCACAGGTGCGGCGATGCAAAGACACGCTCGTCGAGGCGATGGAGGAGTCGCTCGTGGGTCTGCCCACGCTCCCCGAGTACGTCGGGAACGTCACGGACTGGTTCAACTGCACCAAGCTGCAGGAAAGCAGCGCATACGCCGACTCGAACCTGGACGAGGTGTGTTTGGCGCGGCCGACGCCGCCGGCGCCGCCGCCGGCGCCGCCAATCGTGCCGCCGCCCGCGCCGCCGCCGCCGCCGCCCATCGTGTCCGGCGCCGGACGAGGCACCGCGACGGGCATCGGCGCGTACGTAGCGCTCATCGTATCGATGGTCGTCGCGGAGGTGGCTGAGCGAACCGGGGGAAGACGAGCGGGATGACATAGCGAGAGACGCGGCTAGATTCGCGGCTCGAAGCTCGAAAAACACCCTTTTTCTGTTCGCGACAATGATGAACGCAATCTGTAAACGTTCGGAGCTTCGGACCTCGTCAGACTGCTGCCCGCTTCCCGTGACCTAGGCGCCGCGGCACACGCGCACTCGGGGCGCGCACGGGGTGCGCGCGTGCCGCGATGGGCACCGGTCGGAGCGCGCGGTCGGCCGGCGCGCGGCGCGCGAGGCTGGTTCTCGTGGCCGTGGTGGTCGCCGTGGTGTACCTGGGGACGCGGGGAAACGTCGGGACCCGAGCGGACGTCGGACACGGCGTGGGGTACGACGACGTTCGGGAACGCATGATGGAGGATGCGCGCGGGGACATGGCCGATGCGACCGAGCGGTTCGGAGATCTGCGCGCGTCCTCTATCAGCGAGCGCGCGACGTTCACGACGACCGTGCCTCGCGCCCCTCGCGCCCCTCCCGAGATCGACGAGGTGGCCTCGGCGCTGTACCACGCGAGGATCCAGCAGTACAAGAGCATGGGGCTCGACGGCTTGGGCGGGCGCACCGCGGAGACGGCTCGGCGGAACCGCGAGTCCGGGATGCTCTTAAACGGAGGCACCCTCAAACGACGCACGCCTTTGCCAGACGGGAAGATCGCGTTCCTGTTCCTCACGAACCGTGTCATGCCCCTCCACGAGGCGTGGGGGGTGTTCTTCGCGGGCGCGGACGCCGACCGATTCACCGTGTACGTCAACGCCGACCCCGAGTCGCCGCCGCAGCTCGGCGTGTTCGCCGGGCGGGAGATTCAGAATTCCGTGCGGACGGAATGGGGCACGTTCTCCATCGTCAAGGCTACGATCGCGCTGTTAAGAGCCGCCATACGCGATGACCTCTCTAACGAACGCTTCGTGCTCGTCTCCGACAACGCCGTTCCGCTCGCGCCGTTTCACGCGACGGCGTGCGCGCTGCTCGCCGAGCCTCGGTCGGTGATCAACGCGTGCGACTTGACAAAGCACGACCGCGACGCGCGGTCGACGGTGAACCACGACCACCTGATACGGCTGCCGCCGGATTTTCCAAGTTGGATCAACGGCTCGGTGTGGCGCAAGAGCAGCCAGTGGTGGGTGCTGAACCGGAGGCACGCGGCGATGGTCTCGACGGGCGCGCTCTCCATGCGCGCGCGCGACGAGTTTGCGAAGAAGTGCGTCGCGCGGCGGCGGCCGCGAGAGACACCCGTCGAGGACCTGGACGCGCGCTCCTGCTACGGGGACGAGCACTACTTCGCCACAGTGCTGGCGCTGCACGGCGAGGACTACGCGACGACGTGCTCGGAGGGCGTGACCTACGTCAACTGGGAGGCGTACGCGAGCGGGCACCCCAAGACGTTCGCGTCCGTCGGCGCATTCGCGCGCGAGCGCGAGAAACGGCCGCGTGTCGAGCTCCTGAGCTGCGGCGGGCGTCTGGACCCGCCCACCGGTTCCGAGGTGTTCGAGGCGCTGGAAACGACGACGTGCGCGGACGCGGGCGATTTCGAAAACGACGGCGTGCGGCGGGCGCGCCTGGACCCCGAGGAGGAGACGCCGAGGTTCGGGAAGTGTCTGTTTGCGCGCAAGTTCGCCGACGACGCCAGTCGCGACTTCACGCGCGAGTGGGGGAACGCCATCGGGACGTGACG
>Ga0181561_10001368_pt1 | contig 21625 bp, 23 predicted proteins | sample 011ome_19_FD_133760 | JGI IMG/M metagenome (GOLD analysis project Ga0181561, IMG submission 133760) | Coastal salt marsh microbial communities from the Groves Creek Marsh, Skidaway Island, Georgia - 011510BT metaG (megahit assembly) | ecosystem: Environmental > Aquatic > Marine > Intertidal... | reverse complement strand
GCGGTTCCTCCGCTCATCACGTCGTCAATGATGAGCACCCGCCCTTGCAAAGGGGCGCCAACCATCGTGCCGCCTTCGCCATGGTCTTTGGCTTCTTTGCGGTTGTACGCGTACGGCAGGTCTTGCCCCATGCGCGCCAGCTCAATGGCAACCGCCGCCACCAACGGAATGCCTTTGTAGGCGGGTCCAAAAAGCATGTCAAACTCTATGCCACTGGCCGTGATGCGCTGTGCATAGAATTGAGCCAGTTGGTTCAGCTTGGCGCCTGTGTCAAACAGACCTGCGTTGAAAAAATAGGGGCTTTTCCGTCCCGCCTTGGTCGTGAACTCTCCCAAGCGCAGCACGCCGGCTTGAACTGAAAAAGCGACAAAATTTTGAGCCAGTTGATCTGGCTGGTTTCCACTGACTTGCGCCATGACTTCACCTACTTTCAAACTTACTTCGCTCAACCTCAACGGCATTCGATCGGCCGCAAGAAAGGGCCTGGCCGATTGGGTTGATCGCACTGCGCCTGATTGTATGTGCGTCCAAGAGCTCAAGGCGCAGCAAGCTGACTTGGGCGAGGACTTGCAAAGCATCGCCGACATGAAAGGCTACTTTCATTGCGCTGAGAAAAAAGGTTATTCGGGTGTTGGTGTCTATAGCCGCCACGAGCCCACGGATGTGATTGAGGGTTATGGTGATCCAGAGTTCGACGCGGAAGGCCGCTGCATCGAACTGCGCTTTGATACACCCAAGCGAAAGTTCAGCATCATCAGCGCCTATTTCCCCAGTGGCTCTTCTGGCGACATCCGACAAGAAGCCAAGTATCGATTTTTAGACGGCTTCACACCCTACTTTCATCGACTCGAGCAAAGCCGAGAGCTGATTTTGTGTGGCGACTTGAACATCGCCCACCAAAACATTGACCTCAAGAACTGGCGCTCGAACCAAAAAAACAGTGGCTTCTTGCCAGAAGAGCGCCAGTGGATGACCGACTTGCTGGCTGCGCAGCGCGTTGTGGATGTCTATCGGCGCTTGCACCCAGAAGAGACCGATGGCGCCTACACCTGGTGGAGCAATCGTGGTCAAGCGTGGGCCAACAACGTGGGGTGGCGTTTGGATTACCACTTGGCCAGCGCGACTTGGGCAGAGCAGGCGCGACAAGTCAGCATCTACAAAGAAGAGCGCTTCAGTGACCATGCGCCCATTACTGTTGAATACGCAGCCGCTATCAAGTGAGGTTGCAGCGTGGAGGTGAATGCCCCCAACGCACCGTTGCCAAGCAAGACCTGGTCAACACTTGAGGCGCCGGCCGGTGCCATGTCTCACTCGCTGTGGTGGCGCAGCCTTGGTGTTGCCGCCGCTGTGCACTTGGCCTTGGTGGTGGTCTGGGGCTGGATGTCTTGGGATATGCGTCAAGCCTCTGGCACTGGATTTGACGAGGGCGCTGTGCATTGGGTTGACTGGTGGCCAGAGCCACATACCCAATCGATGGACCCGGTCCGGGTGCAAGCGGATGGTGTCAGCGATAAGCCAACCCCTCCGCTTGCTGCAGCCGCAGAGGCGCCCCAGTCATCTAACCTTGAGTCCGCGTCTGTGCCGGCCGAAGTTGCGCGCCCTCAGTTGACACAGGATCATGTCGCGCTCGGCCCCAAAGCGGCTGAACCTGCTTCCTCCGACGGGCCAGCCGCTGACGTGAGCACCATGAGTGTCGCTGAGGTGGCGGCCGCGGCTGCAAATCAGAACGACTCCCGCATGCCGCTGAACGCGCCTCTGGCACCCCCCAAGCAAGAGCGCGAGACCGGCGCGACGCAACAAATCCAGGCGCCTGAGTCCGAAGGGCCGCCTGGCCCGCGGTTGTCACAAGCCATGGTGGCTGAGCGCCTGTCGCTTAGTTGGGTGCGCGACAACTTGGTGCCGGTATACCCGAGAACCAGTCGACGCTTGGGTGAGGAGGGCACGGTCGAGTTGCAGTTGACGTTTGGAGATGATGCGCAGCTGTTGGCCGCGGCGGTGTCGCGCAGCAGCGGGTTTGCCCGCCTTGATCGGGCTGCACTCAGAGCGACCCAAAATTGGCGGTATCCTGATGGTTTGCCACGCCACCTGAGGGGTCAGGTCGTGAGGGTTCCTGTTGTCTTTAGCCTTGCCGCGGCAGCGCCTTCTCGCCCATGATTGGCAAGGGTGTGCCTAGGCAGCGCCAAGTAAAACACCGACCAAAAAAGGAATTTGAATGCTGCGATATCAGATAGTGCCGGTTACGCCGTTTCAACAAAACTGCTCAGTTGTTTGGTGTGATCAAACCCGTTTGGCCGCTGTGGTGGATCCGGGTGGCGAGCTGGATGCCATTTTGAGCGTGGTGGATGCCCACCAACTGAAGTTAGAGCAAATCTGGATCACGCATGGCCACTTGGACCATGCGGCGGGGGCGTACCAATTGGCCCAGCGTTGCCAAGTTCCCATTGTCGGGCCCGAGCGTGCCGATCAGTTTTGGATCGACGGCATCCCTGCACAAGGCGGGCAATATGGTTTTGAAGTTGCCGATGCATTTGAGCCCACCCAATGGCTCAACGACGGCGACCGTTTGCAACTGGGCGATGAAACGTTGGACGTGTTGCATTGCCCCGGTCACACACCCGGGCACGTGGTTTTCTACAGCGCCAGCGCCCAGCGTGCATTTGTTGGAGACGTCTTGTTCGCTGGCAGCATCGGGCGCACGGATTTTCCACGCGGTGATTACGACACATTGATCCACAGCATCACCCAAAAGCTTTGGCCGCTGGGCAACGAGACCGTTTTCATTCCGGGTCATGGTCCTGAGAGCACGTTTGGCCGCGAGCGCCAGAGCAACCCATACGTCGGTGGTACCTGAGCCATGGTGGCGATGAGCAGGCCCGCACTGTGAACGAAACCAAAGCACCATTCAGCTGGCGCGAAAGCCTGGGGCTGATATGGCACCGCCAGACTTGGGTCATGTTGTGTCTGGGGTTTTCGGCAGGCTTGCCTATCTTGCTGATTTTTTCATCCCTCTCACTTTGGCTCCGTGAGGCTGGGGTGGAGCGTGCGACCGTGACTTTTTTCAGTTGGGCGGCGCTGGGGTACTCGTTCAAGTTTGTCTGGGCGCCTTTGGTGGATCGCTTGCCACTGCCCGGGTTGACGCAGTGGCTGGGCTTGCGCCGCAGTTGGCTGTTGTTGTCACAGGTCTGTGTCATCTTGGCCATCCTTGGTATGGCCCAGGTGGACCCCGCAAAAACCGAACAAGGGTTGGCGTGGATGGCTGTGTTTGCCGTGGTGTTGGGGTTCTCATCTGCCACCCAAGACATCGTGATTGATGCCTACCGAATTGAATCGGCGCACTTGCGTGCGCAAGCCATCATGGCGTCAAGTTACATCGCAGGCTATCGGGTGGGCATGATCGTGGCGGGTGCTGGGGCTTTGTTTTTGGCGTCTTACTGGGGCTCTAGCGCAGGGAACTACGACTATCGAGCTTGGCAGCTGACCTATTGGGCGATGGCTGCAGCCATGGGTGTGGGGGTTTTAACGACGCTGGCAATGAGCGAGCCGCCCGTTGTTGAGCGCGTGGGCTTGAAGCAAGCAGAGCATGGCCGACTGTTGTTGATTTTTGCCGTGGTGGTCGTGGCGTTTGTGCTGGCGTTTTATCACCTTGGTGGGCTTGCCGATGCCTTGTCCACAAGCTGGAAAGCCGGGGCTTTGCTCGGCTTGGCCATCGAGGCGGTGCGTCTCGGTTTGGCGTTGGCGTTGGCGTTTTTCGTGGGCCGCTTGTGCATCGCTCTGGACTGGGTCCCCATGGAGACGGCTAACGTCACTTGGGTGGCGCCGGTGACGGATTTTTTCGAGCGCTACGGTGTGCGCACCGCATGGCTGCTGTTGGCCTTGATTGGGCTCTACCGCATATCCGATATCGTCTTGGGGGTGATCTCCAATGTGTTTTATCAAGACATGGGGTTTAGCAAACCCGAAATCGCCGCAGCAGTGAAAACCTTTGGCGTGGCTGTGGCGATCGCGGGTGGCTTCTTAGGTGGCATCGTTGCCAATCGCTATGGTGTGATGCGCAGCTTGATGTGGGGCGCCGTGTTGTCAGCATTGACCAATTTGCTATTCGTCGGGCTCGCGCAGGTGGGCCATGAGATGGCGTGGCTGTATCTTGTGGTTGCGGCCGATAACCTAGCCGCAGGCCTTGCCAGCGCGGCTTTCGTTGCGTTTTTATCGGGCCTGACGCAGGTTTCGTTCACCGCCGTTCAATATGCGATTTTCAGCTCGCTCATGACGCTGTTGCCCAAAACATTGGGCGGTTACTCGGGCGGCATGGTGAACGCCATGGGCTACAGCAATTTCTTTGTATTGACGGCTGTGCTTGGCTTGCCCGTGTTGCTCTTGATTGCATGGGCCAGCAAGCGTTTGGAAATCAAAGACGGGGCCTGAGATGCGGCGCCTGAGCAGATTTGCAAACCAGACACAATGGGTACACACACAGCCCAAACAATTCATCCTATGACCCATTGCGTATTGATCATTGATGACGACTTGCGGTTGGCCGAAATGGTTCAACAGTATTTGGAGCGGTCGGGCTACTCATGTGAGCACGCCACCACCGGTGAGCAAGGGCTGCTGCGCCTGCAGCAGCTCGCACCCGACGCTGTTTTGTTGGACTTGATGCTGCCCAATATGGATGGGCTAGAGGTTTGTCGTCACATTCGATCGATGCCCGAGCCGTTGCATCAGACGCCTGTCTTGATGCTCACTGCAAAGGGAGACTCGATGGACCGCATCATTGGCCTAGAGATGGGAGCAGACGATTACCTGCCCAAACCTTTTGAGCCGCGTTAGCTGCTGGCGCGACTCAAGGCGGTTTTGCGCAGGCAACGGCACCTGCCACATGGCGCGACTCTAGAGGCTGAGCCTGCCGAGCCGCCATTGATTTTTGGGTCATTGGTGATAGACCCCGCTTCGCGCCAAGTCAAACTCAGCGGGCAAGTGGTTGATCTCACCTCTTACCAGTTTGATCTGCTGCAGGCGATGGCCAAGCGCGCTGGTCGTGTGCTCTCGAGAGACCAGATCATGGAGCTGGTGCGCGGCAAGGGGCTAGAGGCATTCGACCGTTCCATCGATGTGCACATCGGCCGCATTCGCCAGGCAATAGAGGCTGATACCAAAGCCCCACGGCGCCTGTTGACGGTTCGGGGGGTGGGGTATGTATTTGCCAAACAACAAGATTAAAGGCCGCTTGTCACTCGGGCGTATGTTCTGGCGCATTTGGGCAGCCATGGTGTTGAGCATGTTGTTGTTGGGCGCCCTCATCACGCTGATTTGGCGACTCGACGTTGAGCGCGATCGAGCCGCTCGGCCAGGTCATGAGGTGGTTGTGCGCGATATGTACGGCGAAGTTATCGGAGAGGCGCGGGTCGCCAACCGGTTGGGTGTGGGTCCGCCCACTGAGTTTGAAATCATCACCAACGATGGGCAGATGCTCTGGGTCGAGTTGCCACCACCCAGGCGCCCTGAGGCTGGCTGGCTCGGCTTGCCGTGGGCAACGCTTGGGTGGACGGGCCTGGTGGCAGCTTTGGGCATGATTTTTATAGCGGCGGCGGTACCGGTGGTGCGAGGCTTGACTCGGCGTCTGGAGCGGCTGGAAAAAGGTGTCCAAAAGTGGGGGGGGTGATTTGAGCGCACGCCTGCCAGTGGAAGGGCGCGACGAAGTCGCCGTATTGGCTCAACGCTTCAATGACGCAGCCACTCAAATCGAGGCACTGGTTGCGGCACACAAAGTTTTACTGGCCAACGCGTCCCACGAATTGCGCAGCCCCTTGGCGAGGGTGCGCATGGGTTTGGCGCTGCTTGAGCAGGATGCGCCGCAAGCAGAACCAACGATTCGGGCCATCGAGCGGGACATTCGCGAGTTGGACGATTTGATTGATGAGGTTCTGCTGGCCAGTCGACTTGAGCACAACCCCGCAGACGTGAACGTGGGCGATGAGGTCGACTTGTTGGCTCTGGTGGTCGAAGAAGGGGCGCGGTCTGGTGTGGCTGTTGCGGCACGAAGTCATGTGCAAGTTCGAGGCAACCCCATGCTGCTTCAGCGCATGGTGCGCAACTTGCTGGAAAACGCGCTGAAATATGGACGAGGTGCAGGCGGCGTCGCGCAGGTTGAGCTTTCGTTGACTGCTTCAACGCAATCTGAAGAGTGGTGGTTGGATGTTGCCGATCGTGGGCCGGGTGTGCCCAACGGTTGGCGCGAGCGGATTTTTGAGCCATTCGCGCGCCCGCCTCATGCCGGCGAGCAGCATGGCTCAGCCGGTTTGGGCTTGTCGTTGGTGCGAGCCATTGCACATCGACACGGTATGCAGGTCCGCTGTTTAGCCAGGGACGGGGGTGGCAGCGTTTTTCGTGTTTCTGGGAAAATCGTTAACTTATGAATACTTTATGGTGGGTGTATGGCGTATAATCACCCCGTTGCTGTCACAAAATAACTACTTGTTACACAGCCGCCCGAAGTACTCGGGCGATCAGGGGGACCCTGTCAAAAGGGTTTTGATAAGCCACCAAATCATTTTGGTGGCTTTTTTTTGGGTAAAAGGGCCTCACCAAATCAGGTTCGCTCCTTGAGATCGGCGCTGCGCTGAGTAGGGCGACACTGTTGAATGGTGCGTGGCGGCGATGGGGTTTGCGCCTTTGCGCTCGCGCTGAGGCGGCGAGCATGCCCAAGGGAAGGTGTGCTGGTGGGACAGGCTTTAGTGACTGGCTGCCAAACGCAGCTTCTCGCCCAATTGTTCGAAATACGCCAGCGCCGCAGGGGTCAATGCCAAGCGTTTGATGCGGGTATCTTGAGGGTCTTCTTGGGTTGTGATCAGCCCAGTTTTGCGCAAGCGCGCAATGCGCCGGTGCATCGTCGCCGGCGAGCCCAAGTCTTTGAGGGCCATTGCCTGCATGACGGTCATCGGCTGTCCACCATGCCATCGAACAGCCAGCGCGTCTAAAAGCGCGCGCTCATTGGCGTCGAGTTGAATGGATTGGCTCGAGCCCTCTACAGTCTGGCTGAGCTGTAAAAACCGCATGTAGGCTTGGGTCAGTGGTGAGACGCTGTTTTGAGTCATAGGGCTGGCTCCGCTTTTTTCTAAATATGATTTCATATGCACTCTATTCTAGAAAAAATAAGGGATTACTCAAAACAAAGAAGTTAAGAATTAGTGAGAACTTCCCGATTTGCCAGAAATTAAACCATATTTCGTACCGCAATATGGGCATTGACCCTGTCCTTTGGCCGCGATGTGGATAAAAACTTTTGGGTGCGCATTCCAAAGGTGCATGCCAGCTTTGGGATTGGGACAAAAAATGCCACCGTTGTTGTCGAGGTCATCAGCGGTGAGTTGAATGGTGTCGGTGTCGCTCATGCAGGCTCCTGTGTCGGACGTCATACCAAAGTCAGCCAGTGTGCATATCGGGGGTCGCGTCCATTCACGATGTCGAAGAAGGCCGCTTGAATTTTTTCGGTGATTGGCCCGCGGCGACCCGCCCCGATTTCTATGCGGTCAAGCTCACGAATGGGGGTGACTTCTGCCGCTGTGCCAGTGAAAAAAGCCTCGTCACTGATATAGACTTCGTCTCGCGTGATGCGTTTCTGAACGACTTCAAGGCCTAAATCTTTGGCAATGTGAAACACGGTGTTGCGCGTGATGCCATTGAGAGCACCGGCCGAGAGGTCTGGCGTGTAAATCACGCCGCCTTTGACGAGGAAGAGGTTCTCACCAGCACCTTCGCTGACAAATCCGCTTGCGTCCAGCAGCAAGGCTTCGTCGTAGCCATCGTCGGTCGCCTCTTGATTGGCCAAGATGCTATTGGTGTAGTTGCTGACCGCTTTTGCCTGGGTCATGGTGATATTGACGTGGTGGCGGGTGTAGCTTGATGTCTTGACGCGAATGCCCTTGGCCAGCCCCTCGTCGCCTAGGTAGGCACCCCAAGGCCAAGCAGCCACCATCACATGGAACGTGTTGCCTTTGGTAGACACTCCAAGGCGCTGCGAGCCAACCCAACAAAGTGGGCGAATGTAGCCACTGTCCAAGTTGTTGGCGCGGATCACTTCACACTGGGCCTCGTTCAACTGCTCGGGTGTGAACGGAAGCTTCATGCGCAAGATCTTTGCGCTGTTGAAAAAGCGCTCAGTGTGCTCTTGCAATCGAAAAATAGCAGGGCCCTTGTCGGTCTTGTAAGCCCGCACGCCCTCAAATGCGCCGCATCCGTAGTGCAAAGTGTGGGTCAACACGTGGATCTTCGCGTCGCGCCAGTCGACGAGTTCTCCGTCCATCCAAATTTTGCCATCGCGGTCGTCCATTGCGGGAGGGATTGCAGACATAGTGAGTCCTTGAATAAAGCAGTGCCTCGGACCCATCGCCCGAGGCAAAAGGAAATGATTGTAATAAGGCGACTCGCTTTTGCGCGAGGCGTGCGCGACAAATTGAATAAATCGATAGCGAGCGCCTGCTCGGTGGCTCTAGCGGGCCAGTGCCACTTGCTCAGAAGTGCGTCCAAATCGACGCTCTCGCTGGCCATACCAAGCCAATGCAGCATCGAGTGCTTCGCCGTCAAAATCGGGCCAAAGCACGTCCGAAAAATAGAGCTCGGTGTAAGCAGACTGCCACAACAAAAAGTTACTCAACCGGCACTCACCGCCAGTGCGAATCAACAGGTCGGGCGCCGGAATACCTTGGGTCAGCAAGTGCTCTTCGATGGCTTGCTCATCCAGGTCGCTGGGCGATGCATCGGGGTGACTGGCCAACCAACTGCGTACCGCCCCCAGCAACTCTGAGCGACCGCCGTAGTTGGCGGCCACGTTGACTTGAATCCGTGTGCCGCCAGCAGTGATCGCCTCGGCGTGGTTGATCGCATCGCGCAGTTCGGGTGAAAACGGTGTCAAATCGCCCAACACCTTGAGGCGCACGCCTTGCTCCACCATGCCGCTTAGTTCGCCTTTTAAGTACTTCAAGAACAGCCCCATCAAGGCGCTGACCTCTTCGGCTGGCCGCGCCCAGTTCTCGGTGCTGAAAGCAAACAGCGTAACGTATGGAATATCACGGGTGGCGCAAGCCGTGATGACTTGCTTGGCTTGTAGCGCGCCCTTGGCGTGGCCGGCCACGCGTGGCAAATGGCGCCGCTTCGCCCAGCGTCCGTTGCCATCCATGATGAATGCAACGTGTTTAGGCGGTGGCGCGGCAGGTTTAGACATGAGACGAGTTTACCGCGCAGCCTTGACCAGTCGAGCGCATCAGGTCACAGATCTCTGAGTGCGGCAATGGCTTCCTCGATGCGCTCCACTCCAACCAACTGAATGCCTTTGAGTTGGGCGTCCGCGTGCTTAGGCAAGTTTGCTTTCGGAATGATGGCGCGGCTGAAGCCGAGCTTGGCAGCTTCGCGCAGTCGCTCTTGTCCCCGGGGGGCAGGCCGGATTTCGCCCGCTAAGCCAATCTCTCCAAATGCCACCAACCCCGCAGGCAACGCCAGCCCTCGCAAGCTGCTGTGAATGGACAACAAGATGGCCAAATCTGCTGCCGGCTCTGCGATGCGCACACCGCCCACTGCGTTGACGAATACATCTTGGTCGCCACAAGCCACGCCCGCATGGCGGTGCAACACCGCAAGCAACATGGCCAAACGATCCCGGTCCAAACCAACACTGAGGCGCCTTGGCGAAGGCCCCCCCAGATCGACCAGGGCCTGTATTTCGACCAAGAGCGGGCGGCTACCCTCTAGCGTCACCAAAACGCTCGAACCAGGTACTGGCTGAGCGTGCTGGCTCAAAAAAATGGCGGAAGGGTTTGATACACCCTTGAGGCCTTTTTCGGTCATGGCGAAAACGCCCATTTCATTGGCCGCACCAAAGCGGTTTTTGATGGCCCTGACCATGCGGTAGTTTGAGTGCGTATCGCCTTCGAAATAGAGCACCGTGTCAACCATGTGCTCCAACACGCGCGGGCCGGCCAGCGCACCTTCTTTGGTGACGTGCCCGACCAAAATCATGGTCACACCCTGATCCTTGGCCACCCGTGTGAGCGCGGCTGCGCACTCACGAACTTGGGCCACAGAGCCGGGCGCAGAGGACAGGGCATCTGTGGCCATGGTTTGAATGGAGTCAATCACGCAGGTGCGGGCATTCTCAATTTGCAGAGTGGTGAGAATGCGCTCAAGCGAAACCTCAGCCAATACACGCACGGGGCTGTTATCGAGCCCGAGACGCTGGGCCCGCATGGCGACTTGCGCGGCCGACTCTTCGCCAGTGATGTAGAGCGTGGGTTCATGGGTCGCTAGCCGCGCCAAAGCTTGCAGCAAAAGCGTTGACTTGCCTATGCCGGGGTCGCCACCGATCAAGACCACAGCGCCATCCACGAGCCCACCGCCCAACACGCGATCCAACTCTGCCAGCCCGGTGGGGCGGCGGACCACGTCAGCTGAGGAAATATCACCCAAGGTGGTCACAGGGCTGGGCGCGTTGAGGCCCTTGGACAAACGCGAAGGCTTGGGTGCGACCGCGGATTCAACCAACGTGTTCCACGCTTCACAGTGTGGACACTTGCCCAACCACTTGGGGTTGGTGCCACCACAACTCTGGCAGGTGAAGAGGGTGTCTTTCGCCATCAGCCGCGCAACACAGGAAACAGTTGTGACAACCCGCTGGCCATCACTTCAACCGCCAACGCCGCCAAAATCAGGCCCATGAGCCGGGTCATGATGTTGATGCCGGTTCGACCCAGTGTGTGCGAAATGGGGTGGGCCATGCGCATGCAAAAATAAGTCAATCCAGCGACCAAGCCAGCGTAAACGAGCAGCAACCCATGCTGAAAATAAGATTGCGATTGCTCAGCATAAATCACCACGGTAGACATCGTTGCTGGCCCGGCCAACAGTGGGATCGCCAAAGGCACGACACCGACCGAATGCAAGCCAGAGTGGGTGGACAGGTCTTGTTCTGAGACTTTGGACTCTATGGGCTGGGCTTTCAGCATGCTCAGCGCAGACATCAGCAAAAGCATGCCGCCTCCGACCTGAAAGCTGGCCAAAGAGATGCCGAAAAACCCCAGTACTTGCAAGCCGATCAGTGCACACACCGCCATCACGATGAACACGCTGAGCGAGGCGGTGCGAATGGTCCGAGCCGCCTGTGCGTCAGAGAAGCCTTGCGTGTAGTGGATGAAAAAAGGGACCACTGCGATGGGATTCACAATCGCAATCAGCGTGAGGAGCGGTTTGAGATCCACTTTGTTCTCAAGCCTGGCGCAAACAGCGTGCCGCGTCGATGGCGAAGTAGGTCAATATGCCGTCTGCTCCGGCGCGCTTGAATGCCAACAAGCTCTCCATCATGACCGCTTCACCATCGAGCCAGCCGTTTGCAGAGGCCGCTTTGAGCATGGCGTACTCTCCGCTCACTTGGTAGGCAAAGGTGGGCACGGCGAATGTGTCTTTGACCCTGCGGACGATGTCCAAATACGGCATGCCAGGCTTGACCATGACCATATCGGCGCCTTCGGCCAAGTCGGCGCCGACCTCGCGCAGCGCTTCATCTGAGTTACTGGCATCCATTTGGTAGACCTTTTTGTCTGCCTTGCCCAAGTTCGTGGCTGAGCCGACGGCGTCTCTGAAAGGACCATAAAACGCAGAAGCATATTTGGCGCTGTATGCCATGATTCGGGTGTGTATGTGACCCGCATGCTCAAGTGCTTGGCGTATCGCACCGATTCGACCGTCCATCATGTCGCTGGGCGCGATGATGTCGACGCCAGCCTCTGCTTGCGTGAGCGCTTGCTTAACCAGCACCTCAACAGTGGCGTCGTTGAGGATGTAGTTGTCCGCATCCAGCAGGCCGTCTTGGCCATGGCTGGTGTAGGGGTCTAGCGCCACGTCGGTCATGATCAAAAGACTGGGGTGAGCGGCCTTGAGTGCCCGCACGGCCTGTGGTATCAGTCCATCAGGGTTGGTTGCTTCTCGCCCATCGCTGAACTTGCGGGCAGCATCGATCACTGGGAACAGGGCCATGACGGGGATGCCCAATTCAACACACTGGGCGGCTATGCCTAGCAAGATGTCCAAGCTGACGCGCTCAACGCCAGGCATGGATGGCACAGCCTCTCTGCGCCCCTCTCCTTCCAGCACGAAAACAGGGTAAATCAAATCGTCCACACTCAAGGCGTGCTCGCGAACCAGACGCCGCGTTGTTGCGTCGCGTCGCAAACGACGGGGTCTAGAGACAGGAAACGGGGCTAAGGGTGTGTTGAATGAGGTCATAGGCGTATTGTGGCAAAAGCCGATGCGTTTGGTATGTTGGAGAGTGACAACACGATCGGGAAAATCTGCATGCTTCCGTCCTCACAAAGCGGTTAATATCAGCACGGGCGTTATTGAGAGATGGCGTTCCCCGCTTTTCCTCCCTGAGCGGGCGCCTTGAGCGTGACAGCAATAGGCATTTGTAGCCCGACTTCGGTCGGGCTTTTTTTTGCCTGGCTCAATCGTCTCCACGATAAAAAATGGGGCGTTTGAGTCCTCGGGCGCGCTCACTGGCGACCGCTTGTCCAATGGCCGTGATGTGCTCAGGCGTGGTGCCGCAACAGCCGCCGACAATGTTGACCAAGCCTTGTTCCGCAAATTCATGCAGCAACCGGCTCGTCACCTCAGGTGTCTCGTCAAAGCCGGTTTCACTCATGGGGTTGGGCAAGCCAGCGTTGGGGTAGCAGCTGATGTAGGTATCGTCAGCCAGTTTGGCGAGCTCTTGAATGTAGGGGCGCATCAATGCTGCGCCTAATGCGCAGTTCAAGCCAACAGCCAAGGGTTTCGCGTGGCGCACACTGGCCCAAAATGCCGACACGGTTTGACCACTCAAAATACGGCCAGAAGCATCGGTCACTGTGCCGCTGATGATGAGCGGTAAACGCTCGGCGCGCGCCTCCAATACCGATTCGATGGCGTACAAGGCAGCCTTGGCATTCAAGGTGTCGAACACAGTCTCGACCAAGAGCGCATCTGAGCCCCCGTCGAGCAAGCCATTGACTTGCTCAGAATACGCTTGGACCAGCTGCTCGAATGTGACGTTTCTGGCCCCAGGGTCGTTGACATCTGGGCTGATGCTGGCCGTCTTGGGTGTGGGCCCAATCGCGCCAAGGGCGAACCGCGGCCGTTCGGGCGTGCTGTGTCGTGAGCACGCCAGTTTTGCCAAACGCGCCGATTCGACGTTCATTTCATAGGCGAGGTCTGCCATTCCGTAGTCATCTTGCGCAATGGACGTGGCGCCAAAGGTGTTGGTTTCGACCAAATCTGCGCCAGCAATCAAATAGCGCTCGTGGATATCCGATATCACGTCTGGTCGCGTGAGGCTGAGCAGTTCATTGTTGCCTTTGACGTCCTGTTGGATGTCAGCAAACCGCTCGCCCCGGTACTGCGACTCAGACAGCTTGAGCCGTTGAATCATGGTGCCCATCGCACCGTCTAAGATCGCAATTCGGCGCGCGAGCAGTGCGGGCAACTGCGCCCCACGGGTGTAGGTGCGGCTGGGGGCAAGAGAGGTCAGGGTCATAGCGAGATTGTAGTGGTGGGCGGCTTGAGTTGAGGGACAATTGCTGCATGATTCACATGACACCACGCGAGACTTGGGACTTCGTTCAGGCGCATCCAGACTGCGCCTTCATTGATGTGCGGATGGAAATCGAGTCACTCTATGTTGGGCGCCCGCCTGGGGTGGTCAACATCCCTTGGTACGAGTACCCAGAGCTTCAGCCTCATCCGAAAGAGTTCGTTGCCGCCGTTGTTGAAGAAGTCGCAGACATCCAGCGCCCGGTGGTGTTGATTTGCCGAAGCGGTAAGCGCACTGTCGATGCTGGCCTGGCTCTTGAGGCAGCGGGCTTTACCCATGTGATCAACGTCTTGCATGGGTTTGAGGGCGAGTTGGACGATGAATTTCACCGCTCGGCCCTGAATGGCTGGCGCTTTGACCAACTGCCGTGGGAACAGCTTTGAAGGCATAGCCGAGTACACTCAAAACCATGTTGTGGGTCAAAGCTTTTCATATTGTTTTCATTGCCAGTTGGTTTGCGGGCCTGTTCTACTTGCCCCGCATATTTGTGAACTTGGCTATGGTTCCCTCTGACAGTCTCGCCGAGCACGAAAGGTTGATGCTGATGGCTCGAAAGCTGCTGCGGTTCACGACCATTCTGGCTGTGCCCGCTGTGGTTTTGGGCCTCGTGTTGTGGCTGCACTATGGCGTCGGAAGTGGGCAGGGGTGGATGCACGCGAAATTGGCGGTCGTCTTGCTCGTGATCGGCTATCACCATGCGTGCGCACGGATTTTGAATCGTTGGCAAACCCGGGGTGTGATGCGATCACACATTTGGTACCGTTGGTTCAACGAGTTTCCGGTGCTGCTGCTGCTGGTTGCCACAGTGCTGGTGGTGGTCAAACCGTTCTAGTGCAGGGTGTTTCGCAGCGGTATGCGCCGGACATATTCTTTGGCTCGCGCCCTGGCCTGGGTCACCACGTGTGGGGTCATTTACGCCAGTCTTTATCCTTTTGAAGGTTGGCGAGATTCCGGGTGGGGCTTGGCTGATTGGTTGCTATCGCCCTGGCCCAGGTACTGGACCGCGCGTGACCTATGGCTCAACTGGTTGGGTTATGTGCCGCTGGGATTTTTGTGGGCATGGGCGGGGTTGCGACCGGGGCGAGGTTGGCAAACTGCGCTGAAGGTGTCGTTGCAAACCGCAGCGATATCTTTGGCTCTTGAGAGTCTCCAAGGTTTTTTGGATTCTCGTGTTTCGTCTAATGTCGATTGGGCATTCAACGCGCTAGGAGGCCTCACTGGCGCGCTGACTGCTTGGTGGCTGAATGCGCTCATAGGCCCGCGCGCGGGGCTGGCTTCGCGCGGAGCTTGGTTGCAAGATGACTGTGGCTTTGAGTTTGCGCTGCTGGTGTTGTGGCTAATGGCATTGGTGGCGCCGATGGCCATGCCCTTTGCTGTGGGCCGATGGCCAGACTCGGACCGCTTGATTGAGGTTGTCCAGTGGCTGGCGCCAGCCCTCCAAGAATTGGTGCAACAGCGCGTGAACCTGACACAGACGCAAGAGTCGATGGTGATGGGCGTGACACTGCTTTCGCCCATTGCACTGATTAACCTGGTTGTGCGCGGGTGGCAAAACAAATTGTGGTGTGCACTGGCCTTGTTGATTCTGGCCGTTTCTGTGCCTACGCTCGTGATGGCGGTCAGCCACGGGCTGTCTTATGCTGGAACATGGTTGCGACCGAGCGTTCCGATGGCGTTGGTTTTCAGTTCGGCTGCGGGCGTGCTTATCTTGGGGGTGCCTGCGTCGTGGCGCTGGCCCGTGGCCGCCAGCCTATTGGCTAGCCATGCCGTTTTGGTTAATGCATTCGCGCACACCGTCTACTGGGATTTGGAGTGGCGAACTTTCATCAGCGGCCCCAGCGCCCGAACCCATGGCGCCTTGGCCTGGGTGGCAGCAGCTTGGCCCTTGCTGGCTCTGGGCTTGCTGATTGTGCGGGCTCTGCGCCGCCGCACCAATCGTCCAGTGTGATGTCGCTCCTACAATAAGCTTTATGAGCAACAGTCAGTACTACCAAAAACACATCTTTTTTTGCTTGAATGAGCGCAAATCTGGTGAGGCATGCTGTGCCGCGCAAGGCGCCCAAGCCTTGTTCGATCATTGCAAGGCAAAGGTCAAGAGCTTGGGAAGGTCTGGCCCCGGTCAGGTGCGAGTGAATAAGGCCGGCTGTTTGGATCGTTGTGCCGGTGGTCCTGTGGCTGTTGTCTACCCTGAAGGCGTTTGGTACACCTTCGTAGATGCGGCCGACATCGATGAAGTCATCGAAAAGCACTTGGTTCAAGGCGAGGTGGTGGAGCGCTTGCAATTGCCGCCTCAGGTTGGCAGGTAATCCAGATGAATTCAGGCACCACTCGAGAGCAACTCAAAGGGCCAGCAGGTGCTTTAGACATCGCCATTGACCTGCCTGCGAGCGCGCCATGTGGCACGGCGGTTGTGGCTCACCCCCACCCCCTGTTTGGCGGCACGATGGACAACAAGGTGGTTCAAACCATTGCGCGTGCATTGGTGCAATGTGGTTGGCGCTCTGTGCGCTTTAATTTTCGGGGGGTTGGCGGTTCGCAGGGCGAATATGCAGATGGGATTGGCGAGCAAGAAGATTTGCGCGCCGTCGTCGAGACCTATGGGACAGGTCAGCCGCTGGTTTTGGCTGGGTTTTCTTTTGGCTCGGCGGTCACAAGCCAAGTCCTCCCTGAGTTGCAACAACGCCAAGCTGATTTGCGAGCTGTGATTTTGGTCGGCACGGCCGTTAGTCGTTTTGAAGTCGCTCCACTGTCACCTGAACACCTCGCGCGGGCCTTGGTGGTCCATGGGGAGGTTGATGAAACCGTGCCATTGGGCGATGTGATGAATTGGGCCAGGCCGCAGGGCATGCCTGTGACCGTCGTGCCGGGTGGGGAACACTTTTTCCACGGCCGGCTGCCGACGTTGAAGCAGCTGATTGTGAAGCATATGGCCGGAGTGGCTACTCACTCTGGTAACAGTTGAAAGGCAGACGATGAAAAAAGCTTTTTGGGGTTTTGTGGCGGCCATGTGGTTCGCGGGCGCGCAGGCGGCAGTTTGGGCGACGCCACCGCAGATCGACGCCAAGGCCTATTTGCTTTTGGACATGAAATCTAACCAAGTTTTGGCTGAGCGTGACGCCAACGAGCCAGTTGAGCCGGCGTCGCTGACCAAGCTCATGACGGCGTATTTGGTCTTTGACGCTTTAAAAAACCAGCGCATCATGCTGGATCAAAAACTCACCATCAGTGAGCGTGCGTGGCGAATGCAAGGCTCTAGGATGTTCATCGAGCCGGGCTGGCAAGTGCCAGTCGAAGATTTGATCAAAGGCATGATTGTTCAGTCCGGCAATGACGCGACGGTTGCCCTTGCAGAAGGGGTGGGCGGCAGCGTTGAACAGTTTGTCGACATGATGAATCAGCAGGCCCAAAGCCTAGGCATGGCTGGCACGAGCTACCGCAACCCAGAAGGCATGCCCGCCGAAGGCCACATGACCACCGCATATGACTTGATGCGACTGGCCACGCGGCTTCGACTCGATTTCCCAGAGTATGTGCATTACTACTCCATCAAGCGCTATCGGTACCCAGGTACGCCCAAGGCAAACGACATGAACCGCAACTTGTTGTTGTTTCGTGACCCCACGGTGGACGGTTTTAAAACGGGCCACACCAACGCGGCAGGCTATTGCTTGGTGGCCACTGCGGAGCGCCCCATCGCAGGCGCGCCCGACGAGGGTCGCCGCTTACTCAGCGTGGTTTTGGGTGCCCGCAGCTCGATTGCTCGTGCCAACGAAAGTCAAAAACTTCTCAATTGGGGCTACTCTGCCTTCAGCCTGTCTAGGTTGCCCAAAACCGGAGAGGCATTGGCAACGCCGAAAATTTGGTTTGGCCAGCAACCTGTTGCTCAGCTGGGCGTATCAGGGGGCCTGTGGGTAACCATCCCGAAAGGGGGCGCCGCTCAATTGAAAACCGAATTGAACTACCCCAAGCCCCTCCACGCGCCGCTGGGCGCTGGCGAGGTGGTGGGCTCCGTCAAGGTGCTGTGGGGCGGCGACGACCGTGTCTTGAGCGAGGTCCCGCTGGTGGCAACGCAAGCAGTTGAGCGCGCTGGCGTCATGAAGCGACTTTGGGACCGCCTTTTGTTGTCGCTGGATTGAGACGCTCTGGCTGCTTTTGGCCTCACAAAATGGGTCGAAATAGACATGGGGCTGAACAAGGTGGTATGATCGCGGGCTTTTCGGAATTTTCCGAAGGGTTTTCTGTTTTCAAACGTTTAGGGACGTTACATGCCAACCATTAATCAACTCATCCGTCACGGGCGCGAGGTCGAAAAGATCAAGTCAAAAAGCCCTGCGATGGAAAACTGCCCCCAGCGTCGCGGTGTTTGCACCCGTGTTTACACCACGACGCCTAAAAAGCCTAACTCTGCGCTGCGTAAGGTCGCCAAAGTTCGTTTGACCAACGGCTTTGAAGTGATTTCGTATATCGGCGGAGAAGGCCACAACCTCCAAGAGCACAGTGTTGTGCTCGTGCGTGGCGGTCGTGTGAAAGACTTGCCAGGTGTGCGTTACCACATCGTGCGCGGCTCACTCGACTTGCAAGGCGTGAAAGATCGCAAGCAGTCACGTTCCAAGTACGGCGTGAAGCGCCCCAAGGGATAAACCCCAAATTTCATTCGGTGCCCAGCGCATGCTGAGGCGTAGTGACACTTTTCATGGTGTCGAGTAAGTGAGAGCTTTAATGGCTCTCAAGGCTGAAAAATCAGTCAACTGAAGCAAAGAGGTTAAAAATGCCACGTCGTCGCGAAGTCCCTAAACGTGAAATCCTGCCAGATCCCAAGTTTGGCAATGTTGAACTGGCTAAGTTCATGAACGTCATCATGCAAGGTGGCAAAAAAGCAGTCGCAGAGCGCATTGTTTACGGTGCACTCGAGCAAATTCAAACCAAAACCGGCGCGGATCCGCTTGAGTTTTTCAACACCGCGTTGAACAACGTCAAGCCAGTGGTTGAGGTGAAGTCCCGCCGTGTGGGCGGCGCCAACTACCAGGTTCCTGTTGAGGTTCGTCCGATTCGTCGCCAGGCTTTGGCCATGCGTTGGATCAAAGAAGCGGCCAAGAAGCGCAGCGAAAAGTCGATGGCGTTTCGTTTGGCTAACGAGTTGATTGAAGCCACCGAAGGCCGTGGTGGTGCCATGAAGAAGCGTGACGAAGTGCACCGCATGGCCGAAGCCAACAAGGCCTTCAGCCACTTCCGTTTCTGAGTCAACACCTGATTTTTTGAATCATTATGACTGGGCCCGCCAAGAGCGGGCTTTGGTCAGTTTTGGAGCTTTCACATGGCACGCACTACGCCACTCAATCGTTACCGCAACATCGGTATTTCTGCTCACATTGACGCGGGTAAAACCACGACCACTGAGCGCATTCTTTATTACACCGGCGTGAACCACAAAATTGGTGAGGTTCATGACGGCGCTGCCACCATGGACTGGATGGCCCAAGAGCAAGAGCGCGGCATCACGATCACCTCGGCTGCCACGACGTGTTTTTGGAAAGGCATGGAGCTTCAGTACCCTGAGCACCGCATCAACATCATTGACACCCCTGGTCACGTTGACTTCACCATCGAGGTGGAGCGTTCAATGCGTGTGTTGGACGGCGCTTGCATGGTTTACTGTGCCGTTGGTGGTGTTCAGCCCCAGTCTGAGACGGTTTGGCGTCAAGCCAACAAGTACAAAGTGCCCCGTTTGGCCTTTGTCAACAAGATGGACCGCACGGGTGCCAACTTCTTCAAGGTGGTTGAGCAAATGAAGCTTCGTTTGCGCGCAAACCCAGTGCCAATCGTGATTCCCATCGGTGCCGAAGAGGGTTTCCAAGGCGTTGTTGACTTGGTCAAGATGAAAGCCATCATCTGGGACGAAGCGTCTCACGGCATGAAGTTCGAGCACAAAGAAATTCCTGCAGAGTTGCTCGACTCGGCTAAAGAATGGCGCGAAAAAATGATCGAGTCGGCCGCTGAAGCGAACGAAGACTTGATGAACAAGTACCTCGAAAACGGTGACTTGTCTGAAGAAGACATCAACGAAGGCCTGCGCCTGCGCACCCTGGCATGCGAAATCCAGCCTATGTTGTGCGGTACCGCCTTTAAGAACAAGGGCGTGCAGCGCATGTTGGACGCAGTGATTGATCTGATGCCTTCGCCTGTCGATGTGCCACCGGTGGCTGGTGAAGACGAGAAAGAGCAGCCCGCTGTTCGCAAAGCCGATGACGCGGAAAAGTTCTCTGGTTTGGCGTTCAAACTGATGACTGACCCATATGTGGGCCAATTGACTTTTGTGCGCGTTTATTCTGGCGTGCTGAAAAAAGGCGACTCGGTCTACAACCCAGTGAAGGGCAAAAAAGAGCGCATCGGCCGTATTGTGCAGATGCACGCCAACAACCGCGAAGAGATCGACGAGATTCGAGCGGGTGACATCGCCGCTTGCGTGGGCTTGAAAGACGTCACCACAGGTGAAACCTTGTGTGACAACGACGCAGTCATCACCTTGGAGCGCATGCAGTTCCCCGAGCCTGTGATCCGCCAAGCGGTTGAGCCGAAGTCCAAAGCCGACCAGGAGAAAATGGGTATTGCCCTGCAACGCCTGTCGTCTGAAGACCCATCTTTCCACGTCAACACCGACGAAGAGTCTGGTCAAACCATCATTGGCGGTATGGGCGAGTTGCACTTGGAGATCATTGTCGACCGCATGAAGCGCGAGTTCAGCGTGGACTGTAACGTCGGCAAGCCCCAGGTCGCATACCGTGAAACCATCCGCAAAGTTGTCGAAGATGCCGACGGTAAGTTTGTCCGTCAATCAGGTGGTAAAGGTCAATACGGCCACGTGGTTTTCAAAATTGAGCCCAACGAAGCAGGCAAGGGTTTTGAGTTCGTCGACGCGATCAAAGGTGGTGTCGTTCCTCGTGAGTACATCCCCGCTGTGCAAAAGGGTGTCGAAGAAGCCCTGACCACAGGTGTGTTGGCCGGTTACCCCGTGGTTGACGTCAAGGTGACCTTGCACTTTGGTTCCTACCACGACGTGGACTCTTCAGAGCAAGCATTTAAGATGGCCGCGATCTTTGGCTTCAAAGAGGGTTGCCGCAAAGCAAACCCCGTGATCCTTGAGCCCATGATGGCCGTCGAAGTGGAGACCCCAGAAGAGTACGCTGGCAGCGTGATGGGTGACTTGTCCTCACGCCGCGGTATGGTTCAGGGCATGGACGACATGGTTGGTGGTGGCAAGGCGATCCGCGCCGAAGTGCCGCTGTCAGAAATGTTTGGTTATTCCACCACTTTGCGTTCCATGTCACAGGGCCGTGCTACCTACTCAATGGAGTTCAAGCACTACTCAGAAGCGCCAAAGAACGTGGCTGAAGCCATCGTTTCTGCGCGCAGTTAAAGACCTGTCTGCGACACCGTGCCCTTGTGTGCCCGTGCACGAGGAACCCGCAACGGTGTGCAGACGTTAAACCTCACACGGGAATGTTCTTTTTTTGGAGTTAAAAATGGCAAAAGACAAATTCGAGCGGACCAAACCGCACGTAAACGTAGGCACGATTGGCCACGTTGACCATGGTAAGACGACGCTGACGGCGGCGATCACGACTGTGTTGACGGCCAAGTTTGGCGGCGAGGCCAAGGCCTATGACCAGATTGACGGCGCGCCAGAAGAGAAGGCTCGCGGTATCACGATTAACACTGCTCACGTTGAGTACGAGACGGCCAACCGGCACTATGCACACGTGGACTGCCCAGGCCACGCTGACTACGTGAAGAACATGATCACGGGTGCTGCGCAGATGGACGGCGCGGTGTTGGTGTGTTCAGCTGCTGACGGCCCTATGCCTCAGACCCGTGAGCACATTTTGTTGTCACGCCAGGTGGGCGTGCCTTACATCATCGTGTTCCTGAACAAGTGCGACATGGTTGACGACGAAGAGTTGTTGGAGCTGGTTGAAATGGAAATCCGTGAGTTGTTGGACTCATACGACTTCCCAGGTGACG
>Ga0181561_10001364_pt1 | contig 21656 bp, 13 predicted proteins | sample 011ome_19_FD_133760 | JGI IMG/M metagenome (GOLD analysis project Ga0181561, IMG submission 133760) | Coastal salt marsh microbial communities from the Groves Creek Marsh, Skidaway Island, Georgia - 011510BT metaG (megahit assembly) | ecosystem: Environmental > Aquatic > Marine > Intertidal... | reverse complement strand
GCTCTTCGTCCACCAAGGGCCAGCTCCGGGGCGGTCGCCGCGCCATCGACGCGGCGCTCGCGGAGATGGGGTGCCTTCCCGACGCGCGCGCCGCGGTGGTGCGCGAGATGGCCGGCGGCCACGAAAAAAACGCGGCGGCGGCGGCGCGGGACGGCGCGCGGACCGCGTCGCCGTCCGTTCTGGTCGACCCCGGCGTTACGTCGGCGACGGACGTTACGTCCGGTGCCAACACGAGCCAACACGAGATGGCGCGCAAGGATACGGCGGAAAAGCACGAGGAGAACACGCGTGATGATGTAAGCGAAGCGACGCGCGCCGAGGACGAACAGAAACACGTTTCAAACTCGAGCGACGGCGTCGCGGACGCGCTTCGCGAGTCCACGTCCCGGGCCTGGGAGGATTTCCGGGCGCTCTTTCCTTCCGGGAACGCCTCGGATTTCGAGCGCCAGGCGTACCCAGTGTCGTACCCAGTGTCGCCGTTCCCGGAAAAAACCGAGGCGCCGGACGAAGCGGTGGGCACGTGGGACGCGTGCGACGTGTGCGACGCGTGCGTCGTCGGCGTCGAAGACGTCGTTCCGAACGAGTCTTTTCCCGCGAACGATGAGTCTTTGGCTTCGCGCGAGCGCGAGAGCGAGACGCGCGGCGGACGGAACGAGTCGTTCGCGAGCGGTGACACAAACGACGAAGACGTCGGCCACCCTTCGTCGCCGTCAGTAGTAGTGGGAAACGCCAGCAGTAGTAGTGACGGCGTAGTGGTCACGGAGGGTCGCGGAGAATCCGCGCGGCGTTGCGGAAAATGCACCGGCTGCTCGACGGTTTTGCGCCCGCTGCGCCGAGCGACGCGGTTCGGTCCGTTCCAGTACACGAACGAGCCAGGCGCGACGGCGGCGTCGGTGTTCGAGGCGGACTCGGCGCGCGCTTCCGGCGGCGCGGGCGTCGCCAAAACGCGGTGCTTCGCGAAGCGGTACGCGGACGGCCGCGCGTACGCGCAGGGCACCTGCGGCGAGGGAGACGAGACGAAGACCGATTTCGCGGCGGCGAATGAGCAAGACCTGGCGCGGAGCCTGGCGGTGTCGAAGCTCGCCGAGCGGTGCGGGCTGGCGGACGTCTCCGTGAGGCAGTGGCGCGAGCGCGTGCGCACCGCGCACCCGCTGAGCGGCGAGAAGTTCGAGGGTGACGTCCTGTTCATGGACCGCGCCCCCGGCGTGTCGCTGGAGAGGCTGACGCGCTCGCCGCCGGACAAGCCGGTGGTCTCCGGCGCGACGGTCGATCCGCCGGCGCACCGCCGGCTGGTGCACGACGCGCTGGCGGCGGCGGATTCGCGCAAGATCGTGCGCGCGGCGCTGTTCGATTTCCTGTTCGGGCAGTGCGACAGGCACGCGCAGAACGCGTTCTGGACCGTCGAGGGTGACTTCGCGTTCATCGACAACGACCAAGCCTTGGGTCGCGGGTGGAAAGCGTGCGTGGCGAACTCGTTCCTCATCCCGGGGAGCGAGAAGTTCACCATCGCGCGCTTCGGCAACGTGCACGTCAACGGCGACGCGCCGCCGATCAAAGACGCCAACCCGCAGGTCGTGCTGGACTACCGGTGCCACGCCGGCGAGCGCGGTGAGATCGGCCACGCGTTCCCGAAGGCGTTCGCGGAGTGCGCGGCGTGGCTCGACGAGAACGCGGACGACGTGAGCAAGGTGCGGGAGGCGTTCGGGTTCCCCTCCGACGCGGACGCCGTGTTTGTCGCGAAACGCGCGCGGAGCCTGCGGCGGCGCGGGTTCGAGGGCGCGCTGCGGCGCGCGCAGTACGACGCGAGAAAAGCGGACGGAGGAAAAGGCAGCCACCGCGTGTTCGCGTGGCCCGAGCCCTGCTGTGCGCTGACGGAGAGGTGGGAGGGGGACACGCTGGTGGGGTACACGTGCGAGACGCAGACGAGCTCACCGGCGTGCGACGGGGGGTACGCCGCGTGCCGTGGCGCGCTCGACGCCGCGTTTTTCGAGGCGTCGGCGAAAATAGAGTAGAGACGAGTCGCCTTTTTTTTTTAGTGAAAAACGACGAAAGGAGCTATCTATAGCGTCGTTTTCTTCCCGTAATACAGTCGGGTCTCTACGGCGTCTCTACGGCGTCTCGCGGCCGCGCCTCGAAGCGCTCACCGCCGGCGCGCGTGGTATCGGCGGCGTACACCGGGAGCATGTCCCGTTTGAAGTACGCCGCGTCACGGCGCGCGCGGCGGGCGGCTGGGCGCTTCGGGCTTCGGCGCGAAAACCGCGTTTTCGTTTTTTTTTTAGTGAATCTCACAGGAGTCTCTTGATGTCTCCCTCGACGGCGAGCGGGTTCACGGTGGGCGCGTACCTGTTCACCACCTTGCCCTGCTTGTCCACGAGGAACTTCCCGAAGTTCCACTTGACGTCGTTCCCGAGGAACGCTTCCGGCCCGGCCACCTTCTTCGCCTCCTTCATGTACTTGAAGAGGTCGGCGGCGCCGTCGCCGTTCACGTCAACCTTGTCCATCATCGGGAACGTCACGCCGTAGTTCTTCGCGAACGCCTTGATCTGCTCGTTCGAGCCGCTCTCCTGCGCGCCGAACTGGTTGCAAGGAAACGCCAGAATCTCGAAGTCCTTCGACTTGTACTTACCGTACAACTCGACGAGCTCCTTGTAGTTCTGGTCCGTCAAGCCTCACGCGGACGCGACGTTGACGATGAGGACCGCCTTGCCCGCGAACTTGCTCAGCTCGACCGGCTTCTTATCGATATCCATCACCGTGAAGTCGTGGACGGTGCCCGCGGCGACGGCGGGCTTGGCGCCGCCGAAGAAGGCGCGGGGGGTGGTGTTCATCGCGCGACCGCGAGGCGCGCGGCGGATGACGCTCGCGCGGAGCGCCGCCGTGGAGGCGGACATGGCCGTGGCGACCATGGTTGTGGTGCGCGGAGCACAAAGTGACACGTCGAAACAACTGTTCTTGGCCCATCCGAAAATTTCGATTGGTCCGACATTGATGCAAAATGTTCAACAAGTTGAACCGTTACGATTTTCTCGGCGCAAACGGCCGAGCGCTCTGCGCGGCTATCCTCCGCGCCTGCGGCGTCTCCCCCTTGCGCGCGCCCCGCGCGCGACTGCTGCTCTGCGCGCTGTAGTACGCCGCGGAGGAGGCCTCCGAGTCGTACGGCGCCGAGGCCTCGGGCACGTTCGTCGCCGTCCTCGCCGCCGCGGGTTTCACGAAGGCGTTTTCGCGAAACGGCGACGTCAGACGCTCGCTCGTTTCGTCCGAGAGCGTCCCGGTTTCGTGTTCGCCGAAACTGACGTGCGTCTTCGCCGGACTCGACGGCTCGGTCTCGAGGCTCGCCAACACGCCTCCACGCGACGCGCACACGCTTTCGTCGCCGTACGGCTCGCTGATCGATCCCCCGTACTCGCGCGCGTACCACGACTCGAATTCCAGCACGAGCGTCGTCTTGCATTGCTCGATGAGCCGTTCCGTGTACGCGGCTTCGCTCCGCGCGGCTTTCATATCCTGGAACAGCTCCCTGTACTCGCGCTTCAGGGCCTTCACCTCGAGCATGCACGCGTACTCCTCCTCGGTGAGCACCTCAGAGATGTCGTCCGAGGACGCGCGCGCGACGTCGGGGGGGGGCACGGGCGGCCGGTCCCGCGCCAGAGACTCGCGGCGCGCGGCGGCGGCGTCGAGTTCTTTTTTGATCGCGTTGATTCGCAAGCCGAGGCGCTTCGCGCGCACGCGCCGGTCGCGCAGGGCGGATTTGTTCTCTGCCAGCGCCGCGGTCGTCGCCGCGCCCTCGCCGTTTTTGTACTCGTCGAACGCGGCGTCGCGGCGTCGCGGGGGCGCCTCGGCGGTCGGAACGGGCGACGACGACGCCGCGAGCGCACCGGCGCTTTCGTGATAGGCCGACTCGGACCCGACCCGACTCGGCGTTCCGGGAGTAACCGTCCTCGTCTCCTCGCCGCCGTCGGGCGCGCGCTCCGCGGAGAGTTCTTCGGAAGACCTCACCGCCTCGTCTCGGCCAGACGACGATATTCGTGCCTCGCTCGAGAACTCCGGGTGCATCTGATCCGTCCACGGCGGCCGCGCGTCCGCGGGGGCGATCCCCGCGACGCGCGCCGCGTCGGCGTCCCCGAGGCCGCCTTCCAGCTCGCCCACCGCTTCCGCTTCGAAAGCGTGACTCGCAACTTCGAGCGCGCCCGGCGTCGCCGCGCCGGCACCGGCGCGCGCCTTGTCCTCCCGCTCGTACGCGTCCAGCAAACCCTTCGCGACGCGGCGCACCGCCAGCAGCGCGCGCCTCGCCGTTTCCGGGCTGGCCGCGAACGCGTCCAGCGGGTCGCACGAGTCCGGCGACGCGCGCGCCCGCCGTAAAAAGTCGCGCGCGAGCTCGTCCATCTCCTCCTCCGGAGCGCTCGGCGACTTTTCCGCTAAACTCTTAACGCCGCCGCGCGCGTGTCGCAGCTGTCGGGTCAGCGCCGCCACCTCAGCCTCCAGCCTTCGTGCCTTCGTCGCGGGGTCCTCCACGACGTTCACGTCGGGCTCGATCTCCACCTGCATCATGCGCCGCGCGAACTCGCACGTGCCGGCGGTTTCCTCGACGTGCGCGGACTCGCCCCAGACGTTGGCGACGAGCGCGGTGCGGCAGTTCCCGCCGAGGCTGTCCTTGAGCACGTGCGTCAGCTTGCTGCTGCGGTACGGCACGTGCTCGCGCCGCTTGTCCCCGAGCGCGATGATCACCTGCTCCAGGAACGACAGGGACTTGTTGATGTGCTGCGCCTCGCGCGCCACGGACCCCGCGCTGAGCGTCTTGTCCAGGCGCTCCGAGCCGGCGAGGTCCACCAGGTTCAGCTTCGCGCGGAGCATTTTTTGGCGCGGCGCCTCGGATCCGGTCGGTTCCGCTCGGCGAGTGTTGACTCCGCGGCGCAGCTCCAGGGAGACGGTGAACACCGCGTGCGACCGCGAGGACGCGCGGTTCAGCTTGTGCTCCGCGACCGCCCGGTTGGCCTCGCCCTCGAACAGAAGGCGCATCGCCTCCTCCTCCGACGACACGGAGTGACGCGTCAGGTTCTTCACCACCACGCCGCGCTCGGGGTCGTCCGTCACGACCAGGTCGGCGCTCGGGGTTTGCGGCCTCAGCAGGTCCACGACCAGCTCGTTGTAAATCTCGGCGTACGACACCTCGCACGACGCCAGGACGCCTGTCTCGCGCGAGAGGCGCTTGAACAGGTCCGCGAGCGCGCGCGGGACCAAGCCTCGGTGCCGGTACGACCCATGGCCCCCGGTCATGGTGAACGTCTTACCCGCGCCGGTCTGCCCGTAGCACATCACCGTGGCGTTGACGCCCTGCAGCACCGAGCTCACCATCCCCGCGCCGAGCGCCGCGTACACCTGCTCCTGCGTCGCGTCGTGCAGGATACCGCCGCTGAACTTGAACGTGCGCTCCTCGCGCTGATGCACGACCGCCCCGAAATCCTCCCTCCGCTTGCCCAGCAGGGTCACCCTGCTGGCCGCCACGTCGAGAGCCATGCCCCCGTCATCCGCGACGTCCGCGGTGGGGCGCGTGCGCAGGTAGACCTTGATGGCCTCCTTCGACGGCATGGCGGCACGACCGAGACGCCACTCACGCGGCCATTCCGCGCGTCTCGAGATGTGGCGAGATGTGGACGCGGGCAAAAGCGTTGACGCTAATGTTCGTGATGATTATTACTCGTTCGGCGACGCGAACGAGGCCCGTCGCGTACCTTCGTATAATATTATACAAGTGAGTCCCACGCGTACTTCATCACTCCATCATCCCATTACACGTCACGCTCTACTTCTTCTTCTTGCCGCTCGGCCGCCGCGCGACCCGGAAGACGTCCGTGCGCTTGCTGTTGCGCGTCCGCTTGCCCTTGGTCTGCACACCCCACGGCGTGCACGAGGGCCGCCCGCCGCTCGTGCGCCCCTCGCCGCCACCGTGCGGGTGGTCGATCGGGTTCATCGCCACGCCTCGCGTGGTCGGCCGGATCCCCAGCCACCGCTTCGCGCCGGCTTTCCCCAGCACGCGGTTCTGGTGCTCGCGGTTGCTCAGCACGCCCACTGTCGCGTAGCACTCGAGCAAAATTAACCTCTGCTCCCCCGAAGGCAGCTTCACCGTCGCGTAACCGTCCTCGCCCTTCTTCACCAGCGTCGCCGTCGCGCCCGCGGCGCGCACCAGCCTGCCCCCTTGCCCGGGCAGCAACTCGATGTTGTGGATCAGCGTCCCCGCGGGCATTTGCCGAAGGGGCATCGCGTTCCCCGGCCGGATGTCGACGTTCTCGTCCCCGGCGTCGATGACGTCCCCCGACTTCATCCCATCCGTCGCTAACACGTACGCGGGCTTGTTCCCCTCGCCCTCGAAATCCACCAACGCGATGCGCGTCGTCCTGTTCGGGTCGTACTCGATCCGGCGCACCACGCCCGTGACGCCGCGCATCAGCCGCTGGAAGTCCACCATTCGGTACTTGCGTTTGTGGCCGCCGCCGCGGTGCCACACCGTGATGCGGCCGTGGTTGTTGCGCCCGCCGCTCTTCGCGAGGCCCTTCGTCAGCGCCTTGAACGGCTTACCTTTCCACAGGTGGTCGCGCGCGGTCGTGATGCGACCGCGCTGGCCGGGACTCGTCGGTTTGTACACCTGCGGCGCGAGAGAGCAGAGGAGGAGGAGGAGGAGGATCGGGGGTTAAAAAAGGAAGACGGAAGACGGAGGGCGCGGCGACCGCCGCTGGCGAAACCGCCCGACGCGCGATGGTCCAACCCTAAAAACGACTCGCGTTCTTGCGCGACGACGCGATCGCGCGCGTCGGCCGAAGAATCGACGACGCGCGTCAGCGTACCTTCATCGTCTTCACCGCCTCTTTCGCGTAGCCTCGAGCGTGCGCCATCGCCCAGGCGCTCGCGCGCTCCTGACCGGGCAAACCGCGCGCGGTCCCCTCGGAACGCACGCCAGACACCGCGAAGCCTCCGAGCCTCCGGGCGGAGACCGCGGAGGCGGCCGCACCGGACGAGGCGTACGATGCGCCGGGGGATCCTGACGGGATGCGCCGGGTGATTGTCATCGCCGACGCGAACGTCGACCGCGCCGATCCCGCCGACGCGATCGGCTCGACGCCGAGCGCGGAAGAGGTCGCGGTACGATGCTGCCGCCCGACGCTCAGACCCGGGCCCGAAGCGATAGACTCGGCCCTCGTCTCCGCCGCAGTCGCGCGCGCCGCCGCGTCCGCGACGCGCACGAGCGCCCGCCTGAGGAGTCGCATCCCGAACACGCGCGGCGTCGACCGATCGGCGCGCGCGAAGTTCTGGCTGCTGGCAGTGCAGGGCGCGGGGACGCCACCGCGGTGGGAAACTCGTTTCGTTTTATCGTCGTTCGTCGTCGCGGCGACGGGGCATTCGGGCTCACGTCGGCACCGAGCGCTCATTTCGGTAGGCACACCGCGATGGAGCTCGAGGCTGCCGCCGACGTTGTGGACCAGCAGCTCAGGCGCTTCGGCCTGCGCATGGACGCCGCGCGCTGTCCGCGCGAACTCGAAGGGCGCTGGAGGGTGGACAAAGCGAACAGCCAGACGCTGTGCCCCTTCGTCGTCGGCTTGGGCGTGCCACGATTCGCGTGCCCCGCCATTGGCCTGCTCGAGCGCACGACGGAGTTGACCATCCGGTGCACAGGTCCTGACGACCGCGCGATTCGCATCGAAGACAAGACGGCCTTCTCGTCGCGGAACGTCACGGAGGTGACGTGCGACGGCGTCGAGACCGAGAAGGCGTCGAAGACTGGCCGCAAGCGGTTTTACCTGTCGGGCGCGACGGCGCCCGATTCGAACACCAGCGTAGTGAAGTGCCGATTGCACCAGCGCGGCGAGGGGTGGGAAACCAGGCAGGAACGGCGCGCGGTGGGCGAAAACAGACTGCGCGAGCGGAACGTGCTGGTGCGGCCGGGGGAGGAGGACGTGATCGTTGACAGGTTCTTCGATAGGGTCGAGGAGCGTAAGCCGTAGCGGCCGCGGCGTGAGGGACGCCTCCCGCCCGCTCCGCGACGCACAGTCGGAACCTTCGCGTCGCGACCCGTCGCGACCGCGCGAACAGAAATACGTAGCTACACTGTATGACATCCAAGAGCTACTGAAACACAGACGGACGCGTCGGACGCGCCGCGTCGCTCCGTCTCGGTCCGCTCTACCTCTCCAGCAACAGCACGGCTTCGCAGTGCGGCGTGTGCGGGAACAGATCCACGGCCATCGCTCGGACGGGCCGGAACGGCGCGCCCCCAGAGTCGCCCCGCGGGCCCTGCGGCGTGCACAGGTCCGCGCAGTTCGACGCCATGCTCTCCGGGTTGCACGAGACGTACACCAGGCGGCGCAGCCGCGTCTCGGCGCGAAGCGCGTGCAGGACATTCTTGTGCAGACCCGCGCGCGGCGGGTCAACCACCGCCACGACGTCGTCGTACTCGTACGAGTACTCGCGAGAAACAATCGGTTCCGCGTCCGCGGAGAGCGGCGCGGCGGCGACGGGCGCGCGGTCGTCGCCGTCCGCCGTCTGCGTCGTCTGCGCCGTCTGAGCCGTCTGCGCCGCGTCGGGCTCCGCGGAAACCTCATCCTCCTCGCCTCCGCTTTCCTCGGCGTCCGCCGCCGCGGGTGCGACTTGCGGCATCGCGATTGGCGGCGCCGGCTTGATCTCGGGCGCGTACTTGTTCAGAATCTCGGGCAACTTGAGCTCGGCTCGCCCCGCGACCCACTCGCAGTTGGTCACGCCGTTGAGCGCCGCGTTTTTCTCGGCGTCCTCGATGGCCGCCTCCACGATGTCCACGCCCACCACCTTCCGCGCGCGCGCCGCGAGGGTCAAGCCGATGGTGCCGGTGCCGCAGCACACGTCCAGGAGGAGCGATTTGCCCGTCGGGCTCGCCCACTCGCCCGCCAGGCGGTAGAGCGCCTCCGCCGCGCAGGTGTTCACCTGGAAAAACGCGCTCGCCGAGAGCGTGAACCGCAAACCGCACAGCTCCTCGTGGATCGTGCACTCGCTCGCGGTCACGCGCGCGCCCGTGGTCAGGTCACACAGGACGGAGTCCGCGGGCGCGGCGTTGGCGCACCCATCGTGCGTCTGCGCCAGCGAGCGCGTCAGCGGAAACGCACCCGGCGTTCGCGCCGCGGCGGCGGCGAGCGCGGCGGCGAGGCGCGCGCACGCGTCGCGCGCCTTCGCGGGGTCGTGCCCCGCGGGGCTCACCTGCACGAGCACCATCACCTCCGCGTTCGGGTCCGCGCGCGGGTACGGCAAACTGGACGCCTCGTCGTCCGGAGACATGGTGGTCTCACGCGAACGCGCTGGGTCTCGTTCTGCTGGGTCTCGTTCGGCGTTTTCGACGGCGTTTTCGAGGGCGTCGCCCTTCCCGGCGTCGCGCTCGGCGGGGACTCCGCTCCGCTTCCACGCCGCCCACGCGCCCGTTTCCGGCGCCATCCCCCCCTCGCGCACGACCAGCAGCCTCCAAAACCCCGTCCCCCTGCGCTTGTCCCAGACCGGCAGGCCGCCGTTCGCGGCGTCTTCGCGCAGAAACGCCTGCGCGGCGGCGGCGAGCCTTTTGGCCGTCGGCGAGATGTGCCGGCACTCATCGGCGCTCGCCACCGCCGTGACGCCCTCCTTGAACAGCCCGACGTTGAACCCGACGGTGGGCACGCCGTCCGCGTCCGGGCCGATGGTGAACTCCGACTTGTTCCTGTACCCCTCGAGCACGGGCGAGCGCACGATACCCTCCACGGGCGCCGCGAGCTTCCCCCTTCGATTCGACTCGCCCAGCCACGCCGGCCAACGCCACGTCCCGCCGGCGCCCTGCTTCTTGAGACGCCGGCAGTTCTTGGCGGTGTGCCTGGTCAGGTTGCGCAGAGCCTCCTCCACCTTCGCGCGCTTCGTGGCGAGCTGATCGGCGTACGGCGTGGCCCACAGGGGGCACACCGCGTCGCGCACGTCCCGACGCGCGCCGCGGTCCGCGGCGGCGACGATGAGCTCCTCGCGCGTCCGCCCGCGCGCGTCGACGGAGCTCTTGTCCGAGCTCTTGTCGCGCGGCTTTTTGCTCAGCGCCTCGTGCGTGGTGATCCGGCGGCCGCCCAGCACGCACCCCTCGAGCGTCTTCGTGGCGTGCAGCCTGTCCTCCAGGAACCCGAACGTGATGAACCCGTACGGCCACTGTTTCTTCTTCTTGCAGCTCGAGCGCGCCACCGTGAGCGTGTCGAGCCACTTGCGGAAATCCCGCTCGTCCCAGGTTTTGGGCAAACCGCGGATCATCGCGGTGCCGCCGCCGGCGCCGGCGCCCGCATCGGCCGCGCCGGAGGGCGCGGCCGCGGGGGCGGGCGCCGAGACGGACTCGGGACGAGCGGACGGAGCGTCCGCGCGCGCTTGCGCCTCGGCGGGGGGCGACGGTGCGCTCTCGGGAGCGGGGACGTCGGGCGGGGACGTCGATGGCGCAGCGGCGGCGGCGGCGGGCACGTTCGCCTCCTCGACGCGGGGACGCTGCGCCTTCTCCGGCTCCGCCTCGGTCTCGGCGGGGCGCTTCGCCGCGCCCCGCGGCGATCGTCGCGTGACCGGCATCGAGCTCGAGCGGCGACGTGCGTCGTCGCGCTCGACGCGTTGGACGTTGTGTCGTTCGCGAGCGCGCTGCGCTTTTCGTCGAAAGACGCGCGTTTTTCGGCAGTCCCCGAGGAATCGCCACGACCGCAGACGAGACTTTTCAACTCAGAGCCACGACGTTGAGCCGGCTACGAGGCACAACACCTCGCGCCCGTCGTGACACCCGTCCAAACACCACAGCCTCGAGCGTTGACGACGATGCAGGCGGAGGGCCTGCTCTTGAAGGTGAGGAGGACGCGCGCGACGAACCAACCCTTTTCGGCGCCGAAAGAGCGAAGAAACCCACTACGTACCCTCGAGACTCACCTCGTTCCGCCTCCCCTCAGGTGCCGTACGACCGACTGCGAAGCGTCGTCAAAGCACGCACGAAACACGTCGCGGACGAGTTCGCCGCCGCGCACGACGCGCTCACCACGAAAACGAGCCACGCCTTGACGCTCACTCGCGGCGACGTCGGGGACGCTGACGGTGCCCGACGAGAGTTCGTGGATACGCTCCGCGCGACCGAGGAGAGACTATTGCGTTTAAAGCGAACGCTCGCGGAGGACTTCGAGACGGAACGCGCGCTCGTCGATCGAATCGAGGCGCGCGTCGCGCATCTTCGAGAGCTTCCGTGTGGGGACACGCCGCCGAATGCTGACCCTGAGAATGCTGACACTACGGCGCGGCGACTTCGCGCGTGGGAATCGACGCGTTTGGACCGAATGGTCGTCGACTACGCCGTTCGGCGCGGCGACCGCGAACTCGCCGAGCGCGTCGCGAGGGAAACGGGCGTAGAGCACCTCGTGGACATCGACGCGCACGAACCCGGACTCGACGCCTCGGTGGCGATACGCCGAGGCCGCCTAGGCAGTGCGTACTTGCCCGCGATTAAATGGCTGGACTCTATCGAGGAAACCCCGGCTTTTAGGAACGCACCGGAGGCGACGTTCGCCGACGCGCGCTGGTTCCGTTTTTTCCATTGCCTGGAGCTCGCGCGTTCGTACCGATATCTGGAAGCCGCGACGTACGCGCGCGAAGAAGCCTTACCGAGACAGATCTCGGGATACCCCAGCCTTTCCACGTTCACGAAACGCGGCGTCGCCGTGTGGCCAGAACTCATGCTCGCTCTGGCGACGCGCCATCATCGAGAGTTTCCTCTCGATGACGGCGCGGCGCTCTCCGCCGCTCTCCCCCCGGAAACGCGCCGGGAAAACGCGGCGTCGCTCGACGTCATCAGGATGCGCGTCGCCGGCTTACCGCGGGAGTCGCGCCTCGTGGCGACGCTGCGCGCGGGTCTCGTGGCTTTGAAAAAGGGGACGCCGCCTGCCTCCCACGACGGCGAGTGCCTCACGACAGAGGCGCGGGACGACCCTTTGACGCACGCCTCGCTCCGCGAACTCGCGCGCCCGCTCCCCCGCTCGCGCCGCTCGGCGACGCGGCTCGTGTGCCGCGTCACGGGCGAGGCCATGGACGAGGACAACCCGCCGATGGCGTTGCCGAACGGACAGGTGTACAGCGCGAACGCCGTCGCTTCGATGCGAAGGGGAGGGGTGGTGTATTGTCCCCGGACCCGGGAGGGGCCGTTCGCGCGGGACGAGATACGAAAAGTCTTTTTGGCGTAAAAAAAATTGTTTCATACGGGAAACGTTTCCCTCACACTAAGCTCCCCGCGCCCGCGCCAGCCAGCGCGTCGTGCAGTTTGCACCACACCGCGTAGTTTTTGTCGTGCGTCGCCGCCGCGTCGGCGTCCGGCGCGAACGCGTCGCCCTCGCCTTCGCCTCGGCGCGGGAAATACCCGGCGGGCGGCTTCGCCCTCCCCCCTCCGGATCCGAAATCCGAAATCGGGCCCCAGAGCCCCAAAAACTCAAACGCGCCAGCCGCGCAGCCCCTGGCGGCGACCGTCGAGGCGTCCGGCAGCGGCGCCAGCGGCCGCCGCGTGGCGTCCGCGATGATCTGCGTCCACAGCGGCGAGTTCGCGCCTCCGCCCAGGAAGGGCATGGGGCAGAGGGCAGAGGGCCCTTCGTCGTTCGGCGCCGCCACCGCGTCGGCGAGCGCTCGGTAGTTGTAGGCGACGCCCTCCAGGACGGCGCGGCACGCGTGGCCGGCGGTGGTGGCGGGCGAGAGGTTCACGAAACACCCGCGCGCGGTGGCGTCCGTGAACGGCGAGCGCTCGCCGTTGAGGTGCGGCAGGAACAAAACGCCGTCGCTTCCCGGAGGCGCCGCCGACGCCGCCGCGTCGAAGTCCTTCGGCGACGCCCCGCGCGCCGCCGCGTCGCCGCCGGGGAATCGCAAAAGCCGGCGCGCCCACTCCACGTTCCCGCCGGCGGTCACCATCGACGCCGCCACGATCTCCAGTTTCGGGTCGGGGTGGAGCAACGTGAACGTCGTGGGTTTCGACGAAGAAACGCGCGTTTCCGTTTCGAGTCGTTCACCCCGCGCGCGCACGCGCGCGACCCACCCCGACGTGCCGCAGTACGCGTAGCTCGCGCCTCCGGCGGCGCCGACGCCCACCGCGCCGACGGTGGTGCTCGCCAGGTCGCCCACGCCGTGGAACACGGGCACGCCCTCGAGGTTCCGCGGCAGCCGCAGCGTCTCCGCGGCTTTCCCAGAGACCTCACCCACCGGCGGAGGCGCGAACCCGCGCAGCAGGGGAGGCAGCAGCTCGGGGTCCACCCCGGGGAAGAGGCCGCACGCCTCCTTCGCCCAGCGCGCGGCGGAAGAGGGCGGGCCCGCCGCGAGCAGGCCGGTGGTGGACGCCGTCGTCGGGTCGCACGCCGCGGCCGAGCGGTCGCCGCCGCACAGCGCGTACGCCAGGAAGCTGTGCGCACCCAGCAACAGCGTCTCCGCCTCCGCGAGCGTCTCCGCGTCGTGGCGCGCGAGCCACAGCCACTTGCACAAGCACGCCGCCGCGCCCTTGAAGTTGGCGAGCGGAAACGCGGCGTCGTCACGTACGCCGTCCGAACGCAGTCGTCTCCGGATGCGCTCCGCCTCCTCCACCGCGCGCACGTCCGAGTACAGCAGGCACGGCCGCAGGCTTGCGCCCGCGCGCGCCAGCACCACGTTCTGCATCTGGCCGCTCAGAGCGATGCCCGCTGGCTTCGCGTCGCCGAACGGCGCGAGCACGTCGCGCGCGGCGCGCGCAAACGCCTCGAGCCATTCGTTCGGGTCCTGCTCCATCGCGCCCGACAGACCCGAGTCGCCGCGCGTGGTGCCGCGCGCGTACGCGCGCTCGGAGACGCCAAGCGCCGTGCCGTCGGGCGCGAGGAGAACGGCTTTCAGCGCGGTCGTGCCCACGTCCACGCTCAGGACGCACTCGCGCACGTCGCGTGCGCTCGCCGGAACCGCCGAAACGCGCGTCGCGGATGCCCGGAGGACGCGGCCCGGGACCGGCGGTCGCGGCCGGGGACGCGTCCGTCGGGAAGCGACCTCGACCGCGGTGACGCACGACGACATCGGGGCGCGGGGAACGCGGTCCGACACCCCGCGTCTGCCGCGCGCGTGACCGCGCGTGTCGTGCTTGAACAAGTGCTCACCGGGTTTGTTTACCTTTTTTGCGAGAGACTCGGCACCGGTGTTCGTTTCGCGAAACTGAGAAGATGATCTTGGGCCTGTGATATCGCCATACAAGGCTATCCACGAAACCCATAGGGGGTCAGCAGTCCAGCTTGGAAAAATCCTGAGCCACAAAAGCAGGATCCTGAGCCACAAAAGCGGGTGGTTCCTTGAGTCTTGAACGGTCTTTTTGAAATCGCATCGAAGCCGCCGCACACTTCCCAACGGACGCGGCGGCTGCACCCAGCAGCGCCATGGCGTCCTTCGCTGCTACCCAAGCGGTGCCTCTCGCGCCGTCTGTGCTCAGGCGCGCGCGCTCGGCCGGCAAGCCGCGCGTCGCGCGCGCTGTCCGTGCCATGGCCGCGCCCAAGACCGGTGCGTCGCGACGCCGATCTTGTTTTTTTCTGCGGGTGGCCTCGAACCGGCGCGCGAAGCGCGTGGAGCGCCCGGCCGAGGCCCGAACGCGTCCCCTCGCGCGTGGTTGAAGTCGGCGATCTAATTTTCACGACGCCCGCGCGCGAGCGCCGGCTCGACGCACGCCGCCGCCCGCTCCAGGCGCCACGCTCGACGCCTCGACCGCCCCGCGGCCGCGGTCTCCCACGCGCTCGAAGCGACGTTTCCGACCGCGCGCGCCGCGGACTCACCTCGTCCCGTCCCCGTCCCCTCCTTCCTGACGACCGCAGGCGAGCCCGTCGTCGACGGCTACACCACGATGTTCCCCCAGCCCCCGGTGGACCGCCGCGCGGGCGTCATCATGCACCCCACCTCGCTGCCCGGCTCGTACGGCATCGGCGACCTTGGCGCGGAGGCGTACGCGTTCGTGGACTGGCTCGCCGAGGCGAAGATGCAGATCTGGCAGGTGCTCCCGCTGGTGCCTCCCGGCCGCCCCATCCCCGGCATCCGCGAGGACTACTGGTCGCCCTACTCCGGCCGCGACGCCCACTGCGGGAACACCCTCATGATCTCCCTCCCGGACCTGGTGAAGGACGGCCTGCTGGAGTCCAGCGAGCTCCCGCATCCGTACAACATGCGAGGAGACGTCGACTTCAACGCGGTGGCGGAGAAGAACGAGCCCGTCATCGCGAAAGCCGCGAACAACTTGTTGGCGCTTCCCGACTCGCACGAGCTCAAGTCCGCGTACCTGGCGTGGCGCGCGCGCCCCGAGATCGAGACGTGGCTCAAGGAGGCGGCGCTCTTCGACGCCATCTGCAAGACCCCGGAGCTGCTCGGGAAGGACTGGTGGGACTGGCCGGCGGAGCTGCGCACGCGCGACGCCGCGGCGCTCGAGGCGAAGCGCGCGTCGTCCACCGCGTCCATCGACGAGTTCTGCGCCACGCAGTTCCTGTTCGACAAGCAGTGGCTCGCGATTAAGACGTACGCGAACGCAAAGGGCGTCGCTCTCGTGGGCGACATGCCCATCTACGTCGGCGGGCACTCCGCGGACGTCTGGGCCAACCAGTCTCTGTTCCTGCTCAACGGCGATTGCAAGCCGAGCGCTGTGGCGGGCGTCCCCCCCGACGCCTTCTCCGAGGACGGCCAGCTGTGGGGCAACCCCCTGTACGACTGGCCCGCGCACGACGCGGAGGGCTACCGCTGGTGGGCCGGCCGCCTGGGCCGCGCGCTGGAGCTGCACGACGAGGTGCGCATCGACCACTTCCGCGCCTTCGCCGCGTACTACTCGGTGCCCGCCGACGCCAAAACCGCCAAGACGGGCTCGTGGATGGTCGGCCCCGGCGAGTCCTTCTTCAAGGGCATCGAGAAGGCCGTGGGCGGCGCGCCCATCGTGGCGGAGGACCTCGGCGTGATCACCGAGGACGTCGTGGCGCTGCGCGAGGGGATCGACGCGCCGGGGATGGTGGTGCTCCAATTCGCCTGGGGCGACGACGAGCGCTCGCCGCATCTGCTGCACAACCACTACGAGAACTCGTTCTGCTACCCCGGCACGCACGACAACGAGACCAGCCAGGGCTGGTACGAGAACCAGGACGAGAAAACCAAGCTCAAGCTCGCCAACTACGCCGGCATCTCCGATGCCGAGGGCGCCGCGTGGGGCTTCATCCGCATGGGCATGTCCTCGGTCAGCAAGGCGTGCGTGTTCACCATGCAGGACGTCATGGGGCTCGGCAACGAGGCGCGCATGAACACGCCCGGCATCGCGGACGGGAACTGGGCCTGGCGCGTCGGCGCACCCGGAGTGTTCGCCAGCGCCACCGGCGAGGCGAAGCGCCTCGCGGCGCTCGCCGACAGGTACCAGCGCGTCGCCAGCTCGGGGCCGCAGGCGCCAAAAAAGGCGGAGGCGGCGGCGGAGCCCGCGGCGGCGGCGCCCGCGCCCGCGGCGCCCGCGGCGGAGGCGGCGGCGCCCGAGGAGAAGAAAAAGTTCCTCGGCATCTTCTAAGCGCTCGATGAGGAGGACGTCTCACCGTTCGAGCGAGACGGGGATGACAGGTGCGGCGCGCGCGAGGCGAGTGATGCACTTATTGTGATCAACTTATAGTGAAAGTATACGTACAGGTATTTTTTTTCACCGCCACCACCAAAACGTTTCTCGTCCACGTCTGCGGGCAACACTGCGCCCCGCGCGCCGGCGTCTCGGCGGCGCACTTCCCCCGGGCCTTCCCGCGACCGCGCCGACCTCGCAGGTCTCTCCGCGCCATGGTACGCGCGCGATCCGACCCGAACCCGGCGCGTCTGCCTCCCCCGGCCTCCGCGTTCCGCCCGCGAATCTGACACTCTGGATCACCCGACCCGTCGCCTCCCTCTCCACGCGCGCAGGGGAACAGCTCCACGAAGCTGCAGAAGGCCATCGACGGTCACATCCCCAACGGCGAGCGGTATTACGGCCTCGAGAACTTCGGCAACACGTGCTACGCCAACTCCGTGCTGCAGGCGCTGTACTTCTGCAGACCGTTCAGAGAAGGGCTCTTGGAGTACTACGAGCGCCTTCCCGAGACGCACGAAGAGAACCTGCTGACGTGCCTGGGCGAGCTGTTCTTTGAGATCGCGTCGCAGAACAAGCGCACGGGCGTGTACTCCCCGAAGCGGTTCATCGCGAGGCTCAAGCGCGACAACGAGCTGTTCCGCTCGTTCATGCACCAGGACGCGCACGAGTTTTTCAACTACACCCTCAACGAATGCTGCGAGATCTTGGAGCGCGAGGCGCGCGCGGCGCGGGGGCCGGCGGCGGAGACGGACGATGACGCTACGAATCACCGCGCGCCCGTAACGACGTGGATCCACGAGATTTTCCAGGGGCACCTCACGAACGAGACGGAGTGTTTGTGGTGCGAGAACGTGACGCGCCGCGACGAGGCGTTTCTGGATCTGAGCCTGGACGTCGAGCAAAACGCTAGCGTCAGCGCGTGCCTGCGTCAGTTTTCCTCCGACGAGCTCCTGGCGAACCGCGACAAGTTCCAGTGCGACAAGTGCGGGGGTCTGCAGGAGGCGCACAAGCGCATGGTGCTGAAATCCGCGCCGTCCGTCCTGGCGCTGCACTTGAAGCGGTTCAAGTACATCGAGAGCGCGGGGCGCCACTCGAAGCTCATGCACCGCGTGGTGTTCCCGCCGGAGTTGAGGCTGGACACGCTGTCGGAGGAGGCGTCCGCGGAGCAGAAAGACGCGTATTACGACCTGTTCGCCATCGTCGTGCACGCGGGGTCAGGGCCCAACCACGGGCACTACGTCTCGCTGGTCAAGTCGCACGGGCAGTGGCTGACGTACGACGACGACGCCGTGGACATCGCCGAGGAGGCGGATGTGATGCGCCTGTACGGAAACACGCGCGAAAACCAAGGCTCTAGCGAACAGGGGTACATCCTGTTTTACCAGAGACACGAGGAGAAGGGCGAGGCGGCGAGGTGACGGAGACGCGTTTCATCACGGGATCGGTTCGCTGAGACGCTCGGGTGATCCGGTGGCGTCGGGAGTTGCGCGAGGTAGACAACGCTAGCGCGTTAATACGTAGCTGAGACGCGCGCGAAAACGCGCCGGCTCTTTTTTCGGTGCGCCGTTCGGACATTCGATCTTCTCCGCGTCAGCGCGATTCTTTTCTCTTTTCCCGGGAAATTTTTCGGGGAGCTCCGAGAGATGCGACGCGCACTGCTCGGTGCCCCGTCCACGAGTATCCACCGAGAGGCGCCCATGGGGCGTCCTTTCCTCGAGTACCTGGACGGTCCTTTGTACATGTGCAAGTCGTGCAAGGCGCACCTCGCGCGCGTCGAGGCGATATTCTCCCGATCTTTCCACGCGCGAAGCGGCAAAGCATACTTGTTCGATGAAGTCGTGAATGTCTCGTGGAGGAGCGGAGAGGCGGAGGAGCGGATCATGACCACCGGGAAGCACATGGTCCACGACATCCACTGCAACAAGTGTCTGCGCGTCGTAGGGTGGCGGTACGAGCGCGCGTTCGAACAGAGCCAGAAGTATAAAGAGGGCAAGTTTGTCTTGGAACGCTCGAAGTTGGACCAACACGGAAGAAAAGCGGTGGTGGCGACGACGACCGATACGCCCGTCACGGCTGCGCCGAGCGACCAGGACGACCAGGACGACGACGTTTGATTTTTTCGCGCGTTCGCCGCGGTCGCGTCCGCGTCGACCCCGCCGCGTTGTAAACGGTACCACGAAAACACCCGAGCACCCTACACACCCCCGAAATCGTCGTCCGAGCCCTCCCAGTCGTCGTAGATAGTCTTTGACGCGGCGCCGCCGCGGGCGGCGTCGCGATCCGCGGCCGCGCCGACACGGTCTCCGCCGACGCCCGCCGTCGCCGTCTCCTCGTCGCCTTCGCGAGCGCCTTCGTTGCCTCCGGCGGCGACGCCGCCGACGCCGGGCACGTCCACCACCTCTTCATCCTCCTCCACGGGCGGGTCCCACGCGTGGAGCAGACGCCTCCACTTCTTCACCTGCCCGTCGAAGCTGCGCTTGGAACACACCTGCTTGGCGTCCGGCGTGCGCGGATGCTTATTTTTGTCGCGCGACCGCCGCGCCTTGGGAACCAGCTCGACATACCGCGCGTACCCGAGCGTGTTGTACCCGAAGTCGATCTGCTTCTGGCGCATCTCCAGACGACGCGGGTCGTCCTCCTCGGACTTCGACGAGACGAACGTGCCCTGCTTCTTCTCGGCGCGCGCCGCGTCTTCGTCGTCGTCGTCGTCGAGCTTGAAAAAAGCCTCCTCCTCGGCGATGGAGACGATCTTGTCGAGCGCCTCGTCGTCGGCTTCATCCCCGGCGCGCGGGGGATGGGGTGCATTGCGCCCGCCCGGCTGGGGTCCCCGCGTGGGATCGTTCCGGAACCGTTTGGTGGGTCGGTCGTCCGTGGCACGGTCCCGCGAACGCGCTCGTCGCGAGCCTCCTCCGCGTCTGTCGTCGCGTCCCGGGCGACGGTCCCCGCTGTTCCAGTCCCACCGGCTGGAGGATCGCCCGCCGTCGTCGCGGCGCCGATCGAAATCGCGTGAGCTGTCTCTGCGGCGAGGCGCTTCGCCGCCTCGCGCGTGCGTGTCGCGGGAACGGTCGGCCATCTGTTCGCCAATCTCGTCGCGACCCGCGCGCGTCACGCTGTGAGAGACGGCGTTCAAAAGCAACGAAACACGATTGTGGGCACCCAAGCTTTTTCCACTGGACAGCCCAACGTGTGCCAACATTTAGTTGGGGGGTGCAGATCTCGGCGCGCGCGAGGGGGCGCTCTTCTCACCGTTCCATGGACGCCTTCGACGACGGCGATACATCCTCCGAGGAAGATGAGGGCTTCGTGGAGGAGTTCGCGGATGCGTCCTCGCGGCGAGACGCGGGGGACGCGGGGCCTTCCGACGCGCACAGCCATTACACCTCCGCGTTCGTCAACCACAAGGCCGGGATGGACGGGGTGGACAAGGCGCACGTCCGCCGCGTCGTGGACGAAATGTCCAAGAACTCCGCGCACTACAGGAACGAGAGCCGGAAGGAGGCGAAGGTGGAGGCGAAGATTCGGGAGATGCGAGCCGCGCGAGCCCGACTGACGCCCGAGCGGCTGGCCCGATATCAACAGACCGTCGACGAAAAGGTGAAGACGTTGGAACGGGCGCGCGACGTGTCCCGCACGTGGATCCACGTCGACATGGACGCGTTCTACGCCGCCGTGCACACCCTGGAGGACCCCTCACTGGCGAACATCCCGATGGCCGTCGGCGGGATAGGCATGATCTCCACCGCGAACTACGTCGCGCGCGCGTTCGGCGTGAGAAGCGCTATGCCGGGCTTCATCGCGAAAAAGTTGTGCCCGAATCTGACCTTCGTGAAGCCCGACTTCGCGCGGTACGCGCGGTACGCGGCGCTGGCGCGCGAGGTGTTCCGCGCGTTCGACCCGGACTTCGACGCGATCTCGCTGGACGAGGCGTTCCTGGACGTCACGCGGTACCTCAAGACCAGAGGCGTCGACGCCGAGACCGCCGCGCGCGACTTGCGCGCCGAGGTCCGTTTGAAAACCGGCGGCCTCACCTGCAGCGCGGGCGTCGCGCCCAACCGCCGGCTCGCCAAGGTGTGCTCGGACGCGAACAAGCCCGACGGGCAGATGGTTCTCGCGAACGACCGCGAGGCTGTCGTCGATTTCGTCACCCCGCTGCCCGTGCGCAAGGTGAGCGGCGTGGGGAAGGTGCAGGAACGCGTGCTCGCGGCGTTCGGGATGACCACCTGCGGCGAGATCTTCGAGCGACGCTCGACGCTCGCCGCGCTCTTCTCCGAGACGGCGTTTGAGTTTCTGCTGGCGGCGTCGATGGGCGTCGGCACGGAGACGCGCCCGGAGCGCGCGCGACGACCCGATCCGGGCGAGGTGGCGCGCAAAAGCCTGAGCCAGGAACGCACGTTCGCGCCCACGGCGGACCGGCGCGTGCTCGAGCGCCAGGTCGCCGAGCTCGCCGAGGAGGTTTCCAGGTCGCTCGCCGAGGAGGGCGTCGTCGCGCGCGCGGTGACGTTGAAAATCAAGCGCGCCACGTTCGAAGTGACGCAGAGGCAGACGTCGCGGTCCGACCGCGCCGAGACGTTTTCGGATGAAGGCGCCATAGTGGAAGCGGCGCTGAGCCTGTTCCGGGGGGAGAAAAACCTGGGGAGCGTGCGCCTCCTCGGCGTCAAGGCGAGCCAGCTCGCCGCCGCGGAGCCGGAGTCGGAGCGCGCCCGCGCGAAGCAGACGCGCGTCGACGCCGCGCTGGACGCGGCGGCGGGGCGGATCCCGAGGGATCCCGATCCCGATCCCGATCCCGGAACCGAAGCCTCCGCTCCCGCGGCGACGTACGCGTGCGCGTGCGGGCGCGTCGTCGCGGAGGCGGACCGCGCCGAGCACGAGGACTGGCACTTCGCGCGAGGGCTGCTGAGGCGCGAGACCGAGGCGGACGACGCGCGCGCGCGCGCGCGCGAAAACGGAGGCGGGCCCGCGGCCAAGCGGCGGCGGCGCGGGCGGGACGGCGACGCGCGCGACGTGAAGCAGAAGACTCTGTTCGACGCGTTCCGCGTGGGTGACGGATGAGCCTCCCCTCCGGGTAGACGAG
>Ga0181561_10001363_pt1 | contig 21663 bp, 17 predicted proteins | sample 011ome_19_FD_133760 | JGI IMG/M metagenome (GOLD analysis project Ga0181561, IMG submission 133760) | Coastal salt marsh microbial communities from the Groves Creek Marsh, Skidaway Island, Georgia - 011510BT metaG (megahit assembly) | ecosystem: Environmental > Aquatic > Marine > Intertidal... | reverse complement strand
GGCTGCGTGTCTGAACAATGCCCGGGTACCTGCGGCGAGCCAGGCGTGAACCAACCTTGCTGCGCCTAGACGACGCTGACGTCGTCGACCCTTGCTCTTGTCTTGTGTTATACCTCTTGTCTTTGTATATACTTGAAGGTGCGTGTTTTGTGAATACGAGTCGACTTATGATGAATGATTAATACGTCTACAGTATCGACCGCGCTCATTTCTGCGCGCCAGCGCCGTAGCGAGCTCCCGGAACGACGCCGTCTTGCGCAAACGCCTTCTCGTCCTCTTCGGGCAGCCCCGTGCCCGTGACTTCGTTCCCGACGCTCACCCAGTAGTCCCGGAGGTTGTTCTTCCTCGCGAAGATCTCGAGGTATTTCCCACCGGGCACGAGTTCCTCGATGAGCTCGTAGATTTCGGTGGGCTTTTGGCTCTGACCGCGGCGCTCGGCGAAGATGATGTCGCTGCCGACGGCTTTGCCCGCCATGCCCGCCGGCGGGTTCCCGCGGCGGCCCACCAGGCACACCTCCTTGGCGTGCTGAAGGTAGAATCCGTGCGATTTCGCCATGCGGCGGCTGTTCGTGACCTTGACCCAGACGACCTCGTCCACGAACTCGTACCCCCACTTCTTGAACTGCTCCAGGCACCACTGGTACTTGGCGTTGATGACCCACACGAACAGGAACCCATCCTTCTGCAACTTGGGCAGCGGCAGGTCCGCGATGTGCTGATCGGTCAGCTGGCTGTATCCGAGCGACACGCCGCGGGTGGGGTTCGCGGTGGCGAGCTGCCAAGGAGGGTCCATCATAATGACGTCGAAGTCGGTGTGGTTGTAAATTTTGCTCCAGTCATACGTCACGACGTTCGCGTGCACGGGGATGCACTGAGGAGGCACCATCCACTCGCGGGGATCGATGTCGTCCACGTTTCCTTCGACGAGCCCGTCGTCAGCCTCCGCGGACGCATCCGCCCCAGCCTCGTCTTGAGCCTTTTCGCCGCTCTGGACACCCTCACTGGTGGTTCCGACGGCACCCTCATCGTCTTCCTCGACCTCGATTTCGACATCCTCATCGTACTCGAACGTGGTCGGGCCCTTGTCGGCCCCTTTCGCTTCGAGATCCTTGATCGCGTTTCGGTATTTCCCAACCTGCTCCTTCAGGCGCTCGTCGCTGAGCTCGTTCCACTTCGCGATGAGGGTCTCCTCGGAGGCGACGAGCTCATCGTTAACCGCCGCGAGAGCCTCGCCGCCGGACGAAGAACGCTTCTTACCGGCCATCTTTAACGCACGCGCCAGGTCGAAGGCGAGCTTCGGAAACGCTTTGCAGCACACGCCACGGCAGCCCGGATGAGTTTCGGGGTTGGCACCCTGTATGATCTCTCACAGACGCGACGAACGAACGTACGCGCGCACCAGGAGACACGTGCGATCGCTCGACCACGCGGCTTATGTCGTCAGCGTTGAGACCAGAGACCGATGTCGGCGGGTGCGCGACACGGAGTAGTGCTGGCTCGCGTCGCCGCGCTCTCGAGCTCTCCCCGATGCCTCTCTCACCATCTTTTTTCATTTGAAATTCAAAAACTAAAATTTGCTGATGCAACTGGCTTTCTTGGCGAAGAAAATCAAACGCGGCGCATGGAGGCGACCGCAAGGAGCTTCTCGCGACTTTGCTGGCTGGCTCTTTGCCGCTCGAATGCGCTCCTGGATTTTCGCAGGCGGCACAAACTCGAAGCGCCGCGGAGGGCGGAGTCCGCGTCTGTTGGGATGGCGCGATCACGCTCCGGCTCGCCGAGCGCATCGTCGTCCGACAGCGATCGCCGGCGTAAACCGTCGAAGCGCCGCGAGAGGACGACGGGAAGCGACGGCGAAGAGGGGCGCGACCGTGGAGATGCCGAGGCTAGAGGCGGCGGCGACCGTGAGTCGAGCCCTTCCGGTCGCGAGGAAGGGAAGCGGGGCGAGCGCGCCAGGAGCAGGGATACGAGATCGCGCCGTGGTGATATCAGAGACAGGGGCGGGGGCAACGACCGCGGGCATGGGGATGGGCGCGATGGCAGGCGGGACCTTCGAGGGGGGATCGGTGGTGCAGATCGTCCGCCTGAAGAGCGAAAACCGCTCTCCACGGGCAAGGCGGGTGGCGCGTACGTCCCTCCGTTCAAGCTGGCGCAGATGATGGCCGAGCAGGCTGACAAGACAGGCCCGGAGTATCAGCGCATGACCTGGGACGCGCTGAAAAAGTCCATCAACGGTCTCGTCAACAAGGTTAACGCCTCCAACATCAAGCACATCTTGCCCGAGCTTTTCGCTGAGAACATGATTCGCGGACGCGGTCTCTTCGCGCGGTCCGTGATGAAGTCCCAGATGGCTTCGCCTCACTTCTCTTCCGTCTTCGCCGCGCTCGTCGCTGTGGTGAACACCAAGTTTCCCGAGCTCGGCGAGCTGGTTTTGAAGCGAATCATCTTGCAGTTCCGTCGAGCGTTCAAGCGGAACGACAAACCCGTGTGCGTCGCGGCGACGAGGTTTTTAGCGCATCTCATCAACCAGCAGGTGGTACATGAGCTCATCGCGCTGGAACTCCTTACCGTCCTGCTTTCCACACCGACGAACGATAGCGTCGAGGTGGCCATGGAATTCGTGAAGGAGTGCGGGTACACCTTGCACGAGCTCACTCCGCAAGGCTTGCACGGGATCTTCGAGCGCTTCCGCGGGATCTTGCACGAAGGGGAAATCGACAAGCGCGTGCAATTCATGATCGAGAACCTCTTCGCGATCAGAAAGGCGGGATTCGAAGGAAAGAAAGGCGTGCCTTCGGAGCTCGATCTGGTGGAGGAGGAAGACCAGATCGTGCATGAGATTTCGATGGACGACGAACTTCAGGCTGAGCCAACTCTGGATATTTTCAAAGTCGACCCGGAGTACGAGGAGAGCGAGAGGAAGTACGCGGAGATCAAGAAAGAGATCCTGGGCGAGTCCTCGTCGGAGGAAGAGGATGATGATGACAGCGACAGCGAAGACGAAAGCGAAAGCGAAGATGGGGCGCAGGCTGTTGCACAGCAAGCGATGCGACAAAAGATTGAGGATCAGACCGAGACGAACTTGGTCAATCTGCGTCGTACCATTTATCTCACCATCATGTCGTCCCTGGACTTTGAAGAGGCTGGTCACAAGCTGATGAAGATTCATTTGCAGCCCGGACAAGAGGTGGAAATCTGCACGATGCTCACGGAGTGTTGCTCGCAGGAGCGCACGTACCTGCGGTATTACGGCCTGCTTGCGCAGAGGTTCTGTTTCATCGACAAGATGTACGCGCAACTCTTTGACGAGGTGTTCATGAAGCAGTATTCCACCATCCATCGCCTGGAGACAAACAAGCTGCGTAACGTCGCCAAGTTCTTTGCGCATCTTCTGTCGACTGATGCCATTTCGTGGACGTGCATGGCGTACCTTCAGCTCACCGAGGAGGCGACCACCTCGTCGTCGCGCATCTTCATAAAGATCTTGTTCCAGGAACTCTCTGAGTCGCTCGGTCTTCGAAAGTTGAACGAGCGGTTGATGGATGCGAGCATGGCGGAATATTTTCAGGGCATCATGCCGCGGGATACTCCGAAGAATGTCAGATTCGCCATCAACTTCTTCACGTCCATCGGTTTGGGCGGCTTGACAGATGACCTGCGAGAGCACTTGAAGAACATGCCCAAAATGATCGCCCAAGCCAAGGCGGCGGCGGAGAGTGACAGCGACAGCGACTCGGACAGCAGTAGTTCGTCGTCGTCGTCATCATCCAGCTCATCGAGCGACAGTGACAGTACTTCATCTTCAAGCAGCAGCTCCAGCTCTTCAGATAGCAGGCCTAAGAAGAAGAAGCGGCGGAAGTAAGTGAGGACTGATTGTTCAACTTTTACGTAGCGCTTTACAACTGCAGTTCATAGTAGTATACCTATGTCGTAGCAAGTAAAAAATCTAAAAACGATCGCGAACTAAAATATTTTATTCCGCCAACAACTCAGAGTGTGGAACACGAACGCTGCCTTTCAGAAAAGGTGCAGCCTTCCCCGTCACACCACTGCTCACACCTCCATCAAGCAACGTCCATGGGTCTGTTTCAGAATTATCCACCGAATCCGTCGATACATTGACTCCTGCCTGCAAGCGAGAAAGTACCGCCGGACGGAGTCTGCTTGGTCCACTGGGGAAAGTGAATCCCAAAGCCGGAGAGGACAGTTTCAGTTTCGAAAACGCGGCGTGCCAGGGCGGTAAGTTACCCCGGATGAGAATGCAAAACACCACGACAAGTGTGTCTATGGAGTCACGCGAGGCCTCCAAGAGCTTGAAGAGCGCAAAACAAAGTGCTTGTCGTGAGGCCTTGTTGCCTAGAACAAAACCGAGCAGCGGCAAAATAAGCTTCAGCTTTTCTGTCACTGACGCCTCTGACAGAACACCATCCTTTTCAGGGTTTTTGGTGAGAGCATCAAGCTGTTCGGTGGAGTGTTTGATTATCAGACCAATGTGAGCCTGCAGAGGGGGTCCACCGAAGGCTAGGAGACTCAACACCAGGTGCTCATCGACGTTAGATTCAGCTTCTTGGATCTTTTGCAGCGCGGCGTTCGCGAGTCTGATTTCCAAGAAAATCACCACCTCTGCGACGAGCACAACCTCCTGTGGAGACCGTCTAGATGATGCGGCCATGATCGCAAGCACGAGCGTTTTGTGAACGTCGTGCAGCGCCTCTTCTTTCGCACCTGCGACAACCTTTTGATGCTTAGTTTGTAAGACGTCTTCGGCGTCGACCAGCATCTGAGCACGCAGAAGCTGAAGCTCAGCGACCTGCTGTGACAGCCGGTGAATATCGAGGCTGATGAAGACATCATGTACACGTTGCTCGAGGGGCTTATCGTGGTTAGAATCACCGCCGTTCATTCCCTTGAGGAGCACAAGCGCGACCTTCTCTGGAATAGCCGCATTATCGAGATTAGCGCAAGCATTCCGGACGAGCGACACAACTGAATGGGCTCGATGAAAAGCACTGCATGAAGGTGGATGCTCGAATACAGCCTGCGACGGAAGGAGAGGGAAAAAATTCAAAAGGTGAGATAGCGTTGAACGCAAAAGGAGAGGAATGGGCAAAATTCAACGCGCATTAATCGAATTCGTACCTTCAATGTTTCAGAAGAGGAAAGCCATCCGGCTTCATGTGAACAAGTTCGTTCTATGAGCCCGGCTGCGGAATATACCAGAGCACAAATGATACTACGAGGTGATATAGAAGACTGCAAGGCATGTAAAGTCTTGGAAGTGGCAAAAGGAAGCGCCGAATGCAAACGAGAATCGTTAGACAACAAAGCAACGATCCAAAAATTGGACGAACACGAAGCGTCCGAGATCAGAGCGGTCAAGGCATGCTGAAGCATGACGATACCTGCCGCGATAAGTTCGATCACCATCGTAGACACCGCGATGACACCGATAGATGGCGCATCGGCTCTTTCTAGGAGCGACAGAGTGTGTTTTTTGCAGAATGCAAGCACCGACTCGACGCTTCCAGAAGCTGCAGTTACTCCAGGAATCCTGTCTTCGTACGGTGAAACAACTCCTGAGATAATATCGCCCGAGTCTATACGGATACCCGCGCGTTCGTCTAAACGCTCTTCGATATTAGGTGAAACTGCATGACGGTAGTTACTCAGGTGAGATAGAATCGCCTCTCGGCAGATATCATTCTCCGCATTCAAAACTCCTTCCAGAAATTCAACAAGAAGCGCATCATATCTCGTCATTTGCATCACAGCGATTGAATTAATCAGCGTTTTCGTCGATGCACTTTTCACAGCTCGCCGTGAATACTCCGATGCGAAGTTCCAGATATTGAATGGATTCAGATTAAGCGCGTTCATGTCCGAAAGCACTCCATCGCTTAGCACCTTTTCAACTATCTGCGATACTTGATCGTTTAAGGCGTCTTCCGTCGGCAATAACATGTCCATATCCGCGTCAGCCTTCCGCTTGGAGCCAATGTGACAGCCCAATGAGTTTCTTGCGCTTTCTATCAGCGCGTTGCACGTTCCGCGGAGCATTTTCAGCGTCGAGTTACCCTGACAAGCGTGTTCCGTCGGCCTCAGACGAAGGAGCAGTGCGCCGTAAAAGGCACTCAAGGTCTTCGGCTTTTTGGCTTCGACGCTCCCAGTGATAATCAAGTGTGAGGTCAAGCCTTCCAGGGTTATGACGCCGCTCTCTATCATCGTGTTGATGAGCTCCGACCACTCCACAAACTTGCCACGGTTCAGGTCTGCGAAGACATCTGTGGGGCAATGTGTGAAGGTGAATTCGAGCAAGGCGTATATTTCCGTCTGGAGCAAAATTTTATTTTCTGGTTTTTTGTCTCCGCCATTTTCAGAAATCGAGTGCCCGAGCTTTTGGAGCAGTTTCGCCGCGACTATTCGCCGAGGCCCCAACTGCACCGAGTCTGATCCAGGAGGCATAGACCACGTGCAAATGGTACTGATAAGGCCCTGAAGACCGTTTCTTTGGTCTGTCGATGCAGCTTTCAGCACTGGGGATCTCTCAACATACTTGTGCACGTCTTCAAAGTAGTTTCCTTTTGCGAGAATTCGGTCGAGAAGCAAAATAACGTCCAGCCGACGCTCTGAAATTGCGGTGGGCGCCGCCGCGAGCTTCAGTAACCCGATCCGTTCCCTAACGATGTTCATGCAGCTGTCAAGTCGAGAAAAATGTTCATCGGACAAGCTCGGATAGGATTGTCTCACCTCCCACATCTGCATGGGTGTTGGAAGCTCGATTTTTAGGACAAGAAACGCGTCAGGGCACTCGTCCAGCAACTCTCTCAAGATGTCAAACACGACAATTATGGCGCTTTCGTCTAGCCTAATGATGGGTGCTGTTCTTCCAGGGAGAGTCGTGGTCGGATGTGCACTGATTTGCCGCAAAATATTGATGCATGCTGCTGCGAGTCGTCCAGTCAATCGATGCAACCCGATGGCGTAAGGAACGAAGGGCACGAGAATCAGGAGCAGCTCGCCGGTGACAGACGCCACGTGCTCCGCCCCAAAAAGCTCCTTCGCCCTCTCCATCAACTCGATCACGTTGTTCAAAAATAACTCCTGGTCGAGTATTCTGGCAGATACACACCATCGGACAAGAGCAAGAACGTAATCCCATTTGTTTTCGTGCGAAAGCTGTTGTGTCGCGGTGCTCTCGCCGTTCCCGTGCTTCGTGGGTTTTGGAACAAAACCTTTGCGAAGTAACTCGCCAATGTACTGGCAAAGGTCCTTCGTCCACACGCTCGACCGCTCAGCAGCAGACTTGGTGCGGTTCAGATAGATGATCTTAACTAGCCAAATAGCTCGTGGCATGGGAATCTGGTGGCTGATGAGTGCCTCAAAGAGTTTGGACTGTCGCAACCCGTGCGGCACTGATCTAGCCAGCTGCTGGAGTGGCAAACGCTCGAGAGCCTTCATGAAGGCGAACATACCGTCTGCCTTGGTGTGAACGAGCTCCGGAACACCTGCCGAGCTAAGCTTTTCCGGTCCGACTAAAGGAACGCCGTACTCTTCTGCAGGACGCAACCCGCTCTTTCTGTTTCTCAACATCTTTCGCGCACGTGACTCGACCAGGTGCTGAAACTCCACCATGTGCCCACTTTTCCAGCGTACATCCCCCGCAGCGCTCAACCAAGATTCAGCGAACACCGGATGGTCTCCAAGCCGCTCGCACACATCCAGGTGCCCTTCTTGTATTTGTTTCGGATTCATTCTCGACGTCTCGTCCCAAGTCGTCCGCCGTGAGGAGGGCTCCGACCCCTTCTGGGGAGGGTTTCGGCCAGATGCTCTTGACGCCGAACGCACTTCCTAGGTGTCAAAGTCGCCCAAAGTTTGATTATTTCGCTGCCGCACGAACTGCAGCAGAGCGGCGAGTTTCCATTCACGGCGTTTGGTTGTCACACAGACCCAAAACTGACATCGTCCGCGTCGACGTCCGAAGGTTCGTTGTCACTTCGCGCTGCACGCGGAGACCATCGGTGATGTATTACGTATAGTTCGTTATCTCGTTGTCGCGACTGTGGTTAAATCTTTGGTCTGGCTCGGGCGTGTGCTTGTGGGACGTATCGGAAGCCCGACCGAATGGCGCAGCTAGTTAAAAGCGGCCCCGTGGCCGTCACCAAAGAAGGTGGCAAGGCCAACCTCGAGAAGACCGTGAAGAGTGGATCATTGGTTGCTCTGTTCGTGTGTGCGATGCTTCTGGTTGTTTTATCCGGAGCGTTCAAGCCTGAGGTGGATATGTCATCGATATCGCCGGCGGAGCGTGAAGCCGTGCGTTCGCGGAACCTGAAGTCGTCCCTGAACGCTGTGTGTGCTTCGTATTTGCTGTACTCAGCTCTGCAGGGTCCGGATACGCACATGGTGAAGCCTCATCCGGCTGTTTGGAAAGTCATGCATGGTCTCTTCGTGTTATACTTGCTTTTCCTGGTGTTCTTGTTGTGTCAAGAGACTACTGACGCGAGAATGGTCCTCAAGTTCCTCGCACCAGACCTCGGTGTCGAACTGCCGGAGCGCGCCTATGGAGAGGATTGCCGAATATACACCCCGGAAGACCCAGATTCCAAGTTTCGGGTGCTTCGCGATACGGTCTTTGACGAGTTTTTCGTAGGGCACATTCTTGGATGGTATGGGAAAGCTATCGCGTTGAGAAACTTGCCGCTGTTGTGGGCATACTCTATATCATTTGAGTTGATGGAGCTCACCTTCCAGCACTGGCTGAAAAACTTTAACGAGTGCTGGTGGGACTCTTGGGTGCTCGACGTCGCGTTGTGTAACTTTGTAGGAATCAGCCTCGGGATGATGACTGTGCGCTTCTTCGAGGGAAGAACATACGACTGGATGGGCACCAAGAATGCGACAGGATTGACCAAAAAGATGCGACAGGGCCTTCAGCTCTTCACACCCGCTACTTGGGACTCGTACATATGGAACCCCACGTCAAGTCCTTTGCGTTTCTTGCAATGCGCATTCGTGGTGATCCTGTGTCTCGTTTTCGAGCTGAACGCCTTCTTTTTAAAGTACGTGCTCTGGATTCCACCACCACACCTGCTGAATCACATACGGCTCGCGCTCTGGTTCGGGATCGCAAATATATCGACGCTTGAGTATTACGTGTTCATCACCTCGAAGGAAGGGATGCACTTAACCAAGATGGGCGCAAACGCGTGGTTAGCCATCGCGGGGGCTTTAATCGAAATTATCGTGGTTTTGAAGCACGGTCGCGGGATGTTCGAAGTGCCTTGGCCGAGGCACGTGCTATGGTTTTGGGGTGTCTTTGCGACAGTTACGGCAGGGTGGTTGGTGCGCTGGCATCTGCGCAGCAAGAGTGCCGTAAAGCCGAAGAAGCAGTAGCTATGATACTTTTTACGTCTAGACTATTTTTTAATTAGAAACACACTCGTTCAGAGCTTTGACATGACGGCACTCGCCTTTTCTCCCTTTCTTCGTTTCGCTATGATGATCCCCTTGTGACCCACCACGACGCTCCTTGGAGGTAAATCGTGTAGAATCGCCGCGCTCGCGCCAATTTTCGTATCGTGCCCTATGGTGATGTTTCCGAGCACGGAGGCGTGCGCTCCCACCGTTACCCTCTTTTGCAACTTCGGGTGTCTGTCACCCGCCTGCTTTCCCGTGCCCCCAAGCGTGACTCCATGAAACAGAGAACAATCATCGTCCACCACCGCAGTCTCACCAACCACTATCCCCGTGGCGTGGTCTATCATGATGCCTTTGCCGAACTTGGCACCCGGATGGAGGTCCATGCCAAAGGTCTCGGATATGCTCGACTGCACCATACACGCTAAGACCTTTCTATTGTGCCCCCAGAGCCAGCGTGAGACGCGCTGCGCTTGCAGACCCTGGAAGCCCTTGTAAAACAGAAATGCGTGTACGTAGCTCGGGCAAGCCGGATCACGATATTTTATAGCCTCTAGATCCGCACGCGCAGCTGCGGCGATGGACCCGGCGCCGGGAGACCTGTTCTGCTCTTCCTCTGCTGACGTCGTGATGGCGTCAATAATAAGGTCATTCCACTGCGACGCCAATATCGTAGAGGTAGCGAGCTTGGTGGCAAGCAGGAATGCCAAGGAGCGCTCGAAGGTGGGCTGATTAAGGATCTTAGAATATAGGAAGCCGCCCAACAGAGGCTCTTTGATAGCTAGCTCTTGTGCACCCTGCGCCGATGTTCGTGAGAAGAGTTTCGTACGAAGGTCAGGAACTGAGGGGTTGCGTGAACTCGCGAAGCGCGGTTTTCGCATTTCGGGGACGACGCGTACCTGGCGCAGTGACTCCCACAGGGGGTCATCCGACACCAATGACATGATGTACAGTCACCACTTCACCAGAGGACGTTTGTTAGGCTAGCATTGATGAGTTCTCGCGCTCGTATCGCGGGCGGTGCGCGGGAAAGTGAAGGCGAGCTCCGAAACCCCCTTTTTATCCCGTTATCTGGCAGTCGCGGCGCGGCATCCACGAACTCCGTCTTCCCAAACGCTTGAGAACCGAAACGTTTTCTTTTCGGGTGCATCACCACTTTCGGCTGCGCAAGCCACCTGCTTTTGGCTCCGTACGGATCCTTCAATAATGGAACTTCGTCAAGGAAGGGTATCATTAGTCATACTCGGAAAACCTATGGTGCGTACACCCCGCGACCTACATCCTAAAGGCGTGCACACGCCGAAAAACCAGATCTCGTCGTTCCAAAACGAGGCGTTTCTACCCAGAGCTTTTTAGCTTTTGCCTCCGATTCTGACCCTCCCCTAACAAAGCCCCTCTTGCCGAGGTTAAGAAGACCTTTCACCGCGCCGACGACAAGCACTTGGCATCGCAGTTTCGACGGGAGACTACGCCTATGTGAGTCTGCAGGCGATGTCTCTCGCTCAACACTGTTGCACAAGTTAGCTCCAAATGCTGCTTCAAAATCGGCGCGTCTCGGGCTGGCGGGAAGCAGACGCTTACTTCGTCCGGCGCCCAAGCGCAGACGAGTCGACGACTCGTTCTGGCCGCTGCATATTCACGGTTCACGAATCGAGACGATGACACAGGTGGACACTCGACGTGTGTGTGAGGCTTAGGCCTTGGCTAGTATTTGCTATCTAAGGTTCCTCTCTTCTCGAATCCTTCGCCGTATCGCGAAGCGTCTTCTCGGCCACGGACAACAGTGCGTCGATTCCGCGAGCCTCGTTCGCGCACACGGTGACCACGGGCAGGTGGGTTTTGCGGCGTAAAGCCTCTGCCGCTCGCGAAGTGTGTTCGATATCAGTTTTAGTTCCCACGACGATCGCCGGTCGGTTGGAGAGCCCGGGTAAATAGGCTTCAAGCTCCGCTTTGAGCACCTCGAGCGCTTTCCACGGGCGAATCCCAGGCCTGTTTCCTAGTCCCGCGCTAAGGTCGACAACATAGATGAACGCCGCGCACCGCTCGATATGCCGGAGAAAATTATGGCCGAGACCGCGATTCTCGTGCGCACCTTCGATGAGGCCTGGGATATCAGCGACAGTGATGCTCGATATACCACCGTCCGTTGTCACTGCCCCGAGCTGCGGCTGCATCGTCGTGAATGCGTATTCTGCAACCTTGGGTTGCGCGCCACTAATGGCTCGCAGCAGCGTACTCTTTCCTGCGTTTGGGAAGCCGACAAGGCCGATGTCAGCCACAGACTTAAGCTCGAGTACCACGGTCAGCTTCTCGCCTTCGGTACCCAGGTCGCGCGTGCCGGCTAACTTTCCAGTCGGCTTGGACTTGTTTCCCTTTCCCCCGCGTCCGCCTTTCGCAAGTCGGAGCCTTGAGCTGTGCTCATCGAGGTCGACAAGCATATTCCATGTGCCCTTATAGATACCACGTGGTCTATCGCCAATATTCGGAGCTGGCATGGGTTCTGCTTCGTCGTCAACACCATCAACCATGTCGTCGCTGTCGAAGTTAGACACGGGCTCTGAAGTTCCCCATTTCGAGAAGTCGATGTCGCCTGCGTCGATGCACACGTCATCCTTTTCCGCTTCGTCGACGACTTCTTTCCACACGACTGTACCGACAGGGACTTTAATGTTAATCTCGTCCCCACGTTTTCCTTGCGTGCCTTGCGCCGCACCCCTACCTCCATTACCCGCGGCTATCCTGAAAGGCAAATCTCCAAGCCCTTTTACGTGTCGTGAAGCCTCAATCCACACGTCCCCACCGTTGCCCCCGTTACCCCCGTCAGCGCCCCTTCTGCGTTTCGCACCACCATCTTTCATGAAGCTCACTGCCCCGGATCCTCCGTTACCAGCCGTGATGACCACGCGTCGGCGGTCGACGAAGGCTTTGTCTTTCCTCTCGTCATCGGCCGTGTTTTCGACGCCCCAAACATCGGTCGCCGCCTCCGTGAGGGTGGACGTACACGAGGCCAGTCCACGCAAAGTTGTGGGATATCGCACGATCGGAACACACCTCCGAACGACTTCACGGAGGCACGCCATTCACCTGGAACGCGCCCTTCTGCCCGCCGCGGGAGCCCACCAAGTGTTCGGAGGTGTCGGAACCGACTGATAAAAATAAGAGAACCCGCTCATGAGTTCGTGAACTCCAAAACGGGTGCAGTGTTCACGAAATGCTCAGCGACGCACGCGCGCCCGCACGGCACCTCGGACTAAGGAAGAGCGGGTCATGACGCAGATAGATGCGTCGGCACCGCCCAGGAAAGTCCAGCTGGAGGACATCCCGGTTAAGCCGGGCATGACCAAAGAGTGCGTCGCGACGCCAACGTCCTCGTCAACGTCAACGCGGCTCGGCAACGAATCTTTCCGCGTCCACGACTGACCATTCCTTCCCTTCCCCCTCCCCTTCCACAGGGAGCTGGCCGTGGTTTTTGACGTGGCGAATCACCCGACGAATGAGCGGAGCGCGATCGCGCTGGACTTGTACTTCAACGCGTTGGTGTACGCCAACAACCAGGGTTTGTCGTTGGAGAAGACCTCATGTCTCCTCGGCATTTTCAAGGCGACCCACGAGAAGTCCATGGCGGAGCGCATGACGATTGAGAAAAGTTTTGGTTTTTTCAAGTTGTTGGCCTTGCAGAGCAGCGTGCATCGGCCACCGTATAGTCTCGGCATCCTGAATTTCGGGGAGATGAAGGACATGACGGAGTACGCGCTGAGCACGTACTTCCGGTATTACAAGCTGTATCAATACGCGTTCACGGACTTGGTCCGACTGGACATTCGCCCGGCAGCCCCCGTCCTCGAGACGCCGGGCGCGAACGCGTTTGAGTCGTTAGGCGTGGCGTACCCCAAGGAAGAGTGGGCTGAAAAGCAGAAAGAGTTGGCAGAAAAAGCGGCTGAGGCTAAGGCTAGGGCAGAAGAAGAGGCTGCAGCGATCGAGGAGGCGGAGCGTGAAGCGTTACTCAAGGCAGAGTACGAAGCCGCGATTCCGTCGGAGGTCACGACGAAGGTGCAAGAAGCTTTGGCGGCGTCGATGGAAGCAATGAAGGAACAACTGGAAGAGAAATTCGCGGCTCAGGAGGAGGCTCTGCTCGCGAAAATAGCCGCGCTCGAGGCGAAATGATAGCTATCATGCATGCAATATGTAGAGTTGAAAAGATTAGCGAAAACATCTCATTACATTCTGTGGTCTGTACTCAACGCTCGACCGGAGGGTTGGGTTTTGAAGGCGGCGGCAAGCTGCGGAATCCGCTCGAGGTCGCCGCGGGCGGCGCCGGAACCTCAGCCTCGGCCGAAGACGTCTCGTCAGGCGCCTTCTCCAACACGGCCTCATGTACCACGGTCTGGCTTTCGGTGGTTTCGCTGCTCGTCGGTGCAGCCTCCACGGGGTGCGCGACAGGCTCAGCCTCCGCTGCCACGGGTTCACTGGCAACTGGCGCGGGCAAGGCGGGCGGCGGATTGACGCGCGCCGCGCGCTCAGGTTCGAGTTTGATTGCCTTCTCCGGTTCCTTTTTCGCCGATGGGTCCTCGTCGGCGGCTTGCATCGCATTCTTCGCGAGCTCGTACCCCGCGAAGTTCATGGCGCCGAGCGGTGCGATCCATAGCATACGCGGGACGCAACCCTTCATCAGCGCCCCGGCGCCTTCCGAGGTGACGATCTTCTTCACTGTGATCCAGATGGCCTCGCCCGCGGGAGACGCCCCAGTCATCGCCCGCGTCTTCAGCACGTCCGCCGGCGTCGTACACGCCGCAGCGATGGCACCCGCCATGCCTCCGAGAGAGATGGTCTCCCACGCAGATAAGTCTTTCCGCTTCATGGTCGCTGCGGCTTTCTTCAGCTTCTCGTACGCAACGAGCCCGATCACGTAAAAGGGAACCTCACGCGAGAGCGTCGCCGCGGTGCCCGCGAAGAGGCCCTTCGGACCGTTCGCCGTCACAGCCTTGAACGCCTCGACCGCGTTGGCGTGCTGTCCCGTCTGCAGACGCTGCTTGAGCACCTCGCACGGGATCCGCACGCTGGTCCCTACGAGTGTCCCGAGACCGGAACCGAACCCCTGAATCTGAATCTCAGTGATGAGCGGCATGAGCGTCAGCGGCGCAAGGAGTTTGCACGCCACCTCATACGTCGCCGTGCGGAACCCGTGGCCGGACGCGGCGCCGACGACGGCGGGGATGATCCCGCGGTACAGGTTCCTCGCGCCAATTTGCGGGATCGTCTTGAGAAACGCTTTCATTCCTGGTCCCGCGCCCACCGTAGCCTGAATGCGCGTCTTAAGCGTGTCCATCGGGTGCATCATGGCGGTGGACGATCCCGATGCCAAAGCTCCGGCGAACGCCGCCTGTATGGCGAGCTTCATCGTCGCCGACCTCGCCGCCTCAGGCGGGTTGATCTGAACCATCGTCGACGCCTCGAACCATAGGACAGATGGGTCCTTCGCCGTCGCCACGTCTTGCGGGAGCAGCATGAGGAAGTTGCGGAACTGTCCGTACGAGACGTACCCTTCGCCGTTCATGCCGAGGTGGTTCAGCATCGCCGTCGCGTTTTCGTCAGTCGCAGGCAAGCCCAAACGTCTGAGGGACTGCTTGACATCCGATTCTTTCATCATCCCGCTACGGCTGAGTCCAAGGCTGTTGAACGCGCGAAGCATCGTGGATTCGCGCTCGTTCATGACACTCTCGAAGTCCTCCCAACCGATGGTGCGCGAAAAGAACGTCGGCTTCGCTTTTTCCATGAAAGCCTTCGCGTACCAGTCTGGCAGATTTCTCTTGCGCATCGCCACCTTCAGGTCATCCAGCTTGAGGCGACCGTGGCCGTCCCGGTCGATGTCGTCGAAGAATCGCCGACCTAGTGGAGGTTTGAGAGGAATCACGCGGGAGGTCGAGGGTCAGTCGGTCTGGCGATGGAGGAGGAGGCGAAGGGGCACACTGTGCATTCGAGAAGGCGTTTGAAGGGTTGCCGAGCTGACTGGTCGTTGGAGGTGACTCGTCCGTTAGGGTTGCCCAAATCGACGCATACGCACCTTCTTCCTCGGTGTATCGGAAGAAATCCTCGACCGCGCTCAGCCTCCGGCGGTCGGGTTGGAACGAAGGGTTGGTCAACTCGTCGAACTTCTTCTTCATCGCCGACGCCGCCTCGCTCTTCTCGAGCGCGCCCCACGTCTCGGGGAACTTGCTCTTCAATTTGTCCACCATCTCGTCGGTGTCGATTTTGGCGAGAAACAACGAACGCCTCGGCCTCGGTCTGGCGGATACGGTAAACGCGCCAGCCTCCGGGGCGGGCACCTCATCACCGGCTTGACGCCGGCGACGGGGGCGGACCAGCATCCTGGCTCCGCGGCCACCGCTGCTCCGTGACGCGACTACTGAGGCAGTTAAAGATCAAAGTATCTTCTCACGCGTTTTCTCCGCGTCCGTGCACTTTTCTTGAGTGTCGTCGACTGCACACGCGGGTTCTGTTTTTTAGCCGACTTTTTGCGCTCGATCGGACGACGAGCGCGCACACCAACGCTGCATACGGTATCTACGGGGGCATCATGTCCGCCGCTGCCACCTCCGTCTCCGCGCGCGTCAGCGTTTACGCCTGCGCGGGACGCCGCTGCGATGCCCGCTCGAGGCACGCCGCCACGGCTTCCCGCGCCACCGTGGCGCCGAAAAGCGTCTCGGCGCACGCGAGCCGCCGCCGTCGCGACGCGCTCGTCGCCGCCGCCGCGAAAGGCCCCGGCGGCGCCGCCGAAGACGTCGCCAACATGGACGCGCTTATCGATAACCTCATCGCCGCCGACGAGGAGGGCCTCGTCAAGCTCGTCGCGGAGAACGTCCTGAGCTTCGACCAGTCCCTCTGGATAAGGATCGCGTCCCGCAGCGACGCGGCTGAGAAGCAGGAGGAGAAGGACGCGTTCATGGAGCTCGCTGGGAAGTGCATGAAGCTCATCGAGGCGATGGTCGAGAAGACCGAGAGCGGCATCCAGGAGTCCAGCAAGGCGCTCGAGAGCATCGTCGCCGTCGCGGCAGACCCCGAAACCGGTGAGTTTGCCGTGCCGCTCTCGAGCGAGAGCGTCGCGCGAATGCGCGTCGCCATCAACGACGCCGCCGTGGACGAGCAGATGCTCAACACTGTGTACGCGTGGATCAGGAAATCCGACGAGGACAAGCTCGACGGAATGGTGCACATTCTGCAGCACCTGCTGCAGTGCTACGCCGCGCGCGAGCTCGACACTGGAACCACGCCGCTGGATATCGTCATCGGTGCGCCCGCGTCGGACTGGCCGGCGAAGTTCGAGGCGGTGATTGAGGGCGGGTTCGGAGAGGAAGCGTTCACGCAGGACCTGCAGAAGCGCATGGAGGGCGTGGTTCTGAACCTCCCCAACGGCTCGTACGCGCAGCGCGTGCAGGCGGAGTACCTCAAGGAGGTTGAGGACCGGGGGAAGGGCATCTACGCCGAGAAGAGCGGCGCGAGCGCGGAGTGAGAGCGCGCTCCCGCAGGCGGCGTACGCCGCCGAACGGTTGTGTGAAAAACGCTTTTTTTACGCTTTTTTATCCCTCGTCGGAACCCCCGTTTGTATCGCTCCTATCTATTTCAACGACCCACTAGAGCTAGCTCATGCTACACGCCGTATACCCCTCGAATCCATGTCATCACCTGTTGCGCGTTCGACCCGTCTAACGCGCTCGCCCGCATCGTCGTCAGCGCGTCCCCCAGCGCGGTTTCTGCGCGCGCCGCGTCAAACGCCGCCGTCTCCGCGTCGCGCAGCGCGCACGGCGCGTCGGTTTTGTTCCAAAGCAAAAGCACGCGCTTGTCGCGCATCCCGGGAAGGCCGCACAGGTGGTGGAACGCAGTCGCGGACGCGGCGAGCTGATACGCGTCGGAGACGTCCACGACGTACAGCAGAGCCGCCGCGCCTTTCAGGTATGTCGGCCACAACGGCATCATGGCGCCGCCGACTTCTTTGATTTGAACGGTCTTGGTCTTGTCCAAGGGCAAGTTGCTGATGTCCACGCCGATGGAGGGGACGACGTCTGCGTCGATGGGGACGTGACGCTCCCCCGTTCTCTGAAGCGACACGAGCCTACGCGAGAGGAGCGTTTTGCCGGAGCCTTGCGCGCCTGCGTGCGACGGAGACGGGACGGACTGTCAGCGAAGTCGGACATCGGGAAGCGACAACGAGGACGTCAGATTTAAACGCACCGAGGATGACGACGGGAGACGTGAGCTCCGGCATGACCCGTGAGCGAGCCGACGCTCAGCTCGAGCCGGCCGCGCTAACGCTGACGGATGGAGCAAGTTCCGAGACGCGTCGGCGACCAGTGCGCATCGGAAGATGCCCGGTGGCGTCACCTGCACGCGTCTTGCGTGCAGAGACCTTACGTACGAGAAACGAAAATCCTCGTCGGAGACTCCGAGAGATCGGACGAAAACCCAGACTTCCCTGGGCTCCCGCAGTCAGACCTCGGGCTCGCGGCGGTGCTTCGACTCCGCAATGTCGGCCGCGGATGCGAACGCGCGGCTGGCGCTCGCGGTGTCCACCATCGCATTCGGCTACTTCCTGAAACGCGTCGGACTGGTGGACGTGGACGTCGGCAAAGCAATGTTGAAGGTACTTTTCAACGCGACGCTTCCGGCGATGCTCCTGATGACGTTCGCGTCCTTGACGTTCGATGCCACGTCCGTCGCCGTGTCCTTGTGCGCGATGGCGCAGGCCGCCGTGCTGCTCGTGGCACACCTCGCGTTCAAGGGCACGGGCCGGGATCCGAAGGACACCGCGCTCCTCGCGGGGTCGTGCGTCGGCGTGAACCTCGGCACGTTCGCGTATCCACTGGTCGAGGCGGTGTGGGGCACCGCCGGCGTGACCCGGCTCGTCCTGTTCGACGCCGTCAACCAATGGTCGCTGCTCATCGTCGCTCCGTTGATATACGCGTCCGTCATCGCCGGTGCGTCTTTCTCCCTCGTGCAGGCGCTCGGCAACGTCAAGAAACAACTCCTGAGCCCGTGTCTGTTGGCGATGTTCGCCGCCGTCGCGCTTCGCGTCCTCGGCCTCGGGCTCCCCGGGCCGGCGGTCTCCTTTCTGTCCTCGCTCGCCGTCGCCAACAAACCGCTCGCGCTCCTGGCGCTCGGCGTGCTCTTCGAGCCGGCGCTTCGGGGCGGGCAGATCCGGGACGTCGCGTCGCTGCTCGCGCTGCGGTACGGTGCGGGTCTCCTCCTCGGCGCAGCGCTCGTCGCGAAGTTCGCGTCGGCGGGCCCGGCGGTGCTCGGGGTGGTCCTCGCCGCGCTCATCTCGCCGGTGCCGCTGCTCACGGTGACCTACGCGGTGGAGTACGAGTGCGACGTGGGGCTCGGCGCGGCCGCTGTGAACGCCGCGAACTTCTGCTCGTTCGCGCTGTTGCTGGCGGTCGCGAACGCCGACCTCTCGAGCTCTGCGACGGCGAGGGCGTTCGCGGCGGCGGGCGCCGCGCTCGCCGCGCTCGGCGCCTTCGGGGCTCGGCGCGGCGGCGCCGCCGCCGGGAAACGCGGAGGCGCGCCGGAAGACACGGAAACCGCGGTCGAGGCGATGGACGTGACCACGGAGAGCAGAGAGCGCGAGGGCGATGGTGGTAACGTGTTAAGGGCGATCGCACGTTCGTCGAGCGTTTCCCGGGTTTCCCGGACGCGACCGGTCCGAGGGGCTGGGTTCGGCTGGCCGGCGGCGCCGAAGAAGTGTGTTTCGCCTCGCGTCGCGGCGGCGCCTCCCCGCGCGTCGGTGGGGCTTCCCGGACGGAGCGGGACGCACGAGGGGCGCCGTGCGGGAGGGTTCCACGAGCCATCGAGGCGTTTCTCGGCGATCGCGGGCTCGCGCGCGAGAGCGGTGGTGGGGGCGCGATTCGGATGAGCGCGTCAGGCGGCGGTCCGCTTCGCTCGCGGGTCCAAAATTGTATATTCCAGAAAAGCCATCAGCCAACTCAAAACCTCGACATCTTCCATTTCACGCGCGTCATGCCTCGCTCGCCCTCGCCGCGACGGCAGAGATCCCGTTCGCCACCGCCTCGGCGGCGTTCGCGGTCCCCCGACCGACGGAGGAGTCCGCCTCCCCGCCGCAGCAGCAGGGACCGGAGCCGAGATCGCGAGCGCAGGGAGTACCGCGGTGGCGGCCGCGACCGAAGCAGAGATCGCGGCGGTGGGGAAGGGCGGGGCGGGGGACGCGGAGGCGGGGGGCGCGGGTACGGCGAGGGGCGCGGGTACGGCCGCGGAAGAGGCGGGCCTCCCGGCCCGTCCCGGGGCCCCACGGATGATCCCGGGGACGAGGAGCTCCGCGCCATCGCAGTGAACTACGCGGACTTCCGCCGCTTGAAACGCGAGAAGCTGGCCAAGACGCAATTCATGTGGGCCAACACGCCGAGTCCGTCTCCGTCGCCGGAGCGCGAGGTCCCCCATGCCGCCGAGACCGCGAACGCAGACCGCCCGAAGAGTTCGGACGCGCGGAACGACTCGAAGCGCTCGAAGGGACGCGACGAGAAGAGAAGACGCTCGAGATCGCCCTCCGATTCTGGATCCGCGTCGTCGAGCGACGGAGACGACGGCGACGGTCCGGCGAACGACGAGGCGAACGCCGCGGCTGCCGCCGCCGCGGAGGCCGAGGGTGAGGCGCAGGCGGAGCGGTTCCGCGTGTTCCTTCAGAAGCGGAGGCAGGAACAGGCGGAGGCGGCCGCGAAAGCCGCGGAGGAGGCTGCCGCTGCGGAGGAAAACGACGTGTTCGTTGGTCCCGCGGCGCCGCCGGCGGCGCCGCACGCCGGCGCGGGGGCAGGCGATTACGGGAAGGCGCTCCTTCCCGGCGAGGGCGACGCGATGGCGCAGTTCGTGCAGGCGGGGAAACGCATCCCGCGGCGCGGCGAGGTGGGTCTGGAATCCGACGAAATTGCCCGGTTCGAGAGCCTCGGGTACGTCATGTCCGGCTCGAGGCACGCGCGCATGAATGCGATTCGCGTCCGGAAGGAAAACCAGGTGTACAGCGCGGAGGAGAAGGCGGCGCTCGCGATGATCAACCACGAGGAGAAACAGGCCCGCGAGGAGAAGGTCATGTCGGACCTCAAGAAACTTGTCGAGGAAGCCGCGGGGGGGGCGCAGTAGAATGCGTTGCGAATATCATACGATATCTAGAGCTAGCTACTAGCTATCTACGGTAGTAGCGATACGAGTGCGTCGCGCGGCTATTCGATTCCCAGCGCGCGCGCCCTGTCGACTTCCCACACGCGCGCGAGCGTGTGGAACTCGCCGTTTTCACCGAACGCGTCCGCGCCGACGGCGACCGCGGCTGCGGCGAGCGCCGGGGTGTACACCGCACCGACCACGATCCCCGCCTCGGCGCACCGGTCCTCGGTCACCGCCGTCACCACGCACGGCACGCCGCTTTTTTCCAAGTCGGCTGCGAGCGCGCCGTAGTTGGCGCCCGCCGCGTCCGACCACACGGGGTAGCACACGCCCACGCGCAGGCCATTGCCCACAGCGTCCTCGCGCCACGACCGGATGTGCTCCAGATGCAGGTCGCCGCACGCCAGGCCCGTCACGTCGCACCCCGCCGCGCGCACGACGTCTAGCGCGCCGCGCAGGCGCGCGACGTACCCCGCGCCCGCGTTGCGGTGCAGAGGCACGCCCACCAGCCCGACGTCCAGATGCTTCGCCTGCCTCTCGACGTCGCGCGCGCTGACGTCCTGGTGCGCGACCACGCGCGTGGAGGCGTCGAAGGTGGTGAGCAGGATCACCCCCGAGGGCCCGACGCGGTGCAGCCTCCCACCCGGCCGCAGCATGGCGCGCAGCGCGAGGAACGAATCCTTGCCTCCGCTCCACATGAGCACGGTGACCTGCTTCGCGAAACCAGCGGCGGGGACGTGCATGAGCGCCGGGTTTTGGATTCGCGACGCCTTGTCCTTGACGTTGACGTGGTTGTACGGACAGTGACGACACCCGCTCCCGCAGCACTTGCCCCTCGCGAGGTGGTTCAGCTTCGTCATGACGAGGTACCCGGTCGTCGGATCCGTATAGAACTTTTCGCCTCTCACGCACGCGGCGTTGTGAATGTCGTCGAAATCCTCGATGTCCCCGACGTCCCCTTTGTCCGCGCACCCGGCGAGACCAGCTTTGACGAACGTGCCCATCCCGAGCTCGTTGGGCACCACCTCCATCGTCTCCATGGCGTCACCTCGCCCTCGCTCCGTGCGCACTGCGACGAAGAATAAATATCTC
>Ga0181561_10001342_pt1 | contig 21770 bp, 9 predicted proteins | sample 011ome_19_FD_133760 | JGI IMG/M metagenome (GOLD analysis project Ga0181561, IMG submission 133760) | Coastal salt marsh microbial communities from the Groves Creek Marsh, Skidaway Island, Georgia - 011510BT metaG (megahit assembly) | ecosystem: Environmental > Aquatic > Marine > Intertidal zone... | reverse complement strand
TACCGCGACGACGGCGTATCGCCGAAAACCGCGCGGAGCGACTTTTCGCGCGCCCGTACGCGCTCCTACGGCGGTTTGGGCACCGCGAAGTCGCTCCCGACCCCGAACAGCAACGACGGGTGCGTCTCGTCGGCGGCGCCCACCGTGTGTTGGTTCAGCAGCCGGCGCTTTTTCCGTTCGCCGCCTCTCTCCTTGCCCGCCTCCGCCGCGCCCTTCGCGGCGTCGCCGGCGGATCCCGAATCGCTCGCCTTCTTCTGCCCCAGGTTCGCCAGAGGCATGCGCAGCCCTCCGATGAGCTTGCCCTTGGGGGTCTTGCCCCGCTCGCTTTTACCCGGGGTCTCGCCCTTCGCCTGCTTCGCGGGCGTCGCCTTCTTCGCCGACCGCGTGACGCGCGGCGCAACCTCCTCGCCCGAATCGGGAGCCTCGAGCTCCTCCGTGGACGCGTCGTCGTCCGCAAACGCGGGGCCGGGGCCCGGCGGTTTCGAGACGTCGGCGTCGATTCCCGCGGGCGCCTTCGCGTCGCCCGCGGGCTCGTCCGTCGGCGCTTCACTTCGCGGTGCCTCGGGCCCGGGCGCTTCCGGTGCGTCCGTCGGTACCTCGCTCGTCGTCCCGTCGCTCTCGAACGCGGCGGCGACGCGCTTGGCGCGCGCCTTCGCCGAGGATGACGGCTTCTCCGCCGTTCCCGGCGGCGTGAGGTTCAAGCCGCCCACGGTGAGCGCCGCGGCGGGCTCGGCGGGCTCGCCCGCCGCTGCTTTCCCTTTCGCCAAGGGCGAGACGTACCCGCTCAGACTGAGGTGGTCCAGCACGTTGACCACGACGGCGTTCGCGCCGTCCCCGGCGAAGAGAGACCCGAGCGACCCGTCCGCGCCGCTCGTCTCGAGCTCCGCCGCCGCCGCCACCGCGGCTTGCGCCTTCTCCTTGGCGGCTTCCTTCGAAGCCGTCTTCTCCTTCTCGGACCGCGCCTCGGGCCGCGCCTCCACCTCGGCGACGCGCTTTTGGCGCGCCTTGCGCTCCGCCGCCGGAAACCGCGGCGGCGGCGGCGCGCGCGTTCGCTTCTCCCCCCTCCCCGCGTCGCCGCGCGACGCGTCGGACCCGGCGCCTCCCGACGCGCCCGCCGAGCTCGAGTCCCGGGACCGCTCCGCCCTGAGCTCAGCCTCGAGCGCGCGCACCCTGTGCCTGGAGCGCTCCGCGCGCTCGCGCTCGGTGGCTGCCTCCGCGGTGCGCTCGCCCAGCTGCCGCTCCAGCGCCTGCAGCGCGGCGCCCTTCGCGCCGAGCTCGCGCGCCATCTCGGCGGCGCGGCGCTCCACCTCGTGCAGACGCCCGCGCAGCTCCGGCTCCGTGCCCGCGCGCGTGCTCGCGTACTTGCCCTCCGCGTCCGCCAGCTGCGCCTTGAGCACGGTGAGGCTCCCGTCGCGCTCCGCGAGCAAACGCTGCAGCTCGTGCTGCGCGCCGCGCTGCTCCGTCACCTCGCGGCGCAGCGACGCAGCCTCGCCGGCGACGCGGCTGGCATCCTCCGCGGCGCGCGCCGCCGCCGCGCGCTCGCGCGCCGCCGTCTCCTCCAGCGCCTCCTTCGCCTCGCGCTCGAACATCAGCCTCTGCTCCAGCCCGGCTTCGCGGCGCGTCACCTCCTCCAGCTTCGCCTCCGCGCGCGCCAGCCGCGTGGCCGCCGCGTGCGCGTCGGTCGTCTGCGCGCTCCGCGCGCCGCGCTCGGCGTCGCGCTCGGCGCGCGCGGCGTCCCGGCGCGCCTCCTCGAGGCGGCGGTTGGTCCGCGCCAGCTCGGCGTCCGCCTCGCTCAGGCCGTGCGCCGCCTGCTGCAGCGCCCGGCGCAGGGAGGACAGCTCGTGCTTGAGCGCGTCCCCCGAATCCTGCTCCTCCGCGAGCTGCGCGACGAGCACTTCGTACTCGGTCCGCGCCGACTCGACGTCGTCCGACAGCGCGCTGCGCTGCACTTCGAGCACCTTGATGTGCCGCTTGGCGTTCGCGAGCTCGAGCTGCGTGGAGGAGATGGCGTAGTCGCGCTCGGCGATGTCTTGCTCGTACGCGTGCGCCATCTTTTGGACCGTCATCGTCGTGCGTGTGTGCGCGCATCGTTCGTTCGGGGGCGTTCAGAAGAGAGAGGCGGTCAGCACGACGCGAGGGGAATGTGGAGCGGGTCGGGCGGGGCGGACGACGTCGGGGAAGAGGGCGACGACGCGTCGTCGACGCGCGTTCGGGAGCCGCGCCGCGGGGACGACGCGGGAGCCGCGCGATGAGACACGCACCGTGTTGAGCTCGCCCTCTATTTTCGCGCGCTCCGCGCTGAACGCGTTGACCACGACGCTGAGCTTCTTGCGCAGCAGCTCGATTTCCGCCTGGCTGAACTGCCCCATGTTGCGCGACTCGTCCAGCTTCGCCAGCAGGTGCTTGGAGAAGCCCTGGAGCTCCTCGAGCTCGCCGGACACGCCAGCGCCGCCGGCGGCGTGCGCCGGCGGAAAGCCTTCCACGCGGGTCGACATCGCGTTCGGTTGCGCGCGTGCGCTCCGCGCGCGCACCTCTGCGCCCACCCATCCACCCCGCCGCTGATTTTCAAACTTCCGGCGAGCAACGATCACTTCAAACCAGCGCACTTTCGGGTTTCGCCTTCGGTACCAGGTACCGAAGCTTTAAAACGACGATCGATCGATCGGGCGCGCGCGAGGGTTCGTGACTCGAGGAAAAAAATATACACGGTGCATGCTGACGGGGCGAACCGATTTTTTCTGGAGCTTCGGCCGTGGGACGAATCTGGCGCGAAACCGGACGAGGACGGCGCGTTCGCGGCGTGTCTCTCTCTGAATCGGTTGCGATGAATAAACCCCGACTTCGGCGCGCGCCGTCTTCAGTCGCGCGGGACGCGCGCGCGCCACAGAGAGGCACGACCGGGCGATTCCAGCGACCGCGTGGTCGGGACACGGCGCGGCTGCACGACCGGCGACGACGCGTGATTCGCGGGGTCGAGCGCACGTCGTCCGAGGTTTCGCCGAGCGAAGGCCAAACGTAACATTCGTTCCATTTCGCGCGGAGGTGAGTAATCCACCGTGTCTGTTCGCAGAGCGAGTCGATAGGCGTCCTCGCGGCTTCGGGGTTCGGCGCGGCTCTCGAAGCGTCCCCGAGCGCGTAGACGAGCTCGCGGCGTCTCGCCGCCTCGAGCCGCCCTCGCGCGTCCCAGCCTAGAAGGTCGCGACCGCCTGGGCGCGCCTTCGTCGGTCGCGCCGTTGAGCGACGGCAAAAAGTTTATCGCTCGTCTGAGTTGTTTTTTCCTGAGGTACGCGCGTGGTGACGATCGCCACCGACGCGAGGCGCGTCGTTCGAGCCCTCCCGACACCGCGCGCCCCGGAAGCCGATGCATCGCGGGGACTTATCCGACGACGAACGCCGCGCCGCCCCGCATTCGCCGCCGTCGCGCCGCGCGTACGCGCGCGTCTCCGTGTCGCTCCGGCGCCACGCCCTCAAAATCGACCGCAAGGTGGCGCGCTCTGTTTCCGCGAATCGATTTTCGACCTCACCGCGACCGCCTGACCGCTGAACTCCGCTTAACTTCGCCCCGCAGAGCCGAGACGCGATGAACGAGCCGGTGCCTTCGGTGCCGAGGAAGGCCAGGACAGGTACGGCGCTGATAGCATCGAGCGGGGCATTCGCGCGTCCGCCCTTCCGGCGCGCGGATTTCCCTCGCTCGCGCGGGTTCAGCCAAGCGTCGTTCGCCGCTTTTTCGCCATCGAGAATCGCGCCAGTCCAGATTTTCTGGGCGGTTTCCGACGGTCGACGCCACCCGCTTCATCCGTCGAGGATTTCGTGTCTCCTTCGGAAAACGCCGACGTTTGCGTTTTTTCGCTTCTTTTTCCTTCGGCGCCGCGTCGCGACGTCCTGACCTCCTCCGACCCCTTCGCGTCACCCGCGTTCCACCCGCGCGTCTCTTCCGCGCAGTCTTGAAACGCCCCGACCCGAACGCCTCGGACGGCAAGAACGGCGCGCGGCCGAAACCGAAGCCCAAGCCCAAGGCGAAGGTGGCGAGCGAGAAGGAGCAGGAGGTGGCGGAGGCGCTGTTCGACCTCGCTAACCTCGCCGCGCTCGCCGGCGGCGACGAGCCGTCGGGTCCCGCCAAGCGCAAGCGCGCGCGGGGAAAGAAGGATGCCGGGGACGTCGGCGGGGACGGCGCGAAAGCCGCGAAGCGCGAGACGGAGAATTTTGGGGACGCCGCCCCCGGGACGGTCCCCGCGGGCGTCCCCGGGGGCTTCCCCGGCGCGGCGGCGAACCCCCTGCAGGCGCTCTTCTCCAACCCGACGGCGATGTCGGCGATGGCGAGCCACCTGTACGGCGCGCCGGGTGCCGCGGCGGCGATGGGCGCGGGATTCGGCGGGATCCCGGGATTCGACATCCAGGGCATGGCGGCGGCGCTGGGCGGCGCGCCGCCGCCGCCGCCGCCGCCGCCCGGCGCGCGGCCCCCGGGCGCGCTCAAGCGGTGCGCGGCGCACGTGTACATCGCGCACTTCATCGACTACCAGCAGCAGATGAGCCGGTACTCGCTTCTCGCAAAGCCGATGGACCCGGCGGGTCCCGGCGCGCGCGCGGGAGGGGCGCCGGGGGCGGAGGCGGCGGCCGCGGCGCCGCCCGCGGGATCTGCGGATCGCGGAGGCGTCGGGGACCAGAGCCCCCGGTGGCCCGCGCAGGCGGCGCAGATGGCTCCCCCGGGCGCGGCGCTCCCGCAGGGCGCGCCCCCCGGGGACTTCGCGCAGGCGCAGCAGTTCGCCGCGCTGCAGGCGCTGATGGGGCAGGGCATGGGGGGCGGGGGCATGCCCTTCGGGTTCCCGGGGATGCCCGCGGCGGCGAACCCGTTCGCCGGGATGATGGGGACGGGGGGTTCCGCGGGGCTCGGCGCGGCGGACGCGCATATGCCGCCGGGGAGCGCTGAGGCGATGGCGGCGATGGCGGCGCAGATGGGACAGGCGCACTTCTACCCTCCGCAGGCGCAGGCGCCGCCGTGGGCGGCGCCGCCCGCGGTGCCGGCACCGCCCGCGGCGCCGGCGGCGGAGGCGCCCGCCGCGGAGGCTGCGCCGCCGCCGCCGCCGCCGGCGCCGCCACCGGCGGACCCGGCGCCGGCGAGCGAAGGCGCGGAGGCAGAGGCGAAGGCGGACGGGGACGCTGATCCCCCCGCGGAGGCAGCAAAGGAGGAATTGCCAGCGGAGGGCGCCGCCGTCCCCGCGCCCGCGTGAGCCTCCGCCGCGTTTTAATTTAAGGTATTACTCTTGTAGAATCGCGCGTCGACCCCCGCCGTCTCTCCCGTCTCCGCACTCCCGGCGGTCTCCGCACTCCCGGCGCGCGCGCCCCCCGCCGCGGCTTCGTCACGCCGCCTAGAACCCCTCCGTGGCCAGGAGCTCCAGCACGGCTCTAACCACAGGCGAGGACGACAGGTTGTCCTCGCCCTCGGCGACGGGCGCGTCGATGTGCCGTTCCAGCAGCCGGTCCACGGCGGCGCGCATCTCGCGGACCAGCACGCCTATGCGCGCCGGCGCGCTAAACTGCGCCCAGCCCCCGTCCATCTGCACGCGCCCGCGCTCGTGGTCCACCTCCACGTCGCCGCCGAAGAGGAGCAGCGCGTACGCGCCCACCATCGTGCTGTCACGCACGTACACGCGCGCCGTCTCGACGCGCTCGCTGAACACCAGCCAGGGGGACTCGAACTTGCCGGCGCCCGCGTTGACCGAGGACGGGTGCAGAAACACGCGCCCGACGTCCTCGCAGAAGAACTTGAGCTCGCGCCCGTCCCGGCTCTCCCGCTCCACCGTCCCGCCCGCGGTCTGCACAAACTTCGTCTCCGGGTGCCGCACGCTCACCACCTGCGGGTAAAACCCAGCCACCAGCGCCGCCTTCACGACGCGGCCGACGTTCGCGTTGCGGTCCGCCACGCCGCCGCCGACTCCCGCGCGCCGCAGGTTCGCGAGGTACTCCCGGCTGACGAAGCCCAGGTCCGCGAGCACGGAGGCGTAGTCCTGCCGCGAGGCCCGCACGCCCTCCAGCGCCTGTTGCGACAAAAAGTTCTTCTCGCAGAACGCGCGTTTCGCCGGGGGAGACCCGCACTTCTGCCACTGCGCGTACGCGGCGGCCACCGTGAGGTGGTCCGACTTGCCGGGCGACGCCAGCCGCTTTTTGGCGGCGTCCGCCTCCGCCTTCGCGTCCTTGGGGGACAGGAACACGGGCCGCCCGGCCATCGACGCGGCGATCGTCAGAATGGGGTCCAGGCATCCCAGTAAAGCGCCGAACAGAAGCATCTTCCCGATCCGAGCGTCCACGGGCATGTGCGCGACGTGCCGCCCGAGAGGCGTCAGCGTCTCCGCAGCGTCAAGCGCGCGCAGCGCTCTCAGCTCGCGCAGCGCCGTCTGCACCGCCTCCGCCGCGGGGGGGGTGGGCGCGCTCGCGAGCGTCTGCACGATCGAGCCGCCGCCCGGCGCGAGCGCCTTGACGTTCAGGCACAGCTGCTGCAGCGGCGTGCGCAGCATCTCGGGGGGCTGGTGCGGTGCCAGGTTGGCGCGGCCTCGGCGCGAGAAGAGCGCGAAGCACGCGCCCGGTGCGGTGCGTCCGGCGCGGCCGCGGCGCTGCATGGAGGCGGCGCGCGAGATCCAGGCATCCGCGAGGACGGAGAGACCCCGCGCGCTGTCGTAGCCCATCTCCTTCGCGCGCCCGGTGTCGATCACGTAGCGCACGTCGTCGATGGTCACGGAGGTCTCGGCGATGTTCGTGGCCACCACCACCTTGCGCACGCCGGGGGGCGCCCGCGCGAAGATCCGGCGCTGGTCGCCCGAGCTCAGCGCGCCGTACAGAGGCAAAAACTGCAGCGGGCCGACGTCCTCCTCGCGCAGGTGCCGCGAGCGCTCGCAGTCGCGGATGAGGCGCGTGATCTCCATCTGGCCGGGAAGGAACACCAGAACGGCACCCTTTTCGGATGGTTCCGATCGCTTCGGTATGGCGCCGTCGGCGAAGCGCGCGACGAGCGCGCCCTCGCCGCCTTCGCGCTCGGCGCGCGCGATTGCGCCGATGAGCATCTCGATGAGCTCGTAGTTCAGGAGAGACTCGTCCACGTTCGCCATCGAGCGCTGCGTCGCGTCGCTGTACGCGCTCGAAAGAAGACGCGAAGCCTCCGCGAGCTCGTCTTGGCGAGCGCGCTCGTGGTCCGCCGCCTTCGCCGCGGCGGCGCGCGCCTGGATCGCCGAAGGCTTTTCGGATCCGGCGTCGGTCGCGCCGGAGGGACCCGCGTCCGCCTCCGTCTCGCTTCTCGCTCCGTCCTCGTTCGAATCGAGCGCGACGGAGGCGGACGGCCGCGTGACCCGCGGCGCGGGCGTGCGCACGTCGTCGTCGTCCTCCCAGTCATCCGGAATCGCACCTTCCGGGACAGCCTCCGAGGCGACCGCCTCCGAGGCGACCGCCTCCGAATTTCGAGTTTCGCGTTTCGAGACGTCGCCGCCGCGCGCGGAGGACTCGCTCGAATCCGCGGATTCGGATCCGCCGGAGGGACCCGGCGCGTTTTTGGCCTTCTTCTTGGCCCACCTGCTCGCCTTCCCGACCAGGAAGCCGGTCATCTCCAGCACGTCCTCCAGGAAGTACTCGCGCACGGGGTGCGTGAAGCCCCGGATGAACACCTTGCGCGCCGCCGTGGGCACCACGCCCGCCGCCACCGACGCCGCGTCGGGTCGCGCGAAGTACGCCGCGAAAAAGTCGGCATCCGCCGTGGCGCTCATCAGCACCACCCGCAAATCGCTTCGCTTGTTCAGCAGCCGCCGCAACAGCAACAACAGCAGGTCGGACTCGACGCTCCGCTCGTGCACCTCGTCCAGCACGACGTGCGTCACGCCTCGGAGCGCGGGATCGGACATGAGCCGGCGCAGCAAAATGCCCATCGTGCAGAAATGCAAACGCGTCTTGTTCCTGTCCAGTTTGCTCTCCAACCGCACGGAGTACCCGACGACGTCGCCGCACTTTTCCAGGCGCTCGGCGGCGACGCGCTCGGCGAGGCCGATGGCGCTGATGCGCCGAGGCTGCGTGCACACGATGTTCGTCTCCGCGCCGCGGTTTTCCGAGATGGCCCGCTCCAGAATGAACTGGGGCACCTGTGTGGACTTGCCGCAGCCGGTTTCGCCGGACAGAACCACCACCGGCGCCGCCGAAACCGCGGCGGTCACCTCTTCCCGCGAGCCGCTCGCCGGAAGGTTCGCGCGGCTCGCCACCATCTTCGCCGCCGAAGCGTCCGCCGAGCGCGCGCCGCCGCCGTTTCCCTTCCCGCCTCGGGTCGACCCGAAGTACGCCTCCTGCGCGAGTTTCAGGCGCACGTTCTCCTTCTCGATGAACTCCTTGGAGGGGGCGCGCGACCGGTGCGCGCCGCGGCTCTGGTCGCGCGGCGCCGTCGCCGCCGCGCCGCGCGGTGCGGGAAGGCGGGCGGCGGCGGCGGGCGCGGCGGCTTCTTTCTCCTCCGACGAAACCGAAACGGAAGCTCCGGAGGATTCGTCCGGAGCTCCGGACGCGGCACTCCGAGATGCCCGAGTCTTTGTAAGGCTAATGACGCTTCTGGGCGGAGGTGCCGCCGCGTGTTCCTCCAGGGCCGTCGCCGCCAAGGACATCAGCTCGTACACGCACGTCGCGCCGTCCTCGGCGGCGGCGGCCGCCGCCGCCGCCAGCGCCAACGTCGCCGCGCGCAGCGCGCCCCGCGGGGGCGCGTTTTTTTCAGCCTCCGCCGGCGCCAGCGCCACCAGCGGCGGCTCCAAGCCCGGGTACGCGCGGTTCTTCGGCCTCGTGACCTCGAGCCTCGCGCGTCCGACCGCGGACTCGACGGTCACGGCGACGCACGAGGCTCCGACGCGCTCGAACGCCTCCTCGCCCGCGATGGCCTCGACGGCGATCACCTCGTCCTCCCACGGATCCGAGTCCTCCTCCTCCGACGCGATCGCGTCCGGCGTCGCCGACGCCTCCGTTTGCGGCCAGGACGCCCAGGCGTCGTCCCGCGGCGCCGCCTCGGCGAGAACCGCGCGGAACAGCGACTCGTGCGCCTTCCCTTCGTCCCCGGCCGCCTCCGCCAGCGCGTCCCGGATCTCGTCCAGCGCGTACCCGCGGTCGTACAGGCGCGCCGCCTCCGGCTCCGCCGGCCGAGGCTCGTCGAACACCGCGCGCGCCGCGTCGCGCGCCTCGGGCGTCGAACTTTTGCCGGAGGCGTCGCCGCGGACAGCCCCGCGGACGCCGTCGTTTCTGAGCCCCGCGGGCGCGAACGCCGCGGCGGTGTCCATGAGTACGATCGGCTCGTTCTTAGCGCTGGGCGCGAACCGACGAGGCAGCCTGGCCTCCGGGACGTTCAGGCACAGCCAGTCCAGCGCGGCGTTCGAGTCGTCTCGCGACTCGGTCGCCGCCATCGCCGCCGCGACGTCCGCCTCGCCGAACCCCAAGCCGCGAAGTTTCCGCGCCGCCGACTCGGCGAGCGCCGCGGACGCCGACCGCGCCTCATCGGTTCGCGCATCCTCGAAGTCCTCGTCCTCGTCCGCCTCCGCCTCCGGCTCCGCCTCGTCGAGCGCTCCCCGCAACAAACCCTCGACCAGGTTCCGCTTCTCCTCGCTCATGTGCAGCTCCTGCCGCTCGCGCGCCTTGGGCTTCTTCGCGCGCCTCTCGCGCTCCTCGGCGTCCGCCGCGGCCTTCGCGGCGCGCGCGCGCTCCCTCGCCTCGTGGTCCAGGAACACCTGCTTGTACTTCGCGGGGAGCAGGCGCTGCAGCGGGAGGTTGCTCGCCACCTTGGCGAGCGCGGCGACGGCGGCGCGCTGCGCGGCTTCCTCCTTGGACGCGCACGGCTCGTCGCAAAAAATCACGACGTCCTTGTCCGGCTTGTACTTGTCGGGCAGCACCACCTTGCACGTCCACCCGGTGACTCCGCCAGCCTGTCCACCCGCGGCGGCGGGCTCCTCCTTCATGACGTACCGTGGCTTCTTCACGTCCTTCTTCTTCGAGATGTACTCCTGCAGAATCGTCTTGGGGTCCTTCGTGGTGGCGCGGAAAACCGTCGCCTGAGGCTGGCCGTTCCATTCCCACGCCGTCGCAGCCGCGCCCGGCGGCGGTTTCGTCGGTTTCGACGAGCCCGCGCCTTCGGGGACGGGGACGGCGGCCGCGGCGGCGGCTTCCTCCACCTCCTCGGCGTGGTGCTTCGCGACGTGCTGCTTCAGCCTGTCCTGCTGCTTGAACAGCCGGTCGCAGTGCGGGCACGGAAGCTCTTTCGGTTTGAGATCTTTCGGGTTCACGGTTTTGCCCATCCCCGCCGCACCGCTCGCGACGATACCTCGCTTGGCCTTCGCCGCGAGTTTCTTGTTGAAATTCTCCGCCGAGCGCTGAGAAGGTGCCATCGTGACCGCCCGCGACCGCCGATCCACCCCCGCGCGTCGCCCGTGTGGAACGCCCTCGGGGCGAACGCGTTCGAGAGCACCGCCGAAAACACGACTCGTTTTGTTGCCGCTGAGATCGGTCCCGAAAAAGCAAAAAAAAGTGCACCACACGACCTTTCTCGAATCCTCCCCCGCTTCATCACTCGAAGACGAGCGCGGACTGCCATGCCCGGGACGCGCGATTTCTTCCGCCTGGCAGTGGTGGCGGCGCGCCGCACCGGCCACGAACCCGCGTCGCACGGCGCGCGCGCGCAATCCCTGGGCTGTTCTGCGTCCCGAAATCCGGCACGGCATTTGACGCCCATCGGAGGTTTCGGGAATCGCGGGTTCGCCACGGGCGCGCGCGACGACGTGGACGACGCAAACGACGAGCTCAACGCGGTGTTCGGGGTGACAGAAGCGTGTGATTCGCGAAGCGCGGCCGACGCGCGATTTACGCGCGCGGAATCGCCACCGAATGGGACCGAGGGCTGGCCGGAGACGTCGCCGAACGCGTCTCCATCTCACGATTCGTTGTCCCACGTCGACGCCTCGGGCGCGGCGTCGATGGTGGACGTGGGAGGCAAGGCGGAGACGACGCGGACGGCACGCGCGTCGGCGACGGTTCGCTTGGGCGCGCGCGCGTTCGAGCTGGTGCGGCAGAACAGAATCGCGAAAGGCGACGTGTTAACCGTGGCGAAGATCGCGGGCATAAACGCGGCGAAGCAGACGCACGCGTTGATTCCGCTGTGTCATCAGCTGTTGCTGCGCGACGTGCGCGTGGACCTGAGCCTGGACGCGGCGCGTCACGCCGTGCGCGTTGAGACCCGTGCGACGTGCGACGGGAAAACCGGCGTAGAGATGGAGGCGCTGGTCGCCGCGTCCGTCGCCGGCCTGACCGTGTACGACATGTGCAAGGCTGCCAGCAAGGACATCGTCGTCTCCGACGTGCGCCTCGAGAGCAAAACCGGCGGGAAGAGCGGGGACTACCGGCGAGCGGCGTAGCGTAGCTAGTTACTACAGTACTGTTTTGAGTGCGTTACCCTTTCGGTAGCTCGCTTACTACACGCGCCTCCGCGTTCGCGATACCTTCGTCATCACCTCTGGTGTACGACCACGGTATCCCGCGGCTCGGTCTCGTCCGCGGTGACGTTCCAGTTGCGCACGCGCCGCACCTCCGTCTGCCGCGCGGTTTTCTTCAACGCCGATCGCTGCGACTCCGTCGCGCGGTCGCTCGCCTTGACGTTTTCGCCGCGCACGTAATCCGCGCGCACGCGCCGCGCCGTGAACGCCGGCGGGCTCCCGGCGAGCGCCAAATCGTTCGTGCTCTCCCGCGGCGCGTTCTCGGTCAGCACGGAGACCGCTCGCGCCTCCGAACGGAGGTGCTCGCGGTCCAGCTCGGCGCGGAGGCCGTTGGCCATCTCCAGGAGCTTCTCCTTGTCGCGGGTCAGACGCTTCACCTCCGCGCGCGCCAGCTCCAGCTCGACGCTCGCGCCGCGCCGCGCGGGGGACGGCGGGGGGTGAGGCTCTGCGAAGACGCTCGGGGACGGCGGCATGGACGCAGACCCGAGCGTCTGCGCCAGCAGACGAGGCGTGCTTCCCGGCGTGCTTCCCGCGTGCTCGAACGCCGCGCGCTGCATCGTCTCCATCTCCGCGCGCATCGCGGCGACGCTCAAACGCAGACGCGCGTTTTCCGTCTCCAGCGCGTGTGACGCGGCGGACGCGCCGGAGACGGACGCGCGATGTCGCTCTCCGGCGCGTCCGGACTCCAACACTTCCAAAGGAGGAGGGCGGCCACTCGCATGGCCGCTCGCCGCGCCGCGCCGCTCCCTGTGCGCCGCGGTGACCGCGGCGAGCGCGTCGGCGTCGCGCCGCGCCGCCGCGCGCTTCTCGAAGGCGCGCCGCGTCGCCTCGAGCTCGCCCCGCGCGGCGTCGCGCGACGCCGCCGCCGCGCGCGCCGCCGCCTCGGCGTCCACCAGCTTCGCCTCCAGGCTCGCGCAGCGCGCGGCGAGCTTAGACGAGCGCTCGTCTCCCTCGGCGCGCGCTGTTTCAGAGGTTTGCCTCGCGAAGCGCTCGGACTCGGCGCGCGTCTCGGCGGCGGCGCGCGCCGCGGCGTGCGCGCGTTCGTTCGCCGCCGCCAGCGCGGCGTCTTTGGCGTCGCTCTCGAACCGCAGGCGCGCCATCTGCTCCGCCAGCGACGTCTCCCGCGCGCCCGCCGCCGCGAGCGCCCGCTCGGCGTGCCGCTTCGCGGCCACGGCGTCTTCCTTCTCCGCGACCGCGCGCTCGGCGTCCACGAGCGCGTCCGACGCGCGCGACGCGTCGCGGACGCGATCCGCCGAGGACGACTCGGCGAAACGCGCCTCGAGCTCGCGGCGCGTCGCGCGCGCGGCGGCGCGCGTCTCCTCCAGGGCGCGCTCCGCCGCGTCCGCGCGCGTCGCGAGCGCGTCGCCGCGCGCGGCGAGCGCCGCGCTCTCCGCGGCGTACTCGGCGTCGCGCCTGAGCCCGGCCGCCGCGGCCTCCTGGCGCGCGTCCTCGGCCGCCGCCTCGGCCAGCCGCACCGCCGCCGCCGCCGCCGCCGCCGCCGCGTCGGCGTCCTCGGCGAGGCGCGCGCCGCGGCGCTCGGACGTCTCCAGCTTCTCTCGCAGCGTGGCCAGCTCGGCGTCTCCCGCGCGCTGCGCCTCCGCGGCCGCGCGCCTCGCCTCCGAGGCGGCGCGCTCGGCCTCCGCCTTCGCCGCGCGCGCGGCTTCCGCCTCCTGCTCCGCGGCGGCGGCGCGGCGGCGCGCCTCCTCCACGCGGCGCTCGAGCGCCTCCTTCTCGGCTTTACGCGCCGACGCCTCGGCGTCGGCGTCTTGCTTCTCGACGTCCACGCCCTCCCTGGCTCGCCTCGCCTCCGCGGCGACCGCGTCGCGCGCGTCCGACTGCGCGGTCTCCAGCAGCTCGTCGCGCTCGGCGATCTGGCGCATCAGCGCGCGCTTGTGCGCGTCGAACTCCTCGCGCTGTCTCAGGAGCGACTCGTCGCGGTTGAAACGCTCGCGCTCAACCGCGTCGCGCATCTCCGCGACGCGGCGCGCGTGGTGCGCCTCGGACTCGGACGCGCGCTGCTGCCAGCGCCGGGCCTCGGAGACCGCCTCCTGCGCCGCGAGCCGCGCCTCGCGGACCTGCCGCGCGGCGTCCTCCGCCTCGGTCGCCGCGCGCGCGAACTGCGCGTCGTACCGCTCGAGCTCTTGGTCGCGCTCGTCGAGCAAGTTGAGGTTGTACTGGAAATCCTCGCGGAGCTGGTGCATGCGGCTGCGGAGCTCAGCGAGCTCGGTGGCGCCGCGCTCGACCCGGGACTCCAGGTCGCTGACTCTGCGGGAACGCAGAGCCATGAGCTCGGACTCCTTGCGCGTCAGCAGGTCCTTCACGGGGTCCTCAGCCGGCATCTCGGGCATCGAAACGTCGGCCCGAGTCCCACCCACTTCATCGCGTTCGAGCGGGCGAGAGGTCTCGAGTCGCTCGTCCAGGGACTGGACGACACCGGCGTGGTCCGTCCCGCCCGCGGCGGTCCTCGAACTTTCCTCCGCCATCTCCACCGCACCCGTCGCGGTGTGCGGCGTGCAGTGCCGCGCTCTGGACGCGACCGCGCGTTCCACGCGCATCACTGGCTGACTTCGGGGCCACCGAGAAAACGTCTCAACGGTTGTTTCCGAGTCGGCACGCTGAACAGAAAAAGTTGGCTCGCGTCGGTTTGGCCGACCTTTTTGGCAATTCCGAAGCGCCGTCGTCTCGCATTCGGGCCGCGCGGGGTGCGCAACCATGGCGGTGGCCGCGCACGAGGACGCGGACGCTGATACGCGTGTCCGCGTGATATGCCGCGTGCGGCCCCGTGCGCCGGGAGAGGTCGGGGACGGGCAGTACGCCGAGTGTCTACAGGTGGAATCAGCGGAATCGTTCGTTCGGGTCACTAAGAACGCGTGGGACCGCCCCGAGGCGTTCGCGTTCGACGCGGTGCTCCCCGTGAACGCGTCGCAGCGGCGCGTTTACGACGCGGTGTGCATGCCCGTGGTGGAGGCTGTGCTCGGCGGCGCGAACGGCGCCGTCCTGGCCTACGGCATGACGGGAAGTGGCAAGACGCACTCGCTCATGCACGTGGGGAGCAAGCCGGCGTCGAGCGACCGCGGACTCGTGACCCGCGCCGCCGAGGAGATCTTCGCGCGCGCGCGCGCGGAGGGCCCGAGCGTCCAGACGCGCGTCGCGCTGGGCTTCGTGCAGATATACAACGAGGAGGTGTACGACCTGCTGGTGGACGAGAGCGAGCGCCCGGGCGGGACCACGACGCCGCTCAGGCTCGTCGACCGCGGCGGCGCCGCGCGCTGCGAGGGCGCCTCCGCGCGCGCCGTCGAGAGCGCCGAGGACGTGCTGGCGCTGCTCGCCGCGGCGCGGAAACGCCGCAAGGAGGCGAACCAGCGCCTGAACGCGTCCTCCTCGCGGTCGCACGCCATCGTCACCCTCTACGTGAGCAGGGAGAGACCTCTTACCCAAGAGACTCTTACCCAAAAGCTCGCGAAGAAAAGCAAGCTCTCGTTCGCGGACCTCGCCGGGTCGGAGCGCGTGCGGCGCGACGGCGCGAGCGGCGCGCGTCTGACCGAGGCGGGCCACATCAGCCGGAGTCTTTCCGCGCTGGGGAACTGCGTGCACATCCTCGCATCCTCGCGTGGGTCAAACGATGACCACCCCGGCCACGTGCCTTACCGCGACTCGAAGCTGACGCGTTTGCTGCGCGACTGCTTCGGGAACGGACGTCGCGCGTCCCTGCTGTTGACGTGCTCGCCCGACCCGCGGCACGCCGGGGAGACCACCGCGACGCTCCGCTTCGGCCAGCGCGCGATGCGCGCGGAGACCGTGGTCAAGACGCAGCGCGTCGTCGAGTACCGCGCCGCGGTCCGGCGCCAGGCGGGCGAGGTGGACCGGCTGCAGAGCTCGCTGGAGGACGCGCTGGCGCTCGCGCGCGACGCCAAGGCGGAGGCGACGGCGGAGCTGGAGCGCGAGCGAAGGAAAATTCTGGCGGAGGCGGAGCGCGACCGCGAGCGACGCGTCGCCGTCGCGCGCGAGCGGCTCGAGGAGGACGCCGAGGCGAAGGCGCGCGCGATGGTCCGCGAGGTGACCACGAAGGTGGCCTCCATGCTGGACCTCGAGCGCGCCAGGATGGCCGAGGCGGTGGCGTCCGAGCGCGCGGCGGCGGACGCCTCCGGCGCGCGCGTCGCCGCCGAGACGAGCGCCGTCGCCCGCGAGCGCGACGCGCTCGCCGTCGCGCTCGCCTCGACTTCGGAGGCGCTCGACGCGGCGCTCGGGCGGTGTTCGGAGACGGAGACCAGGCTGGCGGAGACGCAGGCGCGCGCCTCCGAAGCCGAGGCGCGCGCCTCCGAAGCCGAGTCGCTGGTCGATACGCTCGCCGCGCGTCTTTCAAAGGTCTCAAAGGTCACCGCGAAAGACGCGGAAGACGCGAAAGACGCGAGTCGCGCCGACGCCGAAGACGTACCTCCGGCTTCGCGTTGGGCGCGCGCGCTGGAGCGCGCCGTCGCGCAAGAAAACGAAAAAGGCGCCGCGGCGTGCCTCGAGGCGACGCGCGCGCTGGCGGCGCTCGCGGCCGACCCGAGCAGGCACGCCGAGTTGGCGACGGCGCAGACCGTGCGCCCGCTCGTGGCGCTCCTCAGTGACACGCGCGCGGAGGAACGCGCGCGGCGGGCGGCGGCGGGCGTCTTGGCCAACGTCGCCGCCAGCCCCGAGTGCCACGAGGCGCTGGCGGACGCGGAGGGGTTCGTGCCCGTCCTGGTCGGGCTCCTGGAAGAAGGCGCTCGGGACGCGCGTTCAGGGCAGACGCGGCTCCTCGCGACGGGCGCGCTGGCGAACCTCATGGCAAACCCGCGGCTGAAGAGCCGGCTGGCGCGCGAGGGTGCGCTCGCCGCCGTCGCGCGCGTCGCCGCGGCGCGCGACGAGATGCCCGGCGACGACGCCCAAGCCGCCGAGACGCGCGCGCAGGCGGCGCGGGGCCTCGCCAACTTCTGCGCCAGGCACCCCGGCGCCGGCGACGCCGTGTGCGGCGTCGCGGGCGCGCTGGAGGGCCTGGTGGACGCGGCGCAGTGCGCCACGCTGGAGAGCGCCAGGAAACACGCCGCGCTCGCGCTGTACCACATGACGCGCCGGCCGGACCTGGCGGCGCGCGTCGTGGACGCCGGCGGGCGGCGCGCGATGCGCGCGCTGCGCGGCGAGGCGGCGTCCGAGGAGACGCGCGCGCTGGCGGAGATGTGCCTGGGGGCGCTGGAGAACGCGACGCGATAGCTGCTGACTTGATCGCGAGTTGATCGCGTGCTTAGTCGATCGTGTGACCATAGGAGATACGTAGTGGGAACGAGTCGCGCCCTGGTATTGTACTTTCAAAAGCATAGCTACCTTAGCTCGTCTACTGATGACTCGCTTGTCGTTCGAGCAGCGCGTCGAGGAAGTGCGGCGCGAGCGTTGTGAGCGGCGCGAGCTCGTGCGACGGCGCGTCGAACAGGTCACCCCACGGCGCGTTTCCGCCAGCCTTGGCGCTCGCGCCGAGCGCGGCGGAGAGGCCGCCGTGGGTTCCATCCAGCCGTCGCTCGTGCGGCGCCAAAGACGCGCCGTCCAGGGGGCGCAACGCGCCGCCGGCGACGGCGACGGCGCCCGCGCGACGCGTCGCCGCCGAAACCGCCGCGAAACCGCCGCCGCCGTTTTTGAGCGTCGCCCCGCTTTTGAGAATCCCCCGCACAAACGCCATGCGCCGCTCGTGCGTCACGATCAGCAAGTCGTCGGCGTCGTCCTCGGGGAAGAGCAGCGCCTGCGGCGGCCCGCCGGGAGAAACGAGCGCGCGCCCCGCCGCGCGCGCGTCCCTCCCCGCGAACCGGAGCACCGCGCAGGCGTCGCCGCCGGCGGCGATCGCCGCCGCGAACGAGGGAAGCCTCGGGTGCGCGGCGAGACTCAGGCACGGCGCGGCTATCGTGCGCCACGCCGTGAGCGTGGTGAGGTTCCACACCACCAAACCGGCGGGGGACGCGGACGCCAGCAAAGGCTCGCCCGCGACGAACGCCAGGCCCGAGACGAGGTTTTTACGTTTCCGCCCCGAACCGTTCGGCGCTCCGAACCGAGCGTCGGCGAAGACGTGCCGTTTTTCGCACGCGTCCGGGTCCCAAACCACGACGTCCTCGCTCGCCGTGGCGTACAACGAGCCGTCGTGCGAGAACGCGCCCGCGGTGAGCGGCGGCGGCGGGAGGCCGGCGTGCGCGACGCCCGAGCGGCACCGCCAGCCGGCGCGCTCGCCGCCGCGCGCCGTCGCCGCCGGGACCCACATCTTGGCTTCGCCGTCCGCCGACGTCGTGCACGCCATCGCGCGGCGCGCGTCGCGCGCCGAGCCGCGCACGGAGACGGAGGTCACGGCGCCCGCGTGCGGCGCGTCGCACACGCACACGCACGTGAAACCCACACTCTGGCGTGTGTCGTCGCGAGAGACGACGCGCGCGTCGTTCGCGGCGTCGCGCGCGTCCACGACGAGAGCCTCGTCGCGCGTCCAGATCCGCAGCGTCTCCTCCGGCGCGCGCTCGGCGTCGGCGTCGATCGTTTCGCCGTCCGCGGGCTCCTCGCCGACGGCGAGCCTCGGCGTCGGGCGCTCGCTGCGCCGGTCGACGGTGACCAAGATGGACCCATCCGGCGAAAACGCGGCGTGGCTCACGTACGGCTCCATGGGCTCCTCGGGGCCGCCGTCGCCGCTCACCAGGTTCCGCGGCGCGACGGCGAGGTCGGCGACGTGCGCGTCGCGCGCCGCGTCGAAGAGCTGCAGCGACGCGCCGCTCGCCGCCAGCGCCACCAGCTTCGATCGCGGGTCGAGCGCGACGCAGGGCGCCGGTTGCGTTCGCGCGATGTGCCCCGCGACGATCGCGCGGGCGTTTTCCTTCAGAAACGCCGGGTTCGAGCGCGTGAGCGGCGCGGGCCGAACCCCGCGCGCCACGCTCTCCACGGCGAGCGCGGCGAGCGACACGACGCGAACCGCGTTGTCGGCGTGCGCGGCGGCGACGCGCGCGGGGTCCTCCGGGAAACAACACAGGTGCGTGATCTCCGCCCCGAGCCGGGGCAGGTACGACTTCTTCCCGGTCTCCAGCTGCCACAGCACCAACACCGCCTCTTTCCCCCCGGACAGGAGGTACGCGCCGTCGCGCGTGAACTGCAAACACCCGACACTCTGCGCGTGCCAGTGGAACGTCGAGCACGGCAAATCGTCGCCGTCGGCGCGTCGTCCGGCGTTCGCGACGGCGTTCGCGACGGCGTTCGGCGCGTCCGGCGCGTCGGGCGCGTCTTTGTCGGGCTCCGCGGCGGTCGTTTCCCCCCGCGACGGCGCGCACGCGTTCGCGAACCCGTGCCACAGCAGGATGCGCCCGGTCGCGTCGCCGGCGGCGACCGAGCCGTCGTTCATGTCGAACGCCAGCGCCGTGACGTGTTTCGTGTGGCGCAAACGCAGCGCCCGCTTCTCGAGGCTGGCGCCGGTTTCGCGCTGCGCCAGCGGCCACACCGTCACCGTGTTCCTCTCGAACGCGCCCAGGAACGTGCCCCTCGGAGACGCCACCAGCGGAGGGGGGACCGACATCTTCGCGAGTTTGTCCACGGATTTGCCCTTGCCGAGCGAAAACGCGTGAACGCGGCCGCCCTCCGCGCCGTCGTCCTCCCCCCGGCGCTGCCAGCACGACAGGAAAATCACGTCGCGCGCGTGCTGGCTCCGCCCGCCGGGCACCGCCATGCTCTCCACGGGCCCGGGCGCGGCGAGCACCGCGCCCGCGGAGCCGTCCTGCGCGTTCCACGACCGAATCGTGCCGTCCAGAGAAGCCGTCAAAAGCACCTGCCCGCCGGGGTGCGCGGGGTGGAACGCCACGGACGTGACGGCCGCGGTGTGGCCCACCAGCGGCGCGCCGAGCGGCGCGCCCGTGGCGGTGGAGAAGCACCGCACCGCATCGCCGGAGCACGCGTACAGTCGCTTGCCATCGGGGGACTGATTCGAGAGCGGAGGGGAAGGGGTCAGCGAGATGAGCAAGAGACTTGACGATTTCGCGGGGGATACGCCTTAAGTCGCCCGCGCGGAGGCGTGAGTGCGTGGTGGCGTGCCGGCTGGGGGGCGTCGCGAAAAGAGAAACGCGCGGCGGCGGCCGCTGTGGGTCGAGCGAGATCCCTACGCACCACCGCGTTCGGTCTCTCTGTGAGGGACCCTCCGGCTTCGTGCCCGTGGACGGCATCCGCGACATCCGCCGGCCGTTCTTTCGGCATCGTGGCGGGAAACGCGCCGGTCTCTTCCACGTAGACTCAGGCGCTCTCGACACTGCGCGGCGCCGCCGCTCGTTCGCGGAACTCGTGATTTGCAAATCAATTCGGTCGTCGGCGGTGTGCGCCGTGTGCGCGCCGGGGCGGACCATTTTTTTTCTGGCCAGCAGTCTGCGGTCGAGTCTGCGGTCAGACGAGCTCTCGCGCGTTTTCGCACAATGCAGCAGAGAGCCTGACGTATTCCTCGCGGCGCGTCGGTGCGACGCCCCGGGCACGAGGACGCGCGTTTCTCCCCCCGCGGCACGCCGAGCGCGTGAACCGATCGACTCTCGCGTCTAGGAGCGAGCCACCGCGGCGCCGCCGACGCTCGCGGTTCCTCTCGCCGCGGCCGATCGCGTCGTCGCGATGGTCGCCTCGGAGGGCCGCGCCAGCCTGCGCGTCGGGGACGTGGACTGCCCCACGGTCCAGGACGCGCACTTCTCCTCGGTGCGGCGCGCGTTCGGCATCGCGGATGACTTCCTGGCCGGCATCTTCGACTTCGGCGGGCTGGGCGCGGGCGGGGGCAAGGGCGGCGACCTGATGTCGCGCACGACGTGCGGGACGTTTTTCGTCAAGGAGCTCAACCCCGGCGACGCGCGCTCGCTGCTTCGCGATGACTTCCTCGAGGCGTACGTGGGTTTGATCACCACCGGGACGAGCCTGCTGTGCAAGATCGTCGCGGTCTTCGAGCACCCGCGCCTGGGACGGTTCCTGGTGATGGCGAACTGCCTGCCCGCGAGCGTCGACTCGTGGAGCGGCCTTTACGATTTGAAAGGGAGCGCGGATGACAAGGCGCTCGTCGAGGACGGCGAGCGCGTGCCCGAGGTGCACAAGCGGTGCTGGAACGTGGCCTGGATGGTGTGCGAGGCCACGGGGTGCAACAAGGGCGTCCCGAGCGAGCGGACGCGGTACCTGTCCGCGAAGCGGCGGTCGTTCAACTTCCCCATCTACGTCACGAAGGATCAGCGAAGAGAGATCTTGAGCGCGCTCGAGCGCGACGTCGCGCTCTTCGACGAGTTCGGCCTGATGGACTACTCCATGATCGTCGGGGTGCAGCGCCCGCCCCCCGGCGAGGCCGCGCGGTGCTTGCGAGAGGCGGGGGGGGACGACGACGCGCGGAAGATGACGCGACTGCACGGCAAGCCGTACGCGTCGCGGCACGGCGGAGACGTCGTCATCGCGTACTTCGGAATCATCGATTTCCTGCAGGCGTGGACGGGTGGGAAACGATGCGCGCACGTCATCAAGGCGTGCTGCGCGCCCACGCCCATCTCGACCATCTCGCCCGGGGCGTACGCCAAGCAGTTCCGCGAATTCTTCCAGTGGAAGCTGCGCGGGGTGGCGCACGCGCTCCCGCCCGCGTACGTGCACGTGGGCGAGGGCGGGGAGGTGGCGGGCGCGCACGCCGCGAAGCTCGCCGAGCAAATCGAGGCGCTGCGCGGTGAGCTCCGCCGGGCGGAGACGCGAATCGCGCTCGCCGAGGCTCGGGTCGAGGAGCTGGAGGAGGAGCGGGGGGAACCGTTTCACGACGCGGCGTGACGAGCGTTTTTAGAATATCGTTATTGGTGGAACCGTCCATTCGTCTTTCACAAAAAAAAGCGGGTTCCGCTACCGACGCGCGCGCAGACGCGCGTCTGCGCGCGCGCGTCTCTCGAGTCCCGATGCGCGAAAAAAAATTCGCCGCGCCCACACCCACACGCGCCGCGCTCGCACAAATTGCAGGGATTTACTTGAAGTAGCCCTGCTTGCGCCCCTGCCAGCCGATCTGGCCGAGCAGCATGGTGGAGAAGAGGCCGATGTGCCAGGTGAGCAGGTACAGCCAGAACTTGTCCTCGAGGCCGGGGCCCTGGGGGAAGTTGGCGAGGTTCTCGCCGATGGAGGCGGAGAACGCCGCGAGGAGCGAGGTGTCGCCGTACGACTTGATGGCGATGCCGGAGGGGACGGACCAGCCGAACAGCGTCAGGAGGTGCACCGTGACGTCCGCCTTGAGCCAGTCGTCGTCGAAGGTCTTGGACTCACTGCATCGAGCGG
>Ga0181561_10001339_pt1 | contig 21794 bp, 36 predicted proteins | sample 011ome_19_FD_133760 | JGI IMG/M metagenome (GOLD analysis project Ga0181561, IMG submission 133760) | Coastal salt marsh microbial communities from the Groves Creek Marsh, Skidaway Island, Georgia - 011510BT metaG (megahit assembly) | ecosystem: Environmental > Aquatic > Marine > Intertidal... | reverse complement strand
GAGGGAGCATAGTCGAAGTTCCAGTCGTCGATGATTCCCGTGAAGACACGAACCCCATCCTTCGCAATCCGGAGTCGACGGCGCGGCACAATCTGACCGAACAGTGGTCCGGCAGAGTAGTTCGGGTCGAACTTCCTCGTCTCGTTATTGAGAATGATTCTCGCTTGACCAGCTGAGTAACGGTCCAGGTCGTAGTTCTTCCCGCGAGCCGTCTCCACACCAATCATCGACCCCGAGATGTCCTCATACAATTCACCGCTCAAGGTGTACTGGACATTGTCGAGGACACCAGCGACGGGGTCGTCAAGGATGAATCCCTCGACAACCTCAATCTCGACGGTAGTCGTCATCCGGTGATACCACCAGCGTAGAGCGGACCATTCAAGCGCTCATCACGGCGGAGAGCGCGAATAAGGTCTTCGCTCTGCCTGATTCCACCGAGTCCATTGTTCTCGAGGTAGACATTGTAGCTGACATTCTGGTTTGGTAGAGGGCTTGGAATGAACCCGCCAGGAGCGCCCAGCCGGTCAATGATTCCGAGGTCAGCGAATCCTCTGGGATTGGTGAGCATACCAGCTCCCCTGAGTGGCTCAGGCATCCGACGAGAAGCAACGTCAGTGATTCCCCTGGTGTCGACTTGAGGGAACTTCATGCCGGTGTCACGAAGCATCGGAATCGCTGGCGCGGCTAAGCGAGTGAAGCTAACCTCGTTGACCCTCAAGTTAAGACCGAGGTCAGCGTTCGTGTCATTTATCATTCGCACGAAACCATTCAAGAAGTTCTCGACATCTCCGAGCATCTTGTTGATTGCGTCAGTGAGGAAGACCTGAATGTTGTACCAGGTCAACCGGAAGCCATCAGCGAATCGACTGAGACGGTCAGCCGTGTTCCCAAGGTCATCACCGAATATGTTCAGGGCTTGCGAGAGGATGACACCAATCAGAAGAGCGACGAACTCGATGATGGGAATCAGTAACTCGAGCAAGAATATGAATGGCGGAAGAGCAATCTCGATGAGTCTCAGGAAGATAATCAGGATATCGACCAGCGGCTCACCAAGCACCTCCAGAATGTTGACGAGGGCAGGGACGAGAGTGTCGACCAAGGGGCCAAGGTTGTCGGCGAGGACTTGAAGCACATCGGCCAGGGGTTCCATGAGCGGCTCAATGAGCTCTCTCAAGACCGGCAGAATATCGGTGAAGATTGGTGCCAGCATATCGAGCAGGTCGATGAGTGGTGGAAGCGCCGCGTTGACGATGTCCATGAAGATGAGGAACAGGTCTACCAAGAACTTCGTCAATGGGAAGACGAGCGACTCCATGAGCGCTGGTGTGTTCTCGATGAGTGGCTTCATAGCTTCGTCGACGTCGCCGAAGAGTGCGGCGAACTCTGGACCTTGATTCTCGACCAGCTCTCTCAAGTCCTTCGCCAGGGTCATGAGAGCCGGCTCAAAGCCTTCACCAATCTCCAAAGCCACATCCGCGACCGAGGACTTCAGAAGGTCGAACTGCGAGATGAGAGTCTCGAGTTGCTTCTCAGATATTTCCTGAGTCGTACCAGCCGCATTACGGAGGTCCGTCTCGTATTGCTTGATGGCTTCAGAAGAACCAAGCAAAGCCTGGAGAGCGGAGACGGACTTGTCAGCGAACCCAAGATTCAAAAGTGTTGCCTTGGCCTGAGCGTCAGACATCCCATCCAAGGCACGCTCGACATCACCAACGATGTCACCAAGGTTGTTCATGTTGCCTTCGGCGTCAAAGACAGCGATGTTCATGGCGGCGAACGCGCCAGCGTTAGCGAGAGCCTTCGTCTGAAGGTCCCTCATCACGATGCCGAACTTGGTACCAGCGTCAGCGCCCTTGATACCTTGGTCAGCGAAGGCCGCCAGAACAGCGACACCTTCCTCGATGTCCTTGTTGACAATCTTGAGCGCCGCACCAGCCTTATTGGTCAGTGCCTCAGAGAATTGTTGGACCGTCGCGTTGGCCAGCGTGTTGGCCTTCACAAGCACGTCAGAGACGCGAACCATGTTCTCCATGTTCTTGACCGCGTCATCACGGATGGTCAAGCCCAGAGCGCTCTGAGCGTCTGTCAGAAGGTCCGTCGCCAGGGCCATGTCGAACATTCCAGCCTGGGCGAACTTGGCCACCGTTGGCATCGCCTTGACAGAAGCGGCGGCGTCAAGACCGGCACTGGCGAGGAAGAAGAATGACTCGGCCGCTTGCTCAGCGGAGAACGTTGTCGCCTTCGCAACCTCACGGGCCGCGTCAGACATATCAGTCCGCATCGCCTCCGACACGTCGCCCATGATGGCGATGGACTTGTTCAAGGCCGCATCGAACTTCGCGAACTCACGAATCGACAGAGCGGTGATAGCACCGACAGCGACCACAGCGGTCTTGGCCGCGGCCGTAGCCGCCACACCAAACTTCTTCAGCGCACCTTCAGCGTTCTTCAGCCCAGTCGCATCCGACTTGAATGTGACCGGAATCGTAATCTTCTGACGAGCCATTAGCGTGGCACCCGACCCTTCTTCAAGTCCTTGTTGGTAGCAAGAATCCAACGTTGAATGATTGTGTCCGTGGTATTGCGAAGCGCGGGCTGGACGGCGAGGAAGGCACGGAACGCGATACGTCCACCCTTACCAGGACCGACCAGGGGAAGGTTCTCTTCGAGTTGGCTTATGAGGTGAGGGCCACGTTGGTTCGGGTTGCCGTTCTTGTTCGTTGCCTGGTACTTGTTCTTCGAACCGGCGAGCTCCGCAATCATGAAACCGGCCTCGCTGGAGTTCTTTTCGTATGACGAAACACGGACCAGGAAGATGGTGTTCTTGCGGCCACCAAGGTTCGTGGAAGCTCGAGCGATGGGACGGTTGTACTGGGTGCGACCCTCATGTGAGGTGAAACCACTCGGGAGCTTAGGCAGGAACCCCGCCATCGTCGAGTTCATCTCAGTCAAGAACGGCTTCGCGTTCCTCTGAAGCTCCGAATACAAGGTACGCCGAAGAGACGGGTCAACATTCTTCAACGTCACGGCAAGCGTCTTGACGTCCTCGAAGTCGAATGAAGGTTGGGGTATGGCCACAGGGAATCTCCTCTGGACTATTCTACCGTCGCCGACCCCTGCCACTCTTACCCGAATTGGCTTGAGCCTGATTCTTGAACTCCATGTACCGGGTTATCGACCACAACATTCGAGGCTCGAGTTTCATGAGCTCCGTCGGAGAGATACCCGTCTCGACCGCGATGGTCGCGATGAGCCAGTGAGCACTCGACTCCCCGAAGGGTTCTATTTTTTTTCGTCGGCCGCCTGGACCATCTCGACAGTGTCAATCCACTTGTCGAAGTCCATGTCCTTGGCAATCTCGCCAGTCCGCCGCTCGATGTTCCAAGCCAAGAAGAAGAGGTGAGTCAACTTCATGCTCTCTTGGAGTCGAGCGATGGAGATGTCGAAGTGTGCTTCGAACGCGACGAAGTCAGCCGCCTTAGCGGTGATGTTTCGTTCGGTGCCGTCGGTGTATGTGAGAAGTAGGTTCAGATTCATGGAATCAGTCTACAACTACTACGCCGTTCCGCGTGTAACGTCTCCGTCGATTGCCCAGGTCAAGCTCTGCGTGGCCAAGTCGCCCACTGAACTCGAGAATGGTTGGACGCTGGTGACCAAGGCGTTGAAGGAATATGAGGGGTTCGAGTTGGACACAGCGCTGGAGGTGGGCTTGATGACCACTGCCACGGTGCCACCGAGGTTGTTCCATACGGTCTCGTCAACCGAGCCGGATGCGAAGTCCTGGTGGAAGTCGAAGGTGACGGAGCCGTCCTTCAGGCCACCGATGCGACGACGTGAGTTGTCACCGAAGCTGGTGATGTCTTGTTCTTCGACAGAGATGTCCAGGGTACAGGCCGCGATGGAGGAGCTGAAGTCCGAGCCTGCGATGGAGATGTCGAAGTCCTTTGCGATGAACTTAGCCATATTGTGTGTTTCTCCTTGTTACGGGGTTCCATACGCCTGGACCGTGAAGTCCGCGGCCAGGTAGATTACCTCCCCCAATGATACCGTACCAAGATTGCTCATCTCCGAGACACGGCAATCTACAGCGGCACCGCCGAGGGTAGGGTCCGACTCGATTGCTCCTTTGATTCCGCCGGAGCCGACGTCGGTGTATGTGTCCGCGAGGCGTTGTGCCCAACGGTCCGAAGCGCGGCCAATGAGGACCGTCACCTGGAAGTTGTAGAGGATGAGACCGTTCTGGAAGGCCTGGTCGTATATGACGGACTGGAGGCCGACGACAGCCTGCGGAGGGTTGGGGTTGTCGGGGATGTCGACTGAGGTGCGGAGACCGGAGATGGTGCCGAGGTTCGCGACAATCCCGGCTCTCATGTCCTGGATGGTCATGCCATTCTCACCTTACGGAAGGGCTGGACGAGCTGGGATACGTCGGGGTCGAGACGGCTGACTCGCATGACACCAATCTCTCCGAAGCCGGCGATTCCGAACGGTGCCTCCTGCCGCTTCCAGAGCCTCTGAGCGTAGATTGCGGTCGCATAGCCAATCTGGTCAGGGACAGCGGACCAACCCCACACACCAGTCACTTGGACGGCGGCTTGGTTGGCGTTGACGTTGTTGGCGTTGTAGCGGGGGAAGAGGTAGTCGCCGATGGCTCGGATGCGAGTGGAAGGGTGTCCGGTGATTCCGCCGGCGACACCGTTCAGGGGTTCGAGTTGGGCGTCGGTGGCGAGGTTCCAGGTGACGTCGAACTCGGTGCCGTCGGAGGAGGTCTTGAGGGAGGAGATGGAGATGAGGTCGTCGATGTTGACGGTGAAGACGTCGTCGGCCATGAAGACTCGTGTTGCCGTTCCAGCGTTGTAGAAGACGCGCTCGGTGAATGAGTCAATCTCGCGGCTGGCCGCGTTGATTGCCGATTCGATTCCGGCGTCGTCAATGGTGTCTGATTCTGGGATTCTGAGGTAGCTCTTGACCTCGGCCAGAGTCGCGTATCCGTTAGTGATTGCCATGTAATCCTCCGCCTCCATTCTACCCTCGACACGCCGAGGAACTTTTTTTCCCGGATGGGGTTGACATAGTTGCGGTGTACCAGTATCTTCTAAGTATCAAGTAACACCAACGGAAGGAAATACCATGAACAAGTTCTACAGCTTCGAAGGAAACTTCAAGAAGTACAAGGGCAACAACGACCTCGAAGACCTGACCAACTGGGCCAAGGCAATCATTCAGCACCGTATCGAGTGGGCAGTGACCAACGGATACTCTGAGGGAGCTCTCGAAATCGCAATCGAGGGTAACGAGGCAATCAAGTCTCAGGACACTTACATCATCGGCAACTACATCCGCAAGTACATCGCCGACAAGTTCCAGGCAACCGGCAAGGTTATCGACCACGACTTCAAGCTGGTCGACATCTGGACCGGCGACATGACCAAGGAAGATGTTCTAGCCCTGAGCTTCAACGACGCTCTTCAGCTCTCGAGAGAGGTCGTGAACTACCAGGACCACTACTTCGACCACTACACCAGGAACGCAATCCTGAAGTGGAACCAGCCCACCTACACCTCCAACTTGTACCGTTGGGCAGACCTGGTCTACTAGGACGAGAGGGTCCCGGCTTCGGCCGGGGCCCAGGAAGGAAACCCATGACAATCACACCAGAGCACCGCTGGGAACTCTACAAGTTCGAACGGATGCTCAAGTACAACCGACCACGGAAACTCACACCACACCTAGTCTGGCCAGACGGAACCAAAGAACCCATCTTCGTCAACTGGCTCGGCTGGTATCAGGCCGGACTCTACGAAGCCGAACGCCTCGACACCTTCTACCTCGAAGACCTCTGGGACGGATTGCTCGACGGAGTCAAGGTTGCCCTCCGGAAGAACGACAACTACCAGGAGGATGCGCTCATGGCGTGGGCCAAGTCCCTCTAACCCCAACCAAGCTCTCGTCGGCGCTGAAGCGACCAACCACCAGCGGAGTAATCACCATTCTGTTCCTTCCTCGAGTGATACTTCTGATTCACCAAGAAGGACTTCGAGTTCATCTTCTGAATCGTGGCATCGGCCTTCAGCGTCGACGAGTTGTCATGACCGATGTTGGTCTTGATGTTCCGAATAGGCCAGCCGGAATGAATCAGCCGGCGAGCCATGTCCGTGTCCTCGAAGTACGCGCTGACGAACATCTCGTCGAACAATCCGACGTCACCAATCGGTCCTTCACCAATCGAGAACGCTTGCCAGTGAGGGAAGCCGGCACAGAGGACGAGCTCGTTCGGGCCAGCCTCAGAGAACTCCTCCAGGGCTCCAGGCTTCCACTCCACATCGTTGGACACAATCAGCCACTTCGGGTCATGAGGGAACGACTTGATTCCCAGATTCCATGACGGGGCCACGCCAAGGTTCGACGGAATCGGAGTGTAGGTTGCCTCCTCGAACCAATCAGGAATCGTCAACTTGATGTCCGGTTCGCCGTTGTCGATGATGATGAGTTTCCGGATGGGGTAGTCGATGGAGTCGAGCATCCGTTGGAGAAGGTCGTGTCGGTTCAGGACCGGAACAATCATGTTGGGAATCATGGTCATCCTCTGAAGGTGTGGCCTTCGAGATTGAAGTTCACGAAGGGATTGAGCGAGTAGGTGTCGGCCCCGTACGTTTGCTTGACCCATCGCTTCATGGCAATCAGGTCTCGGTCGTAGAGCTTCCAGGGTGTGTCTCCTCCGGAGTAGTAGCCGGGGAGTCGGTGTTGGTCGTCGATGGTGCCACAGTCTGTCCCGACGAGGACGATGTAGCGGGCTCCCATCATGGCGGCCAAGTGGATTGACCCGTGGACGGATGATGAGCCGAAGACGATGGCGTCGTCGTGAGCGGTCGTGAACGGGTCGAAGTTGTTGCCAGGTGGCACAGCCGGGTCAGGGTAATTCAAGACGATGCGGTCATCCTCTGGGACGACCTGCCATTCCTTCTCACCGTTCGGGCCGGGTCGTGACCATCGAGTCGAACATGGTTCCTGGACGACGGCCGCCAGGATTCCTTCGTTGTCGAGTTGTCGCTCGATGACCCAGTGGTAGTGACTGAAGAGGTAGAAGGTTGGAATCCTGAGGAGCTCACCAATCAGGTTCGTGGCCACCACAATCTTGTCGTCGAAGAACCTTGGGTCGAGGTAGCCGACCGACGAACCGGAACCGAGGACCCACAATGTTTTCCCATGATGAATGTTTCTCAGTTCCTCGAGCTTCATGAGAAGTGCTCCTGGAGGTACGGCATCCAACGGTCATACCACACCTTCTCGACATCGAACTGGAGAGCGAACTCACGAGACTTCTCCGACTTCGTCCCCTTCCGCTCGTAGGCTTCCTCCAGCGATTCGACCATGTGGCTGATTGAGGGAATCTTCCAGATTGCGGATTGGCTCTCGTTCCAGAACCATTGACCCTCGACCTTCCACGAGTCCTCAGAGACGAGGTCTTGGCTGGCCGTCCAGTTCGATGTGATGACCGGAGTCGAACACATCTGAGCCTCGACAGTGGTCAGTCCGAACCCTTCCCCATAGGTTGCGTTCAGGAGGACGTCCATTGAGGTGTATAGTGCGGCGACAATCTTGTCGGGGTAGCCGGTGCGGAGCGCGGTCGGGTCAGCGATGCGGACACGCTTCTCCGAGAATCCCAAAGACTTGAGGAGGACGTCGAGACGGAACCCGCCGAACACACCGGACGCTTCCATGTGGAGGTAGAGGTAGGCGTCGGGATGGTCATCCATGAAGAGCTTCGCGGCGGCCAACTGTTCGAACACGGCTTTGCGATGGACGTGACCGTTTGCCTTGTTACTTGCGACGATTCCAATCAGGAAGGCATCCTTCGGGATGTTCATGAACTCCCTCGTCGGTCGACCCATCACACTCTTCGTCGGCTTGAAGATTGTCGAGTCAATCGCGTGCGGAATGTAAGTGTTCTCGATTCCATACTCGGTCATCTGGCGCTCGCCGTGAGGTGCCATCGAGATGGGTCGGACGTTGTCCTTCCGGAGAACCTCCAGCACTCTCGGCGGAGGTGTCAGGTGGTCCATCGGGGTCCAAGCGTGAATTGTGTCCTCGAACACCATGTCCTTGTAGACCCAAACGTCGTACAAGGTCATGAGAGCCGTTGTGCGGTCCTTGAAGCGGTCTTTGAAGTCTTCATACCAGGTGGGGATGACATCGTCACAGTAGGCCTTGTAGCCCCTGGGGTAGTGAAGTATCGGCCCGTGAGGTGTCTTCATCTCAGAGAAGCGTCCCTCGAGGCCGTAGTTCGAGGCGACGCCCACCTTCATCCCATGTCGGACCATTCGGTCGACCAGGAGTTTCGCTTGTGTGCCATAGCCCGTGGCCACTCCAGGAGTGTTCGACGCCAGAAGGACGGCACCTTGAATCTTGTCGTAGGTTGGCATGGCCTCATCCTAGTACGGACCACCGAGAATGAGAGGAGCCCCGCACCAACCTACGAGGTACGGGGCTCCAATCTGGTTAGATGTTAGGCCATCTCCAGAACCTTGACGTGAGTGGTGTCAAGCAGGTTACCGTCGAAGCGGTAGGTGAACTTGTAACCAATCTCGTCGGTAGCGAAGTACGCCTGGTCGCTCACCGAGGTCTCAAGACCAGTGGTGACGATGGTGTACGACGGGAGGTGGCCGAAGGCGATTGGCTTCAGGCCAGTGGTAGCGGCTGGTGCGGCAGGGTTCTCGAACACGGGGTAACCGAGCAGAGTTCCCTCGCCCTGGCCGACGATGTTGTAGAGGTAGTTTCCAGCATCGTCCTTCAGCTTACGGACAGCTCCGAGAGTTGCCGTGCTCATGTGCCAGCCCACACCGGGGAGACGACGAGCGGCTCCATCCAGAGAGTAAGCGAGGGTGATGAGCTCGTCAGCGGTGAACGCCGTAGCGCTTGCCGCGGTTGCTCCGGTAGCGGCCGCATCGAACAGACCCGTAGCCTCGACGGTTCCGGTTCCGACGGAAGCAAGCTCGTTGACCTTGTATCCGATGGCGTTACCGGCAACACGACCGATGTGCTCGGTGATGTTGAATCCAGCGTCTTCAACCAATTCGCGAGCGATTTTGGTGATGAGCGAGATTTTGCGAGGGGTCAGCAGGACCGAGGAGTACGTTCCAGCGGAGTCCGCAATAGCGGAACCGGCGGCGTACTGGTCAGCGGTCGGGTATGCCGTCATGGTGGGCATCCGGAAGGATTCTCCAGAGTCCCTGGTCAGGACGGTGCTTGTCTCAAGCATGGGGCCGACGAGTCGGGCACGGTCCATGACCTGGTCGTAGAATCCGACGGGCACAGTGTTAGCCGAGGGCACCAGGGTGGCGCGGGTCTCGAACTTGTGCGAACGGATTTCTCCACGAGCAAGGGCACGGAAGATGTCGCGCTCTTCGATGTTGGATTGTGCGGGCTGGAAGTCGCGTGCGGCCTCAGCGGTCTCGACCTTGCGGTCTTCGGAACGCTTCGCCACAGAGATGGCCTCGTCAGCCTTCGCGATGTCCGCCTCAATCGTGTTGATTTTGGCAAGCTCTTCGCCAGAGAGTCCGCGACCTTCGGTCTCGGCCGAGTCCAATACGGACCGGACCTGCTCGATGAGGTTGTTGCGAACTTCTGCCTGAGCCTTGATGAACTCGGACATGAGTCTCCTTAGTTGTTGTTGTTGTGGTTTCGCGGTCGCGTTGACGCTGAACCGACTCTCGGCCGTGTTGACACTGAACCGATGTTTCAATTCTACCGGGGAGGAGTATCCCGGCTTCTGGGATTGCGACACGCCCGGGATTTATTTTTTGAGAATGGGGTTGACATAGTTTCGGGATACCTGTAGCTTCTAAGTATCAAGCAACACCAACCGGAAGGAATCAAAATGAACACCACCAAGCCAGCACACATCATCCGCACCGACATCGCCAACCTGAACGCTGACATCCAGAGCATCCAGGTCCACTTCGAACAGATGATGAAGGCCAACACCGAAGCAATGATGGTCAACATGGTCAGCGAGGAGCGCTCGTACCACATGGAGCGTCGTTCGCTCAAGCAGAAGTTGACTTCGGCTCAGATTGACTGCCTGATTAGCGAACTCCAGGTCATCAAGGACTCCGTCGAGGACCTCTTCTAACAACAACAACCGGGGCCCCTACGGGGGCCCCAAGGAAGGAAACATCATGAACACCACACCTCGCAACACACCAGAAGAACTAGAGCGAGCAATCGCCTGGACCCTCCGCGAGCTAAGCGAGCCCGCTTCCATCTTCGAGAAGGAAGAACTCAGAGTCGCACTCTCCGAGCTTGCCTTCTTATACACGCAACACTTCCCCAGGTACCAGGTCGCGACCGCTTAGAAGGTGAGGATACCGGGGCCAGTGTCAAGGGGTCTGGCCCCGGTTGCCTAGCGAGTCTCCTCAGAACGTGAGACGCGGGTTTCCTTAGCCCTCTGGACTGGTGGATTGTCCAGAGCGACGATGGCCCGTGCGAACTCATCCGCTAGGTCTTTGATTACACCAGACGTCGGATTGCCAGCGACCTTCAGAATCGCGGCCTTGACTTGTGCTTCAGTTGCCATTGAGGGCCTCCAATAGTTCGAGCTTCTTCTTCTTCAGCATGAGAAGCGCCAGCGCTTCAGCGTCAGCGTCGACAGTGTCAACTTCTTCCACGGTCTCGACCTCGGGCTCAGGTGCCAGAGTGTCCAGGACCTTCGAGACGAGGCTCTTCTCCTCCATGGAGATGTCCTCGCCTTCCTCAATCTTCAGAAGAGTTGTGGCGAGCTCCTCAGCGTTCACGTCGGCTCTCTGAGCAATCTTGTCCAGGCCACGAACCGAAGCGCTCCCAGCGGTGCCCTCATACGCTGGCACAGGAGTCAGAGAGACTTCGTGAAGACGGACAGACTCGAGGGTGCGACGGTTGCCGGACTCGTCCCATGAATCTTTGACAGTAGTGAATCCGAAACTGAGCGAGTCAATCACTCCGGTACGAACCAACTCGGCGACGTCCCGACCGAGCGTCGTGTTGGGTAGCTGAGCGCGGACCTTCAAGCCGCGGCCGTCTTCCTCGAGCTGGAGAGTTCCGGCGCGAGTCGAACCGAGCACCTGACCGGAGTCGTGGTTCCAGTAGAAGAAGATGTTGTTCCGTGACTTCAGAGAACGAGTGAACGCTCCGCGCTTGATTCGCTCGATGAAGGGCAGGGGTTGACTGTCAGAGTCAAAGACGGCGGCGTAACCTTCGAAGGTCATGCCGTCGCTTCCGTCCCGAACCTCAATCTGAGTCAGGTTGGTTCTGGTCTCGAGCTTCTTCACACTCTCTCCTCGGGCTCTTCCTTCATTCTCGGCTTCAATTCTACCAACGACACCCTCAGCATAGGCCAGCGCTCGCTCTGCGGCCCTCTTTGACGGGCCTGAGCCCCAAAGAAGGTGAGCGACAACACCGGGGGAGGGGTAGGCCTCGTTGTCGGGGTCAGCGGCAGGAGCGTCCAGGTCGACAAGGTGTCTGGCAATCCAAGCGGCAATCCGAGTCCATTTTTCCACGGTGACCGAACCGTTGGCCATGGCACGAGCCTCACGGATTGTCCGTTCGACAAGACCGTCACCACCGAGACCTTGCTCGTAGTATTCGAGGCCACGTCGTGCGGCCGCTCTCATGTAAGCCGGAGGGTCGAGATTGACTTGACGTTCCTCTACGTCGTCAGCGAGTGCCTCACGGAACTCATCACCCTCATAGGTTCCACCAGGGTCCATGTCCTCAGAGATGCTCACCGCGACCATCTGGTCGATTGCGGATTGCTCGTCAGCGTGGCAGGCCAGGAGCTCGCCGTCTTCTTTGACGACGGCCCACTGGTCACAGTCAGGGTGACGGTCGGTGATGAAGTACGGCATGAAGCTAGTCCCTCTTCTGAATCTGGAGAACCCCAACTTCTAATCCGCCAGGGTCGCTGACAGCCCACAGAGCATCCGACGGACGGATTGTGAGCTGGATGGTCGCGCCAGGGTCAATGTGAGGAGCGTTTGAAACAGACACGGCAGAGCCACCGATGAAGATGTACTCGTTCGAGGACTTCGTCATGTTGTGAATGGTGACTTCTTGAGGCATATTGTCCGGCGTGACAATCATCGTCGGGGTTCCGATGCTCAAAGTGTGAACAGAGTGAAGAATTGGCATTAGGTCACCTCGTCCTTGTATTGGGATTCGATGTCGCCACCATCCTGAACAGTCTGAGCGTTCTGAGCGACGCTCTGAAGCTGAACAGAAGGTAGGCCAGTGTGAGTGATGGGAGGCAGGCCGAGCATCTCAAGAACAGACGCGGGGTCGTAACCGGCGAAGACCAGGTCGCGAGCCATCTGGACTCGTTCACGTTGGGCTCGGACATCCGAGTCGTCGATGTTGACGTTGGCCAGAGGGACACGCACAGCGTCGGCTGAGGTGCTCTCCATTGGACGGAGGTCCTCGAGTCGGCGGACGTCGTTGACGGTCAGGTAACCGGCCTGGAGGCCAGTCGAGTATGCCTGGGAGCGGGTCGCCAGGTCAGAGCGGACGATGGAGTCGATGTTCCACTTAAGGAAGGCGTTCTCACCGCCAGGTTCACGAGCGAGAAGTGGTGACAGTGAATCCTCGAGGCGTGCCAGGAGTGGACGGAGGCCAGTGACCCACCAGCTACGATTGGATTCTTCGAGGCTGGCGTAGCTTGTCGTCCCAGGGATGTTCAGGAGGTGGCTTGGGATGGAGAAGGCTCGAGCAATCTCCTCGACCATGAAGCGTCGTGATTCAATCGCCTGGGCGTTCTCGGGCTCTGCCTGAGTTTGCTTGAAGGTGGCCCCACCAGATAGGATTCCGGTCTTCTGGCCGTAGCGCCATCCACGGTGACGACGGTCAAAATTGGCGGCGAGGTCGGCGGCCTGTTCGCTCGAAAGATTGCCGGGAAACTCGATGATTCCGTTCATGTTAGTTCCGGAGCCAAAGAACATGGAAGCATAGGCTTCAAGAGCTTGTGAGAGTCCGAAAGCGTTCTTCATCATCTTTACGCGGCTGATACCACGGACGTCACCAGGTCGGAGAATGTCGGTGATGTGAATCATCTCGTCGTCGCCGAGAGTTTTCTTCTCGCCGGCCACAGTGAATGTCAAAGTGCCGCCACCGTTCCGCTTCACCTCGACGGTCGACGGATTGAGAACCATGAGGTTGACGACGCGGCCTTGACGTGAGAAGACACGAATGAAGGCGTTGCCGTCCAGGAGGAGGCTGACGATTGCTTGAGTGTAGAACGAGGAGCGAGCCATCGCGATGTCAGGTTGGCTGACCCAAGCCGGTTTCGGACGGAAGGGTCGGCGAGCTCCGTCACCGTCACGGTAGAAGCAATCGACCGGCAGGGTCGAGATTGTGCTCGCAATCATGTTCACGGCCGAGGTGACAGCCGTAATCTGCCACACCGTCTCCTCGGTGACATGAGTGTCCGATAACGTGCCGAAGGCAATATCGTCGCCTGACTCGAAGACAGTCTGAAAGCTAATCGCTCTATCTTCGAAGAATCTATTGAAGACCATCTATCGTCCCAACGCCAATCCAATAAGAATCATGAAGGCTCCACCGATGATGATACCGACGGGGATGCTCAGCAGTGTAACGCCAACCGTTATGGTGGCGGCTCCGACTACCTGAAGAATTGTCGACATCATCTTCCTATCCAAAGAATTGGGGAACCACTTCTTCCATTGTAGTGCCAAGGTAGGTGGCGCGGTCGTATGCGGTCACGGCACAGATAGCCAAGTCTATCTTCCGAGGGCTGAACTTCTTGTCTTTGACGATGCGTGGCCCGAGGTTGTCGGTTTTGATTACACAGTTATCCAAGTGTCTGGCCAGGGCAGGGTCGCCGTTGTGAACGAGTTGGTCATCCAGGACGGCATCTCGGAACTTCTGACTAGCCGGGACCATCCTCCGTGGCGAGCTGGAGTGATACTCGACCATCGGCAGACCCTTCTCGGCCAGGACCTCGATAGACCGTTGCCACCGGAAGGGGTCACAGACAATCTCTCGAGTCTTCGGATGCTCCTGGTAGAACTTGATGATGGCGGCCTCGACGTCAGAGATGTCAACTCTCCAGTCCGGACCATCCTCATTCATGTTCTTCTCCCACAGCCCAACCGGGATGACCTTCGCCTTCTCACCGTCCTTCGGGATTGTCACAGCGACGAGCGCAGTACAGTCATTCGCGAACGAGCCATCGAAGCCGAGGATGACTTCCTCTTCAGGGTCGAGAGTCAGGTTAGGGTCACCTAACTTGTCCCAGGAGCCGTCAGGGAGCCAAGTGTCCTGACCGGACGTCCAGACATTCAGTCGCTTCGTCTTGAACTCTGACTCGGTTGTTCGGCGGACCGATGATTCGAAGTCAGCCGGGTCAGAGAGGTCACCGTAGCCTGGGTTCGCCTTCTGCCACACTTCAGGGTCACGGTAGTCACCCTCGGCCTCCCACCAAGCCATGAAGAATGTTGGGTCGTCAATCTCATTGAGCGAGACGGCCTTGCCGTACTGGTAGAGGGTGTAGGCAATCGAGTCGCCACCAGTCTGGTCCCTCATCGAGCCGGCCGTCGTGATGGCCACGGTGGTCGCCATTCGACCTCTCGACGCTTGAGCCAAGTTCATCACATCCCAGAGCGCTCGATTCGGTTGGGCGTGAAGCTCATCGAAGAGCACGAACGTCGGATTCAATCCTTCCTTCGAATAGGCCTCAGCCGAGAGCACTCGGTACACCGACCCGTTCTCCGGGAACTCGATAGCGTCACGATAGAAGCGGAACAGCTCGGACAAGTCAGGTGAATGTTCAGCGGTGCGGCGAGCATCCGAGAACACGATTCTGGCCTGCTCCTTCTCAGCGGCCACCGAATACACTTCGCCACCCTTCGGGCCGAGCGTCAAAGATGCCAGAGCCATCGAAGAACCGAGCGCTGACTTGCCGGATTTTCGAGGCATCCCAATCAGGTTCACACGATTCCGGAGCCCAGCCTCATCCGAAGCGAAGATATGAGACAGAAGAGTCTTCTGCCAATCCCGCAACACCAACTTCTCACCAGTCAAGCCCGCCACAGAATCCTTCGTGATGATTCCGAACGTCTCAATGAACTTGATATACAACTCGGCACGAGGTGAACCCAAGAACTCCTCCGGGACAGGTGTCAACCATCTAGGAGGCCAAGCGTCAGAGCTCACTAGCGCTCGCCCTCAATTCCTCCAACGCCGACCGAGCCTTCACCTCAGCCACACCAAGACGAGAACGGTCCGACGGAGAGAACCCAAGAAGAGACAAGCTCGACACAATCTGCCGGTCCAACTCCCTCAAACTTCGACGGTCATCACGCTCACCAAACTCCGCCACCAACCGGCGAAGATGCTCACGCTCATCCAACATCTCGCACGTCATCTGAAGAAGCTCAATGTCAGAGCCGGGGCTAATCCAAGCCAAGCCCTTCTCCCAAACACGATTCCACAAAGCCGACCCAGCCTCACCCAACTCACGAAGCGGCTCGGGACGGTCCAACGCCATCGGAAGGACCACCAAGTCACTCTCCTTCGGCATCGCACGCTTCCCAGGGTTGCCAAGAAGACGCTTCTGCTCAATCGGCTTAGCCGGACGGCCAGCGGGCAAGGGAACCACCTCCAACCCCTATCGTAGCCCAATCGAATAATTTCGCGGGTATGTGCGTTCGGCTTATCTGAGGGGTATCAGTTCTCGCGCTCTAAATGTTTGACCCCACTCCGGGGTTCTGCCGGCGGCCGGTGGGGATGTTGTACTTGATGCGGAACTCCTCGACTGTCATGTTTCCTCGCTTAGCGTTACATGAGCGGTGGGCTGAAGCAAGTTGGGAGTTCGGGTTCGTTGCTTCAATGTGGTCAGCCTGCCAGGGGTCCCCCTCCCTCCCCGGGCCTAAACAAAGATGACAGACGACGGCGGTGTCTCGAACAATTTTCGCGAGCTTCCGATACTGGGCCCCCCCGTAGAGGGTCTTCTTCTTTTGATTGTTTCGAATGTTTCGAATTGCGTTCTTCTGATTGTCGAGTTTGGCTTGGTGTGTGGGGCACCGGGTATCCCCGTCGGTGAGTGTTCCGCACTCAAGGCAGGGCCGGGGGATTCTAATTTTTGCCATCAGAGTTTGATGATTTCCCCACCGTAGGGTTCGTTCTTGGTGAGGGTGATGGTGGTGAGTCCGGGGAGTGCCTTCTCTCCCGCTGAGTGTGTGAACCATGAGGACCCGTTGTCGAGTGTGGATGCTCCGACGACGTACCGTGATTGACCGTTGGCGAAGGAGCCGCAGTCTCGGACGAGGATGTGGTGGTAGTGGCCGTGGAGTAGGAGTGTGGCGGCGGCGAGTGGTTGGTCGCCCCATGCTTGTTTGGACCACCAGTCTGGGATTCGGTTGACTTGTTTGGCATGGTGGCCGTGAGTGATGCCGAGGACGTGGTATCCGTCTCCGAAGACGTCATGGGCGAGGGATACTTCGTGGGGTTGTGGCTCACGGAATTGGATGTTCATGCCGGCTTCGGTGGTGAGTCGTGCGAGTTGTCGTCCGATGAAGACTCCCCAGTCGTCGGTTGGTTTGCCGACTCTCTGTCGTCCTACACGCCATTCACAGTGGTTGGAGCCGACGCTGAGGTAGGTGATGTCCTCGACGCGACTGTAGAGGTCTCTGAGGGTCTCGTAGGCCAGGGTTATGCTGAGGTCGACCTGGTCCATGATGCTGAGGGAATTGGATTGGAGTTGGTGTTCTTGGATGTTGTTGAATCCTTCGACGGTGTCTCCGAGGTCGGCGAAGATGATGCGGCTTGGTTTGACGTCTTCGACGAGGTCCATGAGAGTTGCTCGTGTTTCGTGGATGCGGTCCAGGAACTCAGGCAATCCTCCTCCAGCATCGACCTTGCCGGTTTGGAGGTCGGACCATGCGATGACAAGAGCTCGGTCGCCGGATGGTTTCACCCTCTTGGTCTTGACGGTCTTCCTGGCGGCGGCCATCGCGAGTGGTAGGTCGTACTCGCCGGACTTCATTCGGAAGTGGAAGCGGTATGACGTGAGCCATACCACCTCCCCATCCTTCTGAGCCTGCCAACGTGACGTCCTCATGGGGCCTACGACTTCGATAGCGGTCGGGTCGTAGCCGGCTTCTCGGAGGAACTCGTTGAAGTCGGGTTCGGTTTGGTAGCCAGGTGTGGTGGCTTCCCCTTGGATTCCGTCGAAGGTGACCGCTGGACGGAAGTCGCGTGGCGGTTCTACCTTGTCGGCAGGTTTCAGGTTCTCTAGCACGGGCACGTCCCCGCACGGTGCTTCTCGATGTGATAGCGGGACACATCCAGTCCGCGCTGACTCAGAGCGAGAGCGAGTTGTTGTGGCTTCCAACGTAGGTGGTCCTCGACGGCGGCCCACAAGATGTCACGGTCTGCCATGTCGAGGTCCTCGGCGACGAGTTGGAGCTTACAGGGTCGCTTGAGGTTTGGTGGTGTCAGGCCTTCAAGCATCTTCTTCCCCTTCCCTTGCTTGTGCGATTACTTGACGGATGAGAGCCAAGAACAGGATGGCTCCGAAGACGTAACCGAGGACGGCGGTGACCGGCTCGGCTTGGACCGCGAGGAGGATGTAGGTGACGGCCATGAGCGCCACCAGAATGTTCGCGATGACCATCTTCATTAGAAGGGTGCCTCCTCCGTGATGGGCTTAGCCGTTGGCCAGACATCGGTGAGCTGAGCTTGTTGGGCACGGTTCTCGTCGTAGCCTCCGAAGTCTTCGCTCTTCGGTGGTGTAATTTTGGGTTGGTTGACGTGAATGGCGGCACGTTGACGCTTCTCGCCGGTCATCTTGTCGTCCCACTCTTCGAGTCGGGCACTGAGTAGGCCACGGATGTCGTAGTGTTCGCCTTCTTTGACGAAGCTGAGCTCGTCGGCCCAGACGGTGAAGTATTGCTTCTTCTCTTCGCCTTGACGTGTCTGGTATGAGGTCGAGCATGAGAACCCCTTGTTCCCAATCATGCGCTCTACCTTTGCGTTCCTGATGATGATGCTTGCCATCCCGTTCTCCTAATCTCTAATCCAATGTTTCGGGTGGATACAATCCGAGAATCCGCAGGTCCGTCCTCCTGGATGGATGGGATTCCCTTCTTCGTCAATCGGTGTCACATCGTCCCTGGCGAACTCCCCTTGGTGGGGAACACACTTGCCATGAATGGTGTGGACCGTTTTGACTTTGATGGCTCGGCAACTCGAGCACAAGGTCGGATTCTTCTTGAAGTTTTGCGCCTCCCATTCGAATCCGCATCGTTCACAGGTTGCTTTGGCCATCGCGGTCGAGTTTAGCGTTCTCGACCGACACTTGAAGGTTGTCCGTGTCCCAGCGTGTCGACCAGTATGCCGTCGCCTTCTCACGGTGTCTCCGTTGCTCACCAACACGTCGAGGGTGTAGGAAGGATTCTTCCCTCAGAGCCTTCATGTCGATGCCGAGTTCGTCAGCCCAACTCACTGGCATGGGACTCGCACAATCATGACGTTCGCTCGGTCGAGCTTGGAGATTGCGTCGTCACCATCGCAGAGCAACCGGATGGCATCGGTGGTCATCCCCTCCATCGGTGGGGTCATCCATATTGGAATCAGGTCATACTTCATTCGTTTTCCTCCCATAGTGGTGTTGGTGGTTCCAGGCCGGCGGCCTTGGCCACGTCTTCAGGGTTCTCGTGAGGACCCCAGTGATGATGTTTGGCCAGCTCCGAGTAGAAGTCGACCATCTCCTTCAGGTTCTTCGGTGGTGGGACGGATTCACCCGTCGGGTAGATGTGTTCCTTGTTGTCTTGGATGGCCTTCTCTTCTCTCCAGCGTCGAACTATCTGACGGATGTGGTGTGGTTCGAGGTAGGACGATGAGCTCCTGAAGTGTTCGATGACGGCGAGCTTACATTCGTCGAGCTCGAGGTCGGAGAGTATGCGTCTCCACATCTCGACCGTGCCATCGTGGACTCTCCGGTTGTCGACCATCTTGATGCCGTTGAGTAGTTCTCGGACCTCAGACGAGTTCATGACGGTCCTCGAGTAACGGCCACTCAATTCCGTTTCCGTGTACATGGGCTCCCTCCCTAATTGTGTTCTTAAGATTGGTCTTCTTAGAAGTGTTCTTCTTAAGTGTCCGGTTTTCCGATGTCGGTTTTCCGGATGTCGGTTTTTCCGATGTCGGATAATCGAACAACGGTGATGATGGCTCAGAGGTTACCCATAGGACCTCGGCGAAGGTTCCCGACACGCCGCGGAGTTGTTTCCGTTTCAGGTAGCCGGCATCTTCGAGCTCTTGGACGGCGGCGCGGATGATGTGCTTGCCGCATCCGTTACTCCTGGCGAGTGAGCCGATGGTGACTGACCAGCCCTCGGAGTGTGAGAGTAGTTGTGCGAGGAGTCCGATGGACTTGAGCGAGAGCCTCTTGTCTCTCACCCAGTCGTTCGGGACTTGGGTGAAGTTGTGTTCGTGAACCATCTTGGTTCGTTGTATTGGCATGAGCCTCCTTCCGTGGATGTCGAAGAACGTATCATATCTCGGACGTCCGACACGCCGGGCTTGACCCCTCCCCAACTATCGGATACCCTGACCCTGTAACTCATCCAGGAAGGAGAACAAGATGAATGAGTTCGGAGAATACGAGTCCAAGGAAGACCGCGAGTTTCATGAGTCCCAGCGGCGCTCGAGAGCGTACCGTCGGCTCGAAGCGGAGAAGCGTTACTGGTCAATGGACCCCGTGAAGATGGCGGAGAAGTTCGCTCGCGATGGTGGTCTCACGACACCGACGGACCTCATCGACTGGGCTGGCGAGCAAGCCGTCACAGTGCTCGGTCAGGAGCGCTTCGATGAGCTGAGGGCCGAACGGTTGGCCGAGGCCGAGAAGGAGCGCGAGGAGGATGCCTTCTTCGACCGGGTGTGGCAGATACTCGACGAGATGCCAGAGGTCGAGTTGGTCCAGGGTCACAAGAACTTGGACAATCCGGAGTGGGTCGCCCTGGTGGAGAAGGCGAAGGAGCTGGCCGCGAAGTAGGTCGCGACACGCCCGGGAAACTTTTTTCCTAAATGGACTTGTGCTCATAGCGGGATACCATTACACTGGAATCATCAACAAGGAAGGAACACCAAAATGGCAAACATCACAATCACACTGAACCAGGACGAGCTCCGTGCTCTCTACACCGCTCTCGAACTTTTCGAGGTCGACCGTGAGACCCTCATCGAAGAAGACGAGCAGTGGGCTCCAACCTTCGAGTCAATCGACAGCTTCTACCGGAAGGTCCTCATCGAGAAGACAGTTCGGGACTTGGCCAAGGAGAACTCACACCTCTCCCGGACCGTGATTCGGAAGATAGTTGTCGACAACCTCAGCGACAGGGAAGGATAGAACAATGGCAACCAAGACACAGGTCACCAGACTCCTAGCCAAGCAAGGAGCCACCTGGTCCGAGAAGACCTTCTTCCACGAGTACGAGTTCGAAGCCGCTCTACCGGAACCCTACGTCTGGAAGAACGGACACGACTCTCGAGGCGTCAGCGGGATTGGAGCCTTCGCCCAGACCAAGATGTATGACGAATCCATGCGGGACTTCTGGGACTCGGTGATGGCCATGATTGACTACGAGGTCATCGACCCAACCAAGGAGGCATGATGGCCAGCATCGCCCAAGTGAGAAGAGCCGCGGCACGGACCGGATGCGAGTTCGAAGTAGACGGTGACCTCGTCACCCTCTGGGCTCCAGACGGGTTCGCCTTTGAGGGCGAGTACGAGATGCTCGGCCGGGAAGCCGACCCAGGCTACCTGACCAAGTCAGACATCTATGACGAGCTCATCGACGCGATGGATGACATACGACAGAAGCACTAGCCCGTCCCCTCGAACACCGCACGAAGAATCTCCCTCATCGGCACCAAGACTCCTCGAGTGCCGCGCCGGTCAGGAGACGTCCACGGCTTCTCGACCCGACGGCCGTAATCGAAACACACCCGCTCAAGACGAGACCTCGAGATAGTCACGAACCCGACACCGGCCGGCCCAGCGAACGACCACCACTCAGCCCTCGTCAACAGAATCCCAGACTTGACCCATTCACCACCACGAGTCTCCTGGTGAGTCTCGACGTACACGTTCCCCGTCTCCAGGACACGATGGTCAGTCTTCGTCTCAATGCGGCCACCCTCCAGAGCGACCAGGAACGAGTCCACCAGGTTCTCGCCCACCTTGCCACGAGCGAAGTCATGGTCCCAGTGCGGGGCGTACTCAGAAGAAGGAGAGCTCGTCACCATGCTTCGGAATCCAATCGACCAAGAAGTTGTCGTCGATGGTTCCCCACAAGTCCATCGTCTGATAGTAGACCGGCTCCTCGTGAGGCACCTGACCAGGCACCAGCTTCCAGCCGTTCGACCTCGCGATACGAGCGGCCTCCGGATTCGATTCCATCTCGTTGTTCAGCCACGAGCACACCACGATGATGTTCGACGGGACGTCACGAACCTTCGAGCCACCCATCCCACGATTGAGTCGATGGTGTGGGGCGACAGCTTCCAGCTCGCCACAGTGAACGCAGCCTTCGTCACGGTCCAGGAACTTCCGGAATTGCTTCGCGTTCACTAGGCCAGGTTACAACCTCGACCAACCGGACCTCGGTACGGGCACGCTCCTTGTCGGTGAAGAACTTCCGCAGATTCAACTCGACAACCTGGAAGTCGTCCACGAACGCGACACCGTTCAGAGCATCCATGACCAGCTTCGCCATGTTGTCCAAGTCTCGTCG
>Ga0181561_10001326_pt1 | contig 21896 bp, 17 predicted proteins | sample 011ome_19_FD_133760 | JGI IMG/M metagenome (GOLD analysis project Ga0181561, IMG submission 133760) | Coastal salt marsh microbial communities from the Groves Creek Marsh, Skidaway Island, Georgia - 011510BT metaG (megahit assembly) | ecosystem: Environmental > Aquatic > Marine > Intertidal... | reverse complement strand
GCGTTTCAGTCGGGGGTGCTGCGCCCCATGGCCCAAGGCCTGCGCCAGGCCCTGGACCAGGTGTTGCAGGGCCGCTTGCGCGAAATTCATGCCCCTGTTTGGATGCAGGCTGCCCAACCCGTGGCCTTGCCAGGCACTGCGGCACGCCCGGTGGTAGAAGAGGGCGGTAAAATTCCGCCTGCCGTGCCCCTTTTTCAACCGGGCCTGCGGCGGCGTGCGCAAATTTCGCGGCTAAGGCCCAGTTTGTCGGCCTAAGCCTGGCTTGCGCGCGCCATTACGCTTGCCCCGCCTGCAGTGACCAATTAGAACGCCGCTGATCTATCCACTAAGGGGGCAGCGATGCTTGATCTTACCTTTGAAACGCCCAAGCCCAAGGTCATTGCAGGGGCCAAGCACGACTGGGAGCTGGTGATCGGCATGGAGGTGCATGCCCAGGTTGCCTCGAACGCCAAGCTGTTTTCGGGCGCCTCGACACGCTTTGGCGCCGAGCCAAACGCCAATGTGGCTTTTGTGGATGCGGCCATGCCGGGCATGTTGCCTGTGATCAACGAATTTTGCGTGGCCCAAGCGGTGCGCACGGGGCTGGGGCTGAAGGCGCAAATCAACCTTTGGTCGGCCTTTGACCGCAAGAACTATTTCTACCCCGATCTGCCGCAGGGCTACCAGATCAGCCAGCTCTATCACCCCATCGTTGGCGAGGGCGAGATTATTGTCGATATGGGGCCGGGCGTGGCGCGCCGCGTGCGGATCGAACGCATTCACCTTGAACAAGATGCGGGTAAATCTATCCACGATATGGACCCGGCCATGTCTTTTGTGGATTTGAACCGCACCGGCGTGGCCCTGATGGAGATTGTCAGCCGCCCCGATATTCGCGGCCCCGAAGAGGCGGCCGCCTATGTGACCAAGATGCGCCAGATCCTGCGCTATCTGGGCACCTGCGATGGCAATATGCAAAACGGCAACCTGCGTGCCGATGTGAACGTGTCCATCTGCTTGCCCGGCGCCTACGAGAAGTTCCAAGAAACCGGCGATTTCAGCCATTTGGGCACGCGCTGCGAGATCAAGAATATGAACTCGATGCGCTTTATCCAGCAGGCGATTGAATACGAAGCGCGCCGTCAGATCGCGATTGTCGAGGCCGGTGGCAAGGTGGAACAGGAAACCCGCCTCTATGATCCCGACAAGGGCGAAACCCGCTCGATGCGCAGCAAGGAAGAGGCGCATGATTACCGCTATTTCCCCGACCCGGATTTGCTGCCTTTGGAAATAGAACAGGCCTGGGTTGATGATATCGCCGCCAGCCTGCCGGAATTGCCCGATGCAAAAAAGGCGCGCTTCGTGCTGCAAATGGGCCTGTCGGAATATGATGCCAGTGTGCTGACCGCCGAGGTGCAAAACGCCGATTACTTCGAAGCCGTGGCCGAAGGGCGCGATGGCAAGATGGCGGCCAACTGGGTGATCAACGAGCTGTTTGGCCGCCTGAAAAAAGATGATCGCGACATTGCCGACAGCCCGGTATCGCCGCAGCAGTTGGGCGGTATTATCGATCTGATCGCCAAGGGCGATATTTCCGGCAAGATTGCCAAAGACCTGTTTGAAATCGTTTATACCGAAGGTGGCGAACCCGCCCAGATTGTCGAGGCGCGGGGCATGAAGCAGGTGACCGACACCAGCGCAATCGAGGCAGCCGTAGACGCCATTATCGCCGCCAACCCGGCGCAGGTGGAAAAGGCCCAGCAAAACCCCAAACTGGCGGGCTGGTTTGTGGGGCAGGTGATGAAAGCCACCGGCGGCAAGGCCAACCCGGCGGCTGTTAACCAGATCGTCAGCCAAAAACTGGGCCTTTGACGCCCGGTTTGCCGCTGTAAAAGACCCCTCGCGCGCCAATCCCCTGTGGGCCTGCGCACGCGGGGGTATTTTGCCCCTTTATATACCCAGCACAAATACGCCCCGCACAAAAAAACCCGCCTGCAGCGCAGGCGGGCCATTTTGCCAACAGGCCTGTCCGCTTAGCGGCGGATACCCAAACGCTGGATCAGCGACTGGTAGCGTGCCTCTTCTTTTGCTTTCAGATAGTCCAGCAGCTTACGGCGCTGGGCCACCATCATCAGCAGGCCGCGGCGGCCGTGGTTGTCTTTTTTGTGGGTTTTGAAGTGCTCGGTCAGCGTGTTGATGCGCGAGGTCAGGATTGCAACCTGAACTTCGGGCGAACCGGTGTCACCTTCTTTGGTGGCAAACTCGGCAATAACGCGGGCTTTTTCTTCAACTGTGATCGACATCGGGATCTCCTTTGATTGAGTGTGACGGGCACAAGCCGGGATGTCGTCCAGCAAGGTCCAAAAACCGTGCAGATTCCTGCAACGGATGCGCGCATATAGGGGAAAACGCCCACAAAGAAAAGGGGGGTTTTGCCGCCGCTAGCGCGCGCGCAGCAGCTTCAACACATCTTGGCTGGGAAAGCCATCGGGCGCCACGCCCGCCGCCGTTTGAAACGCGCGAATGGCGGCCACCGTATTGGGGCCGATAATGCCGTCGATTTTTTCCATGTCAAAGCCACGTTGCTGCAAGCGGCGCTGCATTTCCAACCGCTCGTCGTAGCTTAGCGCGGCATAGCCCCGCGGCCATGGCGCCACAAATTCGCCGCCACCTTTGATACGGTCAGACAAATGCCCAACCCCCATCACATAGGCGGTCGAGTTGTTGTAGCGTGTGATCACCGTGAAATTATCAAAGATCATAAAGGCAGGGCCCTTTAGCCCCGCAGGCAGCAAAATAGAGGCTGGCCCGTGGTTACGTGGCGCGCGGCCAGACATATCGGTGATGCCCATTTGCGCCCATTGGGCTGGGCTGCGCTTTATCTTGCGGCTGGCCAGATTGGCATCAAACCCTGCAGGCAGGCGCACCTCGATGCCCCATGGTTGGCCTTTTTGCCAGCCATGGCGCTGCAAATACGCAGCGGTCGAGGCCAGCGCATCGGTGGGATCGTCAGACCAGATATCGCGTTTGCCATCGCCGGTGAAATCCACCGCATAGGCCAGATACGAGGTGGGAATGAACTGCGTATGGCCCATGGCCCCGGCCCACGACCCCTTCATCGCGCGGGGGCTGACATCGCCTGACTGCAAGATTTGCAGCGCGGCAAACAGTTGCTTTTCAAAAAACGCCCCGCGCCGGCCATCATAGGCCAAGGTGGCCAGCGCTTCGATGACATCCAGCGTGCCGCGCCGTTCGCCATAGGCGGTTTCCATGCCCCAAACCGCCAAAACCACCTCTTTTTCCACGCCATAGGCGCGTTCGATCTGGGTTAAAATGCGGCCATGGCGGGCCAGTGCGGCCTTGCCATTTTTCACCCGCACGGGGCTGGCGGCGCTGTCTAGGTAATCCCAGATCTGGCGTTTGAATTCGGCTTGGTTGCGGTCGTTCTTCACGATCGAGGCATTGTAGCGGATGCCGCGAAAGGCTGCCTCTGCCACGTCGGGGCGTATGCCTTGGGCCACCACTTGGGCCTTGTAGCGGGCCAGCCAGCCTTGGAATGCGCGGTCTTTGCTGCCCGGTGCGGCGGTGTTGGCGCGCGGCTGCGCGGTCAAGGTGGTGGGCCGACCCATGGGGCGGGGCGATGTGGTGAGCACCCCGGCCTCGGCCTTGGCTTGGGGGCTGGGGCGTGCCTCGGGGCGTAGCGATTGCGCCACGGGGCTGGCCGTGGCGGGGCCAGATACGGCGATCCATAGGCCCGCAAAGAGCGGGATTAAAACTGTCAGCATTGCTCGGCCTGTTGTTTTATTATGCCGCCATGCTAACCCGAATGCGGGCCCCGTCAAAGAACCCTTTCGGATGGGCGGCGCAGTTTCGCCCAATGCGCCACGCGGGGCCACGGGGCGCCACGCCGGGCCCCGGGGGGCCTGACCCTGCTGTGCCGGGGCTTAGCTGCGGCGGCTGCGCTTGATCTTGGCTTTGATCTTGGCCGATTTTTTGACCGATTGCACCTGTTTGCGGCGCGCCGGTTTGCCCCGCCCACGGCCCCGCCCGGCCCCGCCCGGCCCATGGCTGATGGCCTCGCCCGCCAGTTCCAGCAGCTCTAGCGCCACACCGCCGGTGACCGGGGCCGCCTCGATCAGCTTGACCAGAACACGCTGGCCCAAGCCAATGGTCAGCCCGGTTTCCGAGCCGGTCAGCACGCCGGCATCGGCATCGAAATGGAAATATTCCCGCCCCAAGTTGCGCATGGGGATAATGCCATCGGCGCCGGTTTCGTCCAGTTTCACAAACACGCCAAATTTGGCAATACCGCTGATCTTGCCGGTAAATTCCGCGCCAATGCGATCGGATAGAAACGCAGCCAGATACCTATCTGTGGTGTCACGCTCGGCCAGCATGGCGCGGCGTTCGGTATCGCTAATATGGGTGGCGGTTTGTTCCAGCTTTTCGATATCGATGGCCGTTAGCCCATCATCGCCCCACCCATGGCTGGCAATCAAGGCGCGGTGAACCACCAAATCGGCATAGCGGCGGATGGGCGATGTGAAATGCGCATAGGCACGCAAGGCCAGCCCGAAATGGCCAAAATTGGTGGGGCTGTAATAGGCCTGCGTCATGGCGCGCAGGGTGGAAATGTTGATCAAATCGTTGAAATCGCTGCCCGCGGCCTGCGCCAAAAGGCGGTTGAGGTGGGCGGTTTGCAGCACCTGCCCCTTGGCCAAGGTAAAGCCGGCACTGCCTGCGGTTTCGCGCAGTGCATCCAGCTTTTCTGGGCTTGGCTCTTCGTGCACCCGAAACAGCAGCGGGGTTTTGCGCTTTATCAGCTCTTCTGCGGCGGCCACATTGGCCAGCACCATGAATTCCTCGATCAGGCGGTGGGCATCAAGGCGTTCGGTGAAATTGACCGATTGCACCTGCCCCTCGGCTGTCAGCACCACCTTGCGTTCGGGCAGATCCAGCGCCAAGGGCTGGCGGCGTTCGCGCGCGGCAACAAGGGCGCGGTAGGCGGCATAAAGGGGCGCAATAACAGGCCCTAACAGCGGCGCGGTTTTTTCGTTGGGCTGGCCATCTTGGGCGGCCTGCACCTCGTCATAGGTCAGCGATGCGGCCGAGCGCATAAGCCCGCGTTGAAAGCGATGGCCCAGCTTGGTGCCATCGGCGGAAATCTTCATGCGCACCGCGATACAGGCCCGTGGCACGCCTTCGTGCAGCGAACACAGATCGCCAGACAACCTGTCTGGCAGCATCGGCACCACCCGATCGGGGAAATAGGCCGAGTTGCCGCGCTTGCGCGCCTCGATATCCAAGGGGCTGCCGGGGCGCACGTAATGGGCCACATCGGCAATAGCCACCCACAGAATATGGCCGCCGGGGTTGGCCGGGTCGTCGTCGGGGTGGGCATAGCAGGCATCATCGTGGTCGCGCGCATCCCACGGGTCGATCGTGACAAGGGGCATATCGCGCATGTCGGTGCGCCCTGTCAGCCCGGCGGGCTTTTTGGCGTCGGCCTCGGCCAGCGCATCATCGGGGAAGGCATCGGGGATGGCGTGCTGATGAATGGCAATCAGCGAAACCGCCTTGGGCGCGCTGGGGTTGCCAAGGCGCGTGATAATCCGGGCGCGGGGCAGGCCCATGCGGGCGCGCGGGCCCGCTTGCTGGGCTTCCACCAATTCGCCATCGCGCGCCTCGGCCTCGGCGCCGGGGGGCACCAGCCATTCTTTGGCATTGCCTTTGTCGATGGGCACAATGCGCCCACCTTCGTGGCCCTTGCGGAAGATGCCCAAAATCTTTTGTGGGTTGTGCCCGATGCGGCGGATCAGCCGCGCCTGATATTGGTGGTCGTCTGCCTGCACTTCGGTGACACGGGCCAACAGCCTGTCACCCGGGGCAAGGGCCGGGTCGCCCGGGCTGGGCAGCACCATGACCACGGGGGCGGGCGCCTCGCCCTGCCATTCCATGGGCGCGGCCAGCAATTCGCCATCATGGGTGGTGCCGGTGATCGACAGCACCGAAACGGGGGGCAATTTATCGGGGCTGCGATAGGTTTTGCTGCGCTTGGCCAAATGGCCCTCGGCCTCTAGCTCTTTGAGCAGGCTCTTTAGGTCGATGCGCTCAGCACCTTTGATGCCAAAAGCTTTGGCAATATCGCGTTTCGCGGTCAGGGTCGGGTTTTCGGAAATCCAGTTTAGAATTTCCTCTTTGGTGGGCAGCTGGCTCATATCTGGCCCCTATCACAGGCTTTCGGGCGCGTCATTGGGAAAGATGCGGCATCGGTTTGGGCGCGTTTTGCCGGTGCAGGGCATTTTTTACAAAGTTTTGTCTTGAGTTGTGCCACCGCAGGCCCTATCTGCGCGCTCTGTTGCCTTTCCTGCCAACTGGCCCGGATGATTGGGGGAAGATATGCTAAATACGCCTTACTACCTTGTCGACAAGGCGCTGTTGTTACCCAACATGGAGAAAATTGCGTGGCTGCGTCAGCAGTCGGGCGCGAAATCTTTGTTGGCGTTGAAATGCTTTGCCACATGGTCGGTTTTCGATTTCATGAGCGAGTATATGGATGGCACCACCTCGTCTTCCTTGTTCGAGGTGAAGCTGGGGCGCGAGAAATTTCCCGGGGAAACCCATGCCTATTCCGTGGCTTGGGCCGATCACGAGATTGCCGAGGTGCTGGCCAGCTCGGACAAGATCATTTTCAACACCGCCGCACAGCTGCAGCGCTTTGAAGAGGTCAGCCGCGGGCACAAACGTGGGCTGCGCGTGAACCCGGGCGTTTCAACATCCAGTTTCGATCTGGCCGATCCCGCGCGCCCCTTTAGCCGGCTGGGCGAACATGCGCCCGAGGTGATCGAGCCAGTGCTGGGCTTGGTGTCGGGCTTTATGTTCCACAACAATTGCGAAAATGCCGATTTCGATCGTTTCGATGCGATGCTGGGCATGATCGAACAGCGCTTTGGCCATTTGATCCGCCAGATGGAGTGGATCAGCTTGGGCGGGGGCATTCACTTTACCGGCGAGGGCTACCCGCTGGACCGTCTGGCCGAGCGGTTGAAACGCTTTGCCGGCCAAAACGAGGTGCAGGTGTATCTAGAGCCGGGCGAAGCCGCCATCACCAAATCCACCACGCTGGAAGTGACGGTGCTGGACACGCTGAACAACGGTAAAAATCTGGCCATCGTGGATAGCAGCATCGAGGCACATATGCTGGATCTGCTGATTTACCGCGAAAGCGCCAAAATTGCGCCCAATTCTGGCCCCCACCAATGGATGGTGTGCGGAAAATCTTGCCTTGCGGGCGATATTTTTGGCGAATTCCAGTTTGAACAGCCCCTGCAGCCCGGCGACCGGCTAAGCATCCAAGATGCCGGTGGTTACACAATGGTTAAAAAAAACTGGTTTAACGGCGTGCAGATGCCGGGCATCGCCCTGCGCGAATTGGATGGCACCGTGCGTTTGGTGCAATCTTTCGACTACGCCGATTTTTCCGCCGCCCTTTCCTAAGGGGCGGTGGCCGCCCGAAAGGGCACAGCCATGGCGCCTGCGGGCGCAGTTGAACAGCGGTAACCCCAAGGAGGTTTGATGGGTTAAATGAAAAAGAACGTTCTCATCATCGGCGCAGGTGGCGTCGCTCAGGTCGTGGCGCATAAATGCGCGCAAAATAACGATGTGCTGGGGGATATTCATATCGCCAGCCGGACGCTTTCGAAATGCGAGGCGATCCTTGAGTCGGTCCATGAAAAAGGCGCGATGAAGCAGCAGGGCGTTCTGCAGGCCCATCAGGTAGATGCGATGGACAGTGCCGCCGTGGCCGCGCTGATCCGCAGCACAGGCGCGCAAATCGTCATCAATGTGGGCTCGGCCTTTGTGAATATGACGGTGCTGGATGCCTGTATCGAAACCGGCGCCGCCTATATCGACACTGCCATTCACGAAGACCCAACCAAGATTTGCGAAACCCCGCCTTGGTATGCCAATTACGAGTGGAAAAAGCGCGATCTATGCGCCGAAAAGGGCATCACCGCCATTTTGGGCGCAGGGTTTGACCCGGGCGTTGTGAACGCGTTCGCGCGGTTTGCTATCGACGAATATATGGACGAGGTGAAATCGATCGATATCGTCGATATCAACGCCGGCAGCCATGGCAAATATTTCGCCACCAACTTTGACCCCGAGATCAATTTCCGCGAATTCACCGGCGTTGTCTACTACTGGGAAGACCAGCAGTGGAAAGAAAAGAAGATGTTTGAAACCGGCCGCGACTGGGATTTGCCGGTTGTGGGCACCTGCCGCGCCTATCAGTCTGGCCATGACGAGGTGCATTCGCTGGCCACCAACTATCCGCAGGCGGATGTGCGGTTTTGGATGGGCTTTGGCGAGCATTACATCAATGTCTTCACCGTGCTGCAAAACCTTGGTCTGCTGTCCGAACAGCCCGTAAAAACCGCCGAAGGGTTGGAAGTGGTGCCGCTGAAAGTGGTCAAGGCTGTCTTGCCCGACCCCAGCAGCCTTGCCCCCAATTACACCGGGAAAACCTGTATCGGTGATCTGGTGAAGGGTGTGAAAGACGGCCAAGAGGTAGAGGTGTTCGTCTATAACGTGGCCGATCACAAAGAGGCGTATCTAGAGGTGGGCAGCCAAGGGATCAGCTATACCGCTGGCGTGCCGCCCGTGGCCGCTGCCATGCTGGTGGCCAGCGGTGAATGGGATGCCAAAACCATGCGCAATGTCGAAGAACTGGATCCAAAGCCGTTCTTTACCGTGCTGGACCAGATCGGCCTGCCAACCCGCGTTTTGGAAGGCGGCTTGGGCGGCACCGATAAGGCGTGGAACGCCTAAGGCGCCAAAAACCAGCGGCATTTGCCTGCAGGCCCGCCCGGTGTGGCGGGCCTTTTGCGTTTTGGCTGGCCTTGCGCGGGCAGTGCCCCTAGCATTGGGTGCAAGCTTGGGTTGTCTTTGGTGCTTTGGGTATGGTCCAGATTTATCCGGTATTGATATGCAATAGCGCCCAGGCGGGCCTGTGGCCCATGGCGCGCGCCGCCTGCCCCGATATTTTTGCCCCGCTTTTTCAGGGCCACAGCGTATTTCAGACCGCAGCGCTGGCAATGCGTGGCCCGCAAATGGCGCGGCCATTGGTGGTGGTGGCCATGGCACATCGGTTCTTGGCTTTGGGCCAACTGGCGGCGGTGGGGCTAGAGGCGGCCGATATTTTGGCCCTGCCCAGCCCACCAGATGCCACCACCGCCCTTGGGGTGGCGGCGCTGCATCTGCAGGCCACGCAGGGCACCGATGTGGGGCTGCTGGCGGTGCCCTTGGCCCGTGCTTTGCCCAATCTGGGCGCGGTCTCGCAGGCCGTGCAGGCGGCGGCGCCCGATATTGCGCAGGGGCAGATCGGGCAATTCAGCCCCAGCACGGGGGCCGGTGCCAGTGCTGACACTGGCCTGTGGTTTGGCCGCGCGTCGGCCTTGGTGCAGGCGCTGGAGCGCGATTGCGGCACACAGATGCGGGCATGGCGTGCAGCGCTTGCAGGCGCGCGCCGCGACTTGGCTTTTACCTGCCTTGAGGGTGGCGGGGGCGCGGGGGGCGATTTGGCAGCGCCTGCGCCGGCGCTGGGCGGTTTCGCTGCGTGGCCCTTGCCGGGCGATGCGGGCGGTTTTCAGGCCAGTTGGCAGGCCCTGCACCAGCATCTGGGTGCAGATGCGCAGGGCGTCGCCATGGCGGGGCCTGTCACCGCCCTTGGGTGCCATGATTGCCTGCTGGTGGCGGGCGACCCGGGCCAGCCGCTGGTGGCCATTGGGTTGGGCAATCTGCTGGCCGTGGCGCTGCCTGATGCGGTGCTGGTGGCGCCCATGGGCAAGGCTGCAGCGCTGGCGCCAATCGCGCAAACATCGTTCCTGCAAAAGCAGGCGCCGCGCCGGGTGTATCGGCCATGGGGCTGGTTTGAAACCTTGGCGCAAGCTGCGCGTTTTGCGGTGCGTCAGGTGGTGATGCACCCCGGCGCCCAGATGGGCCTGCACAGCCATACCCAATGCGCCGAGCATTGGGTGGTGGTGGCGGGCACCGCCCAGCTGCGGCTGGATTATACCACCCGGCTGCTGCCCGAGGGGCAGGCCGCCTATGCGCCGGCGGGCACCGTGCATCAGCTGGCCAATCCCGGCAAGCTGCCCCTTACCCTGATCGAGCTGCGCACCGGCGCGAATTTGGCCCAAGAGGATATTTTGCGCTACGACACCGTTCCCGGCCCCATTCCGAAGGGGCGGCCATAATTGTGCCCCATTGCTGGGGTTTTGTGGTGCTTGGTCAGTTTGGTTGGTTTTGATGAAAATTGCAGTGGTTGGTTTGGGCTATGTTGGCCTGTCGAATGCGGTGTTGCTGGCCCAGCATCACAGCGTTGTGGCGCTGGATGTGAATGCGCAGCGCGTGGCGGCGGTGAACCGCCGCGAATGCCCTATTGAAGATGACCAGATGCAGCAGTTTTTGGCGCAAAAGCCGCTGGATCTGCAGGCAACAACCGATGCGGCCTTGGCCTATCAGGGTGCACGGTTTGTGGTGGTGGCCACCCCCACCAATTATGACAGTGTGACCAACCAGTTTGATACGCGCACCGTGGAACACGTGCTGGAAGACGTGCGCCGGGCCAACCCGCAGGCGGTTATCGTGATAAAATCTACCATTCCCGTCGGCTTTGTTGACCGTATGCGCCAGCGTTTTCAGACTGAGGCCATTTTGTTCTCGCCCGAATTCCTACGCGAGGGGCGCGCCTTGTATGACAATCTTTACCCCTCGCGTATCGTGGTGGGGGGCAACTGCCCCGCTGCACAGGAATTTGCAACGCTATTGCAGCAGGGGGCCGCCACAGATACCGCAGAAATCGTGATGACAGGCCCGGCCGAGGCCGAGGCGGTAAAGCTTTTTGCCAACACCTATCTTGCCATGCGCGTGGCCTTTTTTAACGAGCTGGACAGCTATGCTTTGGCGCGTGGGCTTGATAGCCGCCAGATCATCAACGCCGTGGGCCTAGACCCGCGGATTGGCCAGCATTACAACAACCCCTCGTTTGGCTATGGGGGCTATTGCCTGCCAAAAGATACGCGGCAATTGTTGGCCAATTATTCCGACGTCCCGCAAAACCTGATTGCCGCGATCGTCGATACCAACCGAACCCGCAAAGATTTTCTGGCCGAGGCGATTTTGGCCCATAACCCAAGCGTTGTGGGCGTGTATCGGCTGGTGATGAAAAGCGGCTCGGACAATTTTCGCCAATCTTCGGTGCAAGGCATCATGAAGCGTATCAAGGCCAAAGGCGTGCGCGTGATCGTATACGAACCCAGCTACCCCGAGCCTACGTTCTTTGGCTCGGAGGTGGTGGGCGATCTGGCCCGCTTCAAAGCCAGCGCAGATGTGATCGTGGCCAACCGCCGCGCCGCCGAATTGGGCGATGTCGCAGACAAGCTGTTTACCCGCGATCTGTTTGGCACAGATTAGCGCGCCAATCCTGCCCCGCCCTTGGGGTGATGTTGACAAAACCGCTTGGCGCAAAGAACTGGCGTGGCGGATGCAAATATTCTAACCTTCTGAATACGTGCACCAAAGAGGCCGTTTTGCGCATGCCTATCTGCCCCATTTCCCGGCCGTTTCATCAGGCTGGCCCAGTCGAACATGGCTGATATGGCTGCCTCTGCCCCCATGGTTTTGGTGGTCGATCTGGATGGCACTTTGTTGCAATCCGATATGCTGCACGAAAGTTTTTGGTCGGCGTTTGGGCGCAACTGGCGCAGCCCTTTTTTGGCGGTGGCGGCGCTGATGCAGGGGCGCGCAGCGTTAAAGGCCTATTTGCAGGGGCAAGCGCGGGTAGATGCCGCAACCCTGCCCTATAACGCGGCGGTTTTGGACCATATCGCCGCGCATCGTGCCTTGGGTGGGCGCGTGGCGCTGGTGACGGCGGCAAACCAAGCGTGGGCCGAACAGATTGCCGCCCATGTGCAGCTGTTTGACGAGGTGCACGGCTCGGACGCGGTGACAAATTTGAAAGGCCAGGCCAAGGCTGCGTTTTTGTGCCAGCGGTTTGGCGAAGGCCGGTTTGCCTATATGGGCGATGCGGTGGCCGATCTGCCGGTTTGGGCGGTGGCGGGGCAGGTGGTAACGGTCAACGCCCCCGCCCGCCTGCGCACCCGGGCCGAGGGGCTGGGCAAGCCTACGGTGCATTTGAGGGCCGCTGCAGGGGGTGGCTGGCCCTATTTTTCGGCGCTGCGGCCCCATCAATGGCTGAAAAACGTGTTGGTTTTCCTGCCCATGCTGGCTTCGCACCAGTTAGGGCTGGCCACGGTTGTGCACAGCTTTTGGGCCTTTGTGGCCTTTTCGTTGGTGGCCTCAAGCGTTTATGTTTTGAACGATCTTTTGGATCTTGGCGCAGATCGTGCCCACCCACGCAAGCGCCTGCGCCCGTTTGCCGCTGGGGCGGTGCCGCTGGCCCAAGGGGCGGCTATGGCAGTGGGATTGGCGTTTGCCGGGGCGGCGGTTGCAGCTTATCTGGGCCCCGCTTTCGCGCTGGTCTTGGGGATCTATTACGTTTTAACCACCGCCTATTCGCTGGCGCTGAAACGCCAGATTGTTTTGGATATTTGTGTCTTAGCCGGGCTTTACACCATGCGCCTGATCGCTGGTGCCGTGGCCAGCGGCATTGATTTGTCGGTGTGGTTGTTGGCGTTTTGCACGTTTTTCTTTTTCGCATTGGCGGCGGTGAAACGGCAGGCGGAACTGGTAGACATGGCCGAGCGCGGCGCGCTGACCGCGCGGGGGCGTGGCTATCATGTGCAAGATTTGCCCATCATCAGCATGGTTGGGCTGGCGGCGGGCTATATCTCGGTTTTGGTCATGGCGCTTTATGTGAACGCGCCCGCCGTGCAAGAGCTGTATGCCAACCCCTATGCCTTGTGGGGGATTTGCGCTGTGCTGCTATATTGGCTCACGCGCATCGTGTTGCTGACGCATCGCGGCGCGATGCCAGATGACCCGGTGGTTTTCGCCGCCAAAGACCGCGTTAGCCTGCTGTGCCTTGCGCTGATACTGGCCTTTACCGCTGGGGGCGCGCTGTTATGAGTTTGCGTGTCTTGGTGCTGCGTTACACGCTTTTTGCAGTGCTGGCCACGCTGGCCAATTTGGCCGTGCAACGGCTGGTCTTTTGGGCATGGCCGGGTACGGGCACCTTCGCGGTGGCCTTGGGCGCGGGCACAGTGGTGGGGCTGGTGGTGAAATACCTCTTGGACAAGCGCTGGATCTTTGCCGACACCAGCCGCGGCATGCGGGCCCATGGGCAGAAATTTGCCCTGTATTCAGCGATGGGGCTGGTCACAACCGCCTTGTTTTGGGGCACCGAAACCGCGTTTTGGCTGCTATGGGGCACGGACGCCATGCGCGAATTGGGCGCCATTTTGGGGCTAAGCGTGGGCTATGTGGTGAAATATAACCTTGATAAGCGCTTTGTCTTTTCCCGCGCACCCGGGGGCGCGGCATGAGCGCGTTGTCGGGCTGGGGCCAATACCCGCGCGTGCAGGCCCATCTGGCCCAACCGCGCAGCCCCGAGGCGCTGCGCGCCTTGGCGCAAAGCGGCGGCACCGCGATCGCCCGGGGCAATGGGCGCGCCTATGGCGATAGTGCCATCAACAGCGCCTGCACCATTGATCTGCGCGCCTTCAACCGTATGCTGCAGTTTTGCCCCGACACAGGCCAATTGGTGGCCGAGGCGGGGGTGGTTCTGGGCGATGTCATTGCCACGTTTTTGCCGCGCGGCTGGTTTCCCTATGTCACGCCCGGCACCAAATTTGTCACGCTTGGCGGGGCTGTTGCGGCTGATGTGCATGGCAAGAACCACCACAAGGAAGGTGGCTTTGGCACCTATGTCGATTGGCTGGATCTGCTTGATCACAACGGGCAGGTGCTGCGCTGTTCGCGCAGCGAAAACCCACAGCTGTTTCAGCATACGCTGGGTGGCATGGGGCTGACCGGCATCATTTGGCGCGTGGCGCTGCGCCTGCGGCCCGTTTCCAGCGGATGGATCAAGCAAACACGCCACGTGGCGGGTGATATCAGCCATGCCATGGCGCTGTTTGAGCAGGCGCAAGACGCCACATATTCGGTGGCGTGGATCGATTGCCTGCAGCGTGGCCCGGCGATGGGGCGGGCGCTGGTGATGTTGGGCGAACACGCCGCACCCGCCGAATTGCCCGCGCATTTGCGCGCCACACCATTTGCCCCGCCCAAAAGGCGGCAGTTTCACATGCCCATTACACCCCCCAGCTGGCTGCTGAACACGGCCACGGTGCGCGCCTTTAATGCGCTATATTATTGGCAGGGTGCGCGCGGGGCCGGGCGCGCATTGGTGGATTGGGACAGCTATTTTTACCCGCTGGATGCGATTTTGGGCTGGAACAAAATTTACGGTCGGCGCGGGTTTGCCCAGTTTCAATGCGTGATCCCTTTGGCGCAGGCCGAAGCTGGGCTGCGCGCGCTTTTGGCCGCTATTGCCGCGGCTGGGGCGGGCTCGTTTCTGGCGGTGCTAAAGCGGCTTGGCGCCCAAGATAGCCCGCTGTCGTTTCCCATGGCTGGCTACACGCTGGCGCTGGATTTTCCTGTAACGGCAAAAACCTTGGCCTTGATGCAGCAGCTTGATGCCATCACGTGCCACCATGGCGGGCGTATTTATCTGGCCAAAGACAGCCGCATGGCCCGTGACATGTTTCATCAGACCGAGCCGCGCGCCGCCCCCTTTGCCCAGTATCGGCAGGCCACGGGGGCTGCGGGCGCGTGGGCCTCGGCGCAATCTGAAAGGCTGGGCTTATGAGCGGATCTGCAGTGCTGATTTTAGGGGCAGGCAGCGATATGGCACGGGCCTTGGCCCATAAATATGCCAGCGCCGGGCACGATATTCAGCTGGCCGCCCGTCAGGTGCAGCGGCTGGCCCCCGATCAGGCCGATATCGCGCTGCGCCATGGCGTGGCGGTTAGCTTGCATGAATTTGACGTGCTGGATTTGGGCGCCCATCCGGGTTTCGTGCAAGGCTTGCCCAGCTTGCCGGACATTGCCATTTGCGCAGTGGGGCTGATGGGCCAGCAAAGCGAAAGCCAAACCGATATGCAAAAGGCCGCTTTGGTGATGCGCAGCAATTTCGAGGGGCCGGCCTGCATATTGGGCCTTTTGGCCAATGCATTCGAACAGCGCGGCCATGGTGTTTTGGTGGGCATTGCCTCGGTTGCGGGGTTGCGCGGGCGCGGGTCGAACTATGTTTACGGGGCATCAAAGGCGGGGTTTGTGGCGTTTTTGTCGGGGCTGCGCAACCGCTTGGCGCGGGGGCCTGTGCATGTGCTGACTGTGCTGCCGGGCTTTGTGAACACCAAGATGACCGAAGGCATGGCGCTGCCCCAGCGGCTGGTGGCCCAGCCCAGTGATGTGGCAAAGGCGGTGTTTGCCGCCACACAAAAACGCCGAGACGTGATTTATGTAAAACCTGTCTGGCGGCTGATCATGGCGATCATCTGCGCCCTGCCCGAGCGGGTGTTCAAAAAAACCAGCCTATAGGCTTTATTTCTGCGCCAGCTTGCGGGCCGCGGCCAATGTGCCAAAGCCCACTTGTGCATCCAATGCGCCCATGTATAGCCCGCGCTCTTGCAAAATGCGCTGAAATTCCAGCGCGGTCTGCCGGTCCCAATAGGGGGTATAGCCATTCACGCGCCCGCGCAGCTTGGTCACATCCAGCCCGCCGGTTTCAACCGCGACGATGTAATATTTTGCCGCCTCTTGCGGGTTATAGGCCACACCATCGCCGCGCTCGTGCATAAAGCCCAAGGTATTTAGCGCCTGCCCATCGCCACCTTTTGCGGCATGTTCCAGCAGGCGCAGTTTGATCGTTGGGTCGGCAAATTCGCCTGCGCCCTCGTAGATTTGGGCAATTTTTGCCTGCGCCTCTGTGCTGCCTTGGTCGGCGGCCATTTGGTAATAGCGCACGGCCTCGACCGGGTTTGGCAGGGCCAGTTGCCGGGCCAGTGCGGGGGGCAGGGCGCGCGGGCTAAGATACAGTTCGGCCAGCCGCAGCTGCGAGACATGATAGCCCGCATCGGCGGTTTCTTGCAGCAAGGCCAGCATTTTACGGCTGTCGCGCGGCACGCCCCGGCCCAAACGATACATGATGGCCATGCTTGATTTTGCAGCAATATCGCCCGCCTCGGCCGCTTTGGTATATTCCTCGACCGCGCGGGCGATGTTTTCGGGCGTGCCGCCAATGCCAAAGTTGTAATAATCAGCCAGCTTGGTGTGGGCCGCCGCCACGCCGCCTGCCGCCGCCAGTTCGAAGACCTGTGTGGCATGGGCATGCACGCCTTCGCGTTGCATCATAACGGCCAGATGAAACAGCGCCTCGGGGTTTGGGCTGGCACCCAGAGCTGCGGCCTCGCAATAGGGGCGGGCGCGGGCCAATGTGCTGAAATACACGTCATAGGCCGCGCGGCTGATGGGGGCCTCGGCCTGGGGTTTGCCGGCGATTTGGGTGCACATCTGGGCGGCGGTTTCGGCCTGTGCGGGCACCGCCATGGCCACTGCCAGCGCCGTTGCGCGCCAAAGCTGCGTTGCCATTTTTGCAAGGTTGCATCCCGCCATGCTGCGCCCCGTTCTCAAACCCATTCCGGTGGCCATAACAGCCGATTCTGCGCGGATTGCCAATGCGTTTGGTTGCAGGCCTTGGCCATGGCTTGGCCCGATACTTGCAAATCCTGCGCAAAGAGCTGCCTGAAAAGCTGCGCGTGTTAACGCTATATTAGGCGAACATGGGCCAGTTTCCGGGCTATCGGGCGGATTCCTGCCTGAAAACAGGCCGCAAAGCGGGTGAATTGGCTGGGCAATTGTTTGGCCCATGCTTGTGCAGTAAGGGGACAGCGGGCAAGAATGGGTTTGTCCGCGCTTAGAAAGGTTTGGCGCCAATTGATCACAGCAGCCGCATTTAGAACACCACGTGTGCTGGCCAGCTATGTTTTTCTGCTGGGTATGATTGGCATTGGCGCCGGGGCCTATGCGCTGCGCGAGGCACCATTGCAGCCGCCCCAACCCCCTGCGATGATTGCAACGCGGCTTTTACCCCCAAGCGTGGATTTCGCGACCCCCGGTGCCCCGGTGTTGGCATCGCGGGTGGTAGGGGCCAAGCCGCCTGCGCCGCTGCCACCCGCTGTGGCGCACCCCCTGTTTGATGGCGCTGCGCCACAGCGGGTGTCGCGCGTGTATTTGGGCCAACCACCGGCCGTGCCGCCAAACTGGCCCAGCCGCAGCCCTGCCGCGCAGCCCAGCCCAGATCTTGCAACGCCGGCTGCCACCCGCCCCACATTGCGGCCTGCCAGTTTTGCGGCCGCACCCCCGCAAAGCGTGCAACCCCCCGCGCCCCTGCGCCCTGTGGCGGCTGTGCGCCCCCGCTTGCGCCCAGATGGGTTGGTGGGCGCGGCGCTGCCTGCGCCTGCCACTGCGCCCACGACTGCGCCTGCCGTTGTGGCCGCAGCGCCCGCGCTTGGCGCGATGCGCCAAGGGGCGTGCCCGGCGCGTTTGGCCCGTGCGGTGCCGCGGCGCGCAGGTTCGGCGCCAAGTGCCGCAGCGGTTTTGGCCCGCGTGCAAGACATCGACGGCAGCCAGCGTGACCGGGTGCTAGAGGCGGAAATTCGCGGCGGCAATATGCCGGCCTTTTTGCGCAATCTGGTGCCTGTTACCCTGAATGGCCCGGGGCCCGACGGCAAAAAGGTGCAGATCACGCTATGCGTCATGCCTGATTATCTGGCGGTTGGCGATGATCGAAACTTTGTGCGCGTGCCCTTTGGGCTGCCATCTGCCATGCGCATTGCCACCGATTTTGACATGGTTCTGCCCACACCCCAGATGGTGGATCTGATCTATCGCGCCTCTGACGTGCGGCTGCAGCCCAGCCCCATGCCCCCCGGCGCTGCGATGACCACCACCGCCTATTTCCAGCGCCATAACGCCACGGTCGAGGCGCAGCGCCAGGCCAGTGGTGGGCCCGCCGGGCTGTTGGTTTCTGGGCACAAAAAGGATGTCGTGCTCACCCGCCGCCTGTCAAGCATGCCGGGCCGGGTGGCGATTTATGGCTGGCATCGCCGCAACGGTAAGCCCATTCAGCCGCTCAGCACTGTGCACGGCGCCCAATATGCCGATTACAGCCATGGCATACGCCTGATCAGCCGCAATGCGGTTATGGATGGGCGCCAAGTGGATTTGCTGGCCCTGATCCAAGACCCGCGTTATGCCGCCCTGCTGACCAAAGAGGGCCCGATGAGTCCACGGTTGTTTGCCGCGAAATAGCCGCTTGCGCCGCTTTTTACGCCCGGCCTTTGCCCCCGGCGCCCCGGCTAAGGTGGCGTGATTACTTGATATCTTTAAAGCACCGGAACCCAAGATGGTAGTTGTGGTGGCTGTTGGCGGCCAACACCCGGGTGCCATGCCAAAACGGCGCGCGCCAGCGGCTCCAATGGGTATGGGCGCGGATCTTGTCCCAGATAAACCAGCTGCCCTTCATCTCGGTCACGCCCAAACTGCGGCTGCCACGGCTGGCCATTTGATCGGGGGCCAAGGGCAGGTTCATATGCTCGGCCGCGTTTCCATCCAAATCGTAAACACCCAGCGGGCTTTTACACCCCGGAAAGCTGCCCGCCGGATAAGTATTCGAGCCGCAGCCGGTGAAACTGCCACCATTGCAGCTGGCATTTTTGAAACTGCCCGTGGCACAAACGCCCGGTTGCCAATTTTGGCCGATCGAATAGCGCGCGCTGGCCTGATATTTGGCGTTATGCGCCGCGCGGGCGGCCTGAACAGAGCGGCCAAAAAAGTAATCAGGCGGGGTCAGCGCCCCGTGCGAGGCCCCCTCCCATTCATGGGCATCCCCAATGCGCTTGCCTTCGGCCCAGCACAGCTCGGCGGCCTCTTTGGCGCGCACCCAAACCACAGGATCGGCCCCCGGATCGTTGGGGTATTCGAACATATCCACGCAAACGCGCGCATCTGCTGCGGTTTCGCTGGCCGGGTCGTAAAGTGGCGCCATGAATTTTTCGCCGCAAATACGCTCGAACGCGGTGTTTCGATAATAGGCTTTTGGATCGGCCCCCAGTTTTTGCGCCAGCTGTTGCGGGGTTAATGGGTGTTTGGTTACGGCGGGGTTCCCTTGGCCAATCCAGGGTGAGGCGGCAAAAACCTCGCGAATCCGCGCCATTTCTGCCCCGCTTAACCCGCGCACCGTTTGCATTTGGCGCAGCATGGCCTCGTTATTTTCCGCCAAGGTTTGCCCAGTGGCGGGCAGGCCCAAAAGCGCAACAAACAGCGCCACACCTATAAGGCGCAGGCGTTGGAAAAAATCAGCAAAGCACATGGAAACCCCTGGCTATTTTCTGAGTAAATAAAAGAAATCGCGGTTATCGGCAAAACTGACAAAGCGCGGTATGGGCCAGCCATCGCGGGTTTCTCCGTCGATTGCGGCCATGCCTTGCACCAAATGGTGGGGCAAAACCCGCCCCTCTTCGTGGGTATAGACAGCAAGGTAAGTGTGTTCTTGCGAGTTCATATCCAGCAACATGGCATAATCGCAGCCATAGGCCTGAAAGCTGCGCGCCATGGCCGAGGGCGTAGCGGTTGAAAAATATCCAAAAATCAAAAACTTGCGTGAACCTGCGGTTTTCATACAGGCGCCGCCCCGCAAGGTGCGCAAATCGGCCTCGGCCGAGCCGGACCAATTGCCGCCCAGCCAGCTGGTGACCTGCGCGCCGGGGCGCCCATTTTCCAAAAGCGGCACACCGTTTTGGCGGGCAAATTTTACCCGTGGCAACAGGGCGTTGTCTGCCTCGGTCCAGCTGCGCATGTGAATGCTGCCATCGTCCAAGGTGAACAGCGTGGAAAGCCCCGGTTGCAGGCGGCTTAGCACCACACCTTGCTGCAAAAACCCGTAGTGATGCCCGCCATTTGACAGCGCCAATTCGCCCGCGCGCCACGCGCTGTGGCTGCGTTTGAAGCCGGCTGAAAACGTGGCGGCGACCCGGTCGGTTAGGGCGGGGCTTAGCATCCCGCTGCGCGCCAAGGGGGCGGCTGTGTCAAACCCATCGGGGCCGGGCAGGCGCATATCGCGCACCGCTGCGGGGCGGGGCGACCAATCTAGCCGGGGGTGATCGGTGCCCAGCTCGTAGCCCAATTCGAAATGCGACAGATCAAACGCCACCAAATAGGCATCTGCGCGTGCCTCGATACCATCCAACCCATTGGCGCCGGGCACTGCCAGCACCGTGGGGGCCACCATGCCGGGCTGCATGGCGCTGGCATAGACGCCGGGCATGTCTTTTACCGCATACCATGCGCCCGCCTCGACACCTGTTGCGGCGCCTTCCAAGTCAAAGCCGAAATAGGTGGAAATAACTGGGTGGGTCTGCAGCTGTGCCCGGCCCATTGCGGCCACCACCTCGCCTGCGCTGCCGCCATCCACCACCGCGCCCGACCGCATGAACGCGTCTTCGTAAAACGAGCCCTTGATCAAGCCCACGATGCTTTCGCCAAAGGCGATATTGTCGCGCAGAAATTCGGCAATTGCCTCGCGGCTGGATCTGTTGCCGCGCACCTCGTTGCGCACAAAGGCCATGTTGTCGCAAATGGGCGCATAGGGCAGACCCGATGTGCGCGCCTGCGCCAGTTCTGAATTCGGCCCCTGCCAAGGCGTGCAATAGCTGGCGCCCATGTCGCCTTCGAAAACCAGCGTGGCGCCGCCGTCGTCTAGCAGCTGCAGCGTGTTTGCCTGTGGGTTTGCCAGTTCAAGGTGATAGGGCGTGTTGCGCCCGGGCTGGCCCAGATCCAGCGTGAACCAAGTGTTAAACTTTGGCTGTAACGATGTCAGTGTGATCGTTGCGCCCTGCGCGGTTGTGGCCTGCTGCTGGGCACGAAAGGGTTGAAATTCGATAACGCTGCGCGGTTTGGTGGCCGCGAAATCGGCAAGGCGCTGCTGCAACTCGCCCCCCTGCGGCATGCCAAACCCATTGGCCAAAGCGGCGCCGTGCTGCCCTGCCATAAACAGGGCCGCTATCAAAGCGATACGCAAGGTTTGTGCTGTCATCAATTGCCCCGTTGCAAAGTGGTTTGCACAAATTGTGCCTGCTTTGCATCCTATCGTGCCGCCCACAGCTTGCAAGCGGCACCACGGGCGGTGAGGCGGTGTTGGCGGGCCCAGAAAAAGGGCCCGCTGTGCTTATCCGTAGATAAAGGCGGGAAACCACAATGCCAGCTGCGGCAGCATCACCAACAAAGCAAGAATGATCAGCTCTGTCACAACGAAGGGCCAAATGCCTTTGAACACTTCGGTTACGGGCATTCTTGTGACCCCTGCAACCACGAACACATTCATGCCCATGGGGGGGGTGATTAGGCCTATTTCGGCGGTTTTTACAAAGATTACGCCCAGCCATATCGGGTCGTATCCAAGCTGGGTCATCAGCGGGAAAACCACGGGCAGGGTCAATATTAAGATCGCCAACTGGTCTAGGAAAAAGCCAAGGGCCAGCAAAAGCAGCAATACCAGCCCCAGCACCGCCCAATTGGGCAGGCCACTGTCGGCAATGGCATTCAGCAGCATGTTTGTCGTGCCGTTCAGCGCCATGAACACGCCGATCACCGCAGAAAACCCCACAATCGTTAGGATCATGGCGCTGGCGCGGGCTGCGCGGGTGGCCGCGGCCCAGATACCGGCAAAACCAACGCGCCCCATAAGCAGGCCGATCACCAGCGCCGCAAGCGCGCCAACGGCGCCCACCTCTGTTGCGGTGATGATCCCGGAATAAAGCGCGAAAACCATCCCCACCAGCAGCAAGATCACAGGCCAGGCCGCGCTGACGGCCTGCCATCGTTCGCGCGGG
>Ga0181561_10001323_pt1 | contig 21909 bp, 15 predicted proteins | sample 011ome_19_FD_133760 | JGI IMG/M metagenome (GOLD analysis project Ga0181561, IMG submission 133760) | Coastal salt marsh microbial communities from the Groves Creek Marsh, Skidaway Island, Georgia - 011510BT metaG (megahit assembly) | ecosystem: Environmental > Aquatic > Marine > Intertidal... | reverse complement strand
CCACTGACTCATGGCATCATAAAAGCCAGGACTGTCGAGATTTTCCCTGTTACTTTTCCAGATCACTTTGCTGCCCGACATGATTGTTGAAATTGGGTATCATACCTGAGTCTCATTGTGCTGGCGACCAAACCAGTGCCGTCATTAGCCTTAACCAAGATAAAAAACAGGGGTAACACCATGCTGGAAGTCACACCCATTCGGGCTTTTAATGATAACTACCTTTGGCTGTTCAGGGAGGCAGGAAGTCGTGATTGCGGCATAGTCGATCCGGGCGATGCAGAACCGGTTCTACAATATTTAAAGGAACAAAACCTTAACCTCGCCGTGATCATCATCACCCATCACCATGGCGATCATACCGGGGGCATTAGCCAGTTACTGGAAAACTACAATGTGCCGGTTTATGGCCCGGATTCATCAAATATTCCTGCGGTGACTCATGCTGTCAAGGAAGGCAGCCAGATTAATATCCTCGGTCACAACTTTGAGGTACTGGAAATACCAGGGCATACATTGGACCATATTGCCTATTTCGGTGCGGCGGTTGAAAACAATACGCCGGTGCTGTTCTGTGGCGACACCCTGTTTGCCGGCGGCTGTGGCAGGGTCTTCGAAGGCACATTCCCTATGATGCACGAGTCATTGCAAAAACTCGCCCGCTTACCCGCTGACACTCTCGTTTATTGTGCCCATGAATACACTCTCGCCAACCTGTGTTTTGCCAGCGCGGTTACGCCTGACAATAAAACGCTGGCCGAACGCGTTGCGCTGGAAAAAGAAAAACGTAGCAAGGATATCCCTACTGTTCCCACCAGTATAAAAGCAGAATTGGAGACCAACCCTTTCCTGCGTTGCGGTGAACAGGAAATTATTGCCGCAGCGACTGAGTACTGCGGTCGCGCATTACACGCTCCCGAAGAAGTGTTTGGCGCGATACGCGGTTGGAAGGACTCGTTTTAAAGCGGACTTTTTGTAGGTGCGGCAAGCCCCTCAAGCAGTGACTTGCCAGGTATGGCATCAAGCAAGGCCTTGGTGTAGTCCTGTGTCGGTGTTTCAAATACTTCGCTTACCGACCCGGTTTCAACCAGCACGCCTTCTTTCATTACTACGATGCGGTCGGACAAATAGCGCACTACGCCAAGGTCGTGGGAGATAAACAGCATGGTCAGGTCAAAGCGCTCAACCAGCTCAAGTAGCAGATCAAGTATTTGGGCCTGAATAGTAACGTCCAGTGCCGATACCGGCTCATCAGCAACTATGAATTCAGGTTTTGTGGCAATCGCGCGGCCAATGGCAATACGTTGTCGCTGTCCACCAGAAAACTCATGGGGATAACGCAGAACGCTTTCCCTGGACAAACCAACAGAATCCATTAATGCAAAGACTTCGGCTTCCAGTTCATTGCGCGTGCAAATGCGGTGCAATAAAAGCGGCTCTGCCAGGGTGTCATAAACAGTCATACGCGGGTTCAGGCTGGCATAGGGATCCTGGAAAACAATCTGCATATGCCGTCTCAGGGGCTTCATCTTTGCCAGGGAATAATGACTGATTTCCTCGTCGTTAAAATAGATTTTTCCCGATGCCGTGTTGACCAGACGCGTAATTGCACGGCCCAGGGTGGATTTGCCCGATCCTGATTCTCCAACAAGGCCCAGTATTTCATGGCGGTTAATATCAAGGCTGACCGAATTGACAGCAACAACCGTATCCTGGTTTTTCCCACCCGGAAATTCAACGACCAGGTCTTCAATTTTTATCATGGGGGCATTGGATTCCGAGGCAGCCTGCTTTTGCGTGCCTGGTACAGCCGCCAATAACTTGCGGGTATAGTAGTCCTGAGGGTTATTGAAGATAGTATCTCGATCGCCCTGCTCCACAAATTTGCCATATTGCATTACCCCGATCTCATCGGCGATATCTGCTACTACGCTAAGATCATGGCTGATAAAGATAACGCCAATGTTGCGACGCACTTGCAGTTCTTTTAATAACCTGAGTATTTGTGCCTGTACAGTTACGTCCAGGGCGGTGGTGGGTTCGTCAGCAATAATAATTTCTGGTTCGGTAACCAGGGCCATGGCTATCACTACGCGTTGCCGCATACCGCCAGAAAATTCAAACGGCCAGGCATTCATACGCTGTGCCGCATTTTTTATGCCGACTTCCTCCAGGATGTCTATACTTTTTTGCCAGGCTTCTTTCCTGCTCATACCAAAATGTAATCTGAGTGGTTCCATCAACTGATCACCAATCTTCAGATAAGGATTCAGAGTTGTCATGGGATCCTGAAAGATGATGGAAATGCCTTTGCCCCGAACCTTGCGTAGTTCTTTTTCTGACAGCCTTAATAAATCCTGATCCTGAAACATAACCTGGCCGGATTCAATTTTGCCAGGCGGCATGGGAACCAGGCCCAGCATGCTGTAACAGGCAACCGATTTTCCGGAACCGGATTCTCCAATAATGGCGAAGGTCTTTCCTGCCTCTACATTAAAACTGATGCCATCGACCGCCTTCACCACACCATTACGAGTGTGGAAGTAGATGGATAAATCCTGAACCTGAAGTAGCGACATAGTAAGGGCTATTTAATCTCTTGAAGCTTTTGGGTCGAGGGCATCACGCAGGCCGTCGCCTAGAAAATTCAGCGCAAATAATGTGGTGGTTAGTGCCAAGCCTGGAAATATAAGCAACCACGGGTATTCCTCCATAGTTTCCACACCATAGGAGATAAGCAGTCCCCAGGAGGATTCTGGCGGTTGTATGCCCAGACCCAGAAAACTTAAAAAGGCCTCCAGCAGCATCACATTGGGTATAGTCAGTGTGGTATAGACAATGACAGGTCCGAGCGCATTGGGAATAAGATGTTTCATGATGATGGCTGCAGGCGACAAGCCCAGTGAGATCGCGGCTTCCACATATTCCTGTTGCCTGAGACTCTGAATCTGCCCACGAACAATTCGTGCCATCACCAACCACTCAACGGCGCCGATTGCCAGAAACAGCAACAACAGATTGCGGCCAAACACCACCATAAGCAAAATAATGAAGATCATAAAAGGCAGAGCATAAAGAATGTCTACCAGGCGCATCATGAAGGCATCGGTTTTACCTCCGGCATAACCAGCGATAGCGCCATAAGTGACCCCAATAAGCAGAGCAACAGAAGTCGCTATAAAACCCACCAGCAATGACACCCTGCCGCCATACATAATCCTGGTTAGCATGTCTCTGCCAAATGTGTCAGTCCCCAACCAGTGTTCCATCGAAGGCGGAATGGCACCGAGTCGAAGATTTTGTTCTTCGTATCCATAAGGGGCAATCCATGGCGTGAGAAGACAAACAATCATTACGAACAATAGAAACCCCAGACCAATCATGGAGAGTCTGTTTTTACGCAAGCGTACAAGCGCATCTTCCCAAAGCGATGTGCCCTTGGGGATGTCATGGTCAAGTGCCTGAGCTGTTATTTTTGAAGTCATTATTTTTTAAACTGGTAACGCAATCTGGGATTAACCCAGGCAGCCGCAATATCAGAAAGTAAATTAAACACCACTATCAGCGTTGACAGGAAAACCGTAGTACCCAGGATCATCGTGTAATCCCGATTAAACGCTGCCTGCACATAAAATCTACCGAGGCCGGGAATCTGGAATATGGTTTCCACCACAAAGGAACCGCTGAGCAGCGCCGCAAAAGCTGGCCCCAGGTAGCTTATTACCGGCAACAGCCCTCCCCTTAAGGCATGTTTGAGAATAACCACGTATTCCGGCAAGCCTTTTGCTCTTGCGGTACGCAGATAGTCCTGAGACATAACTTCAAGCATTCCCGAGCGGCTAAGGCGGGCAATATAGGCAGCATACATTGCTCCTAGCGTGATACTGGGTAAAACCTTGTCCCCGTAAGAGTCCCCCCAGCCTGAGACCGGTAACCAGTCCAACATAATGCCAAATACCAGTACCAGAACCGGGCCCAGCAGAAATGAAGGCATGCAAATGCCTACCATGGCGATGCTCATGGGAACGTAATCCTGCATGGTATTGGGTTTAAGCGCCGCAATGACGCCCGCGAAGCTCCCGATAATGACCGCGATCAATAAGGCATATAGCCCAAGTTCTGCCGTGATGGGCAGTCCCTGAAGAATAAGCTCGTCAACGCTGCGTCCCGGGTAATAAAAGGAAGGCCCCATATTTCCCTGAACCAGGTCAGTGAGATAAGAAACATATTGTTGTAACGGGGGTTGATCAAGGCGGTATTGGGCTTCCAGGGCAGCCTGCACCTGGGGTGATACCGCTTTTTCACTGGAAAATGGTCCGCCGGGGGCTGCACGCACCAGAAAAAACGTCACTGTAATGACGGCTAAAATGACAGGAATGGCTTGTAAACTTCGAAGCCCGATAAAACGCCACATATAGGTCAGCCTGTTCTATTGGGAAGAGAGATAGACATATTTCCAGTTGTAATAATCCATAATGTTGGGCGGCATTCCTTTCAGGCTGGGATGTTTCAGGTGTTTACTCTGGTAGGTGTAAATAGGGATGATGGGCATGGCATTCATCAAAATGGCTTCAGCTTCCTGATAGAGTTTGAAACGTTCTTGCTGATCAAGAGTGGCCGGGGCATCTCGAAGAATCAGCTGGTCGTAACGGGCGTCACTAAAGCCTGTTTTGTTATTTCCCCCATCAGTAATCATCATATCAAGGAAGGTATTAGGATCAACGTAATCGCCAATCCAGCCACGTCTTGATATGGAGTAATTAAAGTTATCTGTAGAATCAAGATAGACCTTCCACTCCTGGTTCATCGGTGTCGCACTGACGCCCAGAGTCTCCATCCACATTTGCTGAATGGCCACAGCAATCTTCTGATGGTTCTCCTGAGTGTTATACAAAATATCAAACGATGGGAAATTTTCACCTCCGGGATATCCTGCTTCAGCCAGAAGTTGTCTGGCCTGTTCCGGATCATAGCTAAATGTTTCTGGAGGTTCATACCCCAGCGTACCCGGTGGAACCAGAGCATAAGACGACAGATAAAGGTTTTCCAGTATCGTTTCCACCAGCAACTGGCGGTCAATAGCCATGGAAAGTGCTTTTCGCACCCGTACATCATCAAACGGCTCTCGCGTAGTGTTTATCAAATAGTAATAAGTCCCCAGATAAGGAGCGATCTGAAGCAGTTCAGGCTGCTCACTGCGGTAAACCGGGATTTTGTCCAGAGCCACTTCATTGGTGAAGTGGATTTGCTCGTCTCGAAACATTCTTTCTTCAGTCACAATGTTTTCGGTGGGATAAAAGACAATAGCATTTAGTTTAACTTCGTCCGCATCCCAGTAGTACGCAGATTTTTCAACTCTGATATGGGAATTGACCTGCCATTCGGTGAGGGTGAATGCGCCATTGGTTACGATATTACCCTCCCGAGACCATTGCGAAAAGCGGTCGCTGGGGGAGCCGAAAGCAAGAACCGTTGCTGGATGAACAGGATAAGTACTGTAGTGATCAAATAGCTGTAACAGGAAGGGGGTGGGTTCGCGTAAAGTAACTTCCAGGGTGAGCTCGCCCAACACCTTGACCCCTACTTCACTAAAATCATCAATGACTCCGGTAGCAAAGCCTTCCGCATTAAGAATCGGGAAAAACATGTAATTATAAAGGCTGCCAAGTTCAGGGGTTAAGGCTCGCTCCCATGACCAGCGGAAATCTTCCGCAACCACTGCATCACCATTACTCCAACGGGCATTATCCCTAAGTTGAAAAGTGTAGACCCTGCCGTCTTCGCTAATTTCCCAGCTTTCGGCTACGCCAGGCTCTGGCTCCAGGGTATAGGGATTTTTAGTGACCAGTCCTTCGAACAAGGCACCGATAATGTGATGTTCGGGCACACCGGTTACGATATGAGGATCAATGCCTTGCGGCTCTGTGCCATTGCCTAAATGAAGAACGCCTTGCTGGTTACCCGTTATCACCCGCGATTCACTACTTCCTCCTCCACATGAAACGAGGAAAAGCGACAGCAATAGGACTGGAACCAGGGTTCTACTTAATATCATCTTGAACTATTCCTGCATGGATGTTGGAGTCAATGGAAACGCCGCCAGGAGGATTTAATCATTGGCTTTGTCTGGCAGCCAGTACTGGGCAAATAGAATAAACGGCCTGTTTGCTTAAGTCTAGAAGGTTTAACGTAATTGCAGAGAATGCACTGCAATCTACTTGAGCTATAAAAAAAAGGCCGGACTTCCAGAAGAAATCAGGCCTTTTTCAAAAAGTTGTTGCCCTGCTTAACGGATAATATCTGCCCTGTTCTGCAGGCCTGTTAGCAGTGCTTCAAAATCCGCATTAGCAGACTGTTGCGCAATAAAACTTTCCAGGCTGTTCAATTCAGTTTCATCAAAATCTTCCAGCGAGCCTTCATTGACCCCCTGTAATTCAATAACTACATACTCACCGCTATTGAGCATTAATCCATCAATAACCGTTCCATCGGTTTCAGGTTCCGACATTTCAAATATGAAATTAACCAACTGAGGGGGCAGAACCTGATCAGATCGTTCCAGGCCGTCAAGTTGATTCCAGCTCAAATTCTGTGTTTCCAACAAGCTGTCGATGTTTTGATCATTTTGGTAATTAGTCTTGATAGTCTCGCCCAAGCGAAGTGTTTGTTCCTGGATTTTCTCAAACTGGAGCATTATCTGAATTTCGCCACGGACATCTTCCATAGCCTGCAACTGTGGCTGATTATGCTCAAGTACCCGGATCACCACGCTTCGTGATGGGGTAATGGAGATAAGGTCACTATTTAGCCCATCCAGGAGTATCTGTGGACTAAAGGCTGTGTTGATGACATCGCTATTAGCAGCCACACCGACACCGCCACTGCGGCTAAACAATTGGGTGGTCTGAATCTCGAGCCCCATAAGCTGTGCAGGGTCAGTAAGATCAAAAGATTCAAAAGCCAGATTACCCAGCTCTTCGGAGCGCTGTAGAAAAAGTGTATCCACTTCATCTGACTTGAGATCGCGTTCCAGTCTTTCCCTGCTGTCTTCAAAAGACTCCAGAGCAGATTCGCTTCGTTCTGTCAGCTTGATCAGGTGAACGCCAAACTCTGTTTGTACAGGGGCTGAAACCTCACCCACTTCCAGAGTTAACAGGGCCTGCTCAAACGGTTCTACAAAATTATCCCCGGTTGTGTAGCCAACATCACCGCCTTCTTCAGCAGATCCCAGGTCGTCGGAATACTCCAGAGCCAGGGCTTCAAAGCTCTCGCCATTATCAATTCTGCTTTTCAACTCTGCGGCAAGAGACAAATCTTCAGCCATGCCTTCATCATCAAATGATTCCAGCAGGATATGTGCGGCGCGACGTTCAATCTGCGACTGATACTCCAGTTGTTCTTCTTCGTAACGCTGAACAATCTGTTCCTCAGTGACGACAACCTCATCAAAAATAGTGTCTTTATCAAGCTCGATGTATTGCAGAGAAACCTGTTCTTCAAGCATGAACTGGCTTTCATTGGTGGTGTAATATTCTTCAATTTCCTCATCCGTGACGTCAATATTACTTAACTGGGTATCCAGGCTTACCAGGATATAACGCAAATCACGGGTCTGATTGAGTAATTTGGCAATATTCTCGATTTCCGGTCTGGTTACAAAGCCGGACAGGCCATAGGCATAGGATACCTGGTTAATAAGGCCCTGTGAGGCCAGCGCAGCACGATAGGAGTTTGGGGTATAGCCCATGCTGGCAATCAACATTTGAGCGCGTTCGCCATTAAACACCCCATCAACCTGAAAATCCGCAGTCTGTGCGATTGAGCGGTCAATAGATCTTGAAGAAATAACCATCCCGGTGTTTTCTGCATACTGGAGCATTAATTCCTGCTGAATAAGCTCATTCAAAGCGGCTTCTCTGGCCAGGTCTTCATCAATACTGGAAAGATCCGTATCTGGCCCTAACGATTGCATCATCTCCTGCAACCTGATCTGAGTAGTTCTTTCTACTTCCAATTCATCAATATCAGTCCCATTTACAGAAACAGCGGGTGTTCCGTTGATGACAGATGAAACAATAGTGCTGGCTCCCCATGCACCGAATATTACGATGATGAACCAGACAAAAATCTTGGCTCCAATACCCTGGGAGTTATCGCGAATTTTTTGCAGCATTTTTTATTCCAGAATTTCAAAAATTATTGAGCTGATCAGTAACTATTAATAACGGTAACAAAACAATTCTTACTTCAGCGGGTGTTTGTTACGTCAAAACTTGGTAGTTCATTTTACTACTATTAATCTTTACTTCTAATTCTCTACTACTAACAAAAACAGAAGGCGCATCAAAGATGCGCCCTCTAGGAAATTTCCTGATTGTTTCGACTACTTTTTTTAAGTAGCCGAAATTAACGCCATCAGGAGTTAATGGCGTCTTTCAGAGCTTTACCAGCTTTAAAAGAAGGAACTCGAGCAGCAGCAATCTGTATAGGAGCTCCTGTTTGAGGATTACGACCAGTGCGGGCTGCACGGTCTTTTACATTAAAAGAACCAAAACCAACCAGTGCGACTGAGTTACCAGATTTTAATGATGAAGCAATTGCATCAGTCATAGCATCAATGGCGCGAGCAGCAGCAGCTTTTGGTAAGTCGGCAGTTTCAGCAACTGCATCTATTAATTCGGATTTATTCACGTTGTCCCCTTGTTATCATTTTCAGTTCAAGTTTTTGTGGAGTTTTTTTACTACGTTTTTGGAAGCGATTAGCCAGCCTTTAAATGAATAAACTTTATACCAACTGTGTTGAAGCAATGTCAAGGAATACAGGCTTTTCTAGTGTGTATTTATAGATTTTTTTCTTTTATCCTTGACTTCATTCTCAGTTGTTTTTGAGGAACCTTTTTCAAGTGCCTGAGTTTTATTATCTTCCGCCGGTTCAGGCATATAGGCAAGCGCGATTTCCAAAACTTCATCAATCCATTTAACCGGTTTGATTTTCAAATCAGCTTTGATGTTATCCGGTATTTCTTTCAGGTCCCTTTCATTTTCTTTTGGAATAATTACGGTTTTTATATCACCACGATGGGCTGCAAGTAATTTCTCTTTCAAACCACCGATGGGGAGCACCTGACCTCTGAGTGTTATTTCACCTGTCATGGCCACGTCTTTTCTTACCGGGATACCCGTTAACACGGAAACCAGTGCGGTACACATTCCAACACCAGCGCTGGGTCCATCCTTTGGTGTCGCGCCTTCCGGCACATGAACATGTAGGTCATTGTTTTCATGAAAGTTTTCTTTAAGCCCCAAGGTGGCTGCACGACTTCTGACCACGGTCAATGCTGCCTGAATTGACTCCTGCATAATATCGCCGAGGGAACCGGTCATGGTTGTTTTTCCCTTGCCGGGCGTTGCAACGGCTTCGATGGTAAGCAGCTCGCCGCCAACCTGGGTCCATGCCAGACCATTCACCTGTCCGATAGCATCTTCTTCTTCAGCTCTGCCGTAATCGTACTTTTGTACGCCCACATACTGCTCAAGGTCTTTGGCAGTAAGCTTCAGCTTCGGAGGATTTTTTTCCGACACATGTTTTTTTACAATCTTTCTACAAATCTTTGCAATTTCTCTTTCCAGACCACGCACACCTGCTTCACGGGTGTAATGCCGGATAAGAGTTAGTATTGCATCATCGGCTATAGTCACTTCATCTTCTTGCAAGCCATTATTTTCTTTCTGCTTTGGTACAAGATAACGACTGGCAATATTGAGTTTTTCATCTTCCGTGTAACCGGGTAAACGAATCACTTCCATCCGGTCGAGTAATGGACCAGGGATATTCATGGAATTGGATGTACAAATAAACAACACATCACTTAAGTCATAATCCACTTCCAGATAGTGGTCATTAAAATTATGGTTTTGTTCTGGATCCAGGACTTCCAGCAAAGCAGACGCTGGATCACCGCGATGATCCATACCCATCTTATCCACTTCATCGAGTAGCACCAGCGGGTTACGAACCCCAACCTTAGCCATTTTCTGTATTACCTTACCTGGCAAGGAACCAATATAGGTTCGGCGATGACCACGAATTTCAGCTTCATCCCGGACTCCGCCAAGAGCCATACGGACAAATTTACGGCCTGTAGCCCTGGCCACAGACTCGCCGAGAGAGGTCTTGCCCACGCCTGGTGGGCCCACCAGACAAAGGATGGGACCTTTGAGTTTCTTTACTCGTTTCTGAACGGCAAGATACTCAACAATCCTTTCTTTAACTTCCTTAAGGCCATAATGATCATGGTCGAGAATTTCTTCAGCCTTGGCCAGGTCAGTACGGATTTTCGATTTCTTTTTCCATGGCACACTGATCATCCAGTCTATATAGGTACGAACTACAGATGCCTCTGACGACATTGGTGACATCATTTTCAGTTTATTCAGTTCTGAGGTCGCCTTTTCCTTGGCATCCTTGGGCATTCCCGCTTCTTCTATTTTATTCTTTAACTCTTCGCCCTCATTGGGCACATCATCAAGTTCGCCCATTTCTTTCTGAATGGCCTTCATCTGTTCATTCAGATAGTACTCGCGCTGGCTTTTTTCCATTTGTTTTTTAACACGCCCACGTATACGTTTTTCGACCTGGAAAATATCAATTTCAGCCTCTATCAAGGACATCAAATGCTCAATACGCGGATTCAGGTTGGCCAATTCAAGAATGTTTTGCTTTTCCTGCAACTGAAGTGACATATGCGTTGCAATGGTGTCTACAAGTCGGCTTGGCTCATCAATACTGGTGATGGAAGTTAATACTTCCGGCGATATCTTTTTGCTGAGCTGCACATACTGGTCAAATTGAGAAAGTAATGAGCGCACCAGTATTTCAGTGTCTTTTTCTTCTGTAGTACTGCCATTCATACTGCTGGTGTCGGCTGTATAATAGTCGCCGTCAATATGCAGTTTTCGAATCTGAACTCTTTCCACGCCTTCAACGAGTACCTTTACGGTTCCGTCATTAACATGCATAAGCTGGAGCACAGAGGCCACAGTGCCGATTGTAAAGACATCGTCTTTACCAGGCTCGTCATCGGAATGTTGCTTTTGTGCAGCCAGAACCACTTTCTTGTCACCTGCCATCGCAGCCTTCAAGGCCTTGATAGATTTTTCCCTGGCAACAAATAATGGGTGGACAATTTGCGGGTATACAACAACTCCTCTCAGGGGTAAAAAAGGAAGGCTACTGGAAGGATTACTTACGTCCTGATTGTCCATAAATTATGTCAGACCTGTTGTATGAAAAGATGGTTACATTGAATTACAAATTCATCATGTTTACCAGAGAGTGGCAGGAAATGTTGATGAAATTGTGACGTTTATCTGGCCAGGGGATGAAAGCTGCCCCAGATACTGATCAAACCGGGTCAGTACTTGTGCCATACTGACCTATTTGAGGGCGAAATTGATTATTTCAAGCTGGATCTTTGCTACCAGAGATACTTTGCGCAGATTCTGCGGTTTCATACATCAACAAAGGCTCTGATTCACCGTTAATGACAGCTTCATCAATTACAACCTTTGTTACACCTTCCTGTGAGGGGATGTTGTACATGGTATCAAGTAATACCGACTCCATGATTGAACGTAAACCACGGGCACCGGTCTTTCTTTCCTGTGCTTTACGGGCAATCGCCTTGAGTGCGTCATCGCGGAATTGAATTTCAACGCCTTCCATTTCAAACAACTTGGCGTATTGTTTGGTGAGTGAGTTCTTTGGTTCCTTCAGGATTTTAACCAGAGCCTCATCATCGAGTTCATTGAGCGTGGCGATCATGGGTAAACGACCAACGAATTCCGGGATCAGGCCATATTTAACCAGATCTTCGGGCTCGACATCCTGCAAGGTTTCACCGACCTTCTTTTCTTGTTCCGGACTACGCAGTTCTGCCGCAAAACCAATGCCGCTTTTATCCGAACGATCGCGAATAATTTTATCCAGGCCGGCAAATGCGCCACCACAGATAAAGAGGATGTTGGAGGTGTCTACCTGTAGAAATTCCTGTTGTGGATGCTTGCGACCACCCTGGGGCGGAACTGAAGCAACTGTTCCTTCTATTAACTTGAGCAAAGCCTGTTGCACGCCTTCGCCTGAAACATCACGTGTTATTGAAGGGTTGTCAGATTTTCTTGAAATCTTGTCTATTTCATCGATATAGACTATGCCAATTTGCGCCTTGTCGACATCATAGTCACATTTTTGCAGAAGCTTCTGAATGATGTTTTCTACGTCTTCTCCAACATAGCCTGCTTCAGTAAGCGTTGTCGCATCGGCTATGGTGAAAGGAACATCCAGCAGGCGTGCCAGCGTTTCTGCAAGAAGAGTCTTGCCGGTGCCGGTAGGACCGATGATGAGGATATTACTTTTACTGAGTTCGACATCATCACCTTTAGCTTCAAAATTCAGCCGTTTATAATGATTGTACACAGCGACAGACAAGGTTTTCTTTGCCTTGTCCTGCCCAATTACATATTCATCAAGGGTGTCTCTGATTTCTTCGGGAGTGGGTAATTTGCGGTCTTCCTGATCGGAAGATTTTTCCTGAATTTCTTCCCGGATAATGTCGTTACATAGATCAACACATTCATCACAGACGAAGACGGAAGGACCTGCAATGAGCTTCCTTACTTCATGCTGACTTTTGCCGCAAAATGAGCAATAAAGCAATTTTCCGCCATCGTCATCTTTTTTGTCATCAGCCATTTATTCGTTGTCCTGGTTTCCCGGTTATATAATTTGCAAACCCACTATAAAGATTTCTTCCAGATAATCAAAACTTCTTGAATTTCTTAATTAATCAGCAAATAAGATGAGGGCAAATGGTGTATTTTACAAGTAATTAATTGCGCTTTTGTGCAAAATTGCTGTCTGCCTGGATCCCGGAATAAATCAGGCAAGTAGACATCCACCAATATCAGCATCCCTCGCCTGATCAGCCTTCAATTGAAGGCAGTATACGTTTATCCAGTACGCTATCGATAAGTCCATAGTTCACTGCTTCATCCGCATTCATGAAATTATCACGATCGGTATCCTTGGCGATCACATCGATTTCCTGACCAGTATGCTGAGACATTATCTGATTCAGACGGCTTCTCACATTAAGGATTTCCTGTGCCTGAATATGGATGTCAGAGGCCTGTCCCTGTGCGCCGCCGCTAGGCTGATGAATCATCATTCTTGAATGAGGCAGTGCAAAGCGTTTGCCTTTTTCTCCGCCGGTCAACAACAAGGCGCCCATACTTGCGGCCTGGCCAATACACATGGTACTGACATCTGGCTTGATAAATTGCATGGTGTCATAAATAGATAAGCCTGCGGTCACAGAGCCACCCGGGGAATTGATATAAAGATGGATATCCTTGTCAGGGTTTTCAGACTCAAGAAACAAAAGCTGTGCAACGACAAGATTAGCCATGTGATCTTCAACCTGCCCCACCAGGAAGATTACCCGCTCTTTTAAAAGACGCGAATATATATCGTAGGAGCGCTCACCCCGTGCGGTCTGCTCTACAACGATTGGAACGAGACTGCCAGTTTCCTGTTCAAACCCGGTTTTGTGATCAAAATTCTTCATGCGTTTAGTTCCTGCAGTCCGCTTATGCTAGGTGATTAAATATTCCGGGTTTGTCGGTTATTCCTCAGAATCGGCTTTTACCTCAGCTTCTTCTGCGGCCTGGATCTCCGGCTCTTTTTTATCCTTGCTTTCCTTGTCAGCTGCTGCCTCCGGCTTCGCAACAGGTTTCAGGGCTTCTTCATAAGATACGTTGGATTCAGTAACCTTGGCCTTTTCGATCACCATATCAATGACAGCATCTTCAAGCGCCATTGCTTCTATATTGGCCAACTGATCCTTGTCACTGTAATACCACTTAACAACATCTTCCGGCTTTTCATAGCTTTCTGCCATTTCTTCTATCAAACCACGCACAGTATCAGCATCAGGCTTCAAGTCATTTTTGTTGACAATTTCGCTCATGACCAGGCTAAGAATCACACGACGTTCCGCCTGTTCGGCAAACAGGTCATCCGGCAACATTGAAGGATCAATATTCTGGCCGCCACCAAACTGCTGCATGGCCTGTTGTCTGAGGCCATTAATTTCATTGGCTATCAGGGCTTTCGGCGCATCCACTTCATGAATTTCAAGCAATCCTTCGATGACCTGGTTCTTGATATTGTTACGGTTGGCATTTTTAAGTTCCCGGGTCATGTTGGCGCGCACTTCAGTTCTGAACGCATCCAGACCACCTTCTGCCACATCAAAGGAGCTAAAAAAGTCATCATCCAGTTCAGGCAGTGTCGGCTCACTGACGTTGTTCACGGTAATAGCAAATTCTGCTTTCTTTCCAGCCAATTCCTTGTTCTGGTAATCTTTCGGAAATGTCACGGGCAAGGTCAGGCTTTCACCGCCACTGACGCCAACAAGGCCTTCTTCAAAACCCGGAATCATGCGTTTGGAGCCCAAAATGAGGTTAGTGCCCTTTGCTTCGCCGCCATCAAACTTTTCGCCGTCGACAGAGCCAACAAAGTCCACATTGACCTGGTCTCCTTCCTGGCTTTTTCGATCCACTTCCTTGAATGTCTTACGTTGCTCACGCAGGGTTTCGATCATTTTGTCTATATCTGCATCCAGAATATCGGCTTGTTTCTTTTCGATAGTCACGCCGGAAAAATCCTTTAACTCAATTTCCGGGTAGACTTCGAAAGTAGCAATAAACTCCAGATTTTGGCCTTCTTCGAGATTTTTCGGCTCGATACTGGGTTGTCCTGCAGGCTTTACATTTTCCTTGGTAACAGCTTCAACCCATGACCGGCTGATAACCTCGCCTACAACTTCCTGACGCACACCGTCACCAAACCTGTTTTTGATTACCTTCACAGGTACCTTGCCTTTCCTGAATCCTTTCATATTAAAGGTTTTCGCGGCTTCCTGAAGACGGCTGCGTACCTGGCTTTCCACTTGTTCAGCCGGCACCTCAATGGTCATACGTCTTTCAAGGCCTGTAAGGGTTTCAATAGAAACTTGCATGGTGTAATCCTGATTGTTAGTTGCAAATACACGATTAAAAAATACTCGCTAATCAGACATCAATCTGTCCGACTGCAAGTCGCTAAACTTCATTTATTCTGGCAGAACTTTTTCGACTATTGAATAAACAATATTGCTACATTCAATAAATCTCGAGATTGTTCTTCTGGGCTGCTGGAAACAGTGGTTATAACCGCACACATCAAGGAAATAGCAAAGAAAACATGATGTACGGATATTTAAAAATACTACTTATAAATCAGATAGTTATTAATATAGCACCGGTAAGCAGGGCGGGATTGTGCCATATCAAAAAAGCATATTCAATAGCCTATCCTGAGCCGCTCTTGTTGAGTAATTAGCGGCATAGACAAGTTGCTGCCAGAAAGCCTGCATTTGCGCATCAAGAGCTTGAAATTTAAGCTCCAGGATAAATAAAAACCTATAATATTCAACATGATAGCGAATATTTTAAGAAGGTATATTAGATCGCTTATTTTTGAACAGTCATTTCAGGAAAAAAAAGATTTTTAAAGATTTTGTAAGTCCCTATTGGTAAATAGGATTTTGTTCACTGACCGACTCTAAGTGTATTTTTGGCTGAGCCTGATGCACAAATAATAACCATTTTTATACATTAAGTTTTTAACGTATCTGTTTGTTTGTTAAAAGTTTATCAAACCCTTGTTCCGTAATTTTATAAGCTAACATATTGATTTACAAAATAAAGCTACGTTTTTCGCCAAGTCTTAAGCACAGGCGCAGGTAATTATCTTGGCATACTTATTGCGTTCTATTATGACAAAGGCGGCATCATTATCTTGATCATCACTCGTTAGCCCGAGGCGAAAAAACCAGATGCTGACCACAGGCATCACATAAAAAGAAGATAAAAAACAGGACAATCGCCTTGGGCTAACGGAGACCAACTCTTTTTGCTCTTCCTGCTTTTCCTGATCTTCCTGCTCTGACTTGCTGAATCCCGCTTTACCCTGCAATCCTGCCTGCAAGCATGGATACCTTACCCGCTGCGCGCATTTGCACTACTACTCTGCCCGCCTTGCCTGTAATTAGTAAGTTAAAATTCGAAATTGCGCTTTTTATAGATAGAGCTTAACCAGGCATTGAATTATTCAAGGCTGTTGAGTATGGATTAGAGATCTGTCTGTTCTTTCAGGGGCTTGAAAACGATCAATAACTGCGGCAAAAGCGTCAGCGCTCCTGTTAATGCCAGACACATGGCCAAACTGGTTAACAACCCAAAATAAATGGTGGGAATAAAGTTGGATAGAATCAGAATGGAAAATCCGGCAACAATAGTAAACCCGGTGTAATACATGGCTTTTCCAATACTGCCATGACAATAGGTCATGGTTTCAACATAATTATTGAATTCCGGAAAGCGTGATTTAAAACGATGCATATAATGAATTGTATTATCTACGCCAATACCCACAGAGATTGCCGCTATAGTTATTGTCATCATATCGAGAGGTATCCCCAGCCACCCCATCAGTCCCAGCACTGATAATGCTGCAAGAATATTTGGAATAATGCCAATCAGGGCCAATTTCCATGACCTGAACAGCACCAGAAACATCGCGGTGATTACCAGCAAGACCATGCCAAGTGTCAGAATTTGTGACTCAAACAGACTTTGCAGCATATTGTTATAGAGAACCAGCATGCCCGTCAGATGGACCTGTTCGCCAGAATATCCAAACTCCTCGCTTAGTCCCTGACGAATATTCTTCAGCAAATCAGCACGCATCAGCCCTTCAGATGTTTCCAGTACCCTGATGGAAAATCTAATCTGATCATCTGCTACAGAAACATAGGGCTTGAGCAGGCTTTCCTTGTAGCTATCCGGAATTTTATTGTAAAGCACCGCGAGCTCAATACTGTCGAGCGGTTCATCTTCGTTAAGCTCATAGGCAATATTCAGCAAGGTCGCCAGGGAAAGCACTTTTCCGGTTTCAGGCAAGGCATCAAGGTAATCATGTATGGCAATGATTTCCTGCATCTTGTCGCTGGTAAACCAATAGGCCGCTGCATCGCCCTCTTCTTCCTCACCAAAGTCATCAAATTCATCAAAATATTCATCTTCGGCAAAGGGATCGTCACCGAAGTCTGCCTCTGCCTGGCCCTCGTCAAACGGATTGGGTGGTCGCATATCGATGATGACATCCAGCGGTGTCGTGCCTCCCATATTCTGATCTATGGCCACCATACCCTGATAAATTTCGGTACTGTCATCAAAATAATCGATAAAACTGTTTTCAACTTGCAGACGAGTGATACCAATACTGCTGGCAATAAATAGCAGGCCTGCAACCAGTAAAATAAAGGGCCCGTTTGACTGGGTGAATCGCCCTATTGAGGGCGTAATATCTATGGATTTATTCATGACCCGGGAATTACTTTCCGGGAGCAGGCCGAGCACTGCAGGAAAAATCAGAAAGGTAAGCAGGAATGCACAACAAACTCCCATCACCATCATCCAGCCAAAATCGATAATGGGGGGAATATCACTGATTACCAGGGATCCAAACGCAACAATAGTGGTAAGACTGGTGTAGGCGCACGGTTTTATCATGCTTTGCAGGGTAAGTTTCAGGCGCTCATGGTGGCTTAGTGAGGCTTGCTCAACCTCCAGTTCCCTAAAGCGGACAATGAGATGTACCGTTAACGATACGGTGATGATAAGTAGCAGGGAAATAAAGTTTGATGAGATTACAGTAACAGCCCAATCCATCAAGCCGAGCAAGCCTATCACGCATATGGCTATAGCTGAGCCACAAAGCAATGGAATGGCTACATATCTTGCCTTGCGGAACAGGTATGCAAGGGAGGCGATTATAAAAAAGAGTATCGCCGCCCCAAAAGTAAACAGATCATTACGCACAAAAGTGACAAGATCATCAGCAATCATGGGCACGCCACCGAGATAAATCGTGGCACTGTCTCGATATTTTTCCAGAGTTATCCGGATATCCGCAATATCTTCATGCAATTGCTTCGCTGCACTAACTCTGGCAGCAGTACTCAGAGCCTCGACATCTTCAAGGCGTATTGCTTCGCTTGCTGTCAGCCCCGTTGTCCCATCCAGTTCACGCAGGGCAGTTCGTTCCTCAAGTAACAATGCCAGCGCTGTATCAGGCGTAAAATTGACTATCAGCGCGGTGGTGAGACCGTCTTCACTCAGCAAAACATTGCGGTAGGCATCACTGCTCATCAGATCGTCCCTGGCATTGGACAGGTCTACTTCGGCAGATTCGAGGGTAATGATGTTATCTGTGATTTCACTCAGGGAAACGTTCGCGACCTTGAATAAGGGCAAATCAAAAATGCTATCCACGGATTCAACACTGGCAATCTGTTCCAGTTCACTCTTCAAGGCCTTGAGTTGCCTAAGAGATGGGGAAGTAAAAAGGCCCTGGTCCGGGGCATAGGTGACAAAGACAAAGTCACCAGCTCCATAACGGCTGTTGATCAGTCTTGAGTACTCAAGGTCCGCATCACCCTCCACCACCAAAGAATCAGCAGAGGCATCCATTCTGAATTGCTGGGTGTTCCAGCCAAGGAACAGGGTCAATAAAAGAACGCCCCCCAGAACCGTATATGGTTTGCCAAGCACCAGCTTAATGTATTTTTCAAAGAACATAATTGTGAAAAGCGTTAACGAATTCCATTTTAAAAAAGCGAGGCAGTATACCACCTGACCATGACAAAACCGCTACTCTTCCCGTCACCTCATAGTGAGAAAGCTCAGGCAATCAAAAATGTGGGATTTTTTCCCTCAAGAGACTATAATTTGCTACATGCAGGAAAATCAATCACCAACTCAGGTAAATAGCGCAGTGATTACAGCGCTCAGAAAGGTTCTGAGACCGCTGGTTAAGTTCATGGTTGCGAACCAGATTACCTATACCTATCTTAGCAATATGCTTAAGGCTATTTACGTGGATGTCGCTGAAAAGGACTTCCCTGTCGCCGGGAAAAAACAGACTGATAGCAGAATCAATTTGTTAACCGGTGTGCATCGCAAAGACGTAAAGCGTCTGCGGGCGGAGCCTGAAAGTCAGGACAGCAGGCCTGCGAATATTTCCATTGGCTCACAACTGGTTGCGCGCTGGGTTGGCGATAAAAGCCTGCTCAATCCTGATAACTCCCCTCGAAAACTGCCCTTGCAGGATGACAATGAATTCAGCAACCAGTCCTTTGAAGGTCTGGTAAGTAATATTGCCAAGGGCGATATCAGGCCACGTGTTGTGCTGGATGAACTGATGCGTCTGGACATGGTTGAGCTGGATCCGGATCATAATGTGATACTCAAGACCAAAGCCTTTACGCCAAATCGTGGGCAGGAAGACAAGCTTTTCTTCTTTGGGAAAAATGTACAGGACCATTTATGTGCAGGTGTTCACAATTTGGGTGGAGAGCAGCCACCTTTCTTTGATCGCAGCGTTTATTATGATGAGCTGTCAGCTGATTCTGTTGCGCAACTTAGTGAACTCGCCGATAAGCTGGGCATGGAAGCGCTGATCAAAATGAATGAAAAGGCATTGGCTTTGCAAACAGCAGATCAAGGATCAGCTGATACCAGTTTCAGAATGAATTTCGGGATTTTTAACTACAATGAGAATTATCAAACCAATGTACCGGGTGCACCGGAAGATGACCGGCAAGATGAAATATCAGATCCCCAGGGCCCATTAATCTGAGCGCTGGAAAACGTAGGTATTTACTCTCAAACGCGATAAAATGGAAAAATGAAAAGCAGCAGGCCAAACATAGCCCATAAAGCAACCACATTGGTGGAGAATCACTCTTCTGTGGCTTTCCTGCTTGCCGTGCTGTGCCTTGCGTTTGCTGTCAATTATTTTCTGGTTGGCCCTGGTAGCGATGGTGGTAGTGGTCTGGGTGGTACAGGCAGAACCGGCGGTGAAAGCGGCTTCGGTGGAACCGGAAAAGGACCTGATATGGGGTCTGGATTTAAACTGGGCGCCAATGATCAGGATTCTTCAAACAGCGAAGACTCCCTCAGTGACATTTTGATCCCGAATTTTGATGAATTCCGTGATGCGACCAATACTGAAAATTCACTGGCAATGCCCTTCCCTGCACTTGCAAAAGATAATGGCTCAATACCAGAGACTCCCGAGTTCGATATTTCGATGTTGAAACTCACTCCACTGCCTAAGGTTTTGCCAAAAATAGCGCCAGACAATCGCTCTGCAGAGTCTCCCGATACAGACATATCATCTATCGTAGAAACTATCTCATTGGCTGAAGTAAAAGTAATTGATGAAGTTAGGGAATCAACAGACTTTGACAATCTTGTAGGTATTGAAATCAATCAACTGGCTAATGAAACACTGCTCTCCAGTCTGGAGATTTTGAACCGCTTAATGCTCGTTGAAGCACAAGCCAATCTGTTGCAAAGCACAGCCTCGAATACCTCTGCTATTGACAGTGATGTTCAGGTAATTGGCGACCTCGACAGTGAAAACATTGCCCTGGCTGATAACACTATTCGCAACAGGATTGCTCTTCCTGCAAGACCTGAACGTCCAGACCGGCTTAATGTTCCTGCCCGTATCGCACCGGTACAACGGGTTAATATTCCTACCCCGCCTCCAGTACGACCAATGCGTACCCTGTCCACAATATTAAATCGTTAAACGCTCTTTTTCTGCGTCGCTAATTTTCTGTTTAAACTTATTTTCTGCGCCATAGACCAGCGCCCTTCTGCAGTTGGCTGTGGATTTTTATATGATTTCTTACAGAGTCAATTGTCAACTGCCAAAGTCTTAAGGCAATGTATAGGAAGCTTGCAAACCTATAATTTGATCTGCACTGCTGGCCGTAAAGCCGACTATTGAATAGAGCATGAAATTCCATTGCTTGCCCAGGTCATAGGACAAAAACGGCATGATTTCATGGCTCTCAAAGGCATTGCTGGACGCTCTTTCACGATAGTCATATATGAGCCCCAGAAACGTATTATCGCCATATTGACGCATCAATCCCAGCGAGGCATAGAAGGAGTTCTCAAGGTCAAATAAGGGGGTTTTACCTCGCTGGCGGTAGCCTAGCGTCGAAAAATAGGTATTCCTTTCCAGGGTTGAATAGAAATCGAGTTGGTAGCCCAAATCCAGTTCTCCGGTGCCCAGGTCCCTGCTTTCATCTGCCGTGGGCAGTTTGGCCTGCAAAGTGAAATCCACAAATACCCGGTCATTCAGCACAGGAGGAAATTGATAGGTCGCTGACAAAAACACATCTCCAATACCGCGCTCATCAACAAACTCATTGCTCTCATCACGGTCACCACCAATATTGCCGGTTTCGAAAAACACATCTCCAGGTCCCTGCAAGGCCAGATAAGGTGCCGTCACTGATAGTACCCAGGGAAACGTTGTTAACTCATAGGAAACCGGGAAATAGGCGATATCGGTCTCCTCAGTAGAACCATAGTCACCCTGACTGAAATAAGAGCCCAGCGTAAACTTATGGACATTAGGGTCATCCTGAGCGGCAGCCGACTGGCTGATAAAAAGTATTAGCAGGAAAAGGAGGTTTTGAGTTGCATGCAGGCTTGAGGGGAATGTTAGATCTTTCATGGGAAGGTTCCAGCTACAGCCTTGTGGGATAGGCCGTACCCTCTATAGATACATTAATCGGGTAATTTGTTAACGCAGAAGCTATAAAATTGTTAACGGGTAGGCCTAATTACCATCACCCGACTATACAGACTGCATCTATAGAGTAAAGATACGGACTATTAATACAATTTGAAAACTCTTGATATTCACCACCTCCTGTTTAT
>Ga0181561_10001315_pt1 | contig 22000 bp, 13 predicted proteins | sample 011ome_19_FD_133760 | JGI IMG/M metagenome (GOLD analysis project Ga0181561, IMG submission 133760) | Coastal salt marsh microbial communities from the Groves Creek Marsh, Skidaway Island, Georgia - 011510BT metaG (megahit assembly) | ecosystem: Environmental > Aquatic > Marine > Intertidal... | reverse complement strand
CTTTTTGGAAAAAATGCACAAACGACACAAACGGACAAAAAAAGTTTGACTCCTGTGGGGGTTTAGGGTGTGTGCGTGATTTTTTTTCCCTTGATTCGTAGAGGGAAGAAAAACGTTGTGTGTTGCGTCTCGCGAGGACGAGAGGTGTTAGTGGCGCGCGCTGCTTTGCACGCAGATACGAACAGAAAGAAACACACACACACACACACACAGAGAGAGAGAGAGAGAGAGAGAGAGAGAGAAAGAGAGAGAGAGAGAAACATGGAGCGCCGACCACCACCGTCGGATGATAACACCGGAGGCGGTAAAGCGTTTAATAATAACAACAACAACGAAGATAATAACAGCAACGATGGTGGGAACAACGAGAATAATAATAATAACAACAACAACAACAACAACAACGGAGAAACCGTTGAAGTGTTCGGAGGCGACGTGTGGTCGTCCGGCGCGGTGCTGGCGCTCGTCCTCGCGTGGATGTTTAAAGCCGCGACGGAGAGGTGCACGTGTTGAAGAAGGAAAAGAGAGAGGAGTTTTGTTTTAGAGAGAGAGAGAGAGAGAGAGAGAGGATGTCCCAAGAGCTCACTCCTGAACAGAAAGCTCGGATCGAGAGGAATAAGCGAGAGGCGTTGGAAAGACGGAGGAAAAGCGCGCTGTCGCTCTCGCTGGCGGACGTGGACAATAGTCGCATCAGGAGAGTGCACGTGCACAGTGATAGGATTCGAAGGTTAAACGGCGATGATGTCGAATGTAACGAAGGAGGACGTTACGTGTTGTATTGGATGCAATCGTCGCAACGCTCGCGATATAACGAGGCGTTGGAGGTGGCGATGGAGAGAGCGAACGCGAGGAAAAAGCCACTCGTCGTGGCGTTTGCTTTGACGTGCGATTATAAGGACGCTAACGAGAGACATTATAATTTTATGGTGAAAGGGTTGTTAGATGTGAAAGAAGGATTGTCGAGACGGAAAGTTCCATTTTTCTTGGTGACAAAGAAGAAGAGAGAGGAGGAGAAGGAACGCGAGGTTCAAACAGAGATTGGGGCAGGTATTCCGGAGGCTATTCTTTCCCTGTCCAAGAATGCGATTGAGATAATCACAGATTGCGGATATTTGCGCGTGTTAAGAATTTGGCGCGAAACGCTCGCGCGGAAAGTCTCTATACCAATCACGGAAGTTGAGACGGACGTGGTCGTTCCAGTGTTTGCGCACTTATCGTCGCGACCGAAATTGGACGTTTCGGCTGCATCATTTCGTTCGTTCGCGCTGCCGAAATCTTTCGAGCACACAGAAAACGTGCCAGATTTGGAAGAAATTCCAGCTTTATGGAACAAGGAAGATGCAGAAAACGCGCGAGTATCTGCGTTTGAAACACTCAATGACAGATTTGCGTTCGTCATTGACGGTAAAATTGCATCCTCCTCCTCTTCGACAGCGTCAGAACAAACCGCCGAGGATATTTTGTCCGTCTTAAAAGCAAAATTTGGGTTAAAAGAAACGCCAAGTATTCCGAAATGCGATAAATATCACGTCGGAGGCGAAATCGAAGCTATGCACAAACTCGAAGCGTTTCTCGATCCAGTGATATTGCGCAAATACGGTGAACTTCGCAACGATTGTTCGCTCGGACTCCAATCGCATCTCGCGCCATACATCCACTACGGTCAGATTTCCGTCTTGCACGTCGCCAAACGCGCGCGAAGGTTTGCGGCTTTACATAAAAGCGATGAAAAGATTCAAAGAAGCGTGGAAGTCTTTCTCGACGAACTCATCATTCGAAGAGAGCTTGGGATCCAATTCGTAGTAAAGAAAAGAGACACGTACGATACGTTCGACGCGTTGCCGATTTGGTGCATTAATACACTCGAGAAGCACAGAGACGAAAGGGAGACGAGGTACACGTACGAAGAGCTCGAAAAAGGACAAACGGACGATCCTCTGTGGAACGCAGCGCAGAACGAATTACGCCTTTCGGGAAAAACGCACAACTACACTCGAATGTACTGGGGTAAAAAAGTCGTCGAGTGGTTTCGTGATTCGAGAGAAGCGTGGACCGTTTTGATGCGATTGAACGATACGTATTCTCTCGATGGTCGCGATCCGAATTCTTTCACGGGCGTGGGATGGGTGTTCGGACTCAACGATAGATCGTTCCCGGAGGCTCCCGTTATGGGCGAAGTTCGACGAATGTCCATGAGCGGGTGTAAAAAGAAATTCGGCAAAGCCATAGACGCGTACATAGAACGGTGGAACGGTCAAAGAGAAAAAGGCGGCCGACAGGTTTCGATTGCCAACATGTTCAAGAAACAAAAGAGATACTGAAAAAACATCAAATAGATTGTACAGATAGAAATAGTGATACACGTTATAAAAACACATTTTGTAAACTAGAGCTGCTACTTTGAAAGGCCGTATTGGATTGTAGTCGTTGCGCTTCATTTTTTGGGGAGCACCAATTTCTCGCGTTCGCGTTTTTCGCTCATCGCCTTCTCATATACCGCTTCGAGAAAGTCTTCGAGTTTCATCGGCCCGTCGCCAATGTTTCGATTTATTCCCGCGAAGGTCAAAAATGGTAACTTTCGGAGCGCTCTGCCGCTCAATCCTTCCGTTGCCTTCTCTAATTTTCCAGAAGGGTCTACGCCGACGTAATTTTCCGGACATCTGTCTATAATACCTACTCGCGCGAGTTCTGTCAACCAGGACATCATAATTTCACGCCGGGCTTTATGCCCTGGATTTCCAACGTATACCTTAACATCTGCGCGATCGATAAATGCCACATCAATCGCTTCGGTCACGTTGCTCGTCGTCAATACCATCGCGTTCTTCTTCTCCTTCAAAGCGTCCAACTGAGTCAACAACGCGTTCACGACCCGAATGGCATCCGAAGGTTCTGACCCGGTCGCTTTCCTCGCTGCCGCTAACGATTCCACCTCATCCACAAGAACAAACACAAACGTGTCCTCGTCCTCGGTCAACTCTTGGATCTTCTCGAAAAGTTTACCGACCAACTTACCGCTCTCCGAGAACCATTTACTGAATAGGGAATGCGCGTTGATTTCCACCAAGACAGGTTCTGAATACGTATCGAGCATCTGTATCGCCAACTTCTGCGCTAATCCTTTGCACATGGTCGTTTTTCCAGTTCCAGGAGGTCCGTGTAACAGCACTACTCTATTAAACGCCACCAACGACGCGTTCACGTTCAAGTTGCCAAACTCCAACGCCGTCTGCGCGTAGTTTTTCAATCGCGACTTCGTGTCGTCATCAAAGTACAGAGAGTCCCAATACTCGCTAAACTCTCGACAAGGCAACGCGTATTCTTTATAAGTCGCTATTTCGTCGTCGTCTTCTCGCTCCTCTCCGGCACCGTCTTCGTTGATTTCGTGCACGTGTACGCGAAAATCAATCTCATAAAACATCAGACTGGGAGTTTTTTCAACAGATTCCTCGACGCGGTCATCGAAATAAAACGTGATCTTCTCGCAGTTTTTCCTCAAAAACGCCATCGTCTCTTCCTCCTCTCCCTTCCCTTCGTTTCTCTCGAGCTCAATCGCGTTCGACGCGAGCACTTCTACGCTCCCTTTCCGTTCGAAATAGTCCAAAACGTGTTCTCGAATCCGATTTTTTTCCGCGGTTGAGTTCTGTGTCAAGCGCACTTCCACGTCGCATCTTCTTCGCGCTAACGCACGAACATTCGTCGTCGTCGTCGTCTCGTCGTTTTTCCTTCTCTTTGTGGCGGCGGCGGCGTCGCAGTCGCTGCCGTTCACGGTCGAAAGCGCGTCTCTTTTCGTGGTAGCTTCGGTGAGCGACATCTCTCTCTCTCTCTCCTTCCTTTTTTTTTTTCTGTCGCGAGTGCGTTTGAATTTTTTTTCTGCTTCTCTTTTGGTGGGGTTTAGGGTTGCAGGGGGAAAAAGAAACCCCAAACGTTCTTTTGGAACATCATTCCGCACACTAAACAACGGCTCTATTTAAATATATACCTTCGTCGGGGGGGTGCTCAATACTTTACCTTTAACCAACCATGCCGCCTCGTAAAAAGCCAACGGAGCGCAACGTCATCTCCCGCGCCGTGAAGGCGGTGCAGTCGCAAGCGATGAAAATCGTCGGGTCACAAAGTCCCCGAGGACGGACGACGGTACGGATGCAGATTTTTTTCTATCGATTTTCAATTCCCGAACCTTAAATTTAGCGCAATGGAACCTTAAATACGACGACGAATATACGCACCCCGCGCGAAGTTTCTTTCTCTCTTTTGATTCGATAGATCCGCGCTGACGCGTTTTCTTCGCTCGATTCTGATTAAACAGGAGGCGATCGGGTCGTTCGATGAGGACGAGAACACCATCATCCCGACGCAAACCGCCAACCAGGCTCGGGGCCAATTCTCCTCGGGGAACGACACCTCCGCAGCTGGGCACCAGTTGCACTCTCCAAACAAAGTGTTGCCGGTGGTACCTATGATACCGCTGCCGAGAGAGCACCGCACGAGAGACGACAAGAACGAAAAAAATCGTCCACCAAACTGGGTTCAACGCACGTGCGTCGGTCAGAACTGCGTGAAGAGGCAAAAGAGCGGACGATATCTCCGTAAGCCCGGGACGGCGGACGGCGACGACCAATATTTGTGCTTCACGTGTTGGTCACATGAACACGTGGCGAACGCGAACAGGATGTGTTTCGTTTGCGATCGAACGCACGCCGGTGGTTGTTGGTACAAGAGTAAATTGCACGAAGGGAAGGATTTGTGCACTCGATGCTACGAGCGCGAACGAAGAGAGCGTTTGCAATCCACCGGGACGATGAAGTGCTGGTGCTGCGGCGCCACGCGCTCGAGCTCAAAGTGGAGAACGAGTAAAGACAAGTCGGAGGGGACGAAGGATTTGTGCAACAAGTGCTACTTGAAAGAGTGCCGTGCGACGAAGTATGCCACGGTAACGGGGAAGTCCTGCTGCGTGTGCCAGACGCAAATTACCACGGAGTGGAAGAAGAGCGGGTTGGCGGCTGAAGGAGAAAACAGCGACATTTGCGAGCAGTGCTTTCGCAGAGAGCCCGGGCACGCCTCGTTGGAGCAATAAATTGTTAAGTGCGAGCGAGTGAAAAGAAGAAAAAGAAGAGCGAAAGAAAAAAGAAAGAAAGAGGGAGACACCGAGAGGGGTCGAACGTGTGAAAAAGAAGGCGAACATACACATGCACACACGACGCCCTCCATTTTACGTTTTGTTTTACACTACATACTATAAACGTTTTAATTGAATTTACATTACAGACAAATACAGACAACATTTTTTACTAAAAACAAGCCCCCCCTTTCTACGTCGATTCTGCAGCTGAGATTGTTTTGCGAGCTAAAGAGCTTCCTTTCACCTCTTTTCTTTCTCCATTCGGACCAAAGTTATCCCATAACAACCCCCACGTGCTCCAATCCTCCTCGCTCGGGTTGGGCTTTTGGATTCTAGAGACTAAAGGGTCGATCAGTTGGTGCGTGATGCGCGTGTTCTCGTAAAAGTGAGTGCGTCCTCTCTTGACTTTGGTCGATCGCATCAGAGCCGCGTCAGCGAATTTGGAGCTGTATAGTAACAGCTGGACGTCGGCTTCGCCTAAAAGGGTCATATCAACCATAGATTTCAACCACGCGCTTCGAGGGTCGCTCGCGACGCACGAATCCGAGGAGTCATCGCAGACGCCAGTGTTGGAGAACTTCACGTTGCCGAAAGAGCCAACGGTGCTCAAAACTTCTGTCCCGTTTACTCGTAAAACCTTCAACGCCTCCGGTGAATGCAAGATAGCGTTGATGGCTGGTGAATCTGTCGTAAAAAATAAACCCAACGGATCACTTTCTTTCAATCGAACGTCTCTCATCAAATCGGCGAGACATTTCAAGAAGAGCGTCATGGGCGCCGATCCGCCGTCGGCGTCTTCTTCGTCGCTTTCCTCGCGCCAACTCACTCTGTGCTCATTTTTAATAGGACATTTTGGTTTCGGATAATCTCGCTTCGTTCTCTCCGTCGCTAAAAGGTTGTCTACGGATGCTAAGCTTGGCTCTTTTACAACTCTTGGAACATTCGTGGGCGGTTGGACTTGACTCATATCCGCAAAGCCGGTGCGAATGTGCGCACCGACGATCTGCTTCCACCCTCTTCTGGACATTTCCTCGAATGCCGGAAGCAAGGCTATTTTCAAGTGCTTCCTTGGCGTTAGCATCTGTGCTCCAAAACACGAGCCTATTCCGCATCCTTCGCCGCATTTGCTCGACGTAAAATTGTTCTCGAAATTGATTGCCCACCGATAGGACAAACAAATCCCCCAATCGGACGGTTTCGGATGGCACCAGTGGCCAAAGTTCGTTTTGATTCGAATGCGAGCCACGCGAGCTGCTTGAAATTTCGGGTGCTCCATAGTTCTTACGACTGAATTCTCATCAGATGCTGCGTAAAACCCACCTTTGTATCTTTCCGGTTGCTCGTCGCCAATGTACGCGCCTTTTTGACTCCACGTAAACACAGTCTCTTCGAAATCACCATCGTCGAACAACTCTTTCTTCGCGCGTCGTCTCTTTCCTTTATCCCATTTCCAATCAATGTCACCATAGCCTATAAAATAATCTCCCAAATCAAACTGGCACTTTCTCGCTAAATCCTCGTATGTTTTAGAATTTTCAATCTCGTCGCCTTCAGAGATGCCCAATCCGTCGCATTCTGCTTTTTGCGTCTTGACATACGCAGCTCTCCCCGTCGAGATGCCGATGATGAACAACTCTTGATAATGTTGCATTTCGTCTCCTATGCCGTTCTGGTAATTCTCCGACCAGTCAATGATCACGATTTTGTTCGTTTTCAAATCATCGTACCTCGGCTTCAACGTCTCTTGGAAATACGTCTTCACTACTTGGCATTGATTTTCGCTCAATCCTATAGAGCCGTCCCGTTTGCGTATCATGTAATCGAACCGCTCGACGTCTTCTAGATCTTTCGCGGTGAACTCCACGAAACTTTTCGGCTTTTGGTCTTCGTCTCCTTTTGGCGCTGTTTTCTGTTCTCGATCGTTTCGCTCTCCTCTCGGCTCCACTTCTTCTTCCGTTTCTTCTCGTCCTTTGCCAGATGCCGCCGTTTCTTCTCGCGCTTCCTCTTCTACTGCAACTACTACTACTACTTCTTCTTCTACGCTCTGCGCTTCTTGTTCTTGCTCTTGATCTTTAGTCGTAACATCGGAGGTCGCCTCTTTTTCCTCTTTCACGTGCACCGTCGTCGACGCTTGCGGTTCCTCGTCCTTCGCGCTTTCCATCTTCTCTTCTTCTTCTTCTTCTTCGATATCTCGAAGTTCGACTTTCTCGGACGACTCATCGCTCGGCCTCTCGTACTCCACCTCTTCCACTTCGTTCATGATTTCTTCCTTCGTCGGCGCGTCGACGACGTATCTGTCTCCTAAAATCGTTTCCCGGACGGAATCAATCAACCCGCGCCGGTAGTAATGATACGAGGAAGCGCTTTTCATCAAATCGAAGTCGTTGGTGGTGTTTACCCCGGCCTTTCTTGGTCCAAAAGCAGTAAACGTGATGTCAAAGACTACGACGACGATCACGAGCAACAGACACAAAAAAGATCGCTTGAGCCAAAGCTTGAGGGTCTCGCGCGTTGGCCTGGTGGATTTCACGATGGGTTTGATCGGGAGGAGCACCATCCCGTCGTTTGTCTAATGGTGGTGGAAATGGTGTTTTTGATGAGCAATTTTCACTTTTCACATCGTACTTTTCGTGAGATTATAAAAGGCACAAAGCGCGACCGAGCATGAAAAAAATTGTCCGCGAATCTCCATCTCTCTCAAAAGTCTATGCGTGTACATCATTCTTCGTATAGTATTACAAGTTTCGGGCAGTTTTCTGCCATCTCATACCTCCTATTCGTTGTTATCTTTAATGCTCTTGAATGCCGAACGCGTTATCGGAATCCGACTCCGAATCTTCGTCGTCTTCCTTTATCTCTTCTTTCTTTTCTTCTTCTCGAGGACGCTTGGTTCCGGTCGCGTCCGCTTTCGTCTCTTTCGATTCGGTCTTCGCGACCGTGTTGAAAGCACCGGCGTCGTCGTCGGAATCGTCGTCGGAATCGTCAGATTCAGAGCCTTCATCTTCATCATCATCATCATCATCATCATCATCTTCGTCAGATTCGGATTCCTCCCCTTTGAAATCTTCGTCCGAGTCGTCGTCGTCGTCGTCGGAATCTGAGTTGACATCTTGGAGCATATCTTGCGTCGTGTCCTCTTTTTTGTTTCTTTTCTTTGTCTTTTCTCCATCTTCTCCCGCATCGTCGTCACTTTCCGCTGGCGCTTCCTCGCATACAACGGACAGCCACTCTCGGACCTGCAACAAATATTCCTTCGAAATGTTCAAAAATTCGTACTCGACCCCGTCCAATTTACACGCTAAATCAAAGTTGCTCGATCCTCCAGCTTCTGCTCTCATGATCCGCAACTCGTCTAAATCCTCCACCAAAGTTACAATCGCCGGACGTTCGAGAAAAATCAAATGTTTCCTCAACAAAAACAAATACCCGTCGTTGAATTTCAACACGCACTTGATTTTAACGAATCCTTTAGCGTACTCTTTTACCCCGCACGATTTCACGAAACATCTCATTAACCCTACTGAATTCTTCAACGTATCTTCTTCGCTCAAATCGTGCTCGCCAACCGTGAACGCTTCTTTCACTTCCTCCTTCGACATGCCGCCTTCGCCTCCCTCGCCAAAGGTCACTTTCATTTTTTTCTCCGCCGCGGATAACTGGGCCCTCGATTGCCACACGATAGCTTTGATTCCAGCTTTCACCGACGGCAATTTCACCTCTTCTTTCAAAGAAACCACCAAATATTGCGTCCCGTTCGAGTCATCCGTCGCTAACACCGCAAACGTGGCCATATTCTCTTTCGTCAGCAACAAACTCTCCTTCTTTTTCGGATTGCAAGAGTACAACAAAAGCGAAGACGAGTTTTTCATCTTATACACGTCAAATTTCCCTCTCGGCGTGCTAAACGACACGTCTCTGGTCACAAAGTCGTACTGCTCCGGCTGTGGCGGTTCGCTCGTCGTCGTCGTCGTCGTCGCCACCGCCTCCTCGGCTGTCGTCGGCACAATCCCCTCCTCTCTCACAAAGTTTTTTTCCCCGGAAGTGAACTTTGCAAGTGGCACTAAACTCGTCGCTAACGCGTCCCGCTTTTCCTGATTTTCCACCAAATCCGCGATGCATCTCAGCGGCTCTCGCCAGAGTTTTTCCGACTCTTCGTTTTCGCCCACGGCGGCTTTGAGCGCGTCCATTTTCGACGACGACGATGATAGGTACGCGCGTCTTCTTTCTTTCTCTCTCTCTCTCTCTGGTGCGCTTTTTTTTTGAATTTTTTGTTAAAACCCTAAACCGATTCACACGAGTTTCCTTTGGGACAAGAAGCCCTTACACACCGCAAAAAAAATCTTTTCCAAAACGGCTGCCGGCGGCGCGAACCATCATCGTCACGCTCCGCGAAAGAGAGATTAGAGTTTAAACTTCACGACGAGAACGTTCTCGTTTACCACGCGCGTTGCGTTTTGTTGAGTTCTTTTTTCTTGAGAGAGAAAGTAAACGGCCAGTCAAGATGGGGAAAACGCCAGCCCAGGAGAACAGACTCAAGGCGAAGAAAGCTGGCATGTCGCACCAGCAAGCCTTAGACGAGAAGAAGAAAGAGGACCATAAATTGAAGAAGCTGGCGGCGCAGAACCAGTCGTTTGGGCAGGTGAAAGGCGCGGCCATGAACACGAAACACGCGAAGGAGATGCAACGTTTGAAAGACTTGAACGACCCGACGACGAAGATTGGTCGGGAACATTTGAGGGCGCAGAAGAAGGCGGCGAAAGAAGCGCAGGAGTTTCTGTTGCGAACGAAAGGGATCGACATCAAACAGCCGGAAGTACCGGAAGGTGTGGATAAGAAGACGATTTTGTGCGAGTTCTTCAAGCACGGATGTTGCCCGAAGAGCGGGGATAAGTGCTCGTTTTCGCACGATATGGCCATCAACGAAAAAGTTGCCAAGAGAAGTTTGTTCGAAAACGTGGATTCCATCGACGATTGGGATCAGAAGAAGTTAGAGGCGGTGATTAGAAAGAAACACGGTCAAGAGGCGAATTCGAGCAACGAGACGCAGATTATTTGCAAACATTTTCTCGAGGCGGTGGAGAAGAAGTTGTACGGTTGGTTTTGGCAATGCGCGGACGGGAAGGACTGCAAGTATAAGCACAAGTTACCGCCCGGGTACGTGTTCGCGGCGGATATTCGAGCCGCGGAGTTGGAGGCGATGAAGAATAGAAAGACTGACCAGGATATTCTGAGAGAGAGATTAAACGAATTGAAGGTGAAAGGCGGAACTGGAACGCCGGTTACGTTGGAGAATTACTTGGCGTGGAAGGAGAAGAAAGTCGCGGCGAGGAAGGTGAGGGAAGAGGAAGAGTTGAAAGAGAGACACAAAAAGAAATTATTCACCGGGAGGGAATTGGTTGAAGAAATCACGAACGATAACGACGATAAAACGGAAGGTGAAGACGAAATTGTGCGTTTGTTGGCGGAAAGAGCGAAAGCGAACCAAGAGAGCGAAGAGGCGGCGAGAAGAGAGGCGGAGGAGAACTTGGCGCGAGCTAAAGAGTTGGGCGATTTATACAACGAAGATATGCTTCCGGACGAAGACAGAAACATGGATGATGACTTAGAGGAGGAGTTAGTTGTCCCAGAAGGTTGGTCCGAAGATGCAATCGCGCCGAACGTTGTTGCCGGTACGAGAGAGGCGAAGGAAATCATGAACGCGTTGGAAGTTCCAGAGCAAAAAGGCATGACGGAAAAGCAAAGAAAGATTCTCGAGGAGAAGAAGAAATTGGAAGAAGAGGGCATTGCTATCGCGCAAGATACGAAGAAGCCGAAAGATCCGGATGATATTTACAAACCACAAACGGAAATTCCGGACGAATTCAAAGATATGGACGAGTTAGATCCGAAAGCCTTGGGCGAGGCCATCGCGAAGAAACGCGCGCAGGAGGAAGCCGAGGCTTCCGCGTTGATTTTGAAAGTTGCCGAGGAAAAAGCACGTAAAGAAGCCGCCAAGGCGGAGAAGAAAGCGGCGAGAGAGGCGGAGAGAGCGAAGAAGAAGAAATCAAAGAAAGGGATCAAAGACGAAGAGGAGGAAATTACGAGCTTGGAACAAGCGATCGGTAAGGTGGAAATCAGTGGCATCTCCAAAGCCGGCTTGAAGCGCACGGTCACCGGCGTTCTCTCCTCGCAAGTTGCCGCAAGAGATATTAAGATTACAAACTTTTCCATGACGATGAATGGCAGAGTGTTAATCGATGAGTGTGATATTGAATTGACAATTGGTAGAAGATACGGTTTGATTGGGCAAAACGGCTCCGGAAAGACCAACTTTCTCGAGTGTTTAGCCACAAGAGAGGTGCCAATTCCAGATCACGTGGACATTTATCACTTGAAAAACGAGGCAGATCCGTCCGATAGAACTGCAATTCAATGCGTCATCGACGAGCTCGTGGAAGAGATGGAACGTTTGAACAAGTTTGAGCAACATTTGTTGGAGAATTTCGGCCCGGACGACGAGCGTTTGATGTCTTTGTACGACCGGTTGGAGGAAATTGATCCAACAACGTTCGAGGCAAGAGCGAGCGAATTGTTGCACTCGTTAGGTTTCTCCGCTGAGATGATCCATCGCCCGACGAAAGACATGTCTGGGGGTTGGCGTATGCGCGTGGCGTTGGCGAAGGCGCTGTTCGCGACGCCGACAATTTTGTTGCTCGACGAACCGACGAATCACTTAGATTTAGAAGCCTGCGTGTGGTTGGAAAACCACTTGGCTTTGTACAAGAAATGTTTGGTCGTCGTTTCGCACTCGCAAGATTTCTTGAATGGCGTCTGTTCGCACATGATTTGGCTCACCGACGGTAAATTGAAGTATTATACTGGGAACTACGACACGTATTGTCGCACGGTTGAGGAGGACAACATCGTTCAACAGCGTAAATATGAAAAAGAACAATCTGACATTAATCACTTGAAAGAGTTCATTCGGTCGTGCGGGACGTATGCGAATGCGAGAAAGCAGGCGGAATCGAAACAAAAAATCATCGATAAAATGATAGCCGCTGGATTAACTCCGCCGGTGCATAAGGAGAAAACATTTACGTTCAAGTTTCCGGATTGCGATAAGGTTCCGCCGCCGGTATTACCTTTTGACCAAGTGTCGTTTGCGTACAACGGCAAGGAGGAAAATTACTTGTACGACAAACTAGATTTAGGGGTCGATTGTGACAGTCGCGTGGCATTAGTTGGACCAAATGGTGCCGGTAAATCCACTTTGCTGAAGCTCATGACTGGTGAGTTGACTCCAACCAAAGGTTCAGTTTCTCGACACTCCGCTTTGAGCATCGGTAAATACCATCAGCACTCCGTTGAAGTTCTGGACCGAAGCAAAACTGTTTTGCAGTTCTTCATGGACACGTATCCAAACGAACACGGTAAGTTCAAACGAGACATCGATGAATGGCGCGCGTTTCTCGGTAAATATGGCATCGCCGGTAAACAACAAACGACGCTTATTGGTGAACTGTCTGAAGGGCAACAATCTCGCTTAGTCTTTGCGATGATTTGTATGGGCAAACCAAACTTGTTGTTACTCGATGAGCCTACCAATCACTTGGATTTAGAAGCCATCGACGCGTTAGCTCAAGCGATTAAAGAGTACAATGGCGGCGTTGTTTTGGTTTCGCACGATTTCCGTTTGATCGACCAAGTCGCAAGAGATATTTGGGTGTGCGAAGACAAAACCGTTCGCCGCTGGGATAAAGACATTCGCGAGTACAAGAAGCACTTGTCCAAGAAAGCGGAAAGAGAAGCGAAAGAGAGAAAGTTATCGAAGAAGTAAGGAGACCTTTTCTGGTCCGAGATCATTTCAAGCAGAAGATAAAAAGGAGAACACAGAGATAGAGAGAGTATATAAACACTGACCATCTGACATTATTATTTTAGTGCGTTCTTTTTAACGCAGAACAACTAAACCGAAGCATACATATTCTACAAAAGCTATTGAACTATATCTCGCGCACGCCCTACTTCTACATCACTTCAACAGCCACGCTCTGAACGCAACGATACACCAGTCGATGCACCCCAACATCGCCGTGAACACACACAAACCGATCAAGATAACCATCGCGTTCCTCGTCACGTCTCTCGCCGTCTGCTTGCTCAAGAGCACCGCATCGGGCCACTTCAAAAGCGGCGCCGCGTTTCGCGCGTTTTGCACTTGCTTTTGCAACCACAGGATGCACTTTGAAAAAAAACCACCACCGCCGACGTCGTTGTCGTCGCCTCCATTCCTCTCCGGCGGCATCGCTTCGAAACTGCCGCTCGCGGAGGATGCGAAAGGAATAACAACACCAACGTCGTCGCAACGCGTTCTTCTTCTCGTTAGGGGTGTTGCATCGACGCCTCGATAACGACGACAACTCCAATCGCGAGAAAGAAGACGATATCGGCAATCCCCAGAAACGAACGATCGCGTTGTCGTTCTCTCCGTTCGTCGTCGCGTGGTCGGCGTCGGCTTCGTGGTCGTCGCCGACGACGACATCGGTTCGATACAGGTGATGCGCATTTTTTTTTGTCTCGAAAATTCACTTTTTCCCCAAAAGCAGCAGTTTTTAGATACGCATTTCCTCACAAGATGTCTTCTCAAGCGATACCGTTCGCGACGTCGTTCGTCGAGACGCGCGCGTTCGCTCGCTCGCAACGCGCTAGTCGTAGTGATAGTCGCTGTTGTTGTTGTTGTGGTGGTGGTTCTTCTTCTCTTCCTCTTCCGACGACGTCTTCGTTGGTGAGCGATGCGCCTTCGGGAACGAGAAGAAGCAGAAGAAGAGCGGTTGTTGTTGTTTCTTCGTCTCCATCTTCATCTTCTTCGTTCAGTCCGTTCCAAACGAAACTCGGCGCGATGGTGTACGATTCTGGTTATCGACAGCTGTTTCAACTTCTCGGGTATCCGGGATGCGAGAGCGAAGCGAAGGAGTTAGTTTCCATATTAGGTGTTGTAAAAAAAAATGGTGCGGGTGAGAAAAACAACCTGTTGGACGTGTCGTGCGGTCCCGGCATCGTGACGAAAAGCGTCATCGAATCGAACGCGTTTGCAAAAGTGACCGCGCTAGATTATTTCGAGTCCATGTGTGAACGTGCGAGAGAGACTTTTGAGAGAGAGTGCTCGAATAGGAACTACGAGGTGGTGCGAGGCGACGTTGGAGATTTGCGCTTCGAGGACGAGACGTTTGAGAAGGTTTCGTCGACGGCGGGTATGCACTGTTGGCCAGACCCCGTGAAGGGCATGAAAGAGATCAAGAGAGTATTGAAACCTTCAGAGAAGAGCGACGGTGATGATTGGGGCGTGTTATTCAGCACGGTCGTCTTGCCGAATAAAGGAGACAATACGAAAGAGACGTACTCCTGGGAGACAAACAAACCGTTTTTGGATCGCGAGGCGGTTTTAGATATCGTGAGAGAGAGCGGGTTCGATGAATGCGAAGTCGTTCGGGAAGATAAAGCGTACATTTTAGTCAAAGCGCGCTATTTTAGGTCGTAGATATTGTAGCATTAGCATTATTCGTTGACAATTTCGTTCAAGGCGTCGGAAATCGTTTCGTACTCGAATCTGTACCCTTCTCGCAATAACTCTTTCGGCAACACTTTCTGTCCTTGCAACACCAACGAGCTCCCTTCACCTAACAGCGCTTGCAATGCAAAATCCGGCACCGGCATCCAACTCGGTCTCCCTAGCTCTTTCCCTAACGAGTTGGTTAAATCTCTCATTTTCACTGGAAACGGCGCAGTCGCGTTTATCGCGCCTCTCAATTCTTCGTTTACTAAACTCTCCCTAATAATCTTCACCGCATCTTTCCTGTGGATCCACGAGAACCACTGACCACCGTCACCAATCGGTCCTCCCATAAAAAGTTGAAAAGTAGGCAACATCTTCCCCAACGCGCCTCCATCTCTATCTAAAACAATACCTAATCTCACAAACACGACTCTCGTCTCTCCGTTTGTCATCTCCTCCACCTTCTTCGCCGCCTTCTCCCACGCTCGACAGACGCTCGATAAGTAATCGCTCCCCGAAGTGCTCGATTCGTCGAACGTCTCCTCATCGCTCGTCCCGTAATATCCAATCGCGCTCGCGGTCACCAAAACCTTCGGCCGTTTACTCTCGTCCTTCACGTTCGCAATCGCGTCCACCACCGCCTCCGTCGCTTTCACTCGGCTGTTCATAATCTCCTTCTTCACGTTCTCGTCCCATCGCGTGCTGATTGGTTCTCCGGCTAAATTCACCACGTGCGTGGACCCTTTTATCCCTAAAGGCCATTTCGTCGGTTCGATGAGAAGTAACGTTCCTTTCGGTAGCGTTTCTGGTTTCAACTTTTTCTTCGCCTGTTTTATCGACCGGGTGAGCACTCGCACCTCGTGGCCATCTCGGAGCAAACTTTCCACGAGTTTTGTTCCGACGAAGCCGGTCGCGCCGGTGATGCTGACGACCATTTTCTTCTCCTCTCGTTGTTGTCGTCGTTTGGACGCTTCGTCTGTCGTTGACGACGAAGAAGCGATGATCGCCGTCTTTGTCGTCGTCGTCCGTCCACCATGCGAGCGCCCTCTTCGAAGCAGCGCAGCAGCAGCAGCAGAAGAAGACGTCGACGCGAACGCGGACGACATCGAACGCGGACGACAGGTGGTGGTGGTGGTGGTGGTGCAGTTATACGCAACCAGAGAAGATGCGTTCGCGAGCATGTTTTCGCGGACGATGTTGCGGCGAGAGGATTGAGTGCGCGCGCGCGTTCGTGCGTGTGAAGTTTTGGCGTTTTGGATAAAAGCTCTGTGTGATATTCTGCATGAATGCATAAATGGTATGCTGCGCGTGTGGGCACTAAAACGTACTCGAATGCTCTTTTTTTTCAAAATTACACGCGTGCAAAAAGTCTCTCTCTCTCTCTCTCTCTCTCTGTTTTAAAGCTAGTAACGCGCGCTCGCCAACGGCCCGCCTTCCGGGGATACTTTCAACCACGAGTGCACCAACGCCTCGTCCGGGGTCAACCGCTCCTCGGGATCCCACTCGAAACATTTTTGTAAGAACTGGGCGAACTTTACGGAGCAACCTTTACCGAGGGCTTTTTTGAGGCCTTCCGTGGCGAGTTTGCGACGCTTGGCTTGGTCGCGAGCGGTTTCTTCGAACGAGGCGAGGTCGTCTTGGGAAGTTTCAAGATTTTTGTCGGCGTTGGTGGCGAGGAGGAAATCTTCTCGATCTTGTTCGGCGAGGACATTTACGTCGCCGTCGTCGTCGTCGACGACGTCCGTTTCTATAGGAGCTTCCGTGTGACCTGCGAGCAGGCGGCGGCTTTTGATGTTTTTTTTCGTTTCCATCGGCGTGGTTGGGACGACGCGCGAAAGCGAGGCGCACGCGTGGGAGTCGTGTGTTTTCGTGTTATCCTTCGTTAAACGCGTTTGGTCGTCGACATCGCGAGTCGTTGAAGATGACGTCTTTTTTAATTCCTCCTCGCGTCTGAGTTTGTACAGAAATGCGCTCGACGGTGCGCCCAAAGTTTCTTTCGCAAGTTCCAACTGTTCCGCTTCGTCGGTGCCGGGCCATATAGGCGAACCTCGTTTGAGTTCGGCTAAAACGCACGCGAATGACCACATGTCGATGGATTGGTCGTATTCGCGGTCGCGAAGCATGACTTCTGGTGCTCGGTAGAACCGAGACTGAACGTACGGGTAGATGCGCGGGAAATTTGCGAAGCACGAGGAGCCGAAATCGATGAGTTTGACGCGAATGTTATCGGCGTCGTATTTTTGAGTAGAAGAGGAACCAGCTCGCGCGGTGGATGGGTAAGGCAGCTTTAAAAGCGAATTTGGTTGTCTCGTCATTCCATTTCTTCTTTCGAGCAAGATGTTCTCTGGTTTTACGTCGCAATGTATGATGCCGAGCGATTTGAGAAAGGATAACGCTCTGGCAAGCTGTTTGGCTACGGTTTTGCACATGCGTTCCGAGGCTCCAGCGAAGCGTTGTTCCACCATCCACTCGTACAAATTACAATGCAATAACTCAAAGACGATGCACGCATGCGTTCGAAAGTTGAAATGCTCGATAGCGCGAACGACACAGTCTGCGTTTTCCTTCATTCGAGCTCTCTTTTCTTCTCCTACTTCAACTGTAACTCTTTTGTCGTGGTCCTCCGCGAGATCGATTCGAGCGGATTCAATCGATTCGAGCACGGCGACTTCTGTCTTTGCTTGAAGGCGGTACTCTTCTTTGTTCTTGATGATTTTAATCGCCACCGTTCTTTTTTGCCCGGTACATTCGTCGTGCGAACGCACGTCGTGGTCTACACACTTCACCACGCGACCAAACGTACCTGATCCGAGCGTCTCTTTCACCTCGAAACGAAAGGCGAGATGATCGCCCGGGCGCGCTCGATAATCGCCCTTGGAATCCGTACGACTCGTGGTACTCTTCATCGAGGAAGCTTTCTTTTTCGTTGTCTGTAATCTATTTTGTGCGAACGCAGCTATTGCGTTGAGTCCCGCGCTTCCTACTGTTTTGTTCGTCTTTGGTTCGCTCAGCGACGGAGGTAAATAAAATACGCGGAAGTCGTTGGTTTCGTCGTTTACACGCGCGTCGAGATCACGCACGTCTTCCTCTTCCAACCGATCTTTGTGAAAGCGCAACGCGTGATTGGCCGACATGGATTCGCGCATAACTTTCGCTTCCATCGTTTCTTTTCCGTCGACTATTATTACCGGAGCATCTCCGATACTATCCTCATTCGATGATGGTTTCTCGAGAAGTAATAAAGCGGTTTCACCCTCTTGTTCAGCAGCTGAGATAATTTCTCGACTGCTCGATTTTGACGACGAGAAACTCTTCTCGAGTCGACGGATTGCGCTAACGAGGACATCTCTACTCGTGCGTTTTTCGCATACTTTCGTACTTTCTCGCGCAGATACCGTCGCCGTCGTTTTCGTCGCCTCAGTCGTCTTTCTTTTTGCGACTTTCCTAGTCTTCCCGTCTCCCTCTTCCTTTCGCCCGGTCTCGATGACGCCCGCCTTCACTCTACCCCGCGCAGATTGCAGCGGCTTTCTCGGCGTCATCGCTGGAAACAACTTTTCCGAATGATGGCGGTTTCTCTCGTCCGCATCCGTGTCTTCCTCCTTCTCTTCGACTTGACCAAGTGCCTTCGTCTTCTTTACCTTTCTCGCCGCTCCGTTTTCCTTCTCGTCTCTGCTCGCGAGATACTCCTCCGCATACTTCGCCGCCGTCTCCTTCTTCTTCCTCGCACCTCCTCCGGCTTCTCCTCGCGCCGATGCCAACACCTCCGTTTTCCTTTGCAACGTCTTCGACGCTTCTCTCGCGCGTTTCATCGCTAAATCGATGTCCTCCCTTCCTCTGCTGCCGTCGTTCTTCTTCTTCTCTTTCTTCTCCTCCTCCTTCGCGGTCTTCCTTTGACTCCTTTGACTCCTCCTCGTATCAAAATAATCAACCACACGTTCGGTCGGCACGCGCTCGACGACGAGCGCGAGCAGTCCGTTTCTCCGCACCACCTTCTTCTCTTCGCCAAAGCGTTCGATTCCTTCCTTTCCTCCTTCTCTCCCTCCGTCCAGCCCCCGTATCGTTCGAAAGTGCTCGCGCGCAATCTTTATTTTTTCTCTCTCGCGTATTTTTCTTCTTCTTCTTCCTTTGCTCTCAACAACGCGCGCGCACCGCTCTCGCACGAATGAAGGACACACACGCAGAGAAAGAGAGAGCAAACGAGGACGAACGACGACGCGAGCAGACCGGAAAACGCCGCGGACGAGAAGAAGAAGAAGAAGAAGAAGAAGTCTTTGCTTTCACTCACTCTCTCGCGCGCGTTTTTTTTCTTCGGTTTTTCCGTTTTTTTTTCTTTTCGTGCTTTTTTTTATAAAACCCTAAATATCTTGAAAAGAAAAGTTCTCGGGAAAAAGTTTTCTTCTTCTTGTTCAAAAAACAAAGAACATGGAGACGACGACGACGACGACGGACGACGACGACCCGTCGTCGACGACGACGAACGCAGGAGAAGAATCAGAAGCGGAAGAAGAAAGGATCGCGGCGCGGCAGAGGACGAGGAGCACATTTCTCTTCGACACGCGCGCGTCTCTCACAAAGAACGAAATCCACGCCCAAAACGCAGACTTGGTGAATCGAGTCGCGCTGGTCACCGGGTGCACCTCCGGCATTGGAAAACAGGTGGCTTTGGATTTAGCGTTAGCGGGCGCTAAGGTGGTGTTTGGATGCCGAAACGTGAAAAAAGCGAAGGATGTTAAAGATGAGATGATGGAGAAGTTCCCGCATTTAGATTTGGTGGTGATGGAGGACGTGGCGTTGGATGTTTCGAGTGGGGATTCGATTGCGAGATTTGCTGCACGATTTAACGAGAGGATTGGGGAATTGGACGTGTTGGTGAACAACGCCGGGGTGGCTTCGGCGAAAGGGTACGAGAATGAGACTGGGGTGAGTAAACTGGTGTGGACGAACTTCTTGGGGCCGGCGGTATTGACGCTATCGTTGAACGAGAGTTTTCAAAGGGCGATTGATCGGCGGCAGTTTGCGAACTGCGTCTTTGTCGCTTCGGTGTGCCATCGGTTCGGGAAGATTGAAGCGGCGGGAATGTGTAATAAATTCTTATACGACGAAAGGTTTGGGTCGTATTCAGATACAAAGTTAGCGTGCGTGGCATTCGCGAACGAGGTGGAGTACCGCTGGGGTGCGAGAGGGGTGAGGTGTTCTAGCGTGGATCCCGGAGCAGTAAGAACGCCAATTTTTAGTAGCGTGTGGTTGTTGCGCTTTTTGCCGTTGGCATTTATCAGGAGGATGTGTTATGCGCCCGCTGAAGATGGTGCAAGAGCGGTGACGATAGCGGCGTTAAATCCGTTTGCGCCGCACAACGCCAATTTAAACGCGACGCCGCAGATGCGAAGGATGGATCAAGGCACGAGACATTTTAGTCGAGGGTTGTTCGCCGGAAAGTTCGTGGAGAAGTATGGACCGAAGAGGTTTCCGTCATCGTTTGTGGCGAATAGTAGCAATGAGGAAGATGACACTTCGAAGACTCCATCTCCATCGCCGTTCTCTCTTGTCCTTTACCTGCAAAGATTTTTATGGCACGTGCACGCGTTGCTCTTTGCGATAGGCGTTTTTGCAATTTCTTTAGTCGATTGGCGGTTGCGTAAATTTTTCAAAGGACAAAAGTTTGACGGCACGAAAGTAGTAGAATCCTCCGAGGCGTCTTACGATCCCGTTTTAGGAACCGAGTTGTGGGAAATCGCGAGAGAGTTTAGCGGCGTCGTGGAGCCGGCGTATGGCGAACGGTTCACCTCAAACGATATGTTCTCGGAAGAGTTTCTCGAGCAGTTGTTTCCAAATGAGTTGAGCATGAAGGAGCATTTGAGAGTTATGGAGGAAACGGCGATGGATCTTGGGATTAAAATGAAACACATCGATGACGAGAGCTTATCGAAACATAAGGAAGGTGAGCGCAATAGCGATGCAAACGATAGCAGCGATAGCGATGGTAAACCCATCAAAACGAAGAAGACGAAACACAAACGAAGCGGGAGTTTCTTTCGGCGTTCGCAATCAGACTTGACCAAAATTGAATAGAAAGTAATGCTGCGCAATAGTAATTTATTTTAGATTCATACAGAAGCAACTTTTTTTTTCTAATTCACTCTAGAGCGCCTTTCTCAGCCAAGCACTTCAACATTTCAAATATGAAGGGGATGTAATTGTGCTTCCTCCGAATATTCTCGTCTCTCCAATTTTCCTTTCGTTTCATCTCGTCTTCAATCTCGTCCGTCAACCTTATTATGCTTTCGTTATCTCCACTCTCCGTGGCCTCTCGTAACTCTCTTCTAAACACGCTCTCCTTCTCGTTTGTCATCGCCAACAAGTTGAAGCTAATCTCGTCCGACGCGTATTTCTGTATGCGCTCCTGAATCGCTGGAACTGCTACTTCGTGCCAATTTTCCTTCGAACATTCTCCATACGCAACCGGTTTCGGTTTCAGACCGTCCAGCTCCCACACGCGTCCTCCGTGATGTACGAATGCGACAAAGTGATACACTTCGTCGCCGTTCTTCGCCGCTCGCTTCCCTTCCTCTACAATCGGCTCCGGTCTCGCGAACGCGTTGTGCGCCGCACGAATCTTCTCACTATTCGATAATGCCAATCCTTTCAACTCTGGTGGAAAATCTGCCGTGAATTGCTTCAACTCCTCGAGCGTTTCGCCAATCGTTTGTTCTCGCTCTCCCTCTCCTCCTTCTCCCTCTACGTCGTTCCCGAAAGTCTCCACGTTCAACAACACCCCTAAAATCGCTTGCGTCGCGCACGCGTTCGTAATCACTTGACTCGCGAAAAATAAACTCTCCGGCGCGTCCACATTCTCCACGGCTAGCGCACTCGTCGTATCTAAATCGGTTCTGTATTTGAACAGGAAGATTAATCCGTGCAAATGAAAGCGGCGGTTGAGCGCTTCGAGATTGGAAAGGTCCCACAGTTCTTCCACTTGGACGCCTTTGACGCCGATTTGTTGGATGAGAGAGGTGAACACGGCGGGGTCTGATTCAATCGTCGTCCACTCCATTCTTTTCTGTTTGCGTGTGCTCGTCTTTTATGCGTTTATTACTCGGTCTTTTTATCGCGCTTCGCGTCGCGCGTTGAGTGTGTGTGTAGAATTTTTTGAATTGTGCAAAAGCTTGGAGAGGAACGACTTGCAACGACCGTTCTCAGTGGTCCCAACGACTTCGAAACGCGAAACGCGCCATGATGATGATGATCCGATAAAAAATTAAATCGTTCATAATAATTTACATTACAATCAGATGTCGCGATACACATCGCGCTATGTCGTTGTTGTTATTGTTGTTACTAAATGG
>Ga0181561_10001314_pt1 | contig 22000 bp, 11 predicted proteins | sample 011ome_19_FD_133760 | JGI IMG/M metagenome (GOLD analysis project Ga0181561, IMG submission 133760) | Coastal salt marsh microbial communities from the Groves Creek Marsh, Skidaway Island, Georgia - 011510BT metaG (megahit assembly) | ecosystem: Environmental > Aquatic > Marine > Intertidal... | reverse complement strand
CTTCTCGGTCTGAGAGTTCGATTCTCTCTCTCGCGCCGGGGGCGTCGCTTCGAGGTCGATCCGTGGGGTTTGACGCCTCGTGACCGAGAAACGCGGGGCGAGGAATTCAAACCCCGCGCGCGGGCGTCATGGTGTTGACCGTCGTCCGCGCGTCGCTGAACCACGACACGCCAATCTCCGGGTGCGTCCCCCGCCCGCGCGCGTCCCGCGTCCGTCGGCCGCGCTACTTCAAAAAAAGACCACGACGATCCGCCCCCTTCGTTCCCGCGCGCGGTTCGCTGACCCCCTCTCCTCCCCCCGTCGTTCTGTCCACAGCGTGGAGCTGACGCCTTACGTCGTGACGCGCAAGTCGGACGGCTCCTCCACGACCGCGGACATCCCCGAGAGCGAACCCTCCGACGGATGCCATCTCCAGTACCGGTGGTACCGCTCCGGATCGCACAAAAAGGCGAGCGTCTGCAGCGTCCACCCGGGCGAGCCCGCGGTGCTCCAGAACGTGCACAGCAAGTCGTACCACTGCGGCGAGGAGTGCTTCGCGCAGTCGTGGCGGGAGTGGATGCGGGACAAGCTCGCGAGGCAGGCTGCGGGGTTAGGGGAGACCGCGCCCGAGCGCACGCCGCTGTGGCGTCCGCCGTCGATGAAGGAGAACAACGCGGGGGGGAGCTCGTCGAACCTCCTCTCCGCCGCGGGCGGGTCCATGGACTTCAACGCGCACCACAAGCAGGAGCGAGCGAACGCCTACAACGGCGATCGCAACAAAGGGCCGGGGAAGGACGAGCCGGAGACGTGGCAAGAGGTGGGCCGAAGCAAAACGTACGCGGCGACGCTGGAGGACGTCGGGCACCTCTTGAGATTCGAAGTCGTCGGCGCGGAGAACACGACGGGGGAGCCCAAGGGCGGCACGGAGGGGTTCACGACCGCGCGCGTCATCCCGGCGCCGATGCCGCCGAGGAGGAACCTCGTCCCGGTCGCGCACCACGACAACCCGGACGGCGGGAAGTTCACGGTGTTGACGTACAACGTCCTCGCGGATCTGTACGCGACGAGCGAGCTGTATCACTACACCCCGTCGTGGGCGCTGTCGTGGAACTACCGCCGGCAGAACATCCTCAAGGAGATCGTCATGCACGACGCGGATATTCTGTGTTTACAGGAAGTCCAGTCCGATCACTTCGAGGATTTCTTCCAAGGCGAGCTCGGGAAGCACGGGTACACTTCCGTGTACAAGAAGAAAACCACGCAGGTGTTTTCGCAAGGGACGTACGTCATCGACGGGTGCGCGATCTTCTTCAAGAAGGATCGGTTTCAGCTGATTAAAAAGTACGAGGTCGAGTTCAACAAAGCCGCGCTGTCGCTGGTCGAGAGCTTAGGAGGGTCGTCGCAGAAGAAGGACGCGCTGAACCGGTTGATGAAGGACAACGTCGCGCTCATCGTCGTCTTGGAGGCGCTCGAGGCGAACGGGCAGCAGGCGCCCGCGGGGAAACGGCAGCTCCTGTGCGTCGCGAACACGCACATCCACGCCAACACGGAGCTGAACGACGTGAAGCTGTGGCAGGTGCACACGCTGCTGAAGGGGTTGGAGAAGATCGCCGCGAGCGCGGAGATACCCATGGTGGTCTGCGGCGATTTCAACTCCACGCCGGGGTCCGCCGCGCACAACTTACTCACGGGCGGGCGGGTCGACGCCGCGCACCCGGAGCTCGCGACGGATCCGTTTGGGATTCTGCGACCGCCGTCGAAGCTTCAGCACCCCTTACCGCTCGTGAGCGCGTACACCGCGCTGACAAAGCAGCCGTGCCTGGAGAGCGAGGCGGCGGAGCGGCAGCGATCGCGCGTGGACGGCGCGGGGACGGGGGAGCCGATTTTCACGAACTGCACGCGCGAGTTTTTCGGGGCGCTGGATTACATCTTCTACACCGACGACACGCTCGCGCCGCTCGGGCTGTTGGAGCTTCCCGCGGAGAGCGACGTCCGGTCGAAGTACGGCGGGCTGCCGAACACGCAGTCGTCGAGCGATCATATCCCGCTCATGGCCGAGTTCCAGTGGGGGGCGCGGCAGTGGTGAGTCGCGTCGACGACGCGAGACGATTGCGCGTACGCGGCGGCGCGGTCGACGGTTCGCGTCGTCGTCATCGTCGGCGCGCGCGTCCGGCCGCCCGCTTCGCTAGAACGTGCGACGCGTGTGTATGTTCAACGAAGCTCATTTTTCGAATCGCGCGACTCCGCGCCCTCTCGCTCGCGTCACGACTCCGCGCCCAGCGCCTCCAGCGCCTTGCCGTTCCCCAGATACTTCCTGTAGAGCGCGCGCATCTCTTCGTCGTCCGAGGACTCGTCGTCGGACAGCGGCACGTACGTGATCGTCGCCAAGCCGTCGCTCTTGAGCGCGTGCGTCTTGAGATCGTCGTCGTCGTATTCCTTCTCCACGACCTTCACCCGCGGCGCTTTCTCGTCCCAGGTCACGGCCTTCTTCCCGATCACCTTCCCTTTTATCTTCGGGACGGAGCGCGCGCTCGACGCGTCGCTCGCGCCGTCGTCCTCGTCGTCCTCGTCGGCGTCGTCGGCGTAGCACACGCCGACGTCCATCTTTTGCGTTTTCCAGCGTCCGGGCGGCGCCCAGTCGCGGTCGCCGATCATCGACGTCGTCCCGGTGACGGTCGTTCCCGCGTCGTCGTCGTCGTCGTCGTCGTCGTAGTCCGCCGCGTCGTCGTCGTCGCTGTCTGCGGGCGGCGCGTCCGGGTCCACGTCGCGGCGATTCAAGTTCCCTCGGAGGCTGTACGATTGGAACGAATCTCGGGACGCGCGCGCGTCCGCGTCCTCTTCGTCCTCCCCGCCCTCGCCCTTTTCGTCGTTCTCGGACGCCGGCGAGCGCTCCTCCGGGCTCGCGTCGCCGTCCGCGAAGAGCGGAAACCGCGCGAACGCGGGCTTGGGGGACTCCGGCGCCGCGGCTCCGGCGTCGCGGTCGCGGCCGGGTCCCTCCCGCGCACCCGCGGCCTCCGCAGCGGCGAGCGCGGCGAGCGACGACACGCTCGACGCGTCGCTGTTGACGCTCCACCGCGCGATGTCCTTCCGCGACGCGCGCTGCGCTCCGACCTCTTGGCTCGACCGCGCGGAGTTCGGCGCCGGCGCGTCGGAAGAGGTCGCGTCGACGCCCGGGTCGACGCCGACGCGGACGAACGCGGACGTGCTGCTCGGGATGAGCACGCCGCCCGCGGGGAGCGCGGGGCCCTCGCCGCCGCCGCCACCCTCGCCCTCGCCGGCGCCGCCACCGGCCGGGATGTTGCCGGACACCTTGTCGGACGAAGAAGGTTCGTTATCCGACGCCGCGGGCGCCTTCGCCTTCTCCGTCGGCGGCAGCGGCGGCGGCGCGTCGCGCGTCTCCGACTTGTCCCCGCCGCTCGCGCCGCCGACGCGCGACCGTCGCAAAATCCCCGCGCCGCGCCGCCGCGGGCTCGCGCGCGATGCCGCGACCGCGTCGCCGCTCTCCGAGACCACCCACGGATCGGTCGCGCACCCTCGGCTCTTCCTGCCTTTCCCTTCGTACGTCCACGCGCTCGCGTCGTCGGCATCGTTCGTCCCCGCCGCGTGGTCCTCCCCTCCCTTCGTCCCGGGCTCTAACGGCGCCGGCTTCGCCCACATCGTGTTCGTGCACGCGTCCGCGACGCGGCGCCCGCCGACGTCGACGTCGACGTCGACGTCGACGCGAGTCGGCGGCGGGGCGCCTCCAAACGGGTACCGAGACGCGGAGTCGTCGCCGATTCGAACGCCTGCGTCGCCGCCGCGCATCGACGACGACGACGATCGCGTCGACCCGTTCCTCGACGCGCGGACGTCCACGCGTTTGAACATCGACTTCGGGCGGTTCTCGATCCCTGACGCGCCACCGCCGAGCTTGTCGCCGCCGAGCTTGTCGCCGCCGTCCGACTTCATGTGCGACATCTGCGAACGCAGCGCGACCAGCTGCGCGTTCAACTCCACGAGCTGCGTCTGTTGCATCGCGAGGACGTCCGCGGTCCTCGCGTCCATCTCCAGCGGGGCGCCGTCCTCGCCGACGATCGCGCCGTCTTGATCGCGCGGCGCTGACGACGACGCCGCCGCCGCGAGCGTCGCCGTCGCGTGGACGCGCCGCCGCCCCGCCGCGGCGGCGCCGCCGCCGTCGCGGGTCGACTTCAAATCGTCGCGCTCGTCCAGGGTGCTCGCTCGCGAATCGCTCACGACGTGCGCGTACCGCGGCACGCGCTCGTCGCGGCTTTTTCGCACCGCGGCGTCGAGGACGTCAAAGTACGCGCTCGAGGACGCGAACGGCGCGGGATCCGAGGACGCGACGTCCACGGACCCGCGGACGCGACCGCGATCGTTGAAGTCCACCGCGGGTAAATCTCTCAGCGCCTTCGCGTCCAACGATTTCGACGCGTTCCCGCCGCCGCCGCGGTAAGACACCGGCCCGACCTTGCTCGATCGCGGGCTCGGGTACGGGAACGGCGGCGGGTGCTCGCGCGGGGACGGCGGGAGCGCGTGAGGCTCCATGTCGCCGCGACGAGCGTGCGGATTCGGCCGAGCTGTTGTTTCAAGTTTTTCGCGGTGCGAGCAACGAGAAAAGGCGCGAAAAAAACCGCGTCGGCGTGCGACGTCGTACGCCGACAGGCGCCTTACGAGCAAACAGTTAGAATGCGGAAACGCTCGTAGTACGCGGGAGACGCGGTCGGCCGACCGAACGAGACGCCGTCGTTGCAAGGCGGCGTCGACGTGGAAATCGGGACGGCGTTGACGGCGCGCAAACGTCGACACGCGCGAGACGCGCGCGCACCTCGCGCACGGCGGATCGCGCGCGGTCGACTTTCTTCAGGTCGCGCACGCTCGAGTTCGACCGCGCGCGCGCGCTTCGCGATCCGCGCGCGCGCGTCGTGCGCGTCGAGGACCTTTCGCGCGGGTCTTCCGAGAAAAAGGGGCGCGTGGGGGCGAATCCCCCGCGGATTTCCACTTCCGCCTCAGATCCTCGAGATCTGCGCGCGCGCGCCATGACGCCCGACAGCGCGAACGCGAAGACGAGCCCGTGGGCGGACGTCCTCGCGACCGGCGTGAACGGATGGAGCTCCTTCAGCGACACCGGCAGCGGCGAGTCCCCGAGGGTCGTGGAGGACGGACCCGCGCACACGTCCGCGAGGGACGGGGCGGAAAGATCAACGGGACCGGACGGCGCCGGCGGTCGCGGCGCGGGGAAGCCGTCCGCGTCGGACGCGAACGCGATCAGGCGCGACGCGAGCAAGAGCTTCGGCGACGGCGTCGCGAGCGGCGCGCCGAGCGGCACCGGCGGCGGGAACGCCGACGCGAACGCGGGGAACGCCGACGCGAACGCGGGCGAGGGGGGGAAATCTAGCAAAGACAAAAAAGACAAATCCGGCGCGCTCGACGTCTCGTGGAAGCAGTACCGCCGAGACGTGGAGTGGCAGTGCAAGTGGCTCGAGCTGCGCATGAAGGAAGTCAACGGCCACGTGACGCGCTACGAGCGCATGCTCCGCGCGATCGAGGCGGCGAAGAAGCGCGACGCGGAAGCCTCGCGACGCGCCGGGTCCTCGGGCGGCGCCCCCGTCGACCTCGCCGCGGCGGCGAAGAAAGCGGAGGCTGCCGCGAAAGAAGCCGAGGGCGTCGCCGCGGAGGTGGACGCCGAGAGCGGCGGGCTCGGGACGCCGAGGCGCGCGAACGGCGGAGGCGTGCGGATGAAGCGTCGACGGGACCACACCGGGCACACGCCGCCGCCGGCGCCAGTTTTGATCACGCACCCTCTGTTCGCCCCCGACGCCGCGGCGTTGATCGACGGATCCGGGCTGATGGCGCCGTCGAACGGGAAGGTGAACGGGAAGGCGCTCACCGCGGGGGATCGGAAGCGACGGAAGAAGGCTGCCGCGGCGGTGGCGGCGGCAGCGGCGGCGGCGGCGGCGGCAGCGCGCGCGAAGAACAGCGGCAGCGACTCCGACCTCTCCACCGCGGCGCTGTACGAGCAGATCGAGGTGCTGCAGCAGCGCGTGACCGCGCTGCACGCGCGCCTCGGGCAGCCCGCGCCGAGCATGGGTCCGACGGGGAACGTCCACGCGATCAAGAGAAACGCCGCCGCCGGGCGCGGCGGCGGGTACGGGGCCAACGAGAAGAAGTCGCGCAAAACGGACTACGACATCAACGACGTCGTCGGCGCGGACGCGACGGGGGCGAAGTTCGTCGAGCGCGCGCACTGCGTGGAGATCTCCGTCCCGAACGTCAGGGAGGCGCCGACGTATTCGATGGCGCCCATCGTGGAGGAACGCGGCTTGGCGGCGGCGGAGGCGGCGGCGGCGGCGGCGATGGTGGCCAACGAGGGCGGCGTCTCGGCGGAGAAGGGCGCCGGCGGCGGGAAGGACGACGGTGACGACACGTCGTCGGAGGATACCTCCGACGATGCGTTCATGCTGAGGCACCAGAAGTTTGAGATCGCGGAGAGGAAGGCGCGGACGCTGCCGGATAAAAAATCCCGCGGCGGGGAGAAGAACTCGGGTCACGGAAACGGCTCCGCGAACCCCAAGTCCGGGGATAAGTCGCCGACGACCGGCACGGGCGACGGCGGCGGGTCGTCGCCGCGGTCGCGCGCGGCGATTGCGGTCGCGATGGAGGCGGACGTCGCGGAGGACGACGGCGAGCCGGAGTTCAACAGCGCGGCGCTCGTGGGTTGACGGGCGAAAGAATGAATTGAAAGAATGAACAAACTACGATTTGAGGCGCCGAGCGGGTCCGGGCGCGACCTGCGTTAGGCACGGTGGATCGACGGCGCGCGGTCGCCGAGCGTTGAGCATAGATCGAACAGCGGCGACGCGAGGCGCGGACGACGCGCGCGACGCAGCGACGTCCCCCGCCGCCGGCTGCTCTTGTCCACGAAGAGAACATCCTGTAAACAATCCGACACGTGTCGCCACCGACGCTGATGTCGAACGTCGCGACGACAGGAATAAACGTCGGTCCGTTGAGAGGCGACGCGTCGCACTCGCGCGCGTCGTCGGACGCGCGCTCCGGACGCGATGTCCGAGATCGTCGCGGCGTCCCCGGACGTCCCCGCGACGCCCTCGACCCCGTCCGCGGCGCCGCCGACGCCGGAGGTTCCCACCGCGCGCGCGCGCGTCGCGTCGTCGGACGCGACGACGAACGATAGCGCGAGCTCCGCGCGCGCCGAGCCCGTCGCCCCGTCGCCCGGCGTCCGCGTGAGCGTGGACGTCGACCAGGGCGCGTACGTCGCGGGCGATACCGTCAGCGGCGTCGTCGAGGTCGAGTGCGACGGCCCGGTCAAGGCGAAGGTGCGCGCGAACGCGCAGAGCCGCGCTCGTCAGATCTCGCGTCGGTCGTCGTCGTCGTCCGTCGCTTCGCTTCGCTCGCGCGAACAGACGGCACCCCGCGCCTCCCGTCGAGTCGACGCCGACGCCGCCCTCCCTCCCGTTCGTCCCATCGCAGCGCGTGGAGGTGACGATTCAAGGCCGCGAGCGCGTGACGCTCCAGCGCACGCTGACGATCCCCTCGAGCGAGCTCGCGCCGTTCCATCACGTCCAGGGGACGTCGCACAGGGACCATCACGCCTTCTTGAAGGCGAACCCGAAGCCGGAGATTAGGAACCTCGTCGCCGAGCGCGAGTGGCGCGCGCGCCACGGGCACGAGTCCTCGAGCAAGAACGTCTCCATCGTGGACGATATCACGCAGGTGGAGACCGTGTTCAGCGAGCGCCGGGTCGTGATCGACGTCCCGGACGAGCGCGGGGACGGCGCGGGGGGATCGATGCGGGTCGGGACGACGACGAAGACGTTCAGCGCCGTCGTGCCGCGGACGGCACCGAGCGCGTTTTACGTCGCGGGCGGGAACTGGAGCCTCGGGCGGGGCTACCTCGCGGAGATCGTGTACACGGTCGCCGCCGCGGTCGTCGCCGCCGCGGACGAGGAGCCGAGCGGCGCGAACGGCGGCGGCGGCGACGGATCGATCGGCGGCGGCCCGGCGGCGCCGTCCGTGTCGTTGACCCCCGGGGAGAAGATCCTCGCCGCGAATAAGAAGCACTTCCTCGTGACGCAGCAGGGCAGCAACGGCGGTGGCGGCGTCACTAGCGGCGTCACTAGCGGCGTCGGCGCGTCCGCGATGATGCGCGCGTCGACGATGCCGGCGGCGGGAGGCGGCGCCGCGGCGACGGCGACGAGGAAATTCATCACGGGCGGCGCGTTGAAGGCGACGATATCCACGGATAAGCGCGCGTACGTCCCCGGCGCCGACGTCGCGGTCGTGAAAATCGAGGCGAACTGCACGGTGGGGCAGCCGTGCCACGGGATGACGACGTGCGCGGTCGTCCCGATCGGCCTCAGAGCGCACGGCGAGCGGTGGAACAAGACCTTCGAGATGTCGACGACGAAGCACCCCGGGTTCGCTCCGGGATACTTCGGCGAGCGAACGATCGCGTTCCCGATCCCGCCGGGGTGGCCCGCGAGCACGCACGGCGCGCTGATCCGCTGCGGGTACGACGTGCGGACGACGTTCACGCTCGCGGGGGTGAACGCGAACCTCGTCGTGGACGTTCCGATGACGATCGAGCCGAGCGCGTCCATGTACTCCGACGCGCGACCGGCGGGGGCGCCGTTCGACGTCGTCGCCGCGCAGCACGCCGGCGGCGCCGCGGGCGCGTTCGTCCTCAAAGCCGCGAACGTCGCCGCGACGCTGCCGCCCGGGGTCGTGTTCCGACCGCCGTGGGCGGACGATAAGACGTCGAGGGCGTGCAAGTCGTGTTACGCCCCGTTCACGCTCGTGAACCGCCGGCATCACTGCAGGGCGTGCGGGGACATCTTCTGTAAGAAGTGCGCGGGATGGAAGGTAGACTTGCCGCGGTTAGGGTACGCCACGCCGCAGCGCGTGTGTCAGGGGTGCATGGAGAGCGCGCGACGGACGGGGGGCGCGTTCACGCCGATCGAGGAGCCGTCGGCGTCGCGCGCCGGCTGGTTCGCGGGGGTCAAGGAGCCGGAGCCCACGCCGCCGCCGCCGACGTCGCCGCCCGTGGAGACGGTGAGCTTGGAGCAGCTCACGGGCGGGCACGCGGCGGCGAACGCGACGAGCGACGCGATGACGCCGATGACGCTGGAGCCGACGTCGTGATGAGAGCGAGCGAGCGAGCGAGCGAGCGAGCGAGGGAACGAAAGAAGACGAGACGAGTTTTGTCACACCACGCGCGAATCGTCGTCGCGAAACCAAACGCGACCGCGCGGCGGTCTCCGCTATCTAGACTACTACAGTACCGACCCGCCGCCGTCTGTCGCTCACATCCTCATCGCGTACGTCCACGCGACCAGCAGCAGCAGCGCGCCGAACATCGCGGCGACGGCGTGCTGGTGCCACCCCGAGAACCCGCAGGCGAGCATCAGCTCACGAACCGCCGACGGCAGCGGGAACGGCTCCCACCCGTCCGCGCCGCCGCTCGCGGACAGGGCGTTGATCTTCCTGAACGCCGCCGCGACGGTCGCGTCGCTCTGGACGTTGATCACGACCTCGTCGGGGTCCGCCTCGGTGATCTCCGTCGTCGTCGTCGTCGTCGTCGTCGCGCCGCCGCCGCCGCCGCCGCCGCGTCGAAGGCTATTCCCGTCTCGCATCCCCCCCGTCACGACCGCGTTGTTCCCCCCCCCGCTCCCGTCGTCCGCGTCGCCTCGTGCCGGATTCAGCGCGGCGAAGATGGTGTCCAGCGTCCTCCCCGCCTGCCCCCTCGGCGTGTCGTCCACCGCGACCGGGGCGCCGCTCGAGCGGTGCCGCGGGGGTCGACCGGGATCGCGACGCTGCCCCGGCGCGCTCGCGCTCGATCGCAGCGCCGCGTGCGCTTCCGACGCGACCCCCGGTCGGAGCGCGTCCCTGACCTCGGTCCCCAGGTCCTTCGCGATGTCTTTGAACGCGTTCCAGTCCCCTTTCGTCGTCTCGCCGATCTTCGACACCGCCTCCTTAACGTCGCTCGCGCTGAGGTCCTTCACGTCCGACGCGAATTTCCGGATGGACCCGAGCGCGTCCTCCCACGCGCTCGTGATCCCGCTCGCGACGGCGTCGTCGTCGCCGACGCGGGCGTCCCTCGCGGGGGCGAGTTCGGTCATGACGACGCGCGCGACGCGCCGGGACGCGCCGGGACGCGACGCGCGCGTGCCGCCGCCGCTGTCGTTCTGAGAAGCCGCGGGCGACGACGCGACAGATGTATCGGCATCGAACTCTTTTAGTCCCGCGAGATCCGTAGTCGCGCTCACGTCACTTCTTCGCGCGCGCGGGCACGCGTTCGCGACGCGCGAAGACGCGATGATCCTCGCGACGACGTCCGCGGCGGCGACGACGCGCGTCGCCGCGAAGCTCGGAGGCGCGCGCGCGCGACGGCGCTCGTCGCGGTCGTCGGAGGTGGTGGCGAGGCGGAGGGACGCCGGGGCTTTCGGTCGTCGCCGACGGAGCGATCGCGCGACGCGTCGCCGCGCGAGCGAGGGCGAGAACGAGACCACCGAGCCCTCGCCGTCGAGCGCGTCGGACGAGGAAGCGAAAGCGGAGGAGCTGCGTGAGACGCTGAAGGCGACGGAGAAGGAGGTGAGCAGCCCGAGCGGCGGACCCGCGCGGTTCGGGGACGTGGACTTAAAGGGCGGCAAGTACGGCTTCGGGGAACGGATCGACGACGCGTTAGACGCGACGACGAACCCGGACGCGTTCTTGATCGGCGGGTTCGCGCTCGTCATCGGCGCCGCGATCTTGTTCGCCTTAGGTCCTCGTCCGCCGTCGGACTACTACGTGTATTAGACGCGGTGGGCTCTCCTTCCTTCGTTCGCGATGATGAAAATCGTGAATCTATCATCTTATTATTCTCGAGCGTCGAGCTCGTCTGGTCGTTCGTTCGTTCGCGCCGCGCTGCTCTGCTCCGCTCCGTCGTCGTGGACGCGTCGTGCTACTTTCCTCCCCCCATCCATCCATCCCCCATCGATCGTCGATCACTTCCCGTCGCGCTTCCGCTTCGGCGCGAACGGGCTCGCGCGCATCCCCATCGCCCTCGCGCGTCGTCGCAGCTCCGTCGCGGGCGAATGCGCCGGCGGCGACGCGTCCTCCGAGAGCGCCGCCGGCGCCGGGCCGTGGCTCAGACGCAGCGACGTCCTCGCGCGCGTCCTCGGCGTCGGCAGCGTCGGCAGCCCGGTGAGCGCGAGCGCCGCGACGGGCGTCCCGCGGAGCGCCGCGAGCTCGAGCTCGAGCGCGCGCTTCTCCTCGACGACGCGCGCGAACCGGTCCGCCGAGAAAAAGGGCCGTTCTATACAAGCGAACGTCGGGGTGGAGTTGAAAGGCGTCAGTCGGAGTTGAAAGGCGCCGAGGGCGGGGATTGAAAGCGAGGGGTGGGAGGAGAGATGCGCCGGCGAAAGTCCTTAAGGATCGGCGTCCACCTCGCGAACGGGGTCGTATGGGGACTAGTGTATAGAACGCACCAAACTCCGTCTCCGCCGCCGCCGCCGCCGCCGCGCCCGCGGCGTGCACGTGGATGTCCAGCTTCACCCCTCCGGCCGCGCCGCCGCCGCCGCCGCCGCCCGCCGCCGCGCGCACCGCGGCGATCGCCTCCGCTACGTTCCCCGCCGCCTGCGACGCCGCCGCTCTCGCCTCGTCGAGCTCTCGCCGCAGCGCCTTCGCCTCCGCCTCCGCCGCCGTCGCGCGGCGCGTCGCGTCCTCCGTCGCGGCGGTTTCTCGCAACAGCGCGGCTTCGAGCTCGCGCGTCTTCGCGTCGTCGACGACGACGCTCGCGGCGGACGCGGACGCGGACGTCGCGCGCGCGACCGCCGCCGCGGCTTTCGCCTCCGCCGCGGCGACGGCGGCTTTCGCCTCCTGCTGCGTCTTCGCGAGCTCCTCTTCCGCCACCGCCTCCGCGGCTTCCGCGGCTTCGACGCGCCGCGTCGCCGACGCGAGTTTGGATTCCATCTTTTTCGTCGCGCGCGAGAGCGCCTCCTTCAATTCGTCCCTCGCCGTCCTCTCGAGCGCCGCGACCTTCTCCTCCAGCGCGCGCGCCGCGCACTGCGCCTCCGCCGCGCTCGCGCGAGCGTCCGCGACCTCTCGCTCGCGAAGCGCGAGCGCGGCTTTCAGCGCGCGCGCGCCGTCGGCGGCGTCCGCTGAAAACGCGTCGGCGTCGGCGTCGGCGCGAATTCGCGCCTTCGCCTCGCCCTCCCTCGCCGCGGCCAGCGCCTTCTCGTGCGCGACGCGGTCCCTCGCGCGCGCCGTCTCGACCGCGGCGAGTTTCGCGAGCGCCTCGTATTCCGCCGCGTTCGCGCGCTGCGCCTCAGAGCGCTTTCTCTCGAGCGCCTCCCGCGCGTCCTCCGCGTCCGCCGAAATCTCCGCGAGCTTCGCCTCGAGCGTCGCCGCCCTCGACGCGCCGCTCTCCGCGAGCAGCATCGCCTCTTGAAGCTTCCCTCGCAGCGCGCCCGTCTCAACGCTCGCCGCGAGCGCCGCGCAGCGCTCGCTCGACGCCGCCGCCTCCGCGTCGGCGGTCTCGCGTTCCTTCTCGCCGAGCGCCTTTCGCGCGTCGCTCGCGGCGCGCGCGGCGGCGTCCACTTTTTCGCTCCACGCCGCCGCCGTCGCCGCCTCAAAGTCGGCGGCCCAGCCGCTCGCGGCGAGCGTCTCTTTCCTCGCCATCTCGAGCTCGCTGTCCTTCAGGTTCTCCACGAGCCGTCGCAGCGCGTCCGCCTCCGCGGCGTTCGCCCACGTGGACTCGAGCGTCGCGCGTTGCGTCTCCGAGATTCGCGTCGCGTCGGCGCCCCCCGGGGGATCGCGGGGACCGCGCAGGCGGACGCGCGCGAGCCACTCGGCGAACGACTCCTGCGCGCCGAACGCGACGTCGTCGTCGTCCATCTCCATCGGCGCCGGGGAGGAGGCCGCGACGGGGGTGAGGTCGAGCGACGACGCGGGCGCGATGGGCGCGTCCGCGGCGGGCGCGGGCGCGGGCGCCGTCCTAGTAGCCCTCGCGGGCGGCGGCGCGATCGGCCGCGCGGTCGACGCGACGACCGGCTTCGAGACGACCGCGGCGGACGTCGACGGCTTCTTGTTCACCGCCGCGGCGAGCTGCGAGAACCGAGACTTCTGGTCGCCCTTTCGTGCGCCGCCGCGGTCGTTGAACGCGGTCTTCGTGTTCACGGACAGCGGCGACAGCGGCAGGCGCGCGCCGGAGGATCGCGCGCTGTCGTGCACGCGCTGATGGGCGCCCGCGTGCTTCAGCGGCATCTTTTTCACCGCGAGCGACGGAAGGGCGTCCATCGCGCGACGCTTGGATATCGGCGTCGGCATGACGCGCGCGCGCGTTCGTTCTTTCACGCGCGGAGGATGACCGAGAAGGCGCGCGAGGCACGTGCGGAGTCGCGCGCGTGCCGGCGCGTTGTGTCCAGATGCGACGCGTCGTCCCCAGGTCGTTCCCCTCGTTTTGGTTTCGTGATTTCCGACGTTTCGCGAGCGTTTTGATTTTCGTCGTCGTTGTTGACTTCGGACTCTGGCTTTTCGAGTCGACGTCGTCTGCCCCCATCGCGCGCGGGCACGACACGACGCGAGCGGCGAGCGATTGAGACGACGACGACGCGGCGAAATATCACGTGCGCACGCCGAGAATATATTTTGATTCCCAGCGCGAGCGCGCGGCTACTAAGGTTATTCGCACTCGGAGCGTCCGCCCTCCGTCCGACTTTACGCGCGTCAGATCAGATCGTCGTTCGTCGTTCGTCGTCGCGTCACGACAGGTTCTTGCTGCTGCACCGCGCGATCTCCTCGCGGAGCTTGTTGTGCATCACCTGCGACAGCTTATGATCCCCCCCGCACAGCTTCAGCAGCGCCGCGGGGTTCATTCGAACGATGTCCCGCCCCGCGAGGCTCTTGGGCACGATCACCTTGGCGGCGAGCTTCTCGTTCCCTGGCCTCGCGATCCACGCGCGGATGTGCGCGTTGTTCCACCGCACGGGCGCGACGACGCGCTCGACCCTCGTCTCCACGACGCTGCCGTCGTCGCGCATCGTCAAGTTCCTCGGTACGTCCTCCTTCATCTCGTCGTGCCACGAATCGCCCTCCTCCATCCCGCCGATCATCCCGACCGTCTTGAGCGTCGACACCGAGTGCTCCGTGTCCACCGACGCGGGGGACACCGTGCCGATGACCCCGAGCTGCGCGTCCGGGCGGACGAAGCACTCCATGAGCACTCTCGTGAGGTGCGAGCTTCGGTACGGCACGTGCACGTGCCCGGCGTCCGCGGCGTTCTTCGCTCCGCCCGCGCCGTTGAACCCGAATCGCTGATGCTGCAGCCGACGCATCCGCACGCACTCCTTCAACGCGTACAACGACGCGTTGATCTCCGCCGTCTCCTTCCTCTGATCCGCGCTGTGATGCATGTTGTCCTCCTTGCGCTCGGACCCCGCGCAATCGACGAGCGTGAGCCTCCCGGTGTGCGCGCTGCCGTCGCGCAGCGCGCACGTGAGCCGCAGCACCGCGTGCGAGCGAGATGACGCGGCGTTGCAATGCGTCGCGGACGTCGCGCGGCGCGACTTTCCGGCGGCGACGATGGCCGCGAGTTCGCTCGCGGTGCTCGCCTTGGGTTCGACCGCGCCGAGGAGCAGGACGTCGAGCTGACGGTACTCTTCGGGCTCGAGCGCGCGTCCGGCGCCGGCGCCGACGAGGCCGCCGCCGACTTCTTTGATGGAAATCTCCGCGCGGGCGGGGGAGAGCAAGTCGGTGACTTTTTTCCCCGCGATTTCAAAGTACGCGACGGTGACGTTCTTCACCGCGCCCGAGTTGAATAACGCACTCACGACGGCGGTTTCGATCGCCTCCATCGTGTGCGTCTTCCCGCTCCCCGTCTGCCCGTACATGAACAAAGCGCCGACCCCGCCGGCGAGCGCGCCGCGAACCATCGGCTCCGCGGCGACGGCGTACACCTCCTCGGAGCTCGCGGCTTCGCCAAACGCTCGAGACACGTCAAACGACGCGTGTTTCACAAACATTCGCTTCAAGTCCGCGTGCATCTGGCAGTTGTGCACGACAATCTCCGTCGCGTCCACGGTCGTCTTCGGCGCGGGCGGGTCCGGGACGGTGACGACGTCGAACTCGCCGCGTTCTTGCTCGTGCGCGAACAGCGGGCGCTTGCGCACGTACACCTTGACGCCGCCGGCTTTTTCTTCCCTCGGCTTGGACGCTTTGCCGCCTCTGGACGCGCGACGCAGGCGCCACCGTTGCACCGCGGCGGCGAACGGTTTCGCGTTCATCCGCCGCGATTCTCTCTTGTCGAACATCTGACGGAACGCCTTCTCCTCGCCGTTGTTCCCGCTGGAAGAGCTCTTCGGGACTCTCGGTTTGATGACCGCGTCGTTCCACGGGTTGTTCGACGACTTCTGCGGCGGCGCGACCGCGGCGGAGGGTTCCGCTGGGGGCGCCGTCGGCGGCGGCGCGACCGCGACGGGCTTCTTCGGCGCCTTGATCGCGACGACTTTCTTCGCGGCGATCTTTTCCGCGACGACTTTTTCGTCGGATAACGGCTTCGTCACGGACGTTTTCATCGGCTTCGGCGCGGGATCCTTCACGACGCGCTCCTGCAGTTTCAAAAACGCTTCGTACCCGATCGACGGCTCGTCCGGGTCGGCGCTCGAGGGCTTCTCCCACGACGCCGTCATCGGATCGTTCCTCTTCACCTTCTTCTGCGACTTTGCGTTCTCATCGCCCGCGCGCATCGGCTCCGCGCTCGAGGCTGAGGCTTCCGCGACGCTCGCCGCCGCCGCCGGCGGCGGCGCGGGCGCGGGCTCCGGCGGCGACGCCTTTTGCTTCTTGCTCTCCGCCTCGCCGCCGTCTCTCTCCGCGGGCGCCGGCTTCGGGCTCTCCTTCTTCTTCTTCTTCCCGCTCCCGCTCCCGCCCGCGCCGGCATCCTTCCCCGCGATGAACGCGACGTCCTCTCTCGACTTCCTCACTTCCTCCGCGCGCGCTGCGAACCCCGCGAGCATCTGCGCCACCTCCAGCGCGTCCTCCGGGTCCGTCCGTCGCTCCGCCGCGGACGCCGGTCGCTCCTCGTGGGGTGTTACATCGCCAGCGGCGACGTAACGGTTCGGGTCGTACGGTTCCGGCGCCGCCGCCGAAACCGGCGGCTTCCCGGGCGTCGCGGACGCGGTGGACACGACGTGCACGGGGAAGTCGTCCTCCTCCTCCTCCTCCTCCTCCTCCTCCTCGAGCTCGTCCGCTTCGATGACGACGTCGTCCTCGATGACCTCGTCGTCCGGGAACGCGTGTGGGGACGACGAGGTCGGTTGGCGCGGCAGCGTGAGCCGAGAAGAGAGCGTCGTCTGCTCGCGCTTCGTCGGCGCGCGCGGCTTCGCGGCGGCGGTTTTGGTTTTGGCTTTCGTCCCCGCGCCCCCCGGGGGCGCGTTCTTGTTGTACCCGGGCACCGCGCTCGGGGCGTACGGCGACTTCTTCTTCTCTTTCGCCGCCGCGGACGCGGACTGCTGCGCGAGGCGGGATTTCAAGCCGCCGCCGGCGACGCCTCGGCCCATCCCGCCGACCGCCGGCTTGTCGCGCTTCGCGTTTCCGCTCGCCGCGACGTTCTCCCTCGCGCCCGCCGCGGCGGTCTTCGCGACGACCGCCGGGTTCGGGTTCTTGCGCTTCGCCGCCGCCGCTGGCGCGCCGACCAGCGGCCTCGCCGCCGCCTTCGCGCTCGCTCGCGGCTTGGCGCTCGGCTTGGGCAACGGCGGTCCCCACACCGACGGGTCCGCGGCTTTCTCCGGCGAGTCGTCCCCGGTCGCCTTCGCGATGACCTCCTCCGGCGACGGCGGCGGCTGGCCTTTCCTCTCCGCCTCCTCTGTCGCTCGCTTCACGAGGATCTCCTCTTCCCACGGTAAAAGCCGCCCGGCTCGGGACGCCGGGGACGCGCGCTCGGACTCCGGCGACGGCGTCGACGGCTTTTCATTTTCGGCGTCTCTCGTCGTCGTCTCCGTCGTCGACGCGTCCGCCGCCGTCGGTCGCGCGCCCGAATCCGGCTCCGCGTCGCCCCACTGCCGCCGCCGTCGCTTCTCCGGCTCTGCCGCGGTGGTTTCGGTGGGCGCCGGCGCCGGCGCGGGGCCTTCGTTGACTTCCCACCACGCGGGATTATCTTCGCGCGACCTCGGCGGCGGGGGGAGCGGATCGGACTCTAATCCTCGAACCGGCGCGGGCGGGGGCGCGTTCGCGCGCTCCGCAGCCTTCCTCTGCGCCCTGAGCTCCGTCGCGCGCTCGAGCGCTTGCTTGCGCTTCTGCGCCCAGTCCGCGGCCGCGCTGGAGGCCTGCGGAGCGAAGGGGAGGGTGGTGGGGACGGTGAGATCGGACGGGCAGACGGCACGCGCGACGAGTCGCGTTCGTCCCCCCGAGGGACGCGCGAGGACGCGCCGCGCGACGCGACGGGACGTCGCGGCGGCGTCGCGACGCGCGACGGATGCGATGCGCGACGGAGACGACGCGCGCGATGCGATCCGAGTCGCGGCGCGTCGCCGGCGAGGGCGCTCGGCGACGCGCGGGGTCGCGTCCCGCGACGTCGCGGTCGTCGTGCCGCGGATGGCGACTCGGACTCGGGGGAAAGACTTCTTCGCTCGGACGGCGCGATGCGCGCGGCGGACGCGACCGAGGGACGGGCGTCGATCGCACCTTTCTCGCCTTCGCCGCGGTCATCCCTCTGGGTTCTTCCGCGGGAGGCGGCGGCATGACTTCCGCCGGCGCCATCGTGCGTTCGCGCGCGTCGGGTCAGCGCGCGGGCCGTTTGTGGCGTCACCATCGAGGCGAGACGCGAGCTACGAACGCAAACGGCTGCAAGCGCGCTCGTCGCGAGTTCTGTTTTGTCGGGGCGCGCGACGAGCGCGATCGGGGACGTTCGAACAGTCCGAGGCACGCGGGGACGGACGACGCGATGGACGCCGTCGCGCGCCGCGCCGCGCGGTTCCGCGGCATCCTCTGCGACGCCGCCGCGTCGTGCTCCGCCGCCTCCTCCGCGCGGACGCGAGAGAACCACGCGGCGACGCGCGCGGCGTCCCCCGACGCGTCGCGCGCGAGATACGGCGACGTCGCGTCGCCCGGGTGGAACGGCTCGCCGTCCGCGATGGACGTCGAACGCGCGGTGCGACGCGTGAACCGACGCATTCAGTCGCACGTCATGACGCTCCCGAAGCGCTCGCGATGTCTTGAGGAGGAGTGGAGGTGGGACGAGAACTGCGTCTCGTGGACGAGGACGACGAGCTTCCACGGGACGGTCGACGCGCGGATCGCGAAGTTCAGCGAACGATGGGATCGCGATCGCGCTTCGAACGAGGACGACGCGGGGCTTCGCGACGGGAATCGACGCGGGAAATACACGCTCATATTCCTTCACGGCTTCTGCGACACCGCGGAGAACTGGCGCGAGATGACGGAGATGCTCGTCCGCGGCGTCCCCGGCGGCGTCGAGGTGCTCCTCCCGTCGGCGCCGTCGCGGCTGTTTCAAATCGGCGACGCGCACAGAGACGTCGCGGCGTGGTTCGAACCGCGGATGAACAACACGCGCGTCGCGGAAGAGTTCGAAGGGCCCGGGCCCTCCAACACGCCGTGGCGCTGCGGCGGCATCGATCCCGCGATCGCGTGGACGAAGAGCCTCATCGCGGAGCAGGAGAAGAGAGGCGCGGCGCGCGGCAGCGTCGTGTTGATGGGATTCAGCCAGGGCGCCGGGCTCGCGATGGCGGCGGCGGCGAGCGAGACGGCGTGGTCCCCCGCGCTCGGCGGCGTCGCGTGCCTCCGCGGGTACCTCCCGATCACGAAGAACGAGTCGGACTTATCGCTCTCGTCGTCCGCGCCCGCGTCGCCGCCGCAGGTGTTGATATGCCAGGGCGGGCGGGACGTCGTCGCGCCGAGGGAGTGGGGATTCGCGGCGGCGGAGCATCTGCGCGCGCAGCGGCGGCGGCACGCGGGCGGGGGCGCGGGCGCGTCCGAGGACGACGTGCAGGTGCTGGTGAGCGAGGACATGGGGCACGAGCTGAGCGTGGACGACGTGTGGCGGGCGAGGTGGTGGCTGCGGGGGGTGTTCGAGGAGAGCGGGGATCGGAGAGACGACGAGTTCCGGTATCAGGGGCCGCCTCGACTGTGATGAGTCTGTAGTGTAGTTTATTTCTGTTGGTTTCGACGACGACGACGGACTGGACGGGACGATCGAGGAGGAACGTTTCCGCGAGCGCGCGCGTCACACCGCCTCGCGCGATGGCGTCCACCTCGCGCTCTCTCGCGCCGTCTCCGACGCGCGATGTCGCCTTCGATCGCGGTCGCCGCGCCGGCGACGCGCGAGCGACGCGCGCGCGCGCGCATCGCCGCCGTCGCCCTCGCGCGTCCTCAGCCACGGAAATTGGCGCCGACGTCATCGCTGTCGCCGCGTCCCCGGCCCCGTCCGGTCGCGGCGCGTCTCCGTCCCCGCCCGACGGCTACGGGTTCTCCGCCGCGGGGATGATCTTCCCGTATCACGTCGGCGCGTGGAGGGTCCTCAGCGAGACGAACCTCATCGGCCCGACCACTCCCGTCGCGGGCGCGTCCGCGGGAGCGCTCGTCGCCGCGTTCATCGCGTGCGGGATGACCCCGGACGACGGCGAGCGCGCGCTCATGCGCGTCCTGCGCGACTGCCGCGCGAACGGCGTGCTCGGCCGCGTCGGCGCCGTCCTCGAGGCGACGCTGCGAGAGGAGCTCCCGCGGGACGCGCACGAGCGGTGCTCGAGAGGGAACCTGCACGTGTCCATCACGACGCCGAAACTTCTCGGACCGTGGAACGCGGGCACGCCGGATGAGAATCGCGTCGGGTTCAACGGCGGGCCGGTCGCGCTCGACGGCGAGCTCGTGAGCGCGTTCGACACCTTCGACGACCTCGTCGGCGCGCTGCTGTCGTCGTGCCACATTCCGTTGTACTGCGGGTGGCCGACGCGCGCGTACAGAGGGAAGCGTCGCGTGGACGGCGGCTGGACGAATCTCGCGCCGACGCCGCCGGGGAGTCTCAACGCGACGAGAGTCGCGTCGTTCCCGCTGTTGGACGCGTGGAACGCGACCGTGGAGGGCGACGGCGCGGCGACGGGGAACTTCTTCGCGAAGGAGGCGTCGTTCTGGGCGGGGTGGGGCGACGACGAGTCGAGAGGGTCGCTCATCGCGCCGGACGCCGCGGGGGGGGTCTCCGACGTGGATTACGTCACCTTAGGGAAGTGGGCGCTGCTCCCGGCGAGCGACGACATCTTGGACGAGCTCGTGGAGATGGGGAGGCGAGACGCCGCGCGGTGGGTGGAGGTCAACGGGTTCTGCGAGGACAGAGCGGCGGCGGCGGCGGTCGCGACGGCGGACGCCGCGACTGGCTCGTAGTCGGTTCGCGCGGCGCCACCTCTCAAGCTACGTAGTCTAGACTATCTCTTCTATAGCACAGCGAGCGCTTCTAGGTCGTCGCCGTTCCGTCCAGCGCGTCGATCGTGGCCATCTCGCTCGCGCTCAGCTCGAACCTCGCGACGTTCTCGAAGTTCGATCTGATCCTCCCCTCGTTCGACGACCGCGGAATCACCGCCTGCGGCGGCGTCGACTGCAACGCCCACCGCAACGCGACGTCCGCGGGGGACACCCCGTGCGCCTCCGCGGCGTCCACGACCGGCTTCGCGCTTAACACCGGGTTCATCCGACTCGCGCCGTCGAGACCGAGACGATGCTGCGTCCCCAGAGACGAGTACGCCTGGTACGTCCACCCGAACCGTCGAACGACCTCGCGGACGTCGCGATCGGCGACGAAGACGTCGCACCGCCGCTGCACCACCGACGGCGCGTCGACCGCGTGGTCGCGCAGCTCCGAGAGCTCGCGCGCGTCGAAGTTGCTCACGCCGAGCGCGCGTATCTTCCCCTCCGCGCGCATGGTCTCGAGGACGCGCCACGCGTCGCGCCACGTCCCTCTCGGCTCGCCCCCTGCGCCCAGGTCGCCGCACAGGTCGCCCCAGCAGCGCGGGTAGTGGAGTAAGAACAGGTCAACGTACTCCACGCGCAAGCTTCGCAGCGTCTTCTCCACCTGAACGCGCGCGTCCTCCATCGCGAAGTGCCGCGGGTGCAGCTTCGACGTCACGAACACGTCCTCGCGCTCGAGTCCTCCTTCGCTCGCGGCGATCTCCGCCGCGAGCGCGTCGCCGACGAGATCTTCTCTGTACCACTCCGTCGCCCCGGACGTGTCGAGGAGCCGGTATCCGACGCGCAGCGCCGCGCGGACGGCGTCGCGCGTCGCGTCGCCCAAGCCCGCCGTGCCGAACCCGAGCGTCGGCATCGCGGCGCCGGTGTTGAGGATCACCGCGGACGCGGCCGCGGACGACGAGGACGAGGTGGGCACACTAGCGCTACTCGTCGTTCTGGGCACCTCGAGCTCGTCGAGCTGGCGATCTCGCGCGTCGCCGTCGACGCCGCCGCCGACCGTCCCGACCTCGACGTCGTGGAGCGTCGAAAGCGCGTGGTAGTATCCGGACACGAGTGCGAGCGCCGCGAGCGAGCCCCACAGCCGCGCGCGGCGAAGGCGCATCGCGCGCGCGCAGCCGCTTTGGCGAAAAAAGTTCATCGGTCAGTTCAAAGGGGACGCGATCAAATGTTGAAACTACGGGGTGGTTGAACATCTTTGAATAATATAACGCGATGGTCGGTCGTCAGGTCGAATCGCAATCGTAGCGCGAGCGCGAGTGCTTCGTCGAAAGCGCGTTCGGTAATTTGGTCACACGATTTGGTCTGACAATTCCCCGACGTCGCGGGGACACTTCACCTGGCGGCGTCACGGAATCTGTCGTCGCCCGCGATGTCCGCGACGACTCCAGATGACGGGGCGCTCGCCGTGGAAGACGTCAACGCCGGTGCGCGCGCGCGCCCGAACGATCGATCCCCGGTCGTCAGAGAGAAAATCGCGTCGCGATCGCACGCGTTCGCATAAAGTAAGAATTTCGTGTGACCTCCTCCTGACGATCCCCCCCCCTCTCCGTCCAAT
>Ga0181561_10001301_pt1 | contig 22142 bp, 20 predicted proteins | sample 011ome_19_FD_133760 | JGI IMG/M metagenome (GOLD analysis project Ga0181561, IMG submission 133760) | Coastal salt marsh microbial communities from the Groves Creek Marsh, Skidaway Island, Georgia - 011510BT metaG (megahit assembly) | ecosystem: Environmental > Aquatic > Marine > Intertidal... | reverse complement strand
CAAGCCAATGTGTCTGCCCGGCTGGAGGTGGATTTTGACGATATGGAAATGATCGCAGGCGCACTGAAATACACCCAATACAATTTTTTCATCAAGTGGGTCATGAAAGGGATTGCCCGAAAAGAAGGGGGCAGTACCGATACCTCGCGGGACCATGAATACACGGATTGGGAGCAGGTGACAGCGTACGCACGCCGACTGGCAGAATAAAGAACTGGTGAACAAGTTGCTCCATTGCCTTTGTCAGGGCAAAATCGGTCTTCCTGATGACGCTGTTCAAGTCCCGGGGATTGCCGGTCATGTGCCGGTGGACAACAGTCATTGGTATCAGAAGGGATAAGAATAATGACAGTCCTTGAACCAGTCATAGTTGAACGCGAGCCCTTTAAAGTCATCGGCCTGGAATATTCGGGGCCGATGGAAAACTTTGAAGGCATTTCGGCGTTATGGGGCAGTTATATAAAACGCGCAAAAGAAATTGACCCGAAAGTCGGCAAGCGCCTGGGCTTTGGCGTGTTTTACTCGACACCGGAGCAGGCGGAAATGGGTGAGACCTGTTACATGGCCTGCGCGCAGGTGACCGATAAAACAACGACGCCTGAAGGTATGGAAAAGATGCACGTCCCTGGCGGGACTTTTGCCATGCTTACCCACAAAGGCATCATGACCGACCTGCCCAGGGCCTTCCAGACCCTGTTCAGCTGGATCGCTGATTCACCCTACGAGACTTTGAGTGCACCGGGTTACGAGATGTACGATGAGCGTTTCAGTGCGTCTTCTCCTGAATGTGAAATTGATATTTTTATTCCTGTCAGAGTGCAGTAATAAACAGGGCCTCACTGTTCCTGGCTGATACACGGATTTGATTCATGAAAGAAAAGCTGCAGGAATATGCCCTTATCGCCGAAATCATAAGCGGCATTGCCATTGTCATTTCCCTGGTCTTTGTGGGAATCCAGATTCAGCAGGGTACGGAAGAAACCGCCATCAACACCAGTGCCATTCGCACCTCTGCCTACCAGGACCTGACGGGACAGATGCTGGACATCTACAGCGGTATTACCACTTCACCGCAACTGGCGGAGCTTTTCTACAAGGCCCATTGTGGGCAGGCCCTGAGCCCGGTGGAAGAGGTGCAGATGCGTACCTATGGCATTCAAACCATACGTCATGGCGATATGGCCTACCAGATGTATGAACAGGGTCTTATCAATCAGGACCAGCTTGGCAATGCCAACGCCATCCTGCTTGCCAACCTCACCCAGACCCAGTATTTCCATGGCATATGGAATGGATTGAGAGTCACCGCGAACCCGGCTTTTGTGGCTTATATCGATGAAATGGTAGAGTCGGTGACACCGAATGGGCCCACGCCCTCGCCATGGTGTTCTTCCCGGTAAAAAAATTATGAAAAGCACCTGTTTAGCCACAAACAGGGTCTCCTGGTGATTATGCGCTGGCGTTACCTGAAACTTGATTTCCCCTATCTCATCGGCGAGCTGGTCATCGTGGTGTTGGGTGTGCTTATAGCCCTGGCTGCCAATGGCTGGTACGAGGATTTGAACCGGAAACAGGTAGAGCATACCTACCTGACGCGCCTGCTTGACGATTTGACATTTGGCGGTCGTATCATTGAAGGCGTGGGTGTAGGGATGGGGGGCGCCAGAGAGGCGCGCATTGAGTTTCAGGACATACTGGATCATGAGGAGCCGGTATCAGAGAACATATTGCCCAGCTTTCTCTATGCTTCAGAAGTCGGCTTCACACAGGCCGTGATCAGTCATGACGTGACCTACCAGGAACTCATTTCAACCGGCAATCTGAATATCATCAGTGATCAAACGCTGCGCACGGCCATTACGGAATACTACCGGCGCTGGGAGGATATGGTAGCTATCGTGGTGGCAAGCCGCGGCGAGACGATTGATGTAGTGGGATCCCCTCAGAGTATTCTAATGGCCACCACCGGAAGAATTGTCGGGGAGTTTACCCAAAACGATGATGATACCAGTAATGATGTGCCGTTTTCGGTTGAAGAAAAACGGCGCATTCTCCAAATTTTAAATGCAAATAAAGATAAAATTCTCCTGGAGTCCAATTGGCAATTAAGCCTGCAATCCGTGGTGTTAAGCAGGCAGTCAGTACTTGCCGAATTGAACCGCGAATTAATCAGTAAAATCGAAGGCGCTTTGTAAGCATGGATAAACTCAATCAATGGCTGACGTTGGGCGCCAACCTCGGGGTCATTCTCGGGATCATCTTCCTGGCCCTGGAAGTGCAGCAGAACAATGAATTGATTGCGAGCCAGAATCGGTTCAATGCCCAGCAGTTGGTTAATGAATACACCTCGGTGATAGTCACTACGCCAGACCTGTCCGAATTGATGTTTGCCCTGGATTCCGGAGACCAGCCATTAACAGGTGCCGAAACCATGCGGGTAAGCCAATATTTTCGCGGTCTGTTCAAGAGTATGGAATGGAGTTTTCTCGAATTGCCTCAGGAGGAAATCCCTCTAGTAGCATGGCAGAGTCAGTCTTCAGGTCGCCTGCATCGAATGTACTGGGCACGGTTGCGTGAGACACTAAATCCGGATTTCGTGGCCTACATGGAAGCCAATACCGCTATTGATGGCGAATAACCGGGCTCTCACAGTTTTCGATATTCAGAAATCCCACCTTTAAATCATCCTGTTCCAGGATTGATATATAGCAGTCAGGCACTAAAAGGTGCATTTGACACACTGCTGAATAATTTCCTGTTATGGAATTGATGTGCTAATTAGGATTTTGGCTTTTTCAATGGTATAAGTGTCATGTATGCCTGCTTGGGGGAGAAGGCTGTATCAGGCTGTCATCTGTTCCGTCAATTTCCCCATGTCAGGTATAAAAAATAATGAATTGCAACAGGGGAATACAATGGAATCACAATCCGGATTCAAAATAAGGAAAGGCGCATTATTGCTTGGTTGTTCCTGCCTGGCAGCAGTAATTGCGCCAGAGTTGAATGCCCAGGCACTTGAAGAAATAGTCGTCACCTCGGAACGCAGGGCCACCTCCCTGCAGGATACGCCCATCTCGGTGTTGTCCTTTTCCAACGAAATGATGCTGGCCAGGGGAGTCGAGACAATCGAGGACCTGGCCACCAATTCACCGAACCTCGATGTCAAGGGCAGCAGGGGTACGGGTAATGTTTCTCCCACTTATCAAATTCGGGGCATCTCCGGCGGTGGCGGTGCCACCGGGGAACGTGGCGTCGGTTTTTATCTTGATGGCGTCTTCGTACCGCGCCAGACAGGGCCCTACATGCAGGTGCTGGACCTGGAGCGGGTGGAAATCCTGCGCGGACCGCAAGGCACACTGTTTGGTCGAAACAGCCTCGGTGGTGCCATACGTGTCTTTACCCAGCAGCCCACACAGGAGCGTGATGGTTACGTTCAGTTGCGCGCCGGTAACTTTGACCGCCGCGACGTCAACGTCATGTTCAATACACCGCTCAGTGATACCTTTGCCATTCGGGGACAGGCCGCCTGGCTTGACCAGGATGGATATGTCACCCGCGGTCCACAGGAACTGGGCAGCTCGGAAAACCTGATCCTGCGCCTGCGGGCTGCCTGGCAGGCCTCGGCAAATGTGGATGTCAATTTTGGCGTCATGCACCTGGATTCAGAATCTGACGGTAACCCGCAGGACATGGAAACTTTTGACATGGCGCCCGTGGATCCCATCAATGGCACCAGTGAATTCATCAGTTTCGAAGGCGGTTATGCGGACTGGATGTCGGACTTCCTGGAAGCCTCCGGTCAGGAAAGGCTGCGTAACAATGATGCCCGGCTCGTGCTGGATGATTACACCATGCCGTCTTTCTGCTTCATTGATGATGCTGACCCCGACTGGGACGATCTTTGCAAGCAGGTCAATGAAAGCACTTACACCCAGTATGACATGACGGTGAACTGGAGCCTTTCTGACACCGCGTCACTGACTTCTGTGACCGGTTACTCGGACTTTGAAAGCTTCGGTGTGACGGACTGGCAATTACTGGGCATGGAGCGTCGGCCGAGTGAGGCAGAATCGTGGACCTTTTACCAGGAAGTCCAGCTCAACAACTCGCTCTATGACGGCGCCCTGGACCTGGTTACCGGCTTGAGCTTTTTCCATGAAACCGCGGAAAGTCCAAGGAATTACCTGTTGCAAGCCACTGGTACCAGTATCTTCGGTGCCCCGGGCCTGCCCTTTACCACACCTACCAACCAGAACCCCAATGGCAATGCCTGGACCGGCGGCCGGATTACCGGTGACAACGCCACGGTTCAGAAAGCGGATTCCTGGGGCCTGTTTGTCAACGGTACATGGCATGTCAATGACATGTTCAATGTGACTGCCGGTGTTCGCTTTGCCTATGATGAAAAAGACTACGAGCAAACCGAGTATGCTTCGGATAATTTCGTCCCGGCACCGGGCACGGATTCCACGACTGTCTCAGCAAATGATGACTGGTCTGAAGTTGACTGGCGCCTGACGGCTGACTACCACCTGACGGAAGACCTGATGGTTTATGGTACATTGTCCAAGGCCTATCGTGCTGGCTCCTATGCCTACCAGATCCTCGACAATATTCCCGGACCGGACCAGAGTGGTGATTTCATCCAGCCTATTCCACCGGAGAAAGTGGTTAACCGGGAAGTGGGTTTCCGCTCCGAGATGTTTGATAGCCGGTTGCGGTTGAACATGACCTATTTCGATATGGAATACAGCGACCGCCAGAACCCGGCGGCCTCTGCAGACCCCAATTCACCCGTTGGTTTCACCATCCAGTTAACCAACCAGGGTGATATTGATATCGATGGTCTTGAGATCGATGCGCAGTTACTGGTCAGTGACAACTTCTCGTTGACTGCCAGCGCCGGCTGGGTTGATACCAAGGTCAATGATGTGTGCGTGAACAACGGTATCTACCTGTTCCCGTCACCGGCAGAGGAAAGCTACCAGTTCGGTGGCATGTGGAATTTCGACCTGGCCAACAGCGGCCGCGTTGATTTCTCACTGAACTATGCCTATACCGGCGCCCAGCAGACCCATCCGGGCGGTGTGGAAGCACCAAACGGTGCCGGCTCATCGGGTTGCGGTACAGGACCTTTTGGTGTTCCGGTAGCAGAGTGGTTCCTGGATTCACGGTATGAACTGCCTGGTTATGGGCTGCTCAATGCCAGGGTGACCTATACCAATCCGGCCAACACCTGGGAAGTGTCCCTGTTCGGCAATAATCTGTCCGACAAGGAATACGGCAACTTTGCCAGCCGCTTTGGTGGTGGTTACTGGGAAGGTGGTCCGCCCGCACCGGTCAACCTGAAAGCCCCCTTGCGTTCAGCGCTGGGGGTCACTCGCGGCAGGCCGCTCAACTGGGGTGTGTCGTTCAAGTACCGCTTTAACCAGTAACACGGAGCGCCAGCTCCTGTAAGTGAGGCCGGGTTTCCTGAACAGGAAACCCGGCCTTTTTTTTCGGGCTTGGTGGAACTGCCTGTCAGTCTTCGTGAAACTGGAACGCCGACGTACTCAGGCGAATCTCCCGCAGGAAAAGTACCAGGGCGATACTCAGGAACATCATGCCGACTACGAAGAGGAAGGCCACAAAGCCGGCGACATTGACGTCGAGCAGGGCGCCCAGGAACAGGGAAACAATGACCAGGCAAATGAGCAGGGCGCAGGAGGTGGCCAGGGTGATAGCCCAGTTGGTATAGGCTGCCCGGATATCGAGCCTGTTCAGCTCATCACGAATTTCATTCATTGCTTCTTCATCAGCATCGGGCTTCTTGTCCTTCAGGAAACGCCCACGATCGACAATGCGGCCAAGACGATTGGACATCACCATCAGGGTGCCACTGATGCCGGCGAGCAGGAATACCGGTGCAACAGCCAGCTGAATAACACTGGAGATGCTGCTGACCTGGAATAAAGTCTCCATCACATGATTCCTTTAATCAGTACTGATTTCGTCACATTCAAAGGGCAGGATTTCCACGCCGAGTACATGAATCCATTTCTTGGACAGGTGTACCGGTTCAGTGAGGTTGATGGCATCAGTAATGACCATCTGGTAATCCATGAAGGCGCCGTCCTCGATCATTTGAAAACGCTCTTCGATTCCTGCCGCTCGGCTCAGGGGAATGCCGCGCTGGTTCAGCCATGGAAAACCAATGTGAGTGGTGCGCGCCACCAGGGTGCTTTTGGGCGCCCAGGGTTCGCCACCTTCCCACCAGCCCCAGGAGTAGCCCAGGAGGGTGAAGGGTGTATCGGCTGGTGCGCCCGTCTGCCCGATATGAATGGTGCGGGTCAGGTCATATTCCTCGATCCGCAGCACCACGTTGTCACCCTCGCGCACGATTTCCATGGGCAGTGGCTGCTCCATGATCAGCGGCATGCCCTTGGGCTGGCAGTTGTTGGTGGGGTTGTCCCGGGCTATGTCGAAATTCGCCAGCACGTCCAGTGCACCATCAGTCAGCGGGTACTGGGTCAGGTCATAGTCGCGATTGATGGATTCAGGAAACAGGAAACCGTCGGCACCGGTAAAGGTCCACATGCGAAAGATGCCGCGCTCCGGCTGGCTGCGGTCACCCTCGGTACGAAAGCGGTAGGAAAAGTCACCAGTGACCTCGTCCTTGAAGTAGGCTTCCTGGCCTGTCTGCATCAACAGCTCGGTACCATCGGGCAACAGGACATTGGTGGCAAAGGCTTCAACCTTGTCAGTCAGGGGAGGCCAGGCAGCGACCCTGACTGTCATGCCTTCTTCCAGGGCATCCCGGGGAATGCCGGCACGCTGCATCAACGTGGGTGAGCCGCTTTCCAGGTCCCATTCTGTGCCATCTGCCGTTTCCAGGAAAATATGGATATGCGGATTTTCCCAGTGCAGGCGGGTCACCACGCCTTCCAGTTCCATGTGGGTGCTGTTGTCAAAACGGCCAAAGAAGCTGTGATGGGCGTGCAGGGCGGTCGGAACGCCAGTGATCAGCAAACTGCCGGAAAGCAGCAGTGCAACGATAGGTTTCTTCATGAGGGCCCCCTGGTCTGACAATACAGTTAATTGTTTTGCCACGAATAATACTGCACTTGCATAAGTTTTGCGGCGGCAGGGGATAAATTTCGTTGAAAACAGGATTCGTCTGCCCCTGTGTTATGCTTTTGGCCATAACAATAATCACAACTCGGTGGTCGCGGTGAGGAAAGTCAATCCCGTTCTGCTCCTGATTATCTTCAGTATCCTCGTGTTCCTGGTGCGCAAGTACTTTTTTCCGGAATACACGGATGAAATGGTCATCAGTACCGTGGAAAACCTGCTGGGCAGGCTTGGCCCCCTCAGTTTTGTGTATATGATCGTCACCTTTGTTGTTTGTGCCTTCTTTTTTATTCCCATTCTTATGCCGCTGTGTATTTTATGTGGCGCCTTCTACGGCCCCGTGCAGGGGGCTGTCATTGCCCTGGTGGGCATCACCCTGGGTTGCATGGCCACCACCATTTCCGTGCGCCGGGTTTTCAGGGGGATGGGAGGTGTGGTCATGAATAATCCTGAATACAAAAACCTGCTCAACAAGCTGACCTACCATGGCACTGTTGTGGTCTTGCTTGTCAGGTTAGCTTTTGTTGTGCCCTACATTCTGCAAAACATCCTGTTGGCGCTGACCAATATCAGCACTGGACGCCTGGGGCTGCTGACGCTCATTGGCGGCATTCCGGGTGCGGTGAGTTACAGTTTCCTGGGGGCCGGGCTGGTCAGTCTCGGTGATACCGATCTCTATGGGGCAATGGTCATGATCCCGGTTGTCATCCTGTACCTGGTCAACATGGTTGCCAATTACCTGCGCAGGAAGCATGGTCTTGCGCAAGACAATGACCTGCCGTCATGATTTGCCTGCAACAACTCAAGTAAAGAGGAGTTTTACATGCACCTGAATCGAGTCTTCATTCTTGTCTTCCTGGTTTCGTGGATCAGTCCTGTCGCCGCGCAGGATGACCTGTTGCAGGCGGCTTTTCGCGGTGTTGCCGATATTGGTAAACAGTGGAGCGGTGAAGTGAATACGGCGACCCAGGCCCTGTACACGCCCCTGCACCGGGCCGTGGATTCCGAGGGCCTGGTCCTGCATGGTGATATCGCCTATGGCGATCACCCGTTGCAGACCTTTGACCTGTGGGTCAGTGAATACGGCTTTCGTGAAGGTGGCCCGGTATTGATTTACTTCCACGGCGGTGGCCTGGTGCGCGGTGACAAGGTCAGTGCCGCCACCGATAACCTGATCTACAGCAATATCGGCAAATTCGTGGCGCGCATGGGTGGCATCGGTATCAATGCCAACTATCGCCTGGCCCCGGAAGCAACCTGGCCGGATGGTGCCATCGACCTGCGCATGATCATCGAGTGGGTCAGGGCAAATATCGATGAATACGGTGGCGATCCGGAGAATATTTTCATCATGGGTAACTCGGCCGGCTCAACACATGTGGCGACCTACATGTTCCACGAGGCTTCCCAGTTACCGGATGGGCCCGGTGTCAAAGCGGCTATTCTCAGTTCGGGAGGTTTTGCTGCAGGAGTCCCGGCATACTACGGCGAAGACCAGACCATTGCCGAGGCACGTTCACCCCTGGGTCTTGTGGATACGTATGAAGGACAGCAGGTGCCGGTCTATCTCTGGAGTGCGGAATACGATCCCGCCAATATCGAAACCAGTGTTGCCGAGATGTACGCCAAACTGTGCCGCAAGTATGCGGACTGTCCCCTGTACACCCAGTGGCAGGGTTATAACCATGTCTCGCATGTGATGAGTATTGATACGCAAGACACCACGATCACGAATGGCTTGATTCGGTTTTATCATGATGTGATTGGTGACTGACGTCACCAGGAACAAGGAGCAAGGGACAAGGAGCAAGGAAAGACACGTTAGGCTTTAACGAATATTCCGGACTATGTAGGTCGGCATAAGCGCGAAGCGCTGTTTGCCGACATTGATATTCACCTCATGTGGAATATTCCTTGTCGGCAAACGCTCCGCTTATGCCGACCTACGAAACTTTCCTTGCTTTATTCCGGAAACGCCCTCACCGGATCCGAACCGTCCCAATCTATGCAGGCTTGATATATTCCGGTGAACAACTCATCCATGGCCTCGTTGCCCGGTATCAGTTCCACGAAACCGGGGTTGCGTACCCCGTCATCCATGTAGCGGACACGGCCTGAGCCCACGTCTGCTGAAAAAGCTTCTGAAAACCCCCTTGCCTGGTAAGCCCGTGAAGCCTCCAGGGTGTCGTCAACGGCTATGCCGATATGGTGAAAACCGTAGCCGCGGGTGTCGATGATTTCCTTGTAGACCGAGGGGTGATCATCCCGGGGTTGTATCAGTTCGATATTCATATGCCCGGCAAAGGTCATGGCGAGAGCCACATCAGCCTGCGATTGCTGGTCGCGATATACCTGGTCAGGACCGGTAAAGCTCTCCAGCAGAAACCAGGGACCGGTATTGCCGTCCATGATCCACCAGTTCATTGCCGCTCGAATATCTTCAATGACATAGGCCATTTGTATGATCTGACCTGTGCCCTGTCCAAAACCGAATTCCGCCATCGATATCCCCCTTTTTTTATTATTCGAAACCTTTCAAATCATTCTACCTGAAGGGGGACGGACAACTCACGCTCACCCTGAATATTGCAAACAAAAAGGAATAAATGTTCTTATTTTGAGCAGGAAGTTTCGAATATCGAAAATCAAAAACTAGTTGTAATCATATGATAAATAAAATAACTTCATGAAATATAAGGGAAATAAATAGATCAATCCCCAAAATATTGCTTACAATTCAGTAGGTTGGGGTGATTGACAACTTTGCACATTTAAATACTGTTAACATAAGCAGTAATAATAAAACCAAAACTAAAACCACAAAATGAGGGGAGATATGATGAAGTCTGGATCATCAGGCCGTTCCGGCCGTAATTTTCAACCACGATTAAAACCACTAGCCTATTCCTGCATGCTGGCAGCAGGCCTTGGCGTCTCTGGACAAACTTTTGCCCAGGAAGACCTTGAGGAAATCGTTGTTACCGGTTCGCGTATCGAGCGTTCCGGTATGAATACACCAACGCCGGTGACTTCCGTGTCTTCGGAAGAGCTTTCCAACATGGCACCTGGCGGGATCATCATGGCGTTGAACCAGCTGCCACAATTTTATGGCAGTACCTCGATCGAGGATTCGGGTAACTTTTTTGCCACCCCTGGTTCCGGTAACCTGAACCTGCGCGGTCTCGGTACCAACAGGACCCTGACACTGCTCAATGGCAAGCGGGTAGCCTCATCCACACGTTTTGGTGGTGTCGATGTGAATCTGTTTCCGGAAGCCCTGATTCGTAACGTGGAATCGGTGACCGGTGGTGCCTCGGCGGCCTACGGTACCGATGCAGTTACCGGGGTGACCAACTTCATCCTGGATACTGATTACACTGGTTTTACGGCCCATGCCCAGTTGGGTACGTCGGCAGAAGGTGATGGTGACAATAACGAAGCGTCCATTACTTTTGGTATGGATGTGGGAGAAAAAGGGCATATCCTGTTGTCCGCAGACCGATACGAACAGGACGGCATCTTCACCTATGAAGGCCGCGACTGGTACAAGGGTTGGGGCACGGTCAATACACCGGGCGGCCCTTCTGAAGTAGTCGCGCCTTACGTGAAGTCCACACAGGCAACCTTCAATGGCGTGATTTCTGCCCCGGGCACCTCCCTGCATCGCCAGGAATTCAATGATGCCGGTAATGCAATTTCGCCATTCGTGGAATGCCCCGGGGCCGGAGTTGGGCCCGCAGCACGACACTCTGCCCCTCCGGGCAGCGGCTGTAGTGGCGACCTGTTTGGGGCAGACCGTCCCACGGTGTCTCCGGATTTTGAGCGTAAGAACTACTTTGTCTATGCCGACTATGATGTGACGGATAACCTGAATGTCTTTTTCCAGGGCATACATGGCAACTCGGATCGCTGGGCGACCAATGGCGCCGGCCAGTTCCAGTTCGTGTTCTCACCCATGGTCATTTACAGTGGTAATGCCTTCCTCCCGCCTTCTGTACAACAGGTCATGGATGATGAGGGAATAGCCTCCTTTACCCTGAACCGCATGGGTCATTCCTCCGACCTGGCCAAGGGCGGTGCTGCTACCCAGCAGGACATCACCATGAACTCCGGTACAGTCGGCTTTGATCTGGAAATAGACGCCGATGGCTTTTTTGATGGCTGGCAGGTCGATGGTTATTACCAGAAAGGCAAGAGTGATACCGATGCCTACCAGCATGGTGGTATTCGTGTCGACCGTATCCACATGGCCCATGATGTAGTGATTGATCCCGCTACTGGCCAGATGGCGTGTAACGTCACCGTAGTGTCCGGTTTGTATCCTGATTGTGTACCCCTGAATCCGTTTGGTCGTGGCAACATGACTGATGCCGCCATCGACTGGGTTACCGGTTTTGATCCAGGTCAGCATGTCACAGTCCCTAACCTGTATTTCACCCAGTCCGGTTATTCCAAGGGCTACTCGGATGATTACGTGTCTGAGGCCGCCAAGGTCATTCGCTCTGATATCGAACAGGAAGTGTTCGAGTTCAACCTCAACGGTGAAATCTGGGAAGGTTTTGGCGCCGGTCCCGTGCTTGGTGCCTTTGGTTATCACTGGCGCGAAGAAAGCATGTACCAGTTGATGCGTTCCCCGGCTCTGCCTGACGGCAACCTGGATGACGGTCGTCCGGTACCGGCCAATGACCCGGCCCTGGGGATTCGTGGGCAATCCCGCGGTGATGTCAACAACTCGGTAGCCATCCAGTATTCCAAGGTGCCGAATATCGAAGGTGGCATGGATGTCAGCGAATATTACGGTGAGTTACTGGTGCCCTTGCTGGCCAATGACACCATTGAGCAGGTCAATGGCTCGCTTGCTGCACGCCGTGCCGACTACTCCGGTTCAGGCGGCATCTGGGCCTGGAAATGGGGTATCGATGCCCAGGTGACTGAAGAGCTTCGCCTGCGTGTCACCCGTTCGCACGACGTGCGTGCAGGTACCCTGTCCGAACGTTATGACCAGACTGGGGGAGCATCCTCCGTCGATGATCCGTTCCTGGGTAACCAGTCCTTCAATATCTTCCAGACCAGTGGTGGTGATCCCAATATTCGCCCGGAAGAGGCTGACACCATTACCGCAGGTTTCGTTTATCAACCGAACTGGCTGACAGGGCTTTCGGTTTCCCTGGACTGGTATGACGTGTCCCTGGAAGATGCCATATCATCTCTGACTGTACAGCAGGTACTGGACCAGTGCTTTGCAGGGGACGAGGGCCTGTGTAGCCGTATTGTTCGTAATCCGGATGGAACGATCAATATTATTTCCGCCAACGTACTGAACGTGGCCAAGTCCAATGTCAGCGGTTATGACCTTGAGGTGGCTTACAACACGGAAGTGGATTTCTTTGACTGGGGTGGTGCCGAGAGCCTGGGCTTCCGGGTGTTCTCCAGCTACCTGAAAGAAAATTCCAGCCAGGGTTTCCAGGCGCCGGTCATTAACCGTGCTGGCCAGACCCAGGGTTTTGAACTGCCAGAGCTGAAGATTACCGGTAGCATGAACTACCGCAATGGTCCGTTCTCCGGGTTCTTCCAGTTGCGCTGGATTGATGAAGGCGTCAGGAATGTACTGGATACAGAAGGTGTCGAGATTGATAACAATACCATCGATTCTGCCCTGTATGCAGACATGAACATGCGCTACGAGTTTGAGCTGGACCAGGGCATGATCGAAGTGTTTGGTAATGTCTCCAACGTCTTTGATGAAGACCCACCTGTGACACCAAGCTTTGGTCTGTTTGGTGGTTCATCAAACCAGACCAACTCCGGCCTGTTTGACCTGATTGGCCGTCGTTACACTGTCGGTGTGAGGTATACCTTCTAGACGCTGTAACAGTATCGAGTAAGCAAGAGTTGTAAACCCCGGGAGACCCCGCTGTGATTGTAAATCGCAGCGGGGTTTTCTTATTCTGGCAATTGCGAAATGAAGGTGCTGATGCGCTGAGTGAAGATATCCGAGTTGACCACGCTGCCATGACTGCCGGGTAATGTCGTGAATGTGAGCGGCCCTTGCCAGCCGGCGACCAGGTTGTCCGTATGCACATGGGGAACCACGCGATCAGTTTCTGCCTTGATAATGAGTGCGGGGGCGGTGATGGCCTCCAGGTAGGGCATGGAATCGAAATGGTGCCTGAGCAACAGGCCTACAGGAAAAATGGGGTAGCGTCCCTGGGCCACGGCGCGGATGCTGTCGTAGGGAGTGATCAGCACCAGTCCCCTGACCGGTAGTGAGGCTGCTACATGGGTGGCCACACCGGTGCCCAGGCTCCTGCCGATAATCACCGTATCGGCATAATCAAAACCGTATCGTATCCTGGCCATGTCAAGAATGGCCAGGGCATCAGTCTTCATGCTTTGTTCGCCCGGACTGCCAGTACTGTCACCAAACCCCCGGTAGTTGATCAAAAGGTAATTGTGGGGGCCAAACAGGATGATGTTATCAATCCGGCGTGAGAGCTCTTCGGCATTACCGCCGTAATAGACGACAGTGAGCCCGGACTCACCGGGAATGTACCAGCCATCCAGGGTTTGGCCGTCAACACTGAACGTGGTATCAAATTCGCTGAACACTGCGGCATCCGCAGCGTTTTCCGGATCGGGAAAGAACAGCAGGGCTTCCTGGCGCAGGTAAAGATAGGCCATGGCCGCGCAATAGGTGAATACGCTGATCGAGGCCAGCGTTACGAGCGTTCTTTTCAGCAGGGATTTCAACTTAACACGATTGGTCAGTTGCGTTACCAGGCAATCCGGGCTTGCCTGGTCACTCAACCTGTTTAGTCGCTCAACAAGGCATTATCAACATTGATCGGGTCAGGTATCACGCAATTGTCGATCTTCGCACATTCTTCCTGCAGGTAGTGCGCCGTGTCGAAGAAGGGTGAGGGGGCCGAGTCGTTGTATGCCGGGGGATAACGGCCCATGGCCAGGTCAAAGGGCGTATCGCCGTCTTCGTCCGCGACCTGCTGGCGGGCACCGTTTTCGATCAGGAAGCGGGCCACTTCGGTCCAGCCCTGCTTGGCCGCACCATGCAGGGCTGTCTGGCCATGTACCACCACTTCGCCCTCGTTGGCCGGATGCAGGTTCTTGTCACGCTGGTAGTCAACCGGGTCAACACCGGGTGGCAGGGCGGGATCACCGGACAGGGCATTGATGTCGGCGCCGGCCTCCAGCAATAACCTGATGGCTTCGATGCTCTGCTCCTGGGTGCGGAACTGGCCGCGGGTCGGGGAAGTGGTATGCCCGATGCCGGCAACAATCATCATGGGCGTCTGCCCTTCCATGTTGGGCAGGTCGGGCAGGGCACCGTGGTCCAGTAATAGCCTGGTGCTTTCGATATCCCCGCCTTTGACTGCACGCATCAGGGCCGTGGCGCCGGTAGTCAGTACCTTGTCGGAGCCGCGGTCATAAATGGCATTGCGCAGCGGCGGTACCATTTTCAGTTGAATATTCGGGTTGGCACCGGAAGCCAGCAAGGTGGCGGCAATATCGTAGCCCGTGATGGTGTCGGAAGAGGGGATATCAGGCCTGCCTCCGGTGGGCAGGATGTGCAAGTCAATGGCATTGAAAAGCGGTGTGCGGCCATAGATGTCCCACTTGTCGATATTCGCACCCGCATCAATCAATGCGGCTGCCGTGGCGAAATGCTGGTTCAGCAGGGCCATGTTCAATGGTGTTACCCGCTCAGGATCGTGGGCATCCAGGTTGGCACCGGCCTCGGCCAATATGGTGATACATTCAGTACATCCCTCGCGGGCAGCAAAATGCAGTGGCGTGAAGCCACCTCTATTGAGGTGTTGTGGCCGCGGTTCATTGAGTGTGGTGCGGTCCCAGTTGCGGATAGTGCTGACACGGTTGACGTCAGCACCCCGACTGATAAGCAGTTCCAGCATGGCGGGCTGTTGTTGTGCGGCGGCCCAATGCAGGGCGGACTGCCCCCCCCAGTGTTCAACGGCATCTATTTCTGCACCATGATCCAGTAACAGCTCTGTCGCTTCCACCAGGCCCGCACGGGCAGTATTCATCAGCGGGGTTTCACCTTCGGGGTTTGCCCAGTTGGCATCGGCGCCGTTTTCCAGCAGCACCCTGAGCACGTCAGTGTTACCGATGATGCTTGCTTCAAGGATGGCCGAGGTGCCGTAGTCATTCACCGCATTGGTATCCGCGCCAGCCTCAACCAGGGCTTGGACCAGTTCGGCATCACCCAGGTAAGCGGCATACATGAGCGCCGTTGTGCCATCCGGCCGTGTTGCAGTCACATCGGCACCAGCTGCAATTTGGGTCATGGCAGAATCCACCTCGCCGCGGGTCAGCAGATCCACGACCTTGTCTGCCGCCAGAGCGGGATAGCTCATCAGGGCTGCGATTATTAACAATGTCACTTCTTTAAACATGTGGGGTCCGGTGCATCTGGGTCCTGTAACGGCGAAATTGCAGTCTAACAAAAAAAGACCGGGTTTTACCCTGCAACTTGCAGGGTGTGAAATGCCCGGAATTGCGGCCGGAGTCCATGCCGGACTGTAAGCATTGTAGGCAGGATCACCTGGATTGCCATCCTCCGGGATTTGAATTAACTTGCCTGTCGCTTCATCAAAAGCTTTAGCACCGGAGACATGATATGGCCGAGACACGTGCCAATCCGCTGGTAGACAGCGGCAAACCGCTGTTTTTTAAAGTAGGTAATCCTGAGGTAGTGGGATTCACGGCGCCGGACAATCGGCTGGGTGAGGCGGTCAGGTTATGCGTACGCTCCCTGTCGGTCATGCAGAAAGAGGCGCTGGTGGCAGCGGCCAGTTCGGGAACAGTCTGGCGCCTGGCCAGTGATGAAGGTGCTTACCTGGATGGCCTGGATGCTGCACCGTGTCCCCTGTCATTCCTGACCACCGGCATGGTCTGTTCCTACATGAATGAAATCCTGGCCCTGGCAAGTCAGCGGGATATCACTATCAATAATATCCGCCTGGTCCAGGATAATTACTACACCATGAAAGGCTCGGCGCTGAAAGGCACCATGACCGGCGGTGCAAAGGATGTAAAGCTGGCAGTACAGATTGACAGTGAAGCTGATCGTGAAACGCTGAATAAACTGGTGCTTGATGCGGTGGCCGCATCACCGCTCAACGGTCTGATGCGTGGTGCACTGGAAAGCCTGTTTACCCTGAGTCACAACGGCAGTGAAATTGACACTGACCGGGCCTTGCCGGTCGGCAAGCCGGCAGAAGCAGACCCCGGGGATCATTTTGACAAGGCCTTGCCCACAGAGGATGACTGGAGTGGCTTGTTACGCAAGGGTGGGTTGACGCCCAAGTCTGAAGAAACCGTGACGCTGGCCGGTGACAGTCTCAAGGAAGAGCAGGATCGGATTCTGCATGTTCGCGGAATCTGCACCTTGCGTGAAGATGGTGTGAAACAGGTTGAGCAACAGCTGTTTAATCCTCATGGCTCCATTTTCTATTTCCTGTGCGACGAGGCACCGGAAAATGGCGGCAAGGGCCTGGCACCGGATGCCGCGAGCTATATCTCCGCGGGCATCGGCTTTTGCTTCATGACCCAGTTCGGCCGTTATGCAAAGATTGTGAAAAAGGAACTGGAGGAGTACCGGATATTGCAGGATGCCCATTTCTCAAAAGGGGGCGCCAGTGGTGGAACTGGCAAGGCAGGGACAGCTGATCCCATCGAAACCCATGTCTACCTGGTGACAGGAGAGGATGATGATTTTGCCTGCAGGGCGCTGGATATTTCGGAACAGACCTGCTTTTTGCATGCCTTTTGCAAAACCGACCTGAAGACCCGGGTCTCCATAGAGGAATACCGTTAACGCGTTTGCCTCGGGCTCAGATTTTCACCTCGATACCCTTCGAGTTGAGCCAGGAAAGCGCTTCATCCATTTCCCTGACGACACGTGATTCAAAATTTTCTTCATCAGCCTGGATGTTCCACATCCTGGACATGCCAAAGAGAAAATCATCCCTGGCGACAACGCAGGCATATTGTTTGCAATCACGCTCGGCCTTTGTGTCCATATCGGCGAGAGTTTTCATATCTCTTGAGGACACGTTGAATTCGGTTACATCGGTAAGGACGAGTAACTGGAACTGGAAATCCTCCTGAAACTCATGGCTATAGATTTCCTTGTTGACTGCAATCAGTTGCTCGCCAGTGACGATGTCCTCGTGCCACAGGATGACACCATTTTTACGATACTCGGTTTTGACGGGCATAGTCGCCTGCTTCCATGTGAGCGTTTTTTACAGGTTGTCGGGATGCCAGGGCTCTGCTTCCAAGTGGGCTGATATTATTGGCAAAGCGGTATTGTATCAATACGGCTGTTTTGGCTTTCAGTCTTTGCAAGGGGGTTTGTAAATCCAGTATTCTAGCTGTATTTAGTGCTGGCTGACTGCGACGGTGAATGGTATTAATAGACACCTGATCCGTCACAGAATAATCAAAACAAGTCATAATAATTACAAAAAACGATTAGCAAGAAGGGGAAATGCAATGATCCACGCTGTATCAAAACCTGCTCTGGCCTGTGCGATGGTCCTGGTCTCTGTGCTTGGTCTGGCCCAGCCGCCAGTCAGGGCACCGTTACCGGAAGTGGTCCAGCCGCCGCGGCCGTTTGCCAATTCCACGGAACACTACGAATACCTTTACAACTACCATAATGGCGGCACACAGCATACCTACGAGAGTGTGCCGAAATGGGAAGGTTTGTGGGAAGCTGGTGGCAACAATAGTGGCAACCAGTTGTTTCTCGAGTCCACTGATGGTTCTCCCGTGGGCCCCTTTGGCGGTGGTGACAATGTTGTCATCAAGGAAGGCGTGCTGACACCGGAATATGAAGCGGCATTCAAATACCGCCGTGACCTGGGTGTGGACTATGACCGCCTGACATCCTGCGAGCCTGCCGGTATGCCGCGCTGGCTGCTGGAGCCCTACGTGAGGGATTTTTTCAACACGCCGTCACAGTCCTTGTGGACCAATGACCTGGGCAATGACATGCGCCGTGTTTATATCAACCAGGAACACAAGAATATTGACGGCACCCATTATGCCGCGGGCGACTCTGTCGGTTTCTGGGTGGATGACATGCTGATCGTGCATACCGTGGATATCTTTCCCGGCGACTACTTTCGCGGGACACCCCCGACCAGCAACCAGTTCGAGACCGTGGAAGTCTGGCGCATGGAAACCCTGAATAACGGCACCAAACGCCTGGTGAATAATGTCACCTTTTACGATGAACTGAGCCTGGTCAAACCCATCACCGTGGTCTACGTGTATAACCCGCGCCCTGACCTTGAGGCGCAGGGTTTCAGGATGCGTTACTGGGAGTGTGCCCAGAATGACAATACCTACCTGACGTTTGATGAAGACGGGCGTCCCTCCACCCAGTACCGTCTGCCAGGTGAACCCGGCTATGTTGATCCCCGTGGGCTCAACCGCCTGCGTAATCCGGATCTGCCACCGGACCTGGTGGGTCAGGAAAAAAGTCCCATATTCAGTGAATCAGTCCAGTAAGCCCTGGAATTCAAGGAGAAAAACATGAAAACAACAAGTCGAATGATTGTCCTGGGGTGCTTGCTGCTTACCGCCATGGAAAGTGCTATTGCCCATCACAGTTTCGCGATGTTCAATCGTGACTCGGAAGTCCTGCTGTTCGGCAAGGTCGTGCGTTGGGCCTTCAACAGTCCGCATATCGCCATGTACATGGAAACAGAAGATGGCACGCTTTACAGCTTTGAAGGTGCAGCGCCACCCTCACTGATGTCCCGCTCACCCTCCATGAACGGTTTTACCTTTCAGCCCGGCCAGGAAATCCAGGTGGTCTATTGCCCGCTGCATGATGGCCGTCCCGGTGGTGCTGTTGGTTACATCATTGACGCTGATGGTGTGTTCTACAGTCCCAATGACGGTGGCTGTGGCCCGAGCCCGAAGTGGAAAGAGTGGGTTGGTATGGGTTACACCTCGCGTGCCGAGGCTGAAGCTGCCGAGTAAAACCGGCAGTCAGGGACACCCTGTTAATGTTTGGTTTGGACTAATCGCTTCTATGCGCAATCTCAAACTTCTAGCCATCATCCTGGGGGGGATGGGCATGGTCTTCAGCCTGCCACTTGCCGCCCAGCATGAAACTGCCTCTGACCTGGTCAGCGGTGAGCGCGCGTTCCGTGATTATTGTGCCAACTGTCACGGCCCGGACGGCGACCTCATTGCACAGGTTGACCTGGGCCATAATAATTTCCGCCAGCCCTACACCGACGCACAACTGGTCGGCATCATTCTCAATGGCATACCCAATACACCCATGCCGCCCACGCCACGAGTGACCGAAGAGCAGGCCGCCATGCTGGTGGCTTACCTGCGCAGCCTGGGAGATAACAACGATGAAGGTACAAGTGGCGATGCTGGCCGGGGCAGGGCATTGTTCACCGGGCGGGGAGAGTGCATGGACTGCCACATGGTCAATGGCGAGGGTTCGGTCCTGGGGCCTGACCTGAGCAGTATTGCCCTGGTGCGTTCATCAGCAGAACTGGAAGCCTCGCTGGTAGAGCCTGATGCCGTGGTGCAGCCGGACAACCGTTTTTATACGGTGCAGACCAATGATGGTGAACAGATCAGCGGTCGGCTGCTGAATCATGATGCCTTTACCGTGCAACTGCTGGATGAGAATGAGCGCCTGCGTTCATTTGCCAGGACTGATCTCCAGGCTTGGGGATTCAGCGCGCCCGGCATGCCGTCACTGGCGCAGAATTTTAACGAGCAGGAGATTGCCGACCTGGTGGCCTACCTGGCTACACTGCGCAGGGGAGCCGCGCCATGAACACGCGTATCAGTATTCTTCTGCTGGCACTCTTGATCAGTGAAGGTACTTTTTCACAGGTCAGTTTTGACGACATACTTGAAGCCAGCAACCATGATAATTGGCTCAGCTATTCCCGTTCCCTGGACAACCAGCGCCACAGCCCCCTTACCCAGGTCAATGCCACCAATGTTGATGAACTGGAATTGCAATGGGTCTGGCAGGCCAGGTCCCTGGAAAAATTTGAAGCCACTCCCCTGGTGGTAGATGGCGTCCTGTATACCGTGCAGGCACCCAATGACGTGGTCGCCCTGGATGCGGCCACCGGGCGTATTTTCTGGACCTACCACCATGAGCCCGCACCGTCACGCACCTGTTGCGGACGCGTGAATCGCGGCCTGGCCATCCTGGGCAATACCCTATTCATGGGTACCGTGGACGGGCGTCTGCTGGCCATCGATGCCCGCGCGGGCAACCTGATCTGGAATACCGAAGTGGCCGATGCCGATGCCCTGTACTCCATCACCATGCCCCCCATGGTGGTGGAAGATAAAGTTTATATCGGCACCGCAGGCGGCGACCTGGGTATTCGCGGGTACGTGGCGGCCTTTGATGTGGCCACCGGAGAAGAAATCTGGAAAACCTATACCATTCCCGGTCCCGGAGAATTCGGCCATGACTCCTGGTCAGGCGACTCCTGGCTTACCGGAGGTGCTGCCATCTGGAATGCCGGCGCCTATGACGCCGAAGCCAACCTGGTGTACTGGGGCACCGGCAATCCGGCCCCGGACTGGGATGGCCGCACCCGTCTTGGGGATAATCTCTACAGCGACAGCGTGGTGGCCTTTGATGCCGATACCGGTGAGATCCGGTGGCATTACCAGTTCACTCCCCACGACGAAATGGATTACGACTCTACCCAGGTGCCTGTACTGGTCGACCGGGAATGGAACGGCGAAATGCGCAAGCTCATGTACTGGGCCAACCGCAACGGGCTGATGTATGTCCTTGATCGTGTTACCGGGGAGTTTCTCAGCGGCAAACCGTTTGTCGCCGTGAACTGGATGACCGGTTTTGATGAACGCGGCCGGCCCATTCGTGCCGAAGGCATGTTGCCGACACCGGAAGGCACGGTGATCAGGCCCCATGTGCACGGGGCGATCAACTGGGCGCCAACTTCCTTTAGTCCGACCCATGACAAGTATTACGTGGCCCACTGGGAAGACTCCGGCATCATGGCCATCGAGGGACAGTTTCCCCAGTCCCTGGGCGTCAACCGGCGCCAGACCACCATGGGCGATGTCGCCCTGGAACCTTTCCTGAACAATAACGATGAAGCCTGGGGCGTGATTCGCGCCTACGACCCGGACACGCTGGAACCGGTCTGGGAATTCGACATGGGCAACATCACCTGGGGTGGAGTGCTGTCCACTGACGGCAACCTGGTCTTTGGTGGCGGCAAGGATGGTTATTTTGTTGCCCTGGATGCCGATACGGGTGAGCTGTTGTGGAAGGCATCACTGGGCGGACAGGTCAACGCCGCGCCCATGACCTATGCAGTTGGTGGCAGGCAGTACATTGCCATTGCAGCAGGCACCGCCCTGTTCACCTTTGCCTTGCCGGACTGACTACTGCAAAGCCGCGATATTAACCCCAGGTAATCTCACTCTCGTTGGCCACCGCGGCTTCCAGCATCTCTTGCAGGGGCAGTGAGCGCTGGCGCAGGCTGATACCGCCGCCCCTTTTTTCTTCCTTGTCGTCCTTTTCGTTCCCTGTTTCAGATTCGCCCACTGGCCCGGTCATGGCTGTTCGCAAATTTTCCAGTGCAACAGCCACGCGTTCCCCGGTAATGGCTCCGGGGACACGGCCACTTTCACCCATTGCTTTGAGCAGGGCGACCCCGACATCCCCGAACATGACGATGTCGTGGAAATGTCGGCATTTGAAAGTGACCAGCATGGTGTCCTCCGGTAATTATTGAGTGTGATGGTAAAGCCCGGACCATAACACACTGCTGAGGTTATGCCGCCTGTATATTCGTGGTGGCCGGTTCTTCAGCATTGCTGACGTCACGCCACAGCAACATGTCACCCACCCTGGCCGAAGCGCCGTCGTAGAAGCCGTTGGCTTCCTGGAAGTCTTTTGGATTGCGGAATGTGCCAAAGAGCATGTCAAAGACCGGCAGGTCCGAATAGTT
>Ga0181561_10001296_pt1 | contig 22165 bp, 26 predicted proteins | sample 011ome_19_FD_133760 | JGI IMG/M metagenome (GOLD analysis project Ga0181561, IMG submission 133760) | Coastal salt marsh microbial communities from the Groves Creek Marsh, Skidaway Island, Georgia - 011510BT metaG (megahit assembly) | ecosystem: Environmental > Aquatic > Marine > Intertidal... | reverse complement strand
TTATATTTGTAGAGTCAAAATAAAAAGAACAACTATGATTGAATCTGTAGACCCGAACGAAAGTTCAAAAGGAAAAAAGGAAAGAGGACCAAAATCAGGAACACCTGTTTTGGATAATTTCTCACGTGACCTTATCCGTTTAGCGGAACAAGGTAAGTTAGACCCTGTTGTGGGTCGTGACCGTGAGATTGACCGTATTGCTCAAATCCTTTCTCGTAGAAAGAAAAATAACCCCATCATCATTGGCGAACCTGGTTGTGGTAAGACTGCAATCGTTGAAGGATTGGCGATGAAAATTTACGAAGGTGATTGTCCTCGTAACCTTAGCGATAAACGTATCGTATCTTTAGATATGACATCTATTGTCGCAGGGACAAAGTATCGTGGACAGTTTGAGGAGCGTCTTAAGGTAATCTTGGACGAGTTGCATGATAACCCTGATATCATTGTGTTTATCGATGAGATTCACACCATCATCGGGGCTGGTAACTCATCAGGTTCATTGGACGCTTCCAACATCTTCAAACCAGCATTGGCACGTGGTGAACTACAATGTGTCGGTGCAACCACTCTCGATGAATATCGTGAGAACATTGAGAAAGACGGAGCATTGGAACGTCGTTTTCAAAAAGTAATGGTGGATGGTGCCACCCCTGAGGAGACCATGATTATCTTGGATAACCTAAAGTCTCGTTATGAAAAGCACCATAAAGTAAACTACTCGAAAGAGTCATTGGAGGCTTGTGTATATTTGGCTGACCGTTACATCACCGACCGTGAATTCCCTGATAAGGCAATTGACATCATGGATGAGGTGGGTGCTCGTAGTCAGATTTCTGTGAAACTTCCCGAAGAGATTGAGAAACTCAAAGAGAAGGCGAATCAGATTAAACAGGAAAAAATCAACGTGGTCAAGGCTCAGGATTATGAGAAGGCAGCACACTTACGAGACAAAGAGAAGAAAATCTTGAAAGAACTCGATAAGGTAAAGGCTGAATTCGAAAAGAAGCAAGACGAAGAACGTCAAGAAATCACTGAGGATATGGTATATGATGTAGTTTCAAACATGACTAAGATTCCTGTATCCAAATTGAACCAAAACGAAATGGAAGGTCTTTTGGATTTGGAAGGTAATCTGAACACATCAGTTATCGGACAAGAAGTGGCGGTCAAAAAGATTTCAAAAGCTATCCGCAGAAACCGTGTGGGGATTAAGGACCCCAACCGACCAATCGGTTCGTTTATCTTCTTGGGTTCAACAGGTGTGGGTAAAACTCACTTGGCGAAACAATTGGCAAAACAAATCTTCGGAGATGAAGAATCTCTCATCCGTGTGGATATGAGTGAATACCAAGAGAAGTACACCATGTCACGTCTCATCGGTTCCCCTCCAGGATATGTGGGTCACAACGAAGGTGGTCAACTTACCGAAGCAGTCAAAAACAAACCTTACTCAGTAGTATTGTTTGATGAGATTGAAAAAGCAAACAAGGACATCTTCTCATTATTACTACAAGTGTTGGACGATGGTCACCTCACGGACAGTTTCGGTCGTAAAATCAACTTTAAGAACTGTTTGATTATTATGACTTCAAACTTGGGTGTGAAGAAACTACAAGACTTCGGAGCGGGTGTCGGATTTGATACCTCAGCAAGAATGAGTGGTGATGAGGACCTGAAAAAGGCTCTCCTACAAAAAGAACTTAAAAACCACTTTACCCCTGAGTTCTTGAACCGTCTCGATGAAGTGATTGTCTTCAACCCTCTAAAAGAGAAAGAAGTACGTTCAATTGTGGATATCGAATTGGGTAAACTCACCAAACGTTTGGAGAAACTCGGTTACCACATCAACTTCACCGATGAAGTGAGAGATATGTTGGCTGACGTAGGTTTCGATGAGAAATACGGAGCACGTCCTATCAAACGAGCAATCCAAGAGAAAATCGAGGATTACATCTCAGAAGAGGTATTACGTCAAAAGATTAAAATCGGACGTGAATACCAAATGAAGATGAACGAAGAAGAAGTAACCATTGAGGAAGGGGTAAATTAATATCCCTTCCGATTTGGAAGTTAAGAAATTAGATACTATATTTGTATCAAATTAAAGGACACATGGACAACATTACATTAAATCGTTTCAAAGAACTCTTATCGGTTCCTTCAAAAACCTATCAAGAGGACAAGATGGTAGAATACCTTTCTTGGGTCTTAGATAGTATGGACGGGGTAGAATACTACACCGATGAGATGAACAACATCTACGCCACAAAACGTCAAGATGGCTTTAACGGTTACTTCCCAATGTTTGTGGCACATACGGATACTGTACATGCCATGGTCCCTGAAATTGTTGTTAAGGAACAAACACTTCCCAAACCACCTACCTTCGGACGGACATTCGATGATACACAATACGATGTCCTGAAAGCTTACACTCCTGACGGAAATCCAACGGGTATTGGTGGTGATGATAAGTGTGGCATCTTTATTTGTTTGGAATTACTCCGAGTACTGTCAAATGTAAAAGTAGGGTTTTTCGTCTCTGAGGAGACTGGTTGTATCGGGTCCAGCAAATGTGATGTCAAGTTCCTTAACAATGTAGGATATGTCGTTCAATACGATGCACCTGGTAACCATCTAATTACCGAGATATGCTCGGGAGTTCGCCTGTTTGAGGAAAACGGGGAATTCATCAACAGAGCACTACCTGTAATTAAGAAAACCATGGAAACGGATATGGAACAACAGTCACACCCTTTTACTGACGTGTCTCAGATTAAGAAGAAAAGTGACGTTTCTTGTATCAATCTTTCCTGTGGGTATTACCAAATGCATACCCCCAACGAATTCGTAGTGTTGGACGATGTGGAGAAGGCCATCAGAACAGGTATTAACTTGGTCAACGAGTTTGGGTATGAAAAGCAAGAGTTCGCCTACGAACCACCAGTATATTCTTACGGAGGTTTGTTTAATCTTGATGATGCCGAAGACGACTTGGGTGATTGGGATAATACTCTGTTCGATGGATTAGATGATGAGACTTATGAGTTGAATGACCACAAAGTAGTTGTTGAATGGGGTGGAGTTACCATTGAGAGTAATCACACTGGTGATGTCCTATACTTAGATGAGGACGACGCAGTTGAACTTTATAAAATATTAAGGGAAAACTTCTTACTCAAAGGGGTCGAATAACTGATAGTTATTCATCAAAGAAATAATAGAGGAAAGTTTCGACTTTCCTTTTTTTGTTTCAAAAGAATCTATATCGGAATTAAATCTACTAAGAGTAAATTTCACTTTATTCGTTTCTGGGTCCACACCATCAATCCTGATATTTGCATCTTCAGATGTTGGTATTGGAATATTCTTTCCAAATCTACCATACATTTCCTTCACTCTATTCATAACATTTAGGTACTGGTCGAAGTCTAAGAAGAAATCAGCATCATCCAATTTATCATATTCCTTTTCTAATATATTTGATAAATCATCATTGAAATAATGGTCAAACGTCTCACTGTCGAAATTGTTATAGATGACGTCGTATGGATAATCTATCGGGAATGAAACTCTATGTGGTATTACATTTTTCAACATATCAGTAAGATTCAAATCCTTTAGGTAATCCTCAGATTCAAATAATTCTAATAAATCTTTCAAATCAATATTATAGTTGTAAAAACAACTTTCAGAATTATTTTTATGGAAACCTATTTCAGACAATATATCACATAACTCTTCTGTAAATTCTTTCTGAGTACCTCTTTCCATGGCTTGGTTTTGTGCGATTGAGTACGTATCACTTAAATTACTCATAAAGTCATCACCCAATTTATCTACCATAAATTTGGCCAACTCTTTTTCACCATCCTGTTTAACACTATAGGTACCATCATTATCAACAATCAGGTTTGACACCTCAGGGTCATAAATTTCAATAATTTCTTTTAGTTTTTTCAAATGTTCGTTTGAGAAATAACTAAACACATAACCCTCAAGGAAATCATCATCAAAGTTATAGGGGTCGTATAGACTTAATTCAGAACCGTAAGGTGGGTCAATAATATCACTGATGAATCTAAGGTCACCTTCATCAACATCTTCCTCAAAAAACTTAAGGAATTCTTCAGGACCATCAAATTTGAGTTTTACTACAAACTTATCATCCCCTTCTTTTTCAATCTTAACCAAATGGTCACTTTGTATTCTACCTCTGACGTGGTCTATTTTACCTTCTTGTATACCTTTTAATGTTTCGTAATGTTTGTTTCCTTTAACCAACTTTCTGATTTGTTCTTGGATTGGTGAGAATCTATCTAACAATACATCTAAGCTTCTTACGGAGTCTTTCTGGTCATATACCTCCGTTGTACCGTTACTTCTTACAAATAAGGCCATCTTACCCCACGTGGAATCTTTCGATGTCTTATCAATGATATAAAATAGGTTTCCTTCTTCTGAATATTTGTCAAAATATCGGGTATCGTCTTTTGTCGTTGTACACCATTTGGTTCCAGCTCCATAGTAACACGAAGCACCGTGAGAATACGGTTGAACAATTAAGAACCTATTATCTTCATATATTCTATCAGACTCGCCCTTAACTTCCTTTTCTTTTTGGACCATGATTTGTCTCTGACGGACAGCGTTCATCACCGCTTGTAATCCCCAAATACTATATTTGTTAATGTCTTTAGGTGATGACTTAATCTTAGAAGCATCAACAAATGATGATGTTGAGGCTGCGTAGTCAATATCTTCTGGTTTGATTGCCGTGGCACTCTTATGGAAACTTTCAATAAGGTCAATGAATAAATTTACATTGTCAGCAACTGAGAACGTAATTGGGTCACCGAGACTAATCATTTGTTTAATCATCCACTCAGAATACTTTTTGGTTGCTGAAGGGTCACCGTCGATAAGTTTCTCCAACAACTCAGTGGCATCGGCAAAGGTAGGACTGTCCTTGTATTTATCTATAAGGTTCTCCTTTTTACCTTCGAGTAGTATGTTCTGAAATTTAATCATAAAAGTTAACTATAAATACTTGACAGTTTGGATAATTGATAAATAACCCTTATATTTGAAGTATAGATAAACAACATATGAAAAAGATAATCAACATAATTTTATTCACCCTACTTTCAACTCCCGTATTTTCACAAGGGTTTAATGACTCCATCATGAATCAGGTTTTGTTTGATGAAGTAATTGCGTACCATGAAAAACGAAACAACAAGGTTGAGGTTTATTTTAGTAAAGTAGGTGCGGAATTACACAGTAAGGGTTCTGTTGAATATATGAAAAATAATGGTTGTCGTCACAGACCTTCACACAGCTATCTTAATTCGTTACCCAAAAATGAAGTAATTATGATTCTAAATGATATTGGTGTTGATACTACTGAATATGATTATATTGGTAGGGGTGAAATACTGGCAAGAATATCAATAAGAGGTCAAACCACTTATCAAGACGTTGCAAAAAAAGCTATTAATGGATGGTTAAAATCAAAAGGTCACCAAGGAACCATCATGAATATTGGGATGTTTGGAGAACTTGAAATTTTAGGTATTAGTTCTAGTTATAATGAGAAAACGAGAAGTGTAGATATCGCCTTGACTCTATTCTCTGCACTTAAATAAAAAACCTCTCAATGAGAGGTTTTTTTATTAGTTTCGTGTAGTTTCTGTATATTTCGGTATATTAAAAGTAATTCTTCTGTTAGGTTGAGTATCTTTTGGTTTTGTTGGTTTTTCTTTTGACCATGCAGAACCAAATTTACTTGTCTCACCATGACCCTTACTTTTGATAGTCACATTAATACCTAAACTATTAAATATTTCTTGTAAATCCTCAGCAACTTTCTTAGCCCTTTCTTCAGATAGACATAAATTGTACTGACCTCTTGTTCCGTCACCATATCCTCTACATCCAGTGAATTTTCCTTGAACTTGTTCATTAGGGTCATTATCACGAGACGCATAACCATTTACTACTAAATTTTGTTTTTGTAAAAATTCTTTAAGTCCTCGCATACGTTTAAGTCCTTGACTTAAATCATTCTTAAACTTATTTAATATTTCTTGATAACCTGAAGGGTCAATCATATCGATAGTGTCAAACTTAAATACATCAACCAAGTCTAATTTAATCTTTTCAGTTGCAAATTCATCAGTATTAATTGTTTCACCTTCTGGTGATTGTGGTGGAAGAATATATACTTCACCTAACTTTATAGTTAAACCACCAAACTCAACCGCCAACATTATATTTTTATTTAAGCCAAATTTACCACCACCAGTCTTAAAAAAATCACCTAATGGCATTTCATTACCTCTCACATATGGTCGTTTACCTCTGCGATTTTTTTTTCTATTCCTAAATTGTGTTACGGCTATATCATTAGTAGACATAACACTAAGAGATAAGGGAACTGATAATGTATCCATTTGATTTTTGACATACTCATTATCATTATAAAACCTTTCTAAAACTTCATCACCATCCCAAATATCATTATAAAAAGTAGAAAGTGGTACTGAACCTACCGTGTACTTTTTACTTGGTATATTTTTTCTAAACCATGTAGGAAGATTATTAACAAGTCTATAATAATTTATTGGTACATTGATATTTGCAATTGTTAATATCATAGGATTATTATATGGGTCTTCATTATTTTTAGACTCAATCACTACATTAAAACTATTTAAGATATCACCCTGTTTTTCTATCATGACAGATTCAATTTTATCATTAAGTTTGTCCAGTAAGACACTCTCAGTTTGTTCAGACAAAACTTTCTGAACCAGTTTCTCTATATCGGCTTCCGTTAAACGAATGGTTTTCTTTCCCATAATTAAAAATCTTTTTCTATAAATATATTGTCAGAATAAAAAAAGTATTTATATTTGTAGTCAGAAAGAAAGGTTCTTTGAAAATATGGGGGTGAATTGGAATCGATTGGCGTAGATAGTCATACGGGGCACGTAGTGAGATGTTATCTATCACTTTAATCTATGGTGACACTTTTTTTAACTGGCGAAACAATCGCAAAACTTCAGGCTGTAGGTCTTCTACGCACTGAAGAAGTAACTGTAGCGTAAGACGCAACAGTGAAACGGGTCGGTGGACATATAACCTTTGAACAGAAGTCTGTATACGGGAGTCACAGGTCAGAGCTCTCTTAAATAACTCTGAGACCAGGTTGTTTATTGGTTTGTTTCCCACACACATCAAACCATTTATTTCGGAATGTTGAGAACCAACATTGACCTAAACGTGTAGTCCTTTATGGGTGATGCGAGCAAGACTCGGGTTCGACTCCCGACACCTCCACCAAAGCTAAGGTCCAATAGAGTAATTCTATTGGACTTTTGTTTTTTATAGACTATATGTTATAACAAAACATTTTTATTATGAGTCACGTAGGAAAACAATTCCCAAATATCACAGTCAACGCCATCGATGAGATGGGTGATACGTTCAAGTTGAATGTCGTTGAAAAAGCAAAATCAGAATCTAAGAAAGTCTTATTATTCTGGTACCCTAAAGATTTCACTTTTGTATGTCCAACTGAAATCCATGCCTTCCAAGAAAAATTACAGGACTTTGCTGACCGTAACACAATCGTCATCGGAGCATCTTGTGATACCGCAGAAGTACACTTCGCATGGTTGAACACAGAAAAAGACAACGGTGGTATCGAAGGAGTAACATTCCCATTAATCGCTGACACCACTCGTGAACTATCAAACAGATTAGGTATCTTAGACCTAACAGAAACTTTTGATGTAAACAACGGTGGTATCAAAGTAGAAGGTGATAACGTTACTTACCGAGCAACTTACCTAATTGATGAGGAAGGTAAAGTATTCCATGAATCAGTAAACGATATGCCGTTAGGTAGAAACGTGGATGAATACATTCGTCTTATCGACGCTTACTCTCATGTTCAAAAACACGGTGAGGTATGTCCAGCAAACTGGGAAGAAGGTAAAGAAGCAATGTCAGCAACTCGTGAAGGAGTATCAACGTACTTAAGTAACAATTAAGATGATTGAGTTAAAAGAAGACAACTTAGGAGATATTCTTTCTGATAACTCCAAAGTAATGGTCCAATACGGAGCTGGTTGGTGTGGTAACTGTCGATTGACAAAACCTAAGTTCAAAAGAATGTCCACAGAAAATGAAGATATCCAATTCGTTTATGTGGATGCTGAGAAACTACCAGGTTCACGTCAGTTCGCAGATGTATCCAACCTACCAACATTCGCAGGATTTGTGGATGGCAAATTGGTGAAACAATCTCAGGGTAATAAAATTGAAGTTATACAAGACGTATTAAATGAAGTTACCAATAATTAAAACGATTGTAGAATCAGGTGAATTTGATGAAGATTACTTAGACGAAACGATTGAGGTTCTTCTTTGTATCTCAGAAGCAAGAGGACTCAAAGATGAAGAAATGGAAGTCATCGGAGAGCTCATCTCAAATATCTCAGGAGCGCAAGAGGTGATGAAAGAGATAAAAGACGGTACCCCACAACGTGATGCCCTGAATGGGTTTATGAAACGAGTGATGGGTGCAATAAATTAAAAAAGGGGACGTAATGTCCCCTTCTTTTTTCCTTGTGTTAAACAATTAGACTGCGTCCCAACGGTATGAATCACCGTCCTCAACCAACTTGTGTGACTCACCAAAGTAACCTTCTGGAAGAGATACTTCTTTGTTCGATAAATCAACTACTTCATAATCTGGTGAAGCCCATGATGATTCTGTACCTGAAAATTCTTGAGCACCTACTGATGTCAATCCACCTTCATTAATTGTTAATTGTCCTGAGCTAGTTACGAAAACCACAACTTTATCAGCACTTCTTCTACATACAAACATTTCGAAATTATTTTTTATATAGTTTATTCCTTAATAAATAGTTGTGTAATTAGTAAAGAAACCTTATCTTTGTATTGTTAATAAGAAACATAAACCCACCATCATGACAGTAACAGGAATCAACATCGAAGAAAAAGTAAGAAACTACGAAGGAACAAACACCTTTATTATGAACCTCAAACCAGGATTGGCAAAATGGGGTCGTCTAACACCAAAGCAAAAATCATTCGCTGAGAAGATTATTATGAACGAAGTACGTCAATCAGATGTGAACGTAGAAGAACTACCTGAAAACATCAAAAACATTGTTAACTACGATGGTGAGTTGAAATTCGTAAAAGATATCCAATCAAAGTACAACAAGTACCGTCGTCTAACTAAGAAGCAAGTAACTGCGGCCAACAACGCAATCTCACGTGAGAAGGCTAAGAAGTCTCAAAAAGACCTCAACATTGACTTGGTTGGAAACACCATCAAATTGGGTCGCAACATCGCAATGGACATCAAAGAAGAATACGAATTAGACTTCCACCCAATCTTAGTTGACGTAACCAAAGTCATCACCGTCTCTGAGAAGGCTATGAGGTTGGAGGCAAAACTCACAAAAGAGAACGGTGGTATCTGTCGTTGTTGTGGACGTACCCTCACCGATGATATGTCTCAACTGACAGGTGTAGGTCCTGTATGTGCTAAGTACGTAGGTGTTCCACATCCAGCGTCTCGCAAAGACATCCCTCAGTTCAAACAACAAATGGCTGAACGTATCGATGAGGTCGGAGCTTTCGAGTTTTGGATTCCGAAACGTCAAATCAAAGAATGGAACGGTCACGCAGCGGTATTGTTGAAACTCTAATCTAAAACGGGGGAGGAAACTCCCCCTCTTATTATGAAAAATATATTCTTACTTATTCTACTTCCCTTCACTTTGTTGTCCCAATCATATAACCACGCAGACACATTAGGTGATTACAACGGTTACCGTTATTTTGCATCAAAAGAAAGATTTAGTTTTTGGGATGCTGAACAACACATTCAAAGTGTGGACAGTAACCTACATCTATTATCCATTCATAGTGAAGATGAAAACCTATTTGTTTATGACCGTATAAACCTACTTCACTACAATGATAATATCCAACCGTTCTATTGGTTGGGTGGTCACGATGAAACCGAAGAGGGGAATTGGGTTTGGTTGGACGGAACTCAATGGGATTATGATGACTGGGAGACCGATACCTCACAAATCACAAATGGACCCGAACCCAACAACTTAGGACAAAATGAACATTACCTTATGGGTAACTATTATTTGGACGGTAGTTGGAATGACGCAACAAATAATTCTACGGACGACCCATTCTATTATGTCTTTAAGGTTGAAATTATTGAGGTACAGGATACCGTAACTCAAGATACGACCTCACAAGATACTACAAAATTTGTGGATATCCAAATAGAAAATAAGATTTTTCCAACCTACCAAAGAGTGGAACTGTCAAAGGTGGTCTTTGAAACTTCATGGGAGAATCAAACACAATTCTACCTTCACGATTCAGGTGGTCGATTGGTACACAATACTGTGTTCGATACAGAGCAACGTAATGTATTGAAACTCCCCCTACTATCTGCAGGTATCTACTATGGTGTAATGAAAAATGATGGGGAGTTATTTAGATTCAAGATTCTTCTCACGAAGTAAATCATCTTCGGTAGGTTCAGTAAGTGAATTACCTGCGTCTTGAAATCTAGTTTGTGTAACATAATCAATATTGGTGGCAATTGCCGATATATTTGAAATGTACATGGACCTCATATCTTTCCTTGGGTGTGTCGCCATAACCGCAGCAAAAAACTCGTCAGAAACAACTATATTCTTTTTCAAAGTAGGTAAATGTTGTTCTACGAGTTTTTTTATACCCTTAGTATTCAATATATAACAGTGAGTGTTATAGAAATAAGTGGGTCTAACAAAGTTTTTTAACCCAACTCTTATAGGTTCACCAATAACAGGAAATATCCTATGTAATGAGTTGTGAGCAACTAAACACATATCCCATTCATAAACCTGTAACTCATCGAAGATATTCCAATCCAAACGATTCATAGGTAAGAAATCGTCCTCCAATATCATCACATGTTTGTGACCATTATGATAAGCATCCTCCCAACATAATGTGTGCGAAATCATCCCACCAGCTTCACCATAGGTGGTGTGTCTATTCCAAAAGTCATACGCAAATTCCTCTTCAGGAATTTTCCAACCGTCATATAACTTATACTCCAAACCGTCCTCTTCAATCAGTCGTTTACCCACAAACCCTTCAATCACCTTTATCGGCGTTCCATAAGGTAAGGGTATCTGTCTTGCCCTGTCAATAAGTTCTTGAACGTATTCGGGACGGTGGTCTATAGAAATGATATAAACCTGGTCTATTTTCATCTAAAAAGCTTTTGATTAAAAATAGGGACTATAATAAAATAATAAACCCACCATAGGTGGGTTCATAAATTATATCGTTGGTTAGATTATAAGGAAGCTAACATATCCAACAACTCTTGTTGTGGGAACATATCAAACTTATCTTTACGTGTGTTTGTGTGTGTCCAAACACCTTTTACTTTACCATAATACGCATCTTCATTAAATTCAAATGCGGCCGCACCTTTTTCTTTAACCAACGCTGGAAGACCTGCTCTGATATCAATACCATCTCTTTCTCCCATCCAACGAATCCATTTATCCAATGCTTCGATTTGGTCATCAGAATACTTATGCCACGTTTTGAAACCTCTGAATGGTTCTGCCAATTCTACCAATTGTGAATCAACCACTTTAGTACCAGCATATGTTTTACCGTCTTTAATCCATCCGAAGTTACAAACCTCAATACCTACAGAGTGAGTGTGCATGTGTTGTGAACCGTTTTTACCTAAGTGCCAACCGTAAGCACCTTCAGGGAAGGCTTGTACCATTACACCATCATATTCGTCACTATTACCCTTTACTGAAGGACCACCCAATACGAACTCTGTTGCAACAGCACCTCTACTGTCTCTACCCCATTGGTCGATACAGTTATATGGGTTGTGCCATCCCGCAGTGTGGTGTAAGAAAATATACTCTTTATTTGTAGGACCTGATTTATATTCTCCTTCAGGTAAGAAGTGTCTGTTTACGATGAGACCATTCGACGTTTCATAAGTCTTCTCTGAATCATCAGTAGTAGCAAGACCCATAGCGTCCCAAGTGGCAGAACCCACAAGACCATCAGCAACCAAACCATTAGCGGCTTGCCATTCTTTAACTGCAGCTTCAGTTCCTTTACCAAAGATACCGTCCGCATCCGCCCCCAAAAACTCTTGAAGGTCTTTAACTTGTTTTCCTCTTGAACCAACTTTTAATAACATTTTTTTCTATTTTTATTGTTCAGTTTATTTATTGATAAATATACCTTTGATTCATAAGGACATTATGTTTATATTTGTGAGCACATATTAGGTAAACTATGGATAAGGTATTGGTATTGAATTCTGACTTTACACCATTGAATGTAACATCACTTCGTCGTGGGTTCATTTTGGTACAAAAAGGAAGGGCAGAAGTATTACAAAAAGGAGAAGATATAATAACATCAGTGGGTAACTTTGTGAGACCTTTGGTAATACGATTAAAACAATATATTCGTTATAGACCATCAAGTATTGGTGTGACTCGTCGTAGGTTATTCAAACGTGACGACTACTCATGTCTTTACTGTGGGTCTAATAAGAATCTTACCGTAGACCACGTCATCCCAAAATCTAAAGGGGGGAGTAATCAATGGGAAAACCTCGCAACATCTTGCCATAGATGTAATTCAAACAAAGGTGATAATACACCTGAAGAAGCTGGAATGAAATTAAGGTACAAACCATACGCACCAGAATTATTCTCAAAGATTGTGGATGACTATGTGGAAGACCTATGGAATGGATTTAAGGGTGAATTTTTCACATAAAAAAAAGGTGTCCTCACGAACACCTTCCTTAGATAAACTCACCTCCCTTTCCTTTTGGTTTGTTTATGAAACGATATTATCTCTAATATCTTTCATCTTCAGTTCCATTTTTGAGTTGATGTCACCCATCAATGGATTTAACATGTCAACAAACATGTCCTCTAATTCTTTTTCATTATTTGGGTCCTGAGCTAGTTTTGCTACTTTGCTTTTCATAAACTCAGGTAATGTTTCTAAATAATCTGTCGAGAAATCTTCACTATAAACCTCGGCTAATTTTGAAGCTAAGAATCTTGGTTCAGTAAATAACTTAGGTACATCATCAATATCAGTATCACCGATAGCCTTCTCTAATACCTTTTGTTCAAATTCACTAATACTTAATTTATTCATTAAGAACTCAGTAAGTTTCTTTTTAACCGTCTCCATAAATTGTGGACCGTCATCTTGAAACATTTGATTCAATACTGAAACTAAATTCTCATTGATTAGTGATGAATCAAACTTTTGATTTTTCATGTATTTGATTTCAGATACCAATTCAGGTACGTCATTACTATTCAATAATCTTAAATTAATAATTGAAGATTGTTTTGACTTAATCTCACTGTTCTTCTTAATTTCCTGAATATGTTTTTTTAAGTTCTTCATATTACTTTAATTGAATAACATTATCATCGTTACCTACGGTACCGTTATTGTAGTTAATCATGAAACGACCTGAATCTGGGTCTTGTCCCCATCTACTACTACCTATTTCATCTAACTTATCACCAATTTTTGCGAAGTCTAAACGACCACCAAATTTGTGTTGTCTTCTACATCTATAAATTTGTCTTGCTGCACTCTTTCTTTCTTCATCAGACATATCAACATCACCAACTTTACCAATCTCGTAGTATTGTTCAATCAATTCTTTACATTGACCTTTAGTGATTTTTTGTAAATTAGACAATTCTTGTAATGATGATGCTCTTTGTTTAACATTTACACCACTAGTTTTTGGTCTATACATTTTGAACTCCATGAATGGTTCGAAGTCTTGAGAGTATTTAACCTTAACATCAATCTCTTCATACATTTCAGGGTTAATAGGTCTTAGAACCGCATAACCTTCACCATTCAAACTTTGGATAATTCTCTTTTGACGTGATGAGAATTCTTTGTCAACCATATCTCTAACACTGTCAATACCATCGTCACTCGCCTTAATATAGATACTATCTAAAAGGTTCTTATTAGGTTGTGGTTCTTCTTTCTTAGTCTCTTGACCTTGTGGTTGTTCACCTTCAGGTTGACCTTCTCCTTGTCCTACTTTTGTTTCTTTAGCTTGTGGTGATTGAGCACCTCTTCTATTGTATTCGTACGCTGCTTGATTAGCAGCGCCTGGTCCACCAACTAACTTAAAGTTATCACCATCTGTATATTGAATATATACCTTTTCAGTGTTTGTAGTAAAACCTTGTTCTAATAATACTTTACCTAAACCTCTTACCTCAACTAAGTCGTAAGATAATTTATATACGGCATCTGGTGTGTACTCAATGTAGAACGGGTCCATCTTCTTATCAACAACCATATAGTTGATTAAGTAGTTGATGAATGTATCGTCTACAGTTGACATATCTACCTTTTCCAAGTCATCATTCAATTCTCTTCTGATACGACCTAAGGTTCTTGATTTAACAATTTCACGGTCTTCATCTTTAAGTTTCTTTATGTAGTCTGTACCCTCTCTATCAAACACTCTAAACACATCAAACATCTCAGCCATTCTCTGTGAAATCTGAACTTCCTTAGACTCGTCTGTTTTAACTTCTTCATCTTCTGTACCATCATTAGTTACTGCATCATCATTAGTTACTGCATCATCATTAGTTACTGCGTCATCATTAGTTACTGCGTCATCATTAGTTACTGCGTCATCATTAGTTACTGCGTCATCATTAGTTACTGCGTCATCATTAGTTGATGAGTCATTACGTGTGTTAGAATTTCTAGGGTCTCTACCACCCGTAGGTCTTTCTCCTTGTTCTAACAATATAGACAATCCTTTTTTCATTTTAGTATTCTTCTAATTTTATTTTTCCTTCTTGAGGATGGTTAACAATATAAACACCATCTTCTATCGTAATTGGGTAATCTTCATCACCGTTTACTAAATATATAACACCATCTTTAGTCCAAATCAAATCTCTAATGTCATCTGGTGTAACTTCCTTAACCGCATCTACTGTTAATTCTAATGTAGGTTCTGTAGTATCTGTCTCTGTCCAATCAATTTTTTCGATTTCTTCCTCCGCAGCGGCACTAGTCTCTTCCCAAGTTGAAGCATCAAGTAAATTTGGCAAATCCCATAAAATTGCCTTTAGAACAGTCGTTGATGGTATTGCAAATCCATAACTGGTAGACCGAGCCTTATCGAATACATTAGCCCAAAAGTTTACAGCACCTTCTCTTTTTAAGTCTTTCATAACGAAGAATTGTTTAAGTACTGGATGTTCCTCTAATTCATCATCCATTTCGAAAAATTTTAAACCAGAAGCAATAGCAGTTTGTGATAGTCCAAGTATAAATTTCAATGATACCCATCTTCTTAAAACTTGAGCACTTCCCGCACCTATTTTACCCGCTAAACCTAATTGAGTTATTTTTGGAGACATTGAACCCCAAGCGTCTGGAGAACCCGTACTAAACCATTTTCTAAATGCAGTTTTTTCGGCCTCAGTCATAGAAAGAATCCATTTAAAATCCTCACTTTTAGTAAAAATCCTACTAAGTAAACTAAGAGGAATCGTGACTGTTTTGGAAACCACCTTTAACCAAGCGTTACGTAAATTTTTGGAACTTTCACCAAATTCTATAAGTCCATTACCAAAACCTTGCAAGAATCTGTTCCACATTGGTATGGCTTCAACCACCTGAGCCCATCCTGGAGAAGTAGTTAAAGTATCATATAACGTTCTAACACCTCTGTCAGGTGAGTTTCGCATGTATTTTTTTATCCATCCAGTTAAAAGTCTATATGACTCTGAATTAATATCTTTTAATTCGGACACATTTTTAACTATTTGTTTGATAATTTTGTCTTCTAAGGTATGTTCTGTTGTTTTGTTAAGAGAGGTTATTAATTCTAATGTTTCATTTTCTAAGACCTTACCTTTATCGAGCAGATTTTTTACTTTCTTAAGTAAATTTGTAGTAAATTTTTTAACTTTTTCCCAGTTAGATTTTTTTGAAAATAAGGCGAATATTGCGTCGGCATCTTCTTGACTCATTCTTTTTGTTAATTCATCTAACGATAAATCCATTAAACGTGGTGTTGTCTCTGTAACCCACTCGTCAGAGGATGATGATGCAGCATCTCCCGCACCTGTACCAGAAGATGATGTTCTCGGTCTTGCAGATGATGGGAACCAATCACGATTAACGTCTTTTTCATATTTTGAAATTGCACTTGCTAATTCTTCATCGGCGGTACTATCATCTAAAATTCTTTTTATTTCAGTTTCAAAATACTCTGCGGCTTCATCGACAGTACTACCATCTTGAATCATTTTTTTACTATTAGCCGATATCTCATCTAACTTATCTCTTAAAGATTTACCTGTACTATCAACAATAGTATCTAAGTGATTACGTAATTGAGTGTATACATTTCTCCCGACTGTCTTATTTACTGACATTAAATCATCTATGATTCCAATAATTGGTGTTGTATCATTTGGGTCTACCAACTTTTTCAATAATTTTGCGGCGTCATCACCGACTTCAGAAGCTAACTTATCTACTGATTTTGATGTAACCCCAAATGCATCATCAATCAATCTAATCGCCCCACGGGCAATATCTGACTTACCACCTTCATTTAGTAAAGGTAATCCTGAAATACGTCTGAAGTTATTAATTTCAGTTATGACTAATTTCTCTACTGATTCTTTTCTCATACTATTAATATTCTATTTATAAATACTTAGTTATTAATAATTAGACTGATAGTGTCTTTACCAACAACACCGTCATCTTTAATACCATAATCTCTTTGATAGTTTTTTAAAGCAAATTGTGTGTTTTTACCAAATTTACCATCGGGATTATTCCCCTTAAAAATTGGTTCTCCGTTTTCGCCTTCATATCCGAAATTATCTAATTCGGTTTGTATAAATTTAACTATATCTCCCGAATCACCTAACTTAACTATACCTTTACCATTCTTAACATCTTCAGGTGTAAGTGTATTTTGTTTATACTTAGAACCACCATATTGTTTACCGTCAATCATGATACCTCCATTAGCAATTTTCCAATTACCTTTTTTCTCAGGTTTTGAGCCTTTAACAAAGTATCTACCATTACTATAAAATGTAAGAACATTATCACCAACTTTAAACATATGACCATCCTTACCTGTTAAACCTAATGTATTACCAAATACTTTTGTCAATTCTCTAACATTTCTATTGTCTTGCATAACTTCGGATGGTTCTCTAACTTTTTTCTCAGTAGCAACAAAGACTTCATTCAATTTTTCTAACTTATCATCAGGGATTTCATCAATAACTTCATTAACCCTACCTAATAGTTTGTTATAAATCTCACTACTAAAATTGGTAATCATATCGGCAATTTGTCTAACCTCAGATTTCTGTCTATCCTCATCATCACCATAGTAATGTAGGTATACCTTATCTGCAACAATATAAACACCTGCAACATTAACACCAATATTATATCCAAGTTTAGAAAGGTTATATGCAAAAACTACCAACCATCTCAATGGTTTGTTTTTAATGGCTTCTTTAATCGTTTGTTTTGCACTTACTTTAAGTAATCTTGCATATGATGCACCATTGTCCGCAATATCCTTCATTGCCTCTTGTAGTGACTTTTTCTCGGCAGATGTAATTGTGCCCTTAGCCGACTTTTCAATTAATTCCTGAGCACCCTTTCTACCGTATTTGGTGACTAATGACTTAATACCTCTACCAATTAATTTACCTTCAGGTATAATTGTAAGTGCTGCCATCATTAATGCCGAGTGACTATCACCTTCTTTATAATATAAGGCGGCGTCTGCCATTCCAGCGGCGATTGACGCACCATATAAAAAAGGTGCTGCTGGACCTGTGAATGGGGCAATTAACATTGTGCCAATTTCAATCACTGAAAGTACGGTGTGTAAATCAACATCTTTGAAGTCAGGACCAAATTCGTAAGGATGTCTACCACCATAGTATCCATTGACACCCCCTTGGTCACCATGTATCCAATTAGGAATAAATGCTGGTGGACCAGTTTGTTCTTCAATATTCTCATTCAAAGACTTCGATGGGTCATAGTTCATCTTTAATAAGATGTCCTTTAATATGTCTTCTTTTCTTACCATACTGGATTTCCTTTACCTCTATTTATCCCTGATTCCCACTTTGTGGTATCATCAATTGGATTGGCTTTACCTCTCGTTAATCCTGTTTCCCATGTGCTCATTGCCGGTCCTGAAGGGGCTGGTTCTCCACCACCTTCTTCTTGTTCGTCAATCTCACCTTCACCAACGTGCATGGCTTGCAGAATATCCTCACAATGTTTTTTGGAATCACACTTTCTCCATACCCCACCTTTTTTGTTGTTAAGAATAACCCAACCGTCACCTCTTTTTCTGATACAACCTTTTTCAGTATCAGCACAACCCTGTTCCATCATCACCTCTTCATTGAGACCCATGATTTCTTTAATACGTGAAATATCTTCTTTTAACCATTCCATAAGGAAACATTTCTCTATAAATAGTTTGGTAATAAGAAAACTATTATTTATATTTGTACTATGAAATACAATATAGGAGACATCGTACATAACCCAAATAGTTTAATGGTCGAAGTTATTGACCGTGAAATTGTCTGTGGTATTAATTTGTACTATACCTCAGATAAAACGTCTTATCCTGAGAATAAGTTGTTACCTATGCTTGAAATTCCTAAAAATAAAATAGATAACTTAATTAAATGTCTTAAACCAACTGAATTACAACCCAGAACTTATGAAGAATATAAAAAATCTATTTCTATTACTAATAACCAGTCTACTTCTTGGTTGCGAAAAATCATATCCAACACATTACGATATAGATGGTGAATATGTTATTGACCAGGTTATTGTATTATATGAAGACCTAATAACTGGTGATAGGTGGGACTCCACATATTATAGTGGTGAGTTCTCATTATATAAACCACTAACTCCCTTAGATTCGTTTACTATAGGTGTCACTCGTTTCAAACTGACAGACGCAGCAAGGACGTTTTATTGGGATAAGGATGAAACCGTATTCGGAAACCCTTGGCAACAATCCGCAGACGCAGACCTCAGACAAGATATATTGTCAGGACAATGGGATTATTTACAAATACATTTTATGTATACCAATATGGTGACCAGGTCTTTTGAGTTATCTTTGGTTGGGATTGACGATTTCCAATGTTGGATAAGACAATATCCTTTCAAATCGGAAGGACCCAAAATAGATGTCAAATACTACTTCCACGAAGTAGGTCCATAAAAAAAGGAGGGTTTTCCCTCCTTTTATTTTTTTAACATCTCTTGGATGGTTTCAATATTTTGAATGAACTTCTCAGGATTTTCTTTTGCCCATGTTTTAACCGATTCAGGTAGGTGGGATTTCTCCAACTCCTCCATCACCATTATTGTCATCGACTTTTCCCGACTCTCTCCTTCCACCATAACATCACCAAAAGCTTGATATAGCTTTCTTTTCAACGAGGGAACCTGACTCTCGAAGGTGATGTTGTACTCATTCTCTTTGGCCCATGATGCCAATAATTTGGTATCCAATAATGAACCTTTTCTGAATGGGAACGATTTAGATAATCTTTCAGGACTACTCTTAATCCCAAAGATTTTGAATGACGGACTAACCACAACGATAATATTATCACTGTCCATACCAAAAAAACGTGGTTTGGATAGTTTAATTCTACCTAATAGTTTAACCAATAAATCATTTATGTTGTCCATACCTATAAATATCATCAAAGGTATTCTGCGTCAGGCAAATTACCATCAACGACATAATATTCATTCAAAAAGTCTAATAAGTCTGTTTCATCCATGTAATCTTCATCTTCATCTTCATAATCCCACTCCTCTTCATCGTATTCATCAAAGAATCCGTCAAAGGAAATGGAATCATCATATCCGTAGTCCTGAATCAATTCATACTCGATGGTGTCTGTTCTTACCATATCAGTGTCATCACCCATACATCTGAACTCAACGCGGATTACATTCGCGTCTCTATTAATAAAATGTGATACTATTTCTATTACTTCCATTGTTTCTTTCGCAATTAAGCATTATTGTTACTATAAAATATAACGTAAATGAACAAAAATCAGTTAATCATAGAAGATTATGATATTTTTGATACTGAATTATCAGTGTATTTTTCAGTAAATCAAGAGTTAGGTATCAGAGAAGGGAGAATAGACCTCGATGAATTTGATGTATGGCTTAATAGAAATGGTCTATATGAAATGTCACGTGATTGTTGGGATTATGCTCAAGAATCACACTATACCGAAGATTGGGAAATTGGTTTTGGTGAATACCTTTCTGATTATATTTGCACTGACGACGTAAGAAATTTCGTTGTCGATTATTATGAAAATAAAACATTACCAGATTTTGTAGAAGAATGAAAATACTATCAACATCATTAGACAACGTATATTTGATTGAAGAACCCGTCCATAAAGATAATCGTGGTTATTTTATGGAAACGTGGAATGAACTGAGTTATGCTGCTAGAAACCTCATCAATGACCTCCCAACTGAATGGGCATTGAAAGATGATGGTACAATGCATTCAACATACTTCGTACAGGATAATCTGTCAGTATCCCATAAAGGTGTTTTTAGAGGACTTCATTACCAAACAGATGTCAACGGTCAAGCAAAGTTAGTTAGAGTCTTAAAAGGGGCAGTAATTGATTTCGTGGTGGATTTAAGGGAGATGTCAGATACCTACGGTAAGTTTGAGTATTTTGAATTAAATGACCGTAACCATTTGTCATTGTTTGTTCCACCATATTTTGCTCACGGTTTCTTATCATTACAAGATGATACCATCTTTACCTATAAATGTGGAAATTATTACAACAAAAACGCCGAAGGTAGTGTTGTATACTCAGACCCAATCATTCGTCACGTCAATGATAATAACCAAACCATAAAAGATGTGATTGATTTTTATTACCCTTGTGAAAGTGAAGATGATTTATTACTTTCGTACAAAGATAAACACGCACCTAAATTCTTAAAACGTAAATATTGATATGGAGATTATTAAAAACATGGAAGCCTTAGATAAGGCAAGAAACATCGTACATTCTTGTGAAACGTACAAACAATTAGATGTTGCACAAAAATTCTGTGAATTATATTATGAAGTCTTTAATGACCGAGTAAATTACGAACGACTACTTCGTGACATTACAATTCGTAGAACTGAATTGACTATGGAATAATAAAAAACCCCTCACTTGGAGGGGTTTTCTTTTTTTAGTTAAATTTCTTAAATCTGTTAAAATTCTCTAAGATTGTTTCTCTCTGAGTTTTGAATGCTTCGTGGAGGTCCTCATCGATTTCCTCATACATTCCACATTCCATACATTCTCCTTCTACCATCTCTGAACCACATTGTTCACACATTTCTTTTTCTACCATATCTTCTTCACCCATAACCATCTCACCGTCCTCAGGACCGTCAGATACGAAGTCGTAAGCTGGTTCAACATCAGACACATCCATATCAGGTGCATCAATTACTGCCTGTTCGTGTAAATTATTATCATATTCCTTTACCTCACCTGTGTTAGTAACCTGAAGACCTTTCTTATCTTGTGCCAAATCTTCAACAGTCAATGGTGTTTGGTTTGATGGAACATTTCCTGTGGCGTAACCATCATAGAAACTTCTATGTGTATTGAGGATTGATGCTCTCTCCTCGTCTGAAATCATTGAATAACCTCTCATAATGTTGTATTTTTATTATAAATAGTATTTGATTACCAAATATCTTTTTACTACTTTTATAAAAAAACAACTATGGTAGTCACAGAAGAGTTAATTCATGAATATGCAGAAGGTGCCATCCTTCTCGACGGCTTAGAAGAAGCCATTATCGGTATCGTTGAAGAGTTCGGTGCCGGTCCTCGTATATTATATTCAACAAGTAAGATTGTAT
>Ga0181561_10001291_pt1 | contig 22187 bp, 21 predicted proteins | sample 011ome_19_FD_133760 | JGI IMG/M metagenome (GOLD analysis project Ga0181561, IMG submission 133760) | Coastal salt marsh microbial communities from the Groves Creek Marsh, Skidaway Island, Georgia - 011510BT metaG (megahit assembly) | ecosystem: Environmental > Aquatic > Marine > Intertidal... | reverse complement strand
CGATTCAGGTGACGACTGCATCCAGCATCTGCGCTGTGCTGGATCTGCTTCGAGGCGGCCAAATACCCTCCAAAGGCTTCGTTCTGCAGGAAGACATTAACTTAGAACTGTTTCTGGGTAACCGTTTTGGTAGGGTATATGCCACCGAAGAAAATACCAAAGACTGTTCCCGCTAAATTAACCAGGAGTTACCGATGAATATCCAAACCGCCCTTGACAGCGCCCTGTCTGAAATAGGCGTGGCAGCCAATCTCTATAGAGACGGTGACTTGGCGGTCAAAAGCCCGGTTCATGGTATGTCTGTTGCTCGCGTGCAGACGACACCCCTCTCTGACATAGACCGCATCGTCAGTCAGGCAAGTATAGCCTTCGGTGCCTGGCGTCAGGTGCCGGCACCTCGCCGAGGGGAATTAATCCGACTGCTAGGCAACAATTTGAGACGACACAAGGACAATCTTGGGCGCCTGGTGAGCATCGAATCCGGAAAGTTATTGCAAGAAGGGCTTGGCGAGGTGCAGGAAATGATAGATATCTGCGATTTCGCGGTCGGCTTGTCTCGTCAGCTTTATGGTTTAACCATCGCTTCAGAACGTCCGCAGCATAAGATGCAAGAAAACTGGCATCCGCTGGGACCTGTGCTGATCATATCCGCATTTAATTTTCCGGTCGCAGTCTGGTCCTGGAATGCCGCTTTGGCCCTGGTCTGCGGCAATAGCGTGATCTGGAAGCCGTCGGAAAAAACCCCCTTGACGGCCATCGCCTGCCAGACGATTTTCAATGCAGCAATGCTGGAGTTTGGCGATGCCCCCGAACATCTCAGCCAGTTGTTAATCGGCGATGCGCAAGTCGCCAGCCAAGTCGTGGACGACCCTCGAGTGCCTTTGATCAGCGCGACTGGCAGCACTGTCATGGGGCGCGCAGTTGCGCCTCGCGTAGCGGCACGATTAGGTCGTGTCATTCTTGAACTGGGTGGCAATAATGCCATTATTGTCAGCCCCACTGCCGACCTTGATATGGCGGTACGCGCCATCGTGTTTGGCGCAGTAGGTACGGCGGGCCAACGTTGTACGTCGACTCGACGGCTATTCGTTCACGAGTCGATCAAGGCAGACCTGCTCAAACGTCTTACGAGGGCCTATGCATCCGTGGCTGTCGGCAATCCTCTGGCCGAAGGCAAGCTGGTGGGTCCATTGATTGACCAACGTGCCTATGAGCAGATGCAAGTCGCACTGCAAAAGGCGACTGAAGCGGGTGCTGAAATCTTCGGTGGTGATCGCTTGACACTCGATGGTCTCGAAGCAGCCTTTTATGTCCGGCCAGCGCTGGTTTCTATGCCGAGCTCCATCGCAAATGTCAGCGAAGAGACCTTTGCGCCGATCCTGTACGTTTTTAGCTACAAGACCATTGACGAGGCTATCGCTGCGAATAACGCGGTACCCCAGGGCTTATCCTCCGCTATCTTTACCAATGATATTCGCGAGGCTGAGTTGTTTACTTCTGCTACTGGCAGCGACTGTGGAATTGCCAACGTCAATATCGGCACCAGTGGCGCAGAAATTGGTGGTGCATTTGGCGGCGAGAAGGATACGGGCGGTGGTCGCGAATCGGGGTCGGACGCCTGGAAGGGATACATGCGTCGCAGCACTAACACCATCAATTACTCGACCGAGCTGCCACTTGCGCAGGGCATTAAATTCGACCTGTAGATTCTTACAAATACCTAGCAGGCATCACCCGCACTCAACAAAAAGCCCGCAGTTCATTGCTGATACTGCGGGCTTTTTTTGTGCCGGTACCGGTGCTGACCCTTGGCGGCTCTTAGCCCCTTTGATCAATATTGCTATAGGGTCGGTTATCAGGTCCGATGTAGTCTGCACTCGGGCGAATCAAGCGGTTATTCGAACGCTGCTCCATCACATGTGCTGACCATCCAGTGACCCTAGACATTACAAAGATTGGGGTAAAAATCTTGGTTGGGATACCCATGTAGTTATAGGCTGACGCGTGAAAAAAGTCTGCGTTGGGGAACAACTTCTTCTCATCCCACATGGTTTTAGCGATAGCGACCGAGATATCGAACAAGGTTGTGTCACCCGCTTCCACTGCCAGCTTATGCGCCCACTCTTTGATGATATCGTTTCGAGGATCATGGGTTCGATAGATCGCATGACCAAACCCCATGATGGTGGCTTTGCTCTGCAACATTCCATGAATACCGGCTACCGCCTCTTCCGGCGTCTTGAATTGCTCAATGAGTTCCATTGCTGCTTCGTTAGCGCCACCATGTAACGGACCCCGCAGGGTACCAATGGCTGCGGTAACGCAAGAATACATGTCTGATAGTGTTGCAGCGCAAACTCTCGCCGCAAAAGTGCTGGCATTGAACTCATGCTCCGCATACAGAATGAGAGAACAGTTCATTACCTGTCGATGCATATCCGATGGCGCGACGCCTCGCAGCATCTTCAGAAAGTGACCACCGATACTGGCCTCGCCTGTGTTGGTATCGATCCGTACACCGTCGTGACTGAATCGATACCAGTAGCAGATGATAGCCGGTAGAGCCGCTAACAACCGATCTGCCGCCTCTTGCTGTTCAGCAAAGGTTTTTTCCGGCTCAAGATTACCAAGCATGGAGCAACCCGTACGCATGACATCCATTGGGTGGGTGTCTTTCGGGATCAGCTCCAGCACGGCTTTCAGACTATCCGGCAACCCACGCAGGGCTGTCAGCTTGCTGATGTACGCCTCCAGCTGAGACCGAGTTGGTAACTCGCCGTACAGCAACATATAGGCAACTTCCTCGAACTGCGCATTTGCGGCCAGGTCATCGATGCCATAACCTCTATAGGTTAAACCGGCGCCTTCCTTGCCGACGGTGCACAGAGCGGTTTCGCCCGCAGACTGGCCACGTAAGCCAGCGCCTCCCAGTTTCTTCTCAGCCATCCAAATTTCCCTCTGTTTAAAGGTTGGTATAAAAATCGTTTAGTGATGCTCGACCAGCGACCAGATGCTCGACTCGCTGGTCAACTAATCGCTCGACTAATTGCTCGCCTCACGAGAGAACAACTCATCCAGCTTGTCCTCATAGGCGTGATAACCCAAAAATTCGTACAAGTCTTTTCGGGTTTGCATGGTTTCAATGACCGCCTGCTGCGAACCGTCCTTGCGTAAAGTCTGATAGACATTGAGTGCTGCTGCGTTCATCGCGCGAAACGCCGAGAGCGGATACAGCGCCATCTTGATGCCCACTGATGCCAGCTCTGCGGTGGTATAACAAGGCGTTGCACCAAACTCGGTAATATTAGCGAGTACGGGTATATTCACAGCGTCAACGACCTGCTGATACATGTCCAGACTGGTCATCGCCTCAGCAAATATCGCGTCGGCGCCCGCTGCCTCAAAAATTCTGGCGCGCTCAATAACCTCTTCCAAACCGACGACTGCCAAAGCATCGGTTCGAGCCATGATAACAAACGCATCATCGGTCTTGGCATCAACAGCGGCTTTAATGCGGTCTGCCATCTCGCCTCGACTAACGATTTCTTTGTTGGGCCTATGGCCACAACGCTTTTGAGCCACCTGGTCCTCGATATGCACGCCAGCAGCACCTGCCCTGGTCATTTCTTTAACGGTTCTGCTGATATTGAATGCGCCACCCCAGCCTGTGTCTATATCGACTAACAAAGGCAGGCTAGAGGCGCCGGTGATTCTGCGAACATCTTCCAGCACATTATCCAGCGAAGTCATGCCTAAATCTGGTAAACCGTAGGATGCATTGGCGACACCCGCACCAGAGAGGTAAATCGATCGATAGCCAGAGGCCTCAGCCATAATAGCTGTATAGGCATTGATGGTCCCGACAACCTGTAACGGAGTCTCTTCGATGATCGCTTGCCTGAATTTTTGTCCCGCGGTCGTCATTCCGATGTCCTCTTTGGTCAACGTTAAAAAAGCCCAAGTATACAGAAAATTGATCTCTCGTCGCGGAATTATTAGTGCTTGAACACCACCAACGTTAAACTCACGGTCCTCGAGTAGCGTAGCATAGCCCATGTCCTGGAGTGTCGATATTTTGCCTTATGAGACAGACGCCTTCGCGTGGTTTCGGCGTCTCGAGGACCAACAGCTCCCGTTCATTCTCGAAAGCCAAGGGGCAGCGCAGCAACGCTACGATATTATTGGCGCTAATCCCAGCAGGATTATTCGCGCTATCGACGGTGAAGTTCGAATAGACCAACAGTTGACCCAGCTAGATCCCTTTGCCGCGGTGGAAGAGACTGTCAGGCAAATGGCGCCCAATACCCCCTGCCCATTGGACCTGCCCTTTCAGGGCGGTGCCGTTGGCTTCTTTGGTTACGAATTGATGCACTCGACTCAAAAGATAAGCAGAGTCGCTCATGCCAACATAGCGACTAAGGACACGGATCGCAAAGACTCGGATCCCGGAGATCTAGATATTAGAGACTTAGCTATTGGAGGCATGGACATTAAAGAATTGGATGGTGACGGCATTGATCTTGTGGACATGCTGATCGGCATCTATGAAATTTTTATCATCATTGACCATGCACTACACCAGACTTTTCAGGTTTGTACGCCCGGAGCCAGTGCCGCCTCAAAGCTCCTTTGGCACAGGTTGTTAGCCTCAGAAAGGTTGCTTGAAAAGCTCGATTTCAAAACCACCAGTGCCGTCAAAAAGCAGCTTTCAATTGAGCAATATCACCAGTCATTTGAACAAATCAAAGACTATATTCACGCTGGAGACTGCTACCAAGTCAACTTTACTCAACGCTTCAGCGCGTCCTATCAGGGCAATCCCGTTGGTCTCTATGAGCACCTGCGGCAGACTCAGAAAGCGCCCTTTTCTGCGTGTTTACGAATGCCGAATGCCGATATTCTGAGTTTTTCTCCAGAACGGCTGGTCAGGGTTGTGAACGGAAAGATTCTGACTCAACCCATCAAAGGGACGCGACCCAGACACAGGCTTCCGATAGAGGATCAGCGGCTGGCGAATGAGTTGCAAAGCAGCGAGAAAGATCGCGCCGAAAACCTCATGATCGTGGATTTGCTTAGAAATGACCTGGGCAAGACTGCGATACCTGGCTCGATCCAGGTCGACAAGTTATTTGAACTGGTATCCTTTGCCAATGTTCATCACCTGGTCAGCTCTGTGAGCGGCGAGCTTCGCTCTGGTCTGACGGCCATGGACCTGCTACGCGCCTGCTTTCCTGGCGGATCAGTCACAGGAGCACCGAAACAGCGCGCGATGGAGATTATTGCCGAGCTAGAACCGGTCAAACGACAAGTCTATTGCGGCGCCATCGGCTACTACAGTTTTCATGGCGACTTGGATACCAACTTGCCCATTCGCACTCTGGTGTGCAGCAACGACACCCTGCATTACTGGGGTGGCGGCGGGATAGTCGCCGATTCTGAGGTCGAGCAGGAGTACGAAGAAAGCCTGCTTAAGGTCAACTTCATCAGTCACCTACTGGCGAAATTGCGTGTCGATCATTCGACGTAGGCAAGCCCGCGAATGGCGGATTGGATCACCTCAGTTCGTCGAACCCGACGCAGCCTCGTCAATGAACCGGCGTAACTCACTATAGTCGTTAGTCACGCGAAATTGTGGGAATTCTTCGATAACGTTTTTAGGCGCTCGAAACAGGAATCCCGCATCGGCGGCAGTCAGCATTGTCGTGTCATTGTAGGAGTCTCCAGCCGCGTAAATTCGATAGTTCAAGGCGTGGAGTGATTGCACCGACATTCTCTTTGGATCCTTCTGGCGCAATTGATAGCCCACAACCGCATCTGAATCATCAACGACCAGCCGGTGACAAAATAGCGTGGGCCAGGCCAGTTGTTGCATCAATGGTTGGGCAAACTCATAGAAGGTATCAGATAAAATGATCACCTGATAACTGGCGCGCAATGAATCGAGAAAATCCTTAGCACCCGCCATGGGAGCCAGGGTCTGGATCACTGCCTGAATATCCTTCAACTTAAGATTATGCTCTCCCAGTATTCGCAACCGTTGCTGCATCAGGACGTCATAGTCGGGGACATCCCGCGTAGTAGCGCGCAGCGATTCAATACCCGTTTTTTCGGCGAAGGCAATCCAGATTTCAGGGACCAAAACGCCCTCGAGATCTAAGCAAACAAGATCCATGACTTATCCTATTATTGATTCTTAAAAGTGTATCGACTGAAAAACTTGGTCATATCGATAAATTTGCTATGCCCAAATTCCACTAGACAACGGGTGGGGCGACCAACGTCGCAAAACTCTCGAGAAATTGTTTCACGGTCACCATGGGTTTAGCAAGGAAAATCCCAGCGAGTCACAGACCCCTGACTGATCATTGAGGATCAAAAAAAGGGCTTTTATCACTACATCGCCGGCAGCTCGATTTGACTGAAGAGCTCCTGCAACTCCATTCGGTTCTGTTGCTCAAAGGCGCTATCAACCAGGTCTCGCTCGAGATGAGGCGCAAACAGCTTGAGAAAATCATACATATAGCGCCGCAAGAAAGTCCCCCTACGACAACCAATCATCGTCGTGCTCGATTCGAACAGATGGGTTGCATCCAGCGCTATCAGATCGTCATCGACCAACGGGTCATGCGCCATCGTCGCTATGATGCCAATGCCTAAACCGAGCCGAACATAGGTTTTTATGACGTCAGCATCCGTCGCCGTAAATACCACCTTGGGCGACAGACCTCTTTGCATAAATGCATCATCCAATTTAGACCGTCCAGTAAAACCAAACACATATGTCACAATCGGGTACCGGGCCACATCTTCGAGGGTCATATTCTTCACCTCGGCCAGAGGGTGGCCTTTAGGTACAACCACGCAGCGATTCCAGGTGTAACAGGGCATCATCACCAGATCACCAAATAACTCCAGGGCTTCGGTTGCGATGGCAAAGTCTACGATGCCATCAGCCGCCAGCTTGGCAATCTGCATGGGACTACCCTGATGCATATGCAGAGAGACATCGGGATAACGCTCGATAAACTCACTGATGACTTGCGGCAGCGCGTACCGCGCCTGAGTGTGGGTGGTGGCAATAGACAAACTGCCCTTTTTTTCGTTACTGAACTCCTGGGCGACCTGTTTGATACTCTCGACGGTATGCAGGATCTCGCCGGCTTTTTCTATAATCATCTGTCCCGCCGGGGTGATTCGAGTCAGATGTTTACCGCTACGGGCAAACACTTCAACGCCCAACTCATCCTCCAGCAGGCGAATCTGCTTACTGATCGCTGGCTGGGAGGTGAAAAGGCTTTGGGCGGTTGCGGAAACGTTTAGGCCGTGATGGGCCACTTCCCAGATATATCTGAGTTGTTGAAGTTTCATAGAGGGTCCAGCTGATAAAGGGTCAGGAATTGACGAGCACCGTTAATTGTTTGCCACCCAGGCTCCACCCGGCAGATCTTCAAGTGTCAGTCTGGTGGCAATCCTATCACTGGCTCTTGATTCGAGCATAACAACATGGCGCATTATAGCCTCGCGGCATATCATAATATCAGCAATTTCTACGAGACGCAGGGGTGCATCGCTGCCTAGGCGTTGACCTGAGGATCCATTGAACTGAAGGACGCCAGACAGCAGGGTAGCGGACGGCGACTGGCGACCGCTGACTGATACGCAGCCATTAACTCGTTTCAAGCCAGGTCTTCAGCGCCTGTTGGTAATACCATGTGGTACATGTCCGGTTGGCACAAATTCACTGGCAAGCCGACAGTGCTCTGCCTGATCGTCGAAAAACACATCCGCACCGAATGCTTGCAGAAACTCCGCTTTACGCATACCGCCAAGAAACAGAGACTCATCGATACGGATATTCCAGGCTCTCAACGTCTTAATGACCCGCTCATGAGAAGGCGCAGCCCTGGCTGTAACAAGCGCGGTTCTTATAGGACACTCCCCGCTCGGGAACTCGCTCTGCAAATCGTGGAGCGCGGCCAGAAAGGGTTTGAAGGGCCCTCCCATGAGTGGCTGGTCAGCGGCCTGCTGCTCGTTGGCTGTAAATGCGTGGAGGCCAGAAGTCTGGTAAATCTGCTCAGACTCATCAGAAAACAGCACGGCATCGCCGTCAAATGCGAACTGCAGTTGTTCCGACTCTCTGGGTTGTTGGGGTGAGGGCAGAATGCTGGCCGCCGCCATACCGTTGTCGAGCGCTTCGCGAACGTCCTCAGGATTTGTGGATAGAAATAAGTGACAGCGAAAGGGCCGCATATAACGAAATGGCGGAGAACCACCAGTAAATGCCGCTCGTGAAATCGGCAGGACATGATGCTGAATTGAATTGAATACGCGCAGGCCAGTATCTGCCGTATTTCGAGAGAGTAAGATCACCTCGACCTGCTCTTCGCCCTTGAGCATTTGATTCAAATGCAGTAACTTTTTCACCAAGGGAAATGCATCACCAGGTGCCAGCGGCTCTGACTCTCGAGCGATTTGATACTCGGCGTAGGCGGCGACCCCCTCCTCTCGATAGACTCGATCACTCTCTCTCAGGTCAAACAAGGCGCTGCTCGATGTTGCGACTACCAGCTTTTTTAAATTGCCGACCATCCTAAAAACCCCTAACCTTGGGATTGCAACGTTAACCTTTCATCGACGAATGTCAATGAGACCGGCGAGCATCAAACGAGTATGAGCAAGGATTCGAATCTACCTGAAAAACCCTCAAGCGCTGTCGCTCAGTTTCTTGACCGAGTCGCTCGAACGCCGGTGAAAACGACCACTGGCGAGGCTGGACGCCTGATCTTCGCCCTTGATGCCACGGCTAGCCGTGAGCCCATGTGGGACATTGCGTGCCAGATTCAGGCACGCATGTTCACTGAGACAGCCGGGCTGGGCGGACTGCAGATTCAGCTGTGCTATTACCGAGGTTTTCAGCAGTTTCATTGCGAAGGCTGGTGCAGCGAGGCAAATCGATTGCTGCAGCAGATGGAGCAGGTACGCTGTTTGGGCGGCGCGACCCAGATTGGCAGAGTCCTGTCACATGCCGTCGCAGAAGCCCGCCAACACAAGATTCAAGCGTTGGTGTTTATCGGCGATGCCATTGAAGAAGCCGCAGATCCCTTATGTGCAACGGCAGGTCAGCTGGGCCTGCTCAATGTTCCCGTGTTTATTTTTCAGGAAGGACGCAATCAGAAAGTAACTCGAGTATTTGAGCAAATTGCCCAATTGTCGGGCGGTGCCTGTGTACCTTTTAACCATCATAGCGCTGATGAACTTCGCGAACTGCTGACAGCCGTCGCTGTCTATGCCGCCGGTGGGCGCAAGGCACTGGCAGACTTCAGCCATCGAGCAGGGCCAGGCGTCGCCTTGCTGACTCGTCAATTCAAGGACCAGTAGTCGATGCTGCCACTGACCCTAGTACTGGTTGTTCTGATCATTCTATTTGTTGCCCTGCGCATCGCCCTTGGCCGTCGTAAGCTGAGTATTCGACAATTCATGACGATATACGCCAGTGTTATCGTCGGTGCGATGCTCGTCTATTTGGGCGTAACCGGACGGTTAAACTGGTTATTTGCCCTGTTGGGCGTCGTCCTGCCATTTCTAGCCCGGATTCTGCCTTGGATCAGTCGCAGTCTAGGCTTGGCGAGTCTCTATCGACGACTGCGGACCAGCACTGGATTGGGCGGCGCAGCCCAACCAGCGACTGGCCAGCAATCAACCCTCGACACACGATTCTTCGCCATGACCCTTGATCATGACAGCGGCGCTATGAATGGACTGGTATTGCAAGGCCAATTTACCGGTCAGCAACTGTCGCAGCTGGATTTAAGACAATTGCAGCAACTATTCAGTGAGTGCCGCAGTGACACTGACTCAATCAATGTCCTGACAGCCTATCTTGACCGCCATTACCCGGACTGGCAGACGCAATTTTCCGATTCTCAGCCCTCCGCCAACTCGCCGGCAATGGACGAGGCTCGAGCTTATGAAATCCTGGGACTCCAACCCGGCGCTACTCGCGACATGGTAATTGATGCACATAGAAGGCTGATGCAGAAATTTCATCCAGATCGTGGCGGCCCTAACTACCTTGCAGCGCAGATCAATCTGGCCAAAGACTTACTCTTGGAGCGTCTATAGTTGATGACTGTTACGCCGTCCTATGTAGGCTTTTGGCCGAGATTCATGGCCTTTCTGTTAGACAGTCTGATTGCCTCGATTTGCCTCTATCCCCTGTCTTTACTGTTTGATCCTGCATTGGCAACCATTAGTGACCCAATGCAGGCACGCCAGATGCTTGACGCGTTACTTGTTCAAATGCTGTTGGAGATCATCGTGATTGGCGCAGCCTTTATCGCCTTCTGGCATTATTTCGGCGCCAGCCCCGGCAAGATGCTGTTCAAAGGGACTATCGTCGACGCCGAAACGCTTGGTCCAGCCAGCCGTAACCAGCTCCTCATTCGCTATCTGGGCTACTATGTCAGCCTGCTACCTTTGGGTCTCGGCTTCTTTTGGATTGGATTCGACAAACGCAAACAAGGCTGGCATGACAAGTTAGCGGGCACCTTGGTAGTGACTCCATTGTCACTGACTGGTCATCAACCCGGTTCAAATCGAGATATCTCATGACACAGCTGAAGCAGTTGGCAAAGGACTATCAACAGCTGGTTTTACTCGTGGCGAGCCAGTCTCTCGAGACGGATCCGGACATGATGGTTCGACTGGCTGCCCTGGATATTCAAGTATCGGGTATTCACCTGACGGCGGCACGGTCAGCTAACAAGCCGGCGTTGGCTGCCATGCTGGCCCTGCAGATTCGCGCCGTCACCCAGGAAATTTACTGTCTCGCCCATTGCGCCCTGGGGTATTTGGCTCTGCTCGACGAGATTCAGGGCACCAACGAGCCTCTGCAAATACCAGCTGAATTCCGTCGACTCAGCCAGCTGTACCTGAACCCGCAGGCCGCCGATGAGACCACGCAGGATCCGCGGCAATACCTGGTTGATTTTCTGTTGAATCATCCTTCGGAGCTGTCGGCCGCTGCTTCTCATAGCCCTTTCACACTGCAAGGAACGGCTGATTCAAGCAGGAGTCTTCATGGTAAGTGAGCAACCGTTGGAACAACAAAACAGCGCACCTATCATCCCCTTTGAGGCCTATATCTTTGATCTGGATGGCACGCTATTGAACACCTTGGTTAGCCTCGCTAACTGCTATAATCGCGTGCTGATAGCGCTAGGCTATCCGCCCCACCCGGTTGAGGCCTATCGGTATTTTATTGGTAATGGCGCCAGGGTTTGCGTAACGCGGTGTCTGCCGCCAAAGGCCAGAACGCCTCAAACTATTGACCGAGCGTTAGCACTGCAACAGCGAGATTACGCAGCTCATTGGCAGTTGGACGCTCAACCTTATCCAGGCGTTCTTAACATGCTGGAGCGTCTCGTCGAGCAGGGTGTACCCCTTGCGGTACTGTCAAACAAAGACCAACACTTTACTCAGGCCTGTGTGGATTATTTCTTTCCCCACATTAAGTTTAACCAGATAGTCGGTTATTCTGACTCGGTACCTCACAAGCCAGACCCTACCGGGGCGAAGCGCATAGCGGCAGATTTCAAAAAAGCACCAAGACACATTGCTCTGCTCGGAGATACAGCCATGGACATGCAAACTGCGGTAAGCTGTGGCATGCAGGGACTAGGTGCCTTGTGGGGCTTTCGTGATGCGGAGGAGCTGAAAGCCGCTGGGGCCAGATATTTACTCGAGACACCACAGAATCTATTCAATATTTCGGGAGTATAAGAGGATGAACACGGCAGACAGCAAGCATCTGGGGCATAACCTGGTAGCAGGAGATCTGGAAAGTTACTGGATGCCCTCCTCCGCGAATCGAAAATTCAAACAAGACCCCAGGTTCATAGTTTCGGCTCGTGGCATGTACTACACAGATAGCAATGATCACGAAGTGATGGATGGATCCGCCGGTCTTTGGTGTGTCAATGCGGGACACTATCGCGAAGAAATTAATCAGGCGATCGCTGATCAGCTGCAGAAATTAGATTTTGCCCATAGTTTCAACGCGGGACATCCACTGGCATTCAGTTATGCCAACCGTCTTGTAAAGCATTTTCCGGAGTCTCTGAACCATGTGTTTTTCACCAATTCAGGCTCAGAATCTGTCGACACAGCGCTAAAAATAGCGCTCTCGTACCACAAGTTGCGGGGCGAAGGTTCCCGTCAGCGCCTTATAGGCCGGGAGAAAGGCTATCATGGCATGGGATTTGGTGGCGTCTCTGTTGGCGGTCTGATGAAGAATCGAAGTTCATTTGGCATGCTGCTACCTGGCACGGATCACCTGCGACATACGCTGGACATCAGCCGCAATGCCTTCTCTGCGGGCCTACCGGCGCATGGCGCCGAACTGGCTGACGACTTGACTCGGCTCGTCGAACTGCACGGCGCTGACAACATCGCCGCGGTAATCGTCGAGCCCGTCGCCGGGGCTGCTGGCGTCATACTGCCACCCCAAGGCTATCTGCAGCGACTCAGAGAAATCTGCACCAAGCATGGCATCCTGCTGATTTTTGACGAAGTAATTACGGCGTTCGGTCGTCTTGGCGCCAGTTGTGCAGCGAGTCGATTTGGTGTGGTCCCGGATATCATGGCGACCGCCAAAGGTATCACTAATGCAACCGTGCCTATGGGTGCCGTATTCGTTTCTGATGCCATCTTTGAGACCTTTATGGGTATCGAAGATCAGGGCATAGAGCTCAGCCATGGTTATACCTATTCGGGCACCCCCTGGCTTGTGCCGCGGGCATGGCAACCTTGGACATCTATGAGCGCGAGGGACTGCTGGACCGAGCCGCAGGACTTGAACAGCATTGGAATAACAATGCCATGCGTCTCATGGGTAAACCCAATGTCATTGATGTTCGCTGTCATGCCCTGATAGGTGCCATCGAGTTTTCACCCCGTCCGGGAGCACCTATGGCTCGTGGCGCGGAAGTCGCTAAACGCTGCTATGAAATGGGGCTCTGGAGTCGAAATATCGGTGATATGATCGTGATGTCGCCGCCTTTGATTATCTCTGAAGATGAGATTACTCGAATGTTTGACATCATCTGCAAAGCCGTGGAACAGACGCCGTAGCTGCACGATACCCTGCTCAGCAACGCTTCGGTGGTCGCACTAGAAGCTGAAAAGGCTTGTTGGCAAGACCTTTCAGATCAACGGTAAGTATGCGACTCTTTGGCCTTGCTGCTTTCAACTCAGGATAGGAATTATGAAACTCAAAGACAAAATAGCTATCGTCACTGGCGCCGGCAGTGGTATTGGGCGCGCCATGGCCACGCGATTTATCCAAGAGGGCGCGCGCCAGGTCGTTATCGCCGATTTGCATGCAGATAGCCTCACGACACTCGCAGCTGAAATCGGTGCCAGAGCCATCAAGACCGATGTTGCCAATGAACAAGAAGTGATTCATCTGATACGCACCGTAGAACAAGACTATGGCCAGATTGACCTGCTCTGCAACAATGCCGGCATCGGCGTCGGCGGCGGACCAGAAACACCAAACGAGGACTGGCAGCGGATCTGGGAAATCAACGTGATGGCGCACATATATGCGACTCGCGCAGCCCTGCCCGACATGCTCAAACGCGGACAAGGCTATATTCTCAACACGGCATCAGCCGCGGGTCTGTTGACCCAGATCGGTTCTGCGCCCTATGCGGTGACAAAACACGCAGCCGTCGCTTACGCTGAATGGCTGGCGGTGACCTATGGCGCACGTGGCATTAAGGTCTCGGCGCTTTGTCCGCAAGCCGTCAGGACAGCCATGACAGCCAATATCGAGGGTGGTGGTGTTGCCGGCGTAGACGGCATGATGGAACCCGAGGAGCTCTGTGACACAGTCATTGAAACACTGGATGCGGAGACCTTCCTGGTTCTGCCACATAAGGAGGTATTGACCTACATGCAGCGCAAGGCGAATGATTATGACCGGTGGATCAGGGGCATGATGCGCTTGCAGGCCGCCTATGGGGTTGATGCCTTTCCTGATTGATATCTATCGACAAGGGCCTATAATAGCCTTTCAACAATATCAGCGCCGATTTGAGTTCAGCTTGCGGGCGCTTTAAAAATACTGCTAAAGAGTAAAACCTGCTTTAGCGTCAATGCTGAGCAGGTTTTTTTTAAAGGACGACTAATCATGCCATTGAGGATTCCGGACAATTTACCCGCTTCTCAGGTGCTCCAGCAGGAAAATATTTTCTGCATTTCCGATGCTCAAGCCAAACATCAGGACATCAGACCGCAGAAAATTTTGCTGCTGAATCTGATGCCGAAAAAGATAGAAACTGAAATTCACTTGATGCGGATGTTATCGAATACGCCACTGCAGGTGGAAGTTGACCTGATGCGAATCACCGACCGCCCTTCAAAAAATACTCCGATCGCGCATATGGAGGCCTTTTATAAGGACTTTAGCCAAATTCGTGCTAATAAATATGACGGCATGATCATCACAGGCGCTCCGTTAGGACAGGTACCTTTTGAGGAGGTCTACTTCTGGCGCGAGATGACCGAGATTATGGACTGGACTCTGACTAACGTCACCTCGGTCATGTATCTTTGCTGGGGCGTACAGGCCGCCATGTATCACCTTCATGGTATTCAAAAGGTGGTCTTGCCGAAGAAGATATCGGGTGTTTACCCCCACCATCTCGTCAAACCTCATTCGCCCATCGTTCGTGGCTTCGACGATACCTTTGATGCCCCTCACTCTCGTTACGCAGAAGTGCCTGTCAGTGCCATTGATCGAGTGCCGGAACTTGAGATTATCGCCGCCTCAGAAATTGCAGGAGCTTATATCATTGCCAATAAAGATGGTCGGCAATTGTTTGTTACCGGCCATTCTGAATATGAACCCCTGTGTTTGAAAGACGAGTATGAACGCGACCTGGCTGCGGGACAGGCACCCGCCATACCTGAACACTATTTCCCCAACAACGACCCTAGTCTGCCACCCATCGTTAATTGGAAGAGTCACGGCAGCCTGCTGTTTTCTAACTGGCTCAACTATTACGTCTACCAGCTGACGCCCTTTGATATGGATAGGATCGGCGAGCAGTTTGGCGAAACCAAGATGAAGCTCGCCTGAAGCGCGCAGGCTGCGGCCCATAACCCAGAAGTTGTTAGCCCAACAATTCTGCGGGCACTAATCCATAATCTGCGAGCATGTCTGCGGCATAGGTAATTTTGCCCGTCATTTCCTGTGGATCCCCATGGACCAGGCGCAAACACGCTTCTGCCATATGTTCCACAGGCGTGATGCGGTCTTCTGGCGTCTCGTCAGTCACCAACTTGTGATGCAGAACGCCAGGCGTCGCAACCAAGCCTGGAGAAATCACATTGACGCCGATATTGTTCGAATAAACCTCGGATGCAAGGCCAGTCGTAAAACGTTCCAGGGCGGCTTTACACATACCGTAGACGGTGCTTCCTCGACCAACTATCGTCTTATCAGGGTGCAAGGCAGCATGGGAGGAAATGTTGAGAATCCAGCCTGATTTGCGTGCTCGCATACCGGGCAATATCAGCTGGGCTAGGTGAAACGGCGCATAGACCTGTACTTCCAGCATCAAATCAAAGTGCTTTTTTCTAAATTGTTCCACGGGCGTGAAGTAGGTCACTGCGGCATTATTAACCATAATATCCACTGGCCCGAAAATGGCTTCGGTTTCACGGATCAGATTCAAGCGGTGTTCTTCCAACGACAAGTCACACCGAATCGCATGGGCTTGCCCACCCGCCGCTCGAATACGTCGAACAACGGAGTTAATACTGCCAGGCAACACATGCTCTCCCTCTTCCACGGTTCGAGCAGAAACCACAACCTTTGCGCCTTCCATAGCATAACGCACGGCTACCGCTTCACCTATGCCGCGACTGGCACCCGTAACGATGGCCACCCGGCCGGCCAGCAATCCCTGGCTATTCACTTTCGCCTGCGTCATGTATGCCTCTCATTGATCTGCGTGTGTAGAAGACTTGTTCTTGTTCGAGAATTCACTGAATCCGACTATAAACTAAGGAACCGGGTTGGCGCAAAACCCATGACCGTCAAGCGACAGCATTGGCTTACGCCGCCTGGCGTCAATCACCATTGGTCGTCATCTACTCAAGGCCTGATAGTAATGGCTTCGGCGAGGGATACTCCGGAAAAGTCGGAAAAAGTCCGAGATGGGTCTCTGTAGCGTGGGTTCGATCACCACGTCACTAGCCTTTGGGGTCCTGTCCTGTTCGCGCGTCCTGAAGGCCAAGCCGAGTCACGCCCTATTGCAGACTGAGGACTCATGCCAATGATCTCCAACAAGTTAACATCGACTGAGCCATTGTTTAGTACTCGAGCCCTGATGTATCGCCGACAGCAAAACTTAGGTCAGGGTCGTTTAGTTGGCCCGCCACATCTTGCGGCAATAGTCGCTTTGCTGATGGCTATTGTGGTTACGAGTCTGCTATTTCTTATCAGTAACGATTATGCGCGAAAAGCGACCGTACCTGGCTTTCTCGAATACAGTGTTACCACTAAACGGTTATATCCCGAGCGCGCTGGAAAACTAGAACGTCTGGATGTTCAGCCCGGCGATCTGGTCCTGGCTGGCCAAACATTGGCGGTCCTAAGTTCTCACCTGCCTTTGCAACAGGAATATGGCAGAGATGCCCTGGCTGACTTCGAACGCCTGATCGCTCAGCAGTATCAGGCCAAAGAAGACATCACGGCTAACCATCAATTGGTGTTAACCAAGATGCAGGCGCAGATCCAGGGCCTGACAGAGGCCAGCATCCTGCAGCGCGAAATGCTCAGTATTCAGGCACTCAAAGAGGCGCAGGCCGGCCAGATTCATGAGGCTTCACGGGCGCTGCTTGAAGCTGGTCAGGTCTCATCCTTAATTTTTGGCGAACGGCAACAGCGCTGGTATTCGTCCCGTCAAGCAACCGCCGAAATCCGCGGGATATTGGCGAATCTACAGGCCCAGAAAATCCAGTTAGAGATCGCAGTTACTCATGAAGCGGTAACCCAACGGGTGGAATTGCTGCCCATCAATACCGAAATTGCACGTCTGGAACAACGTCGAAACAGTTACCTGCGAGAAACTCGTCAGGAACTCATCGCCCCCCTTTCCGGCCGTGTTGCAACTCTGCTGCACGAACCCGGCGAACATGTCTCCATTGATATGCCGATTCTGACCCTGGAGCCCAGTACCGGAGTTCTGCAAGCCAAATTGATGATCGCCAGTCACGCCATTGGCTTTGTACGACCAGGGCAACCGGTGAATTTGCTGTATGACGCCTTTCCTCATCAGCAATATGGGAGCTATTCAGGGCGGGTACTCGATGTCTCGCGTCATCCTTTGACCGCCCGTGATCGAGCCAGCCTGCCAGTCGGAGCACCACCGGTCTTTCTCGCGACTATCAGTCTTGCCGAGAGCCAGATAAATGCCTATGGCAAAGTCTTGTTGTTACGAGAAGGCATGACGCTTAAAGCTGACATTTTACTAGAGTCGCGCAGCTTAATGGACTGGCTACTTGAACCTCTGCTGGTCATGCGCGGGCGAGGAAGTCCTTGATGCAACAGCTAACTAGTCTGAATCTTGGTGGCAAACGGCGACTACCGATCATACTACAGGCAGAGCATTCAGAGTGCGGCCTAGCCTGCATCGCTATGGTTGCAGCCTACCATGGTCAGCAGGAGAGCCTGTTGAGCTTGAGACGACAATTCGGTAACAGTCAGCAAGGGGCTAACCTGCAGCAACTCATGTCGCTTGCCAGCCGGTTTCGGCTGACCAGTCGAGCCTTGCGCTGCGAGATCGATGAACTCTGCAAGCTTGAGTTGCCCATCATCATTCACTGGAACTTTAATCATTTCGTAGTCGTCGCCAGCGCCACACGTCACAGTATCAGGATTCACGACCCAGCCTCTGGTCAAAGAAACTATCGACTGAGCGAAGCCGCCGATCACTTTACGGGTATTGCCTTGGAGCTTACGCCTGACCTCGAATTTGAGCCGAGTGACAATCGAGATAGACTTTCCTTAAAACAGTACCTGGGCGACTTGCCCGGATTGCTTCCCATCTTGGCTCAGATCCTGTTTTTATCGACAATTCTCCAATTGATCGCGCTCGTTAGTCCCTTTTACATGCAACTGGTGGTTGACGATGTTTTGGTCAAACAGGATATCGACCTGCTCACGTTGCTCGCTGGCGGCTTTCTGATCGTGAGTTGTATTTCAGTCATCACCCAAGCGATTCGAGGATGGGCCAATATCTATTTGACCAACCAACTGTCTTTCAAGTTTGGCAGCCGCTTGTTTCATCGACTGATGAGTCTCAAAACTGACTATTTTATGCGCCGGCATCTAGGTGACCTGGTCTCAAGGTTTACCTCACTGCGACCTATTCAGGAGTTTCTTGCCAGTAGCGCCATTACGGTCGTGTTAGATGGTGTCATGGCGGCAACAACACTCACCATGATCGTGATCTATTCACCTTTGCTCGCGGGTGTAGTAGTACTTGCACTGGTTCTGTATACAGCGGTGCAGATGGCATTCTACCTGCCGACCAAGCATAGATCTCAGGAACAGATCATCGCCAACGCCAAGCTCGACTCAAATTTCATGGAGTCTATCCGCTCCATCAAAGCCATCAAGCGCTTTACGGCCGAACAACAACGCGAGAGCGAATGGCAAAACCGGTTCAACGATGCCATCAACGCCAACATCAGGCTCGACCGGCTCAGTCTGGCGAGAGATCTGTTCAACAACAGCATTTCCGGCGTTTCGCAGATACTAGTGATTTTTCTTGGAGCTAAGCAGGTCATCAGTGGCCAGATGAGTATCGGTATGTTGTACGCCTTTATGGCCTATCGAAGTCACCTGGTGAGTGCAACGAATTCGCTGATTCAGGAGTTGTTTCAATACCTGATGCTCTCACTCCACTTGCAACGTCTGAGCGACATCCAGCTAGCAGAAACAGACAGTCAAGCGTCACAGGGACCCACGAGGTCGTTGAATGGTCAAATTCGACTTGAAGGTGTCAGCTTTCGCCACAGTGAGGACCAATCCTGGATACTGCGAGACATAGATCTGGAGATTCAACCGGGTGATCGATTATGCATTCTCGGACCCTCTGGTTGCGGAAAATCGACTTTGCTCAATGTCATGCAGAACCTTTTGCCGGTCAGCAAGGGCACAATTTATCTGGACGGACTACCCATTTCAGGCACGGGCAGCAGTGCGCTGCGCGAACACAGTGCCAGCGTCGTACAAGGTGAAGCGCTGTTATCTGGCAGTATCATGACGAATATCGCGTTCAGCAGTCAGATTATCGATGATAAGCGAATTGAGTCTGCGTCCAGACTGGCCATGATTCACGACGATATCATGGCGTTGGCGATGGGTTACGAAACTGTTATTGGCGACATGGGGACTATGCTGTCTGCCGGTCAACAGAGTCGAATCCTCATTGCTCGGGCACTGTACCATCAACCGAAGATTCTGTTTCTTGACGAGTGCACGGCGCACCTGGATGCAACCACTGAGGTAAAGGTAATGCAGAACATCAGAGATCTGGCAATTACCTGCGTGTTCGTCACCCACAACGCGGATCTGGCTCGAGAAGCGACCGCCGTTCTGCGCCTGGCGCCGGGTGGCTATCAATTGTCGATTACCAAACCCTAATGAATGCTCTTTAAATCCAGACTCGCTCGTTTCTCTATCTCAAAAGCCTGAAAGGTTCTGAAAAGACACTTTGCCGTCATTCTTTTAATCAAACTTTTAATCAAAATTTTAAGCAAGTTTTCAATAAAAAGGCGAATAACCAATTGAGATACTATTGCCCTACTCAAGGGATGCAATTCAAAATGGTTTTGCCCGGCGGACTATGGGTTACAGAGATGCGCGCGCCGGAAGGAGAACAGAATCACTGGAGTCTTGACAATGAAAGGCATAGGGATGGTTGGCTTGTTATTGGCGTTGAACTCCGGCTTGGTATTTGCCTGGGGGCAACCAGGACACCAGCTGATCTGTCATGTCGCCGAGCAGCAGTTAGAGATGAGCACGCGTCAATGGTTGACGAAAACCCTGGCGCTCGGCGAATACCTTGATGGCAACAGCAGTGACAATTTCGCGGAAGCCTGCCTTTGGGCAGACACCGCCAAGTACAGCTCCCATAGAGATAGCTATGAATTACACTTTATCAACCTGCCAGCGGGCGCTAAAGAGATTAACTTGAAGCGAGACTGCCCCGCGATGGACTGCTTGCCGATCGGCATCCGTCGCAGTCTTGTGTATCTTGTACAGGAAAGTCACGGCCAGCGTGAAGATGCTCGAAAAGCTGCAGCGTTGCGCTACCTTGGACACCTGATCGGCGATCTCCACCAGCCGTTACATGTCAGCCATGGAGAAGACAGAGGCGGCAATAACCTTCAGATCCGCGGCTTTACCGAGGCCACCAATCTGCATCGCATCTGGGACGTCCTGCTGGTCAATGAGGCAGGACTTTCCTACTCGGGCAGCGTCAAAAGGCTGCAACGGGTCGGGTCACTGAGCGACTCTATTCAGACTTTGGACTGGCTCAACAACTCCTATCAATTAGCCCGTAAAACTGCCTATCAACACGCCAATGGCGAGTCCATTATCAGTGGCGATGTTCTTGAGCCTGAATACATTCAACGGGCACTACCTTTGGTCGAACAACAACTGGCACAGGCCGCACGGCATCTGGCGAACCTGCTGAATCAAGTAGCGAACGGCCATCTGACGGTAAATAACCTCGACGAGCGTGTTTTCAAACCCTGAACATCTCGAATCAAGCGCCTATTCTGCGCCACTAACGGCTCGGGCTCGATGGGTCAAAGGAAAGATCAAGGTCAACCATAGCGCTGTCGCAGCAAAAGCCGCCACGAGATAATAGTTGCTCATCAGAACGCCGACATTTTGAAGCCCGACAATAACCACTGACGAAGCTCCCTTACCCGTGCGGTAGCCAAAAACATCAATGATTTCCTTCGCCCGGTAACGTTCGTCAAAGGACAAGGGGACATACAGCATTTCTTTGGCTGCGCGAAAAATCGAATAGTCAAAGGCTTTAAAGAGGAAAAATGCGATGCCAACATTTAATAAACTCGGGTCAAGCAATGCCAGGGTAATCGCCGCCAGATGAACGACGGGCATCAGAATGTGGATCCAGCGCAGACCAATGAAACTTAATAGCAAGGGCGTGATGACAAATTGAAACACGAGTACGCTAGTATTCAAGGTACCAAAAAACCAGCCTTGAAAAGCCGTTTCGGCATTCGAGTCGCCAGCAAACCGGGTTGATAGTAGCCCCTGAAACTTATAGTCCAATACCGCCGACACCACTTGTGAGGCCAGGACAATTCCCAGCAGATAGGCCAGAGTCGGATTCTCTTTAAACAAATGCCAGCCCATTCGATCCGACTTCGCAGTGGGCTTGGGCATGACAGGTTCGCCAAACAGCAGATACCCAGCGTTGGCAATCAATGCCGCTGGCAGACAAGCAATAGCCGCAAACAACACCATGGTCTCAGCGCCATACTCTCCCGCCGTAGCACCCACCAGGGTGCCGCCGATAGCGCCTCCCAGTCCGGCAATACCGGTGACGGGCCCATTCACTCGCTTCGCCGATGTGGATGACAAGGACGAGTTAATGTAGCTCCAATACTGTTCAATCAGCAGAACAATATACAGCTCTTTGAGCAGGAACAGCACCGGCGTGATCCATTTGACACCGGTCAGCAAAATCAAATAACACGCCAGAATCAAAAGCCCTGAACCCAGCGAAGTGACCCACAAGGTTCGTCTTGGACCCATTAGGCTTAACAGATGGCTGTATAACCAAACGCCGAGAAAGACCACAACAGGCATTGCGGCCATGACCAAGGGCAATCGATCGGCACCATAGGCAGCTTTGAAAAGGACCGTCGACGCCGAACGAATAAATTCATACCCGGTCAGGGTAAACATGGCAGCTACTGCCATCACGGCAGCAACTTTATAGTCTCTTGGAATGTCCATCGAGTACCTCTGTATTGCCGCCATTCATGAGACTTGTTATTAACATCAATTTATTAACATCAATTTATTAACATCAATTTATTAACATCAATTTATTAACATCAAT
>Ga0181561_10001271_pt1 | contig 22376 bp, 19 predicted proteins | sample 011ome_19_FD_133760 | JGI IMG/M metagenome (GOLD analysis project Ga0181561, IMG submission 133760) | Coastal salt marsh microbial communities from the Groves Creek Marsh, Skidaway Island, Georgia - 011510BT metaG (megahit assembly) | ecosystem: Environmental > Aquatic > Marine > Intertidal... | reverse complement strand
CGCGCGAACAACCTCCCGTCTCGCAAGTCGTACACTTTCATTCGGCTCGAACTTTCGACGAGAACGACGTAGAGAATCACGCACAACGTCGTCCACAGCGGCAACGCTTTCGCGTGATGTTTGGAAAAGGAGACGAATCGAATCAGCGCGGATTCTTCTTCTTTTTGATGACGTTCTTCCTCTTCGTTTAAAGGAGGAGAGAAGAGCAACAGCAGGTGGAAGAGGAAGAGGAGCGCAGAGGCGACGATGCCGACGAATCCGTACGCTTCCTGTGTTTGCGCGTTTGAATAGAGATGAGATGTGAGCGCGGTGAGTTCGTTACATTAAAAAGAGAGAAGAGAGGGGGGAAAAACGAGAAAGCGTGCGCGCGTGCGTCTCACTCACCGCGGGCGTCACCGGATGCTCGGAAGCGACGAACGGTCGCACGGTGCCGTTGAAGGGGGTGGTGGCAGTTTTACTCGCATCGTCTTCATCGACGAAGCCGTTTCGCGTTCTTCTTCGCGTCATGTGAATCCATTTTTTTTTATGAAGCAAATGTATGTTTTTGTCTTCACTTTTCGACGCGGATAAAATACACATCTCAACGCGCACAAACGCACAATATAAATGCGAGAAGATGACGACGACGTCATCCGCGTGTACATGGACGGATGCTTCGATCTCATGCATTTTGGCCACGCGAACGCGCTGCGACAAGCGCGCGCGATCGCGTCACAAATCAACGATGAGAAGAAGTGCGAGTCAATCGTCGGTCTCGTATCGGACGAAGAGATATTACGGTGTAAAGGCCCTCCGGTGCTGCCGGAGGCGGAACGAGTGAAGTGCGTGAAAGCGGTGAAATGGGTGGACGACGTGATCACGAACGTGCCGTACGAGTTGTTGCCGGAGTTCGTGGAGGAGTTGTTTTCGGGTGCGTCTTTAATTGTTGTTTACTCTCTATTTCTCTCCACCTATATATACGTCTGAAGGTTTTGATGAAACTGACCCGTTCTCTCTCTCGCTCGCTCGCTCGCTTCTTATTATTTTACGCGCAAAAAACAGAGAAATACGGCATCGATTGCATCGTGCACGGCGACGACCCGTGCTACTTACCGGACGGGACGGACGCGTACGCGATACCGAAGAAGTTAGGCAAGTATCGGGAGATTAAGAGGACGGAAGGCGTGTCGACGACAGATTTAGTGGCCAGGTTGTTAGAATTTGCCGATATGAACGATAGTAAGAAGAGCATTAACGATGACGATGATGATGATAGTAATAATACGAATAACGATAGCAACGGCAATAATAAGAGGCACGAGGCGAGATTCTGCACGACGGCGTCGAGGATCGCGCAGTTCGCCGCGAAAGTGTCGTACAGTAAAACGTCCAAAATGAACACGGAGAATGAGAACAGGAAGAAAGATCGAAAGAAGCTAAAAGCGAGCAAGAATGGGGAAACGTGCTGCTACGTCGTCGGCGCGTTTGACGTGTTCAATGCCGGCCACGTGGAACTTCTGGAAGAGTGCTCGTTTGCCGCCGATAAAGTCGTATGCGCGGTCATCGCGGACGAGTACTTAACGAAAGATCAAACGAATCAACCGCCACCGATGCTCAACCAATCCGAACGCGCTATGTCTGCCATCGCATGCAGACACTGCGACGACGTGGTCGTCGGCGCGCCGGCGCGAATCACCGACGACATTTGTAAAACGTTCAACGTGACCACCGTCGTCTTTGAAGACGACGACGCCGTCACCGCGCGCGATCGAGACGTCTGCGAAAAGAACGGCGTCAAAATCCTCTCGGTGAAAGAGAAAGTATTCTCGAGGAAGAAGCTCACCATCGCCAAACGAGTCCAAGAGAACAGAGCGTTGTTCGAGGCGAGACAGAAGCGGAAAATGGCGAGCGAGAAGGCGTATTACGAACAGAAAGCCTTCGTAGCGGAAGATTAGAAACGCATCAACACATAAAAAAAAGTTTTATTAGAAAGTACACGCGTAGTTTTTATTATCATTACATAACAAATCGAACGACGACAAATATCTGCGCTTGGTGGTGGTGATAAACGTGTGTTCGTGGATTCGCACACTTCTTCGCGGTTTCGCGCGCGAAGACCTCGCCCCCGCCCTCGTATCCTTTTTTTACTTACGGGATCTGCCTGTTGTAGGACACGTCCGACCCGAGCGCTACTTTCTCCGCTTTCTCCGCCTCTACCTCCGCCAACACCGGCGACAAGTAATGATCGAACGGCGTCTGCTTCGCCTGCGTCTCTTTATCCAAGTACACGTGTTTCATGCTCAAATCCATCGCCCGTTTTAACCGCTGTTGTCGCATGTCTCGCTCCTCCTGCGTCAAGCGATTCAAAGCTTCTTGGACGTCTAAATTTTGGGTCTCGTCGAGCAAATCGTCGTATCTTAAACCGTATTTGGAGAGCTCGTAACCGACCGTTCGTCGGTAGTATTGGGAGAGGGACCGCAAAGGACCCTCGAAGACTTTTAAGAGGAAAGACATTTCTCCTACTCTCTTCTTCTCTCTCTCTCTCTCTCTCTCTAAAACTCTCTCTCTCTCTCTCTGAAGACCGATCGTGTTCTTTTTCCCCAACGCGGAGTGCTCTGTTTTATGTTTAGGGTTTAGGGTTGAAACCCTAAACACATTTCGAAGAAGAAAAAAAGGAGAGAGACAGACGCTTTCTTCTGAACGACGGACGAGACTCAGAAGAAGAGGAAGAGAGAGAGAGAGAGAGATGCTGTGCGGGTGGTCCTCGAAAAACGTCGCGTGGTATCGTCATCGTCGTAAAAGTTCTTCTTCATTTTGTTCTTCCTCTCGACGGCGGCGGCGCGAGTGTGACAACATCAACAACGCTTCGTCGAAGTCGTTTTGGAAGCGGAGGCATGATAAAAGGAACATTTTGAGAAACGACGCGATATACGACGAGGAGATCGAGAAACAAAACGAAAAAGAGGAAGAAAACGAAGCGTCGAGTGACGTGGAATTGCAGGACGGGTTGATTGGAGAGCGAGACGCGCGGTTATACGCGCAAACTTTGAGAGCGGATGAGGAGGAAGATTTGGAAAAGAACGAGACAGTTACAACCTCGAGGAGGAGGAGGAGCGAAAGAAGCGGGAGAGATTTTTTACACGAGTCGCTCGGGATTACCTATCGCTTCGTCGAGAAAGGCGGCGCGTTGGAGTGCGATCTAGACGCTTTGAACGACGTGTTCGTTTCGGTTAATTTTAGTCGACGTCCGAACGATAAGCTTTATCTCGCGTTGGAGAAGAGTTATTTGTGTTGTTTCGCCGAGGTGGACGTGGAATACGAGACGCGAGCGCTGGACGCGAATAATAACTCGGTCGAGTCGACCATCGTGGAAACGAGGAGAGAGGTCATTGGGTTCGCGAGAATGACGAGCGATGCGGCATTTGTGTCGACGGTTTGGGATTTAGTCGTCGCACCGCCTTACCAAGGGAAAGGGATAGGAACCGCCATCGTCGAGAAGATGATTGCAAAGACGAAAGAAACCGCCCCGGGAATGGTTGTGAATCTCTGCGCCGTGGCCGAAGCGGAAAGCATGTACAAAAGAATTGGATTTCGTAGAAACGAAAAAGAAATAATCGCGATGCAGTTCAACCCAGAGTTACAGGCGATGCAACGGTATCAGTCCGTAGACTTTAGCATTCAATAAAATAATAGCGTTTGTTAGAATCACTAATAATAAAAAACATTTAGCGTGCTCGTACGCAGAACTCTCCTCTTTCATTTAATATACATCTCTCGCTCTCTCGCTCTCTCTCATCGCTTTTTCTCTAATCCGAAGCCCCTCCTTCGTTCGCTTTTTCCGCTTCACTTTGGTAAAACACCAGCGCCAGAGCGGCAGCCAACGCAGAACTGACCGCAAACTCACCTCTCGCCAACTCAAAAATCACCACGATGCCTAGCAACAACTTCAACATAAAAAACGTCGCGCCGCGTTGCGTCTCCGCCAACGTCTTCCTCATCTTCTCGTCCGTATTCATCGCCTCCTCGTCCGCCAGCTTCCTCGTCAACGGATTCACCTCTTTCTCTTTCTTCCTATCCACGTCGATGGCGTTCACCCCTTTCTCTCTCCTCGACGCTCGACTCGTCCCTCTCGCCAACTCCTCCGCCAACAGTCGCAACTCCTCCTTCAGCGCTTCGTTTCTCTTCTTCGCGATCTCGCTCTCCTCCGCCATCTTCTTCAACTCCGCGTCTAAATCGTTCGCGATTAACCCAAACTCCAAAGAATTCTTATCTTGCATCAAACTCATCTCTCGATCGAGCTCTTCTTTCTTCTTCTCCGCGAGCTCGTTGATTTTCTCCCGTCCTCGTTCCAGTTTCTCCTCCGCTTCGTCTATTTTCTTCCGCAACCTTAACTCTCTCTTGAGAACATCCTCGATGTCCTCCGAATTTTCTTTCGCCGCGGCCGAGGCGAAAATCTCGTCGATGTCACCGATGGAGAGCTTGTTGATTTCGTCCTCGTAATCGGAGTCTTCTCGAACTCTAAGAGAAGAACGACGACGACGAGAAGAACAAAAAGCAGAAGAGCGGAAAGCGTTGGTGTAAATTTTCGAACACGAAGCGCGTTTCGAAGACACCACTCTCTGAGTATTGATCACAAAAGCGTCGTTTTTGGAAGAAGAGGAAGAAGAAGAAACGAGAAGAAGCGTTGCTTTTGTCGTCGTCGTCGTCGCTTCCATGAGTGTCGTCGCCCCGAGTTTTGACTTTTGAATGTGTGCGCTTTAATAAAATGGTGCGTTTTGAGCCGCCGGCACGGATAAAATTTTTGTCCAAAAGCGTATCTTTTGGTTTTCCTCCTCAAAGAGAGCGCGCGCGCGTTCTCTCCCTCTCTCTCTCTCTCGATTTGAGAGAACAAAACAGAGACTCAGAGAGAGAGATCTTTCCAGAGAGTGTGCGCGCGTGAAACAGAGTAGTCGCGCGCCTCTCGCGTCGATTTTCATCACGTCGCGGCGTATTTTGCGCGCATTTTCGATTTTTCCCCGGGAAGAGAAAAGCCAGAGAAAGAGATTCTAATATAAGATACGGAGAGATACACAGAGATACAGAGAGAGATTGATTACGAATTAAGAGAGCGCGCGCTTTTTCGTTTGAGGACAGTAAAACAGATGACGAGAAGTGTCGCGCAGAGCGCGTTGACGTCCGCGTGCGTGATGGCGTGCGGTGACGTGTTGTGTCAAGTCATCAATCCGAGCAGCAGCAGAGGAGGAGACGAGGAGGAGGCCTTTTCGAGGAGGCGGAGGACGCTCTCTTCTTCTTCTTCTTCTTCTTCTTCTTCTTCTTCGGCGGAGGCTTCGTCGTCGAGCGGCGATGGTAATGACGTTGTTAAAAGAAAGGACGTGTGGACAATTCTCGCGAACGAGTTAGATTACGAACGAACGTTGCGATTCTTTACGGTTGGATTGACGTTGCATGGTCCGATGTTTCACTACGCGCTGCCGTGGCTTCACCGAGTCCAGTTTTGCGGCGTGAAGCGCGTTTTCGGGAACTGGCAAAACCACGCGTTGCCGAAAGTGGCGCTAGGACACGTGACGTTGTTTCCTGCGTACACGTCGATGTTTCTCGGGTATTTAGGCGTGTTAGAAGGACTATCGTTCAGAGAGAACATGGAGAGGATGGCATCGAGGCTACCGGATTTGCTGATTTACGGCTCGGCGATTTGGCCGGTGGCGAACGTCGTGAACTTTGCGTACGTACCACTACACAGAAGATTGTTATATTTGAACATGATTGGGGTAGGATGGAACGCGTTTTTGAGTTATCAAACGTGCAAGGGAGCCGGCGATGAGACCGGAGCGAACGGCAAGAACAGTAGAGGTGGCGGTAATACGAACAACAAGGCAAGTATCATCAGAAGCCGATACCTCTCCGATTCCAAATCGTTCGCCGCGAAAGCTTTGAACTCTTCTCGAAACTAGAACAGAATAAGAAGAAACTACAATAAATACTAGAATAGTCAATTAGAATAACCGCTGTATGATATTATATATAGAATACAAAACTACTCAATACTGATGAAAAACTAAGTGTATGTCGTCAAATATCCGAACCGTTCTAAGCTTTGATACAAATCCACTTCTCTCTGGAACGGATGCACCTTCTCCCTTCCTTTTTGCGGTCGCTCCCAATCGTAATAATGCGGCCTCGAAAACTTCCCGAAATAATTCTTGCTCTGAAACCCAAACATCTCTACTTTTTCGCACATTTTCAACGCCAAAACAACTCCGACTAAACCACTGGACGGTTTCTCCCCGTGCTTTCCAATCCACGCCCAAGCGTGGCACAACATCTCCGGATCTAACACGAAACTTTTATTCCGCATCTCTTCCGGCTTCTGCTCGAGCTTTTTCACCCACACTTTGACATCGCTTCCTCTCGCTGTCGTCAGTCTTAATTCGTCTTCCGTACCTTCTGGACCTTTATAGTCGACCGCGTTGAGCAAACGCACCGTGGTCTTTTGACCGACGAACTGTTCGTATCCTTGCGTGACCGCCGCGTTGAACCGTATGACGGCTTCGTTCTTATCGATATCAAAACCAAATTGCGTCTCGAGCAACGAGCCCGAATTACCCACCACCGCGCACGATTTATACCGTTTTTTCTTCCTCTTTTGCTCGGTACCACTACTACTGCTACTACCACTACCATCACTGCTACTACCGCCGCTAAGTGCATCTGCGTCGTCGGTATTCCTCTCCTCTCCTCCGTCCGCCGCCGCGTCTTCCAAATCCACTCCTTCCGTAAACCAATCCTCGTTCGCTAACGCATTCAACAACCCCACTCCACTTTGTTTCTTCATCTCTTGATATTTATGCATCTTCACCACGTGCGACCCACCGCAGGTAAATTCCAAGTTCGATCGCAATCGTCTCTTCGACAGCGATATCGGCACCGGTTCCTCCAACAACGAGGTGACTTGGCCGATGAATTTCGAATCTTCCGGCGCTAAATTTTTCGCCCGCCTTCTTCGCACTCTCGCCTCGTACTTCGACGCCGCGTCGTCGCCTCTCAAACTCGAAGAAGAAGAAGACGAGGAGGAAGAGGAAGAAAAAAACGCGGCGAAGCACAGGTTGGAGAGGAGTAAAGCGATCGTCCACAGCGCGAGAACTCGGACGATTCTTGCCTCCCAACGCCCCTTTCGTTGGGTAGAAAAAGACGAAGAAGAGGATTTCTTATCAGTAGTCGCGCGGGGAAAAGAAGTCCTCCTGCGCGAAGTCGTCGTCGTCGTCGTCGTCGTCGTCGGTAACATCTCAAATCTCTGTCTACAAAGTGTGTTTCAGTTTTTCTCTCGAGTAGTCGGTGACATGTGCTTTAATTAAACGCCTAGCGCGATTGATTTCTGGAGATTGTTGAGTTTCGATTTCCCCCAAGTCACACGACGTCGAAAGACTTTACAAAAAAGAAGAAGAAGAAGAAGACATCGTATCACAACCATGGCGCCATCGCCGGCGATGTCTTCTGCGGATTCGTTTTTTTCGACGACCACGACGACCACGACGACGCGCGATTATTCCGTCGCCGCTACCTCTTCTGGTCGTTCTCTTCTCGCTTTGCGTCGGTGTTCGCCAAAGCGAAGTTGTTTTTTCCCGAAGAAGAAGAAGAAGACATCACCTAACGGTTTGCCGTCGAGGCCACGCTTCTTCGCGTCGAGAAGCGAGGACGACGCGTCAGAGAATTTCCACCCCGACGATACTAATAACAAAGATGATGAAAAATACGACGCGGTCGTAATCGACGCTCCCGGATGGTCCGGCGGTTTCGGCACCGGCGGGAAGGTGTGGTCGTCGAGTAAAGTTTTGAGCAAATATCTCCTCGAAGAAGCGAGACACGAGAACGCGAAGAAGTTCAACGAGAACGAGAACATCATCGAACTGGGATGCGGGACGGGATATTTAGGCATTTCTGCGGCAAAAGCGCTTCGGTCGAGAAGTTTAACCTTGACGGATGGCGGCACGGAAGCTCTTTTGAAACTGTGCGAGGAGAACGCGCGGCAAAACGGCATCGAGAATGTCGCCGCGTGTAAGCTCGAGTGGGGCGTAGGTAAACTATCGCGGGAGTTGAGAGAGCGAGTCGAGGCGTTTCGGCCGAGCATCATTCTCGCGTCAGATTGCACGTACGAGAGAAAAGCGCACGAAGCGTTGTGCGATAGCATCGTAGAAATACTAGAGTTAGCGAGAGTAGAAGAAGAAGAAGAAGAAGAAGAAGAAGAAGAAGAAGAAGACAAAGTCGAGCCGGAACGACGACGACGAAAGCGAAGACCAGACCAACCGCGAGTCCTTCTCGCGCATCAACATCGAACTTTCGCCTCGCTCTTAAACGGCTTCGGCTTCGGCGCATCCTTCGGCGTGGACCCGAATTTTACGTCGTTTCTGGACACTTGTCGCGCGAAAGGTTTGCGCGTCGCCGAAGTGCGGACCGAAAAGCTCGCTTTCCACGGACTCAAAAACGTCTCGATAGTGTCGATTACAAAGTAGCTTTTAGGTGTAGTTCTCATCTTCATTAATCTTTTGCACGCTAATACTAATGAGACGAGAACTGTTGAAACGTCTGTCCTCGACCGCGGCGCATCTCGCGTCCCACCCTTCCACCACTGTTGCTGCTTCTGCGCGTCGTTCTGTCATTCGCAACGTCATCGTTCGCAACCAGCACGCGCGAAAACGATTCATCCAATCAACAACAACTTTGTCATCGGCGTCGGCGGCGGCCGCAGAAGAAGACTTAAAAACGATCGAATCGGAGCTAAAATCTGCGTGCGATGAGCGCGTGAGTTCGCAAAAACCAATCAACTGGATCGTTTTAGGAATGCCGGGCGTTGGGAAAGGAACGTACGCGAAAATTCTCTCCAAAACGATGGACATCGAGCACGTTTCCGCGGGGGATTTAGTTCGAGAGGAAATCGCGACGGCTTCCGAGTTGGGACAAAAAATGCAAAAAATCGTCAACGAGGGCCAACTTTTGCCGGATGAAATGGTCGTCGACGCGGTGATTAAGAAGATAACGACGCCAAAGACGAAAGCGAGCGAGCGGGGGTTTCTGTTGGATGGGTTTCCGAGAACGATAGCGCAAGCGGAGAAATTATCAGAAACTGTTCCCGTGGACGTGGTTTTGAACTTTACGCTCGAGGAGGCGATTTTGGTGGAGAAGGCGTGCGCGAGGAGGAAATGCGGGGAGTGTGGGAAAGGATATAACGTGGCTGATATCGATTACACGACAAAAAGTGGGATGAGGATAATCATGCCGCCGTTGTCGCCGCCGGAAAAGTGCGTGGGGAAGATGACCATGCGAGACGACGATAAGGAGGAGACGGTGAGAGCGCGATTGGAAGCGTTCAAGAAGCAAAGCTTACCGGTGGAGGACTGGTACAGAAAGAAGTCAATGTTGAGCGAGTTTGAGATTTTAGGGGGAATACCAGAAACGACGCCGAGATTAATGCGGTTTTGTTTAGAGCAGATGAAGAAGAGCAGCGCGTAATAGATTTAGATTTAGACTTAGATTTAGATTTGAAGACGTTTTTTCGTATACCATTTATTTCGCAAAATACAAACAACAAAGCGCTACAGTATTACTCTTTCTAAATCTTTATTTTACAACTCATTTCTGCTACTTCTTCTTTCGTGCGAAGGCGTTTGTGACAGCTACGGATGCTACTACGACAGCACCACATGCCGCTTTGGTTAGTACGCTCACTGGGTTCACGAATTTTTTCTTCGAGTCTCTGACCGCAGTTGTTCTTACGGCGTTCCTATCAGGTGACGCGGTATCCACGCCAAACGCTCTCGCCAAATTTGCGCTAGCAACGCTGGCATAAAATTCACCGTGTTGGATCGGCAACGTTTTCAATTTTTCGATGCTTTCGTTGATGTTTTCGAGAACATTTTTCGCAACTATAGGATCCGCGTTTGCGTACGCATCTTTCGCAGGGTAGGCGTTTTTCTCCAAGTCGCGAAAGAACGCGTTGAGCGCAACCGACGGAGCACCTGATCCAGATTCGCATCTGTGTGCCCACAGCGCTGGAATGAACAAGCAATCACCTGGCTGAAGAATCACCTCCTGTGCATTCTCTAACGCGTTATGAAATCGCGGGTACTCTGTGTCGTTCGTTTCAGAATCGTCGATATCGCTCACCATGCTCGAACTTTCCTTTAAATATAAATCGCCCGCTAGTTTAGGCGGGAACAAAACTACGCGTTTCGTTCCACTGAGTTGGATTAAAACGTTATCCATGGCATCGTAATGCGTCCATATTTTCACACCTGGACTTGAAACTCTCAAGACGACCGAGTGTAATGCGTTTTCATCGTTGTTCCACAAGTCAGACGGTAGTCGAACGTCTTGCGCCAATTCCGGAAATTGCTCAAGCGCCCTAGCCGGTGCAAACTTCCTCGGATCAGCGCCCAGGCTTCGGAGATAGAAAAACTCTTCTTTCGACGACAACGACAACGATGAAAATGAGGATCTCGCTACTTTCTGTAAGAAATCTCTACCGACGAGCGTTTCGTACTTGAAATTCTTTCTCGCAAAATCAAAGTTTGCGTACGACGAGACGTGCGCAGAAATTTTCGCATTCGCAAGCGTTGGTGATTTCTCGAGCAAATACTGCGGCGTCCACGTTTGCGCGCAACTTCCAATGTCGATTCCCGTCAAAACAACGGGTTCACGATTCCTTGTAATTGCTTGAATATCCTCGGTTTTTGGCCGGTGCGAACGCAACACTTTTGCAAAGTGGTGTGACTTCTCCTTATTAACCGCTCTTCCTCCACTCTCCATCGACTTCTGATGCGACGCTTCCTTTAGACCCATTTTCATCGGTGGTCGCAAAACGACGTCGTAGACTAGGTGCCAAACTCTCGGTGCATATTTTTTCACTTTTTCGACTTTTTCGATTCGAGCGATCCAATTCGGTTTCACTTGTTGCATCGCGGCGAGAATTTCTTCGCCTTTTTTCTCAAAGTCACCTTCGTCGACGCATTCGTGAACGTGGCACACGCCACCTTTCTCTGCTTTCAAACAATCGACAGCGATATGCCACGCGTCACGAGAGGTGGGTAATAAACCAAGTAGCACGCGATCGGCAACATTCTTCGGAGCTACTTCTCTGTTATCGCCTTCTAAAACATCGCATCTGCTCGCCTCGATGTTGTTCTTCTTCAAATTCCATCGCAAATACTCGCACGAGTTCGGGTTCCATTCGCACGCGTACACTTTCTTCGCATTTCCGTTTTTCAGCAGCTGTAAGGTGTAATATCCAATACCGGCGTACAAATCTACGATTACTTCGTTTCGAGCGCGAACTTCAAATCCCATGCGTTTCTTCTCTGTGCCGTTTCCGGAAGAGAACATTACTTTCGAACAATCGAATCCGTAAGTCACGCCGAGTTCTCTGTGTTCGACCCATCCGCTATCGTTTCCGTACAGTGACACCGCTCGAGATTCGCGTTTGGGACCTTGGCTCACGGCATCTTGTCTGAAAATACGTTGAACTTTTAAGCATTCCGTGACATGTTCCCACGGCGGAAAGAATTCCCAAACTTCTCGGTATTGCGCAAAGGCTGATTTCGGGAGAAGCACGAGATCGTCGCCGAGTTTCTCCCATTTTTTCGGTACGTCAGCGCTTATGACGGTTTCTATGAACTTTTCGGTGCACGTGATGCCTTTGTCTTTTTGATTTCTCATCGTGGTTGCGATCCGCGATGCGAGCAGAGCGGCTGGAGGAAGACTTTTACCGTTACCACTGCTACTACTACCATTTTTCGCGTTCGCGCTAAAATCCCCTCCATTTGCGGGCGCGTCTACATCCTCGACAGTAAACGTGGCTAAGTTCGACGATATGGCAGAATGTATTGGAACCATGGAAGAATCAACTGAACTCGCTTTTTTGTCCATGAGCGCTACAAACGCATTCGTCTCGATGACTGGTAGTTTCACGAAACTCTTTTTTGGTGGGAGCGCTTTCTGCTTCTTAATTTTTTTCCCATCCCCGCCAGCATTTTCTTTACTCCCTCCAACGTCCGTGAGGACGAGAGGATTCTGGAGTAAAGCGCTTCTATTCTCTGCAACGTGTGTTATTGTTGATGATATTGATGATGCTGGTATCATCTCCTCAGATGTTGGATTATCGACGACCAAGTGTCTCCTCTGCGCTTCTTCGATTGAAGCGGACACCGATTTTCGACTTTGATCGAGCCATCCGTTGCGCTTTAACGCGTCTTTACAAGTCTTTGCACACAAAGAGTCCACCAGCAACCAACACTGCTTCGCTTTTTTCGTCGCCCCGCTATTACTACTATCACTATTGCCGCTAATGCTAGTGTTATTTTCATTTTTAAGAGCAACACCGTTCGTCTTCTTTTGATCACAGAATCTCTCCGTAAACAAAGTCAGAAACCGATCCGAGCGTTCCCAATTCGCCTTCATTTTCTTGTTACATTCTTCGACGAGTATACGCAACCCCTCGTCGCTCAAAAGCATCTCGCCATCCTTAGCGACCAACGTTTCCATTCGAATCGAGCACCGGGCGCTCGCCGTGATCCTCCCGCTCCCACTCGCGATGCTGTCACTATTTTCATCGTTATGCATCGTCGACACTACTCCGCTCTCGCGATATCCGGCGTCTCTCGCGCACTTCACAAACATTTGCGCCGTGCGCTCATCCTTCGTCTCCACGGCTAATATGAACGGCTCGAACCGTAACGTCAACGTTTTCCCGCGCTCTCCGACGCCTATCCTTGCCCCGTTGCTCTTTAAACTTTCCCTAATCTTCTCAATCATCGAACTCGCGTCGTCCTCGACGAGTTCGTGCGAAACAAACACCCACTCGCCGCCTTTCCTGTGCTCCTTCACGTCTTCCTCCGTCCTTTCTGCGAAGACAGAAATCCTCCCAGAGCACGAACTCGTCGTAAAAATATTCTCTCGTTCGTTCACGGCTTGCACGAAATCCCTCGCGCGTTCGTCCACGCGTCCCGCTCGGCTCTTGTCCTCTTCCGAAGAAGGAGCGGCGGTTAGAATCAAATTGGAAAGCGTCGTTTTTTTCCTCGCGTCGAACTTAGCTTTTTCCATCGTCATCATCCTCGCGTATCTTCTTTTTCCACGGGCCACAAACCGACACTTCTTCTCAATCTTTCTTCTTCTTTTCTCTCTGTGTGTCTCTCTCTCTCTTTGCGGCGCGTGTGTGCGCGTCGTGTCCTGCACGCGTTGTTGCGTGCTTCTTTTTTTCCCACAAAAGCAAACATTTAGGGTTTTCATCTAAACCCTAAACCCTTCGGATTTCTCGCGCTCGATACCAAACGCGTCGTCAGAGAGAGAGAGTGCAGAGAGAAACACGTATGGAACAATCGATCAACCCGCACGCGTACTGCCGCTTGCGGTTCGACGAAGCCGCGGAAGAGGCGATCGAGAATCTCGCCAACGTTCTGCAGTGGCACCGGAACAGCGCGCACGAGGGTTTGTTCGTGGCGCAGAAAGATGCGAGAGCGGGTACGTCACTCGCGCGCCAATCTTCTTCTTTTCGTCGTCTTTGAAAGAATTCGTTCAATCTTTTTTTTGTTTTATGCGCGCGTGTGTGTCTCTCTCTCTCTCTCCGCGCGCGTTTTGATGAGCGCGAAGGAGAACGCCTTTCGTTGTTCTCTCTTCTCTCCGCGGGCGTGCGATTGCGCGCGTCGTTTTCGAAAGCGAAAGAGAGAGAGAGAGAGATGGAGATGGAAAATTTTCTCGAAGCGTCGCTCTCCTTGTGGAAAAAGAATTTGGAGATCTCGTTCTCCGCGCACCAGATAAAGACACAGAGAGAGAGAGAGAGAGCGACCGTTTCGATGAAAGAGTCGATAATCAGAAACGACGAGCGTAAAACGATCGTCGTTGAGAGAGCGAGTTCGTTCGGCAGAGACGACGCGTTCTTTGTGTTTCTTTTTCTTCTCTAATTCTCTCTTTTGCTGACACGGCTAATCTTCTTCTTCTTCTTCTTCTTCTTTTACAAAAATAAATAGGGATGAACGCGGCGCCGCCGCACTTAATTTTACTCTCCGGATTGTCCAAGTGCAACCAATCCGCGAACTCGATTTCAGCGCAAGTGCGACACGTCTCGACGCAGTTCCCGCAGGTGACCGGGAGACTTTTACCCAAGTGTAAAGTGACGCAGCAAGGCGCGGTGTTGGTCTCGGTGGAGTGCCCGGAGAGTTTGAGGTTGTCGAGAGCTTTGTTGGGGTTGCTGCCCGGGTGCGATAGGTATTACGCGGAGCAAAGTCCGGAGGCGATAAATTTAACGCTCGGGAGGTACGCCGGGTCTGACGTGGAAGGGTTTGAGAGGTGGCTCGATCGAAGTTTGGAGAGTCAGTTAGATTTATTGCCGAGGTTCCGAGGGACGTGCATTCAGTTGAGCGACGAAGCGAGGCCGTTTCCGAATCCGAGAATGCCACTGATGGGGTCGCTAGCGAGCGCGTCGAGATTTGTGGGTGAAACGACGACGACGACGACGACGACGACGACGACGGGTTTAGGAGTGGGGGGACTTGGAGATGGATTTGGAGGTTTCGGAAGCGGCGGCCTCGGCGGATTGCACAGCGACGCGATGCCACAAAGAAACACGAACTTTGCTACGGATTACGACGCGGCGTCTAGTATCTTGGCATCAGTCGGAAGTGGCGGGAGTGGTGGATTAGGTTTAGGTTTTGGGGGCAGCGCGTGGGGTGCCGGCGGAGGCGCGTTTGGCGGAAGCGTGTTTTCGACGTCGCCGGTTGGAGGGGGTAGCGGTGGCGGACAACAATCGGGCGCAGCGCCCGGTTCATATTCCGCCGGTGGAGGCTTTTCTTCATCAGCTTCATCAGCTTTAGGCGGTGGTAATCTGATGGGGAGTAGTGGTGGTGTCGCGGCGACGTCTGCGGCGGCAGTGGTAGCAGGAACTGGCGGAGCGGCGTCGATGGGAGGTCCCGCCCCGCCGCTTGGTCCGAGACCGGTCGGCGTGCCGGGTTTCACCAGCGGCTTGGGACCATCCTTGATTGGTGGTTCCCACCAACAACAACATCAACCGCAAAGACCACCGGGAGGTCCATCGCCGCCGGGAGGAGGTTTGTCGCCTCCCGGAGGAGCGCCGGCACCGCCGTCTGCACCGCGGCCGACGAGTTGGGCGTCCATCGCTAAATCCACCGCGGCTGTCGTTCCAGAAAGCGCCGCGCCAGCGAAAGCTGCCGCATCGCGAGGTCCTACAGGAGGTGGTATTCCACAGCCGCAAGTGCCGAAAGGTCCACCACCGCCGTCCAACTTGAGAGCTGGGTACGCAGCAAACACGGACCCGTCGTCCATCGCGCACAGCACGCGCCCTGGCGATTGGTACTGTGAAAACTGCAACGCGCACAACTTTGCCTCCCGAAACGCGTGTTTCAAGTGCAAAGAAATCAAGAAGAACGTCACGCCGGTGATGCAACCACCGCAGCAAGCCTCAAGTCCGACTGGTTCGTCAGGCGGCACCATGGAGAGAGAGTTTGTGCCGCCGCCGCCGTTGGGTAACCCGTCGGCGGCGGGTGCCAAGCAGGTGGACGATTACGACGACGACGATAAAGCGAATGGCTATTCGCTCAACGGTGGCGTCGAGGCAGCGCTGCGTCCTGGGGATTGGTTGTGCTCTGGATGTCGCGCGCATAACTTTGCTTCCAGAGGCGCCTGTTTCAAGTGCAAAACGAGGAAGAGCGGGTCTTTATCGGAAGGACCGTCTTCTTCGAGAGACCAAAGAGACGACGACGATGACGACGGTCGCGGAGGTTTCCCCATGCGAAGTGGTGATTGGTTGTGCGACGGATGCGGTGCGCACAACTTTGCTTCCAGAGGCGCGTGCTTCAAGTGCAAGAAATAAATGTTTCGCTTTAAACAACGCAGGCGCGGCGCTTTTTGCTACAGTAAAAAAATATAAGAGGGTGTGTACAACATAAAGAGGGTGTAAGAGGGTGTAAGAGGGTGTTAATTAAGAGGGTGTTAAATAAGAGGGTGAGAGGGTGTTAAATAAGTGGGTGTACGGGTACGACAGCGAGAGAGAGAGAAAAGGAGAGAGAGAGGGTGGTAAGACAGCGAGAGAAAAGGATTTGTACCTACGAAAAAAGAGAGACAAGAAAAAAAGAGAGCGGAGTGGGAAAACCGAAAGACAACATGTGAATACGACTGGTTTTTAATACTCATTTTTCTTTCTACATATCTATAATATATTACCTAAAACGATGAGGCGACGTCGAGGTTTTACTTGTAAAACTCGAAATCATCGCCCGGCTTTCTCACCGAGACTTTGTACGCCTTTTCGAAATCTTTCGGCATGACGACGTATCTGTTCTTTCTCACCGCTTGTAAACCGGCTTCTTGGCAAATGCTTCGAATATCCGCCGCCGATATCTTGTCTGGTCGAGAAACGTAATCCTCTAAATCCACCTCGTCGCTCAAGTTCATCTTCGCCGTGCACACTTGAAACACTAATCGTTTTTGCCTTCGGTCCGGGTTCGGGAATTCGATTTTTCTATCCAATCTTCCCGGTCGCAACAACGCCGGATCCAACGTGTCCGCTCTATTCGTCGCCATGATCACCTTGACGTTTACCGTTTGGTCAAAACCATCCATTTGATTCAATAATTCCATCAAAATTCTCTGAACTTCTCTATCCGCCCCAGTGTGCGCGTCAAACCTCGCCGTTGCTATCGAATCAACCTCGTCGATGAACACGATGCACGGCGCGTTCTCCTTCGCCAACCTAAACACGTCTCTCACCATTCTCGGGCCTTCGCCTAAATATTTTTGCACAAACTCTGAACCAACCACTCTAATAAACGCCGCCGACGTGTGGTGCGCTACGGCCTTGGCCAACATCGTCTTCCCTGTCCCAGGGGGTCCATACATCAACACCCCTCTCGGCGGATCGATGCCAATCTGTCGATACAAATCAAAGTGCGTCAACGGCAACTCCACCGCCTCTCTCATCTCTTGCTTCTGCACGTCCGCGCCTCCGATATCCGCGTACGTCACGTCCGGTCTCTCCGCGTCGCTCATCAACGAAATGCTCGAGTCTGCCTCGGGCGGTAAAATCGCCACCAACGCGTTCGAGTGTCTGTGCAGCGCCACCGACGACGACGGTTTCAACAGCTCTCTATTCAGCGTGCTCAAAATCCGCACGTAGTAGTTGCTCCCCGTCGTCGACGAAACGATCCCGGAATTCTCGTCCACCATCTCCAAGAACTGCCCAATCACCAGCGGCACGGACTGGATTCGTTTCACCTCCTCTTGCGCGCGCATCAGTTCTAGTTTTAAATTTTTCTGCTCGTCGCGAACGTACTCCTCTTGAATCTGGATGAACTCCAGTTCGCGCTGTAAGGTTTTGTAGCGAATGTAGAGGTCTTCCTCCTCTTCTTTTTCTACCGCTGATGAGGACGTCGTCGTCGTCGCCGTCGCGTCCATCGCCTGTGGATCAATAATCAAAGACAAAAACCGATGAGATCACGCGCGCGTCAGAGAGAGAGAGAGATTCAGAGAGAGAGAGAGAACACGAAGAAGCGAGAATAAAACCGATGAGATCCCGCGACGGGGAAGGGGAAGAGAGAGAGACAGAGATCGGGGAGAGATTTCAAAATCTGAATATCCCTCTCGACGAAGAAGAAGAAAACGCGAATGAGAGAGCGAGCGCGAGCGTCTCGAGAGAAAAGAAACGACGCTCCGCGAGAGAGAGAGAGAAAGAAAAGAGCGCACCATCGGCGTCGCCACTTTCGCCATGTTATTATTATATGTATCCTCTCTCTCTTGTTTTTTGTGTGAGTGCGTTTCTTGTTGAAAGAAGAGACACGCTTTGCTTCAGAAATTGAAACCCTAAACCCTAAAGTGTACCAGAAAAAAGGGAAAGAAAAGTAGTTGAAAAACGTAATCCTCATTCCACGAGAGACACACGAAACACACACCGAAAACCATGCGGTGCGAAGAAGAAAAAGCGCCAAAAATGACCGTCATGGACGAAAATCTCGCCCGGGCGTCGTTAACTTCCGGGGTGCACCCGCCCAAAGCGGAGGCGATCGATTACCCGCTCGTGACTTTTTTCGGAATGAGAGACGTGCCGGTGCGCGATTTTTTACTCTTTTTATTCTTTTCTCTCTCTCTCTGACACTTTCTCTCTCTCTCTTCGTCTGCGACGATGATAACGACGACAAAAACGACAGACGGACGAACACGTGCAAGGTATTTTGAACAAGCTGGCGAAATTCCCGAGATTCAGGTGCAGGGTAGAACCGGTGGTTGCTGGGAAAGTGAATGGAAAATTGAAATGGGTTCCCACGGATATTTCCTTCGAGCGACACGTGACTCGGTACGACGACATAAAATCGAAGGAAGAATTAGAGAGCATTAAGAACGAATTGCTCGTGAAACCGTTACAAACGGACGTGCCTTTGTTTGATGTGTTCGTGTTGAGCAGCAGCGGCGGCGAGTCGTCCTCAAAAAGGAGTGGTGGTGAGAGTATTAAGCCGGTGTTGGCGATTCGATTTTCGCACGCCATCAGCGACGGCGTGCACGCGGTGAAGGTTTTAGAACACGTCGCGTGTGGGTTGGACGGCGAGCCGGTGAAGATGGTACACTGGAAGAGAAGTAAGAAAAAGAAGGAGTTTAAGAACGTTTTCGCGATGATGTTAGACTTTCTTTATTTTATTTGGGTGTTCATGGTTGGTTTTTGTCGCGCGCTGTTTACGGCGTTTGGACCGGCGGATAGTAAGACGGTCATTCGAGACGAGCCGGTGAAGTGGTCCGGTAAAAGAGAAATCACGACGTCTACGCCGATCGCGTTAGAGGAGTTGAAAGCAGTCAGGGCAGCATTTAAGTGTACCATAAACGACGTGATCGTGTCGTGCATAACCGGGGCAGTGCAGAGGTACATGGAAGAGAGGAACTGTCCGTTTGCGAAGAAACCGTCGGCGAGAGTGAGGGCGATTATTCCTTTCGCGACTATACCGAAGAAAGAGATAGAAAATATGAAAGATGATCCGTACACGTTGAGGAACTTATTCACGTTCGTTTCCTTACGACTATCCATGGGCACATGTTCAGCTACGGAACGGTTGAAAAGAACGATTAGGAAAACGTACGATTTGAAACGGTCTCCGGAAGCGGCGGTGACAATTTTCTTGAACGCTATAACTGGGAAACTCGGGCCGACGATGCAAAAACAAACCGTTTACGATTACATGTCTCGTCACTCTATGGTTTTAACGAACGTTCCAGGGCCGATTGAGCGCGTGAGATTGGCTGGGATAGAGGTGGAAACGGTTGATTTCGCGTGCGCGAATTTAATAAACCAGGTGAGCGCGTTGAGCTACGCTGGAGAAATACGGTTGACTTTAGTCACCGATCCAGGAATCGTGAAGGATGCACACATAATCGCGGAATATTTCTTGAAGGAAATCAAGAGCTTAAAGATTGCCGCGGATAAAGTTTCCTCGGAAGCGGCCGCGGCATAAAAGAATAGTGTAACAGCGTGAGTTTCAATTGTCTTATATCGTAATGAATTTTTTCAAGCGTTGGTGTTGAATCGTGTTGTGTTTTATAAATACAAATTTTCTTAACTGAAATACACAAGTGTACACGTAATACTGATAGTAGATTGCTTTACTGGTACGTCGACTTATCGAAACCAAACGAAGACAAGCCTTTGACGTGCGATACGCAGCATTTGGCTAAAACGTCGCGATCCAATCCGCTTTCTGCGTTGTACGAGCCGTACCCGCCTTCGAGTATTGAAACTACGCCTTTGGCTTCCGGGCACGACTCGACTGCTTCGACCAATCTAGCTGTCATCTCCTCGTAATCTTTCGGCAGCAAGTTTACTCCTGGTTTCCGTTCTCCTCTTCTATCGACACCTACGTTTCCTAAATCAGTCTCGGCGGCGTCAAAACCGGCGCTTATAATCAACAAGTTTGGAGCAAACGCGCGAATTGCGGGTACGAGACGTTCCTTTACCGCTTTCATCCATGCTTCCCTACCTGTTTCGTTCGCCGAAGCGCCATTATCCGCTCCATTTGTTGTTGCTGTTGTTACATTTGCGGTGGTAGTTGTTGTGTCTTGCGTAGCATTTATCGTGTTCTCGTTGTTGTTTTCCTCGCTCAAAGCCGCATGTTCGTCAAAGTGTCGCTTACGAGTCTTGATGCGTTTATCTTCGATGCCGTTAGCCCATAAAGGCGCGATAGCTACGTTCAAGCAGTTCCCTAGCGGATCATCTTTCACGCCAGTGTTCGGGTAGAACTCGATGCCGCTCCGAATTCCATCGTCGGCTAAATGGATTGAACAAAAGAATACTTGTTTGTTCGACGCCGTCGCCGCTCTCGACGACGACAGTATTCGTTCGCGCTTTTGGCGGTTGGTCCACGCTTGCGCGATTTCTTCCGTACCATTACCGTGATGAACATCAAAATCAACCACGCAGACTTTCTCGATGTCGTCCATAGTTTCCAGCGCGTGCAATGCACCTGTGAGACGATACAGCGAGAGATAATGACATGTAAGCATGGAAACATAAAAAAATGAAAATGTGCAATCCGTATCTGTCGGAAGAGAGGTAAAGCTTCGCTCGTCTCCGTATAACAAGACCGCTTTTAAAACATTTTGATGTGCGGCTCTAGTATCAGTCACAACGACACGGGAAGTCGCTTCGTCAAGAGAAAGAGGAAGGACAGTCGCTGCGCTTTCTAAGGAGCCAAAAAGGACAAGAACGAAAAAAATTGAAAACGAGACGAGAAAACGTACCAATCATCGCGTTGTTTACGATACTGAATCCAGACGAGACGGCGTTTTCCGTGGCACCTTCTAAACCCGCGTGGTGCCCGGGCGGTCTCACGCAGCAGAATACGTGTCTATTTCTACCTTCAGCCACGCGTTTGACTGCTTCTACTGCTGCTCCAGCTGCCCGGCTTGCCGCGCGCAACGTCCCGCTCGACCAAAACGTATCCGAATTGGCGGTCGGCTTGATTTTCCTCGGCGGTAAGCCTCGCTTTGTTTGTACGAATGGCGTGAACGCGATGGGCGTATCGCCGACAGCTTCTCCAAGTTCAGCCAAAGTTGCGACGTAGTCTTCCGTGTGTGCTCGAAGTACATCCTCTGGGTCGGCTTCAGGGAAAGCATCGTCGAGACGAAACTCGTCTTTGAAAAATCCTCCGCCGCTCGCTTTCAACGACGACTTTTCTTCCGAAGCGATTTCGAGAGCTTTCAAGATGGCGACGATTCGATCGGGTGATTCTTGGTGCGGTCTGACGGAAACGTGGTCACCGCAATCTGCGTGATGTAAAACAGCGACGCGAAGCTCTGGAAACGTGTCTAACAGAAATTTTCGCGTTTTCGAATGCCATTTGGTTCTCTCTTTCGCAGTGCTGAGCTCGCTCGCACATTCGAACAATATCGATGTTCCGTATATATCTCGCAAATTGATGTTACAATGAAACGCTTTCAACACGTTCAAACACTCGAATTGCGCGTACTTTGACGCGATCATCGCGGGTGTGCTACACTTCAAATCGTCCGCTCGGAAATTGACCAACGATTTTTCGTGTGCGAGCAACAATTCCAATGTTTTCGCGTTGCCAATTTTGCACGCCCAGTGCACGGCGGCGTAACCGTCGACGTCGCAAAAGCCAAAGACGTCTATGCTCTCATCGCCGAGAAGCGCTTCGGTAATAGAGATTGACGCCTCTTCATCACTCAGCGCCGAAGCAATCGCAAGTGGCGTGTTACCGTTATCGTCTCGAACGTTCACGTCGCATTCTTCTTCTTCTTCTTCTTCTTCTTCGTTGTTTCTGTTTCTGTCCTTATCGTCAGCCTCGTTTTTCATTCCACCCTCGCCGCTTACCCCGACGTCATCCGGATCTGGCGTCAACTTCCTCCCAGTTTTCGCATCGAATATCTCCTTCACCGGCGGTGGTGGCCACGTCTGCCCTCCCGTCATCGCGCCTCCACTCGTCGCCGCTGGCGTCCCGCTCGCAAAAAACTTCTTCGCCGACTTCTTCGCCGTGCGAGTATCATCGTCTCTCTTCTTCTTCTTCTTCTTCTTCGCGTCGGCGCGCAAACTACTCCGCATCCACGCCATCACGCCAGCAACGTCTCCATCCGCGCACAGTTGGTGTAATTGAAACTTCTGCTTGTTTCGCTTCGCAGTCGCTGGCGTAATCATCATCGTCGCGTCAGCTTGGAAATCTTCTTCTTCTTCTTCTTCTTCTTCGTCGTCGTCTTCGACCTCTTCTCCCACTTGCGTGCCAACAATTTCCTCCTTGACGTCCTCCTCCAATTCCGAAGAAACATCGTCCGTGTCTTCGTCGTCGTCGTCGTCCAAAACCACAACTTTTGCGACTAATCTCGAGTTACTATTCGTTCGAGCTACT